>Ga0208765_1000571_pt1 | contig 24336 bp, 24 predicted proteins | sample ETNtaG_2_FD_185783 | JGI IMG/M metagenome (GOLD analysis project Ga0208765, IMG submission 185783) | Marine microbial and viral communities from oxygen minimum zone, Eastern Pacific Ocean - ETNP201406SV203 (SPAdes) (version 2) | ecosystem: Environmental > Aquatic > Marine > Oceanic ...
GTTTTCGTCAGCTTGACCGACCAATACCTCGCCGCTCATGAACTGTGCCCGAACTTCAGCATCACCGTCAAAGACAGCCTTCCACTCATCGTAGGGAGCCACCAGGTGAGCTATGAGGAGAAGATCCATCCGAATTTCCTTTGCTTGAGGAGAAGACGAGTATAGATGCGACCTCTTCGACCGGTGGTCTGGGCTGTGCGAAGCTAGTGGTCATGGAGTTCGAACCTCTTCACGACGACTTCGGTGCACGCGTCAACGGCATCGACTTGACCGGTTTACTTAGCGGCGAACAGGTGACGGCGTTACACGCGGCGATAGACGAATACTCGGTCTTGTTGTTCCCCCAACAAAACATGACTGATGAAGCGCAGATGGAACTCACTTCGGCGCTTGGAGAACCCGAAGAGAACCATGTCACCTTCGGACGGACCGGTGAGATTGTCTATATAGGCACGGTTGGTAACGTCATCGATGCCGACACCAAACACGATGAATCTGCTCCACATACCCGTTCCATGAAAGGCAACAATTTGTGGCATTCAGATTCTTCTTTCCGACGGGTGCCGTCCTACGTGTCGATACTGCATGCCTATGAAGTGCCCGCTGAGGGAGGCGCAACCGAATTTGTGAGCCAACGTGCCGCCTATGAACGGCTCAGCTCAGATAAACAATCCGAAATCAATGACCTTCATGTGTTGCATGATTACGTGTTCAGCCGCACCAAAACCGCACCCGTTCACGACAACCACGCTGCATCTTTGCCTCCGATTGAACAGAAGCTGGTCCGAACCAACCCCCGCAACGGGCGACGCAACTATTACGCCGGATCCCACGCCCGTTCAATCATCGGGTGGAGCGGTATAGACAGCCGACGCCTCATCGACGAACTCAACGACTCAGCAACTCAAGCTGAGCATCGTTGGTCACACGACTGGCAACCAGGAGACACCCTTTTTTGGGACAACCGCTGCATCTTGCATCGAGGGACGGGGTACGACGCTGACCGTTACCGGCGAAACATGCGCCAAACCCGAGTACGAGGCACCAGCCCAACCTTGGACGAATAAACCAGCCGCCCAGAACCACGGACCAAACGATAGATAGATCTTTCAGCCTCCGCTGTAGAAGGCTATTGAACCGGTACCCTCGGTACATCTCGGAACAGTGGTTCGGTGCGCCCCCTCCACCGCTTTAACCGCCGAGAGCAAGGACCTTCCGTTGGCTGCCACCTTCGCCGAACTCGGCGTTCCATCTTCAGTGACGCGCGTCCTCACCAGTCAGGGGATAGACCAACCATTTGAGGTACAAACGGCCGCTATCCCAGACGCGTTAGCTGGACGTGACATATGTGGGCGTGCCCCAACTGGATCGGGGAAGACCATAGCGTTCGGGATTCCTGTCATCGTCCGCACTACTGGGTCACGACCCAAAGCACCATCAGCTTTAGTGTTGGCACCTACCCGAGAATTAGCTGAACAAATCGCCGATGAGTTACGACCACTTGCCCAAGCACACGACCTGTGGGTGTTGTCCGCTTACGGCGGCACCAACATCAATCGCCAAATCGACCGCCTGAAAAAAGGCGTCGACGTACTGGTCGCATGCCCAGGACGTCTCCAAGATCTCCTCGACCGTAAAGCATTAACCCTTGAATCGGTTCGGACTGTAGTCATCGACGAAGCAGACCGCATGGCAGACATGGGGTTTTTGCCAGACGTACGCCGCATATTAGATCTCACTCCCTCGGACCGGCAGACGTTGCTGTTTTCGGCGACCCTTGACAAAGACGTCGCTGCGCTGACCCGCGACTACCAGTCCGATCCGGTCCGTCACGAAGTGGGACCAGAAACCCCCGACATCCAGCTTCTTCAACATCATTTCTGGGCTGTCGACCGAAGCGAACGAGTCAACGTCGCGGTCAACCTGATCCGGCGAACAGGCAAAACGGTTGTGTTCACTCGGACACGCCACGGAGCTGACCGTGCAGCGAAACAACTTGGCCGAGAAGGCCTTGAAGCAGCTGTCATCCATGGGGCCCGCACCCAAAGCCAACGTGACCGAGCGTTAGCCCATTTCACTGACGGTGAAGCGTTGGTTCTCGTTGCCACCGATGTAGCTGCCAGAGGTATTCACGTTGATGGTGTCGAATGTGTGCTTCATTTTGACCCCCCAGAAGACGGCAAAGCGTATGTGCATCGAAGTGGACGAACTGCTCGCGCCGGTGCCAGCGGAACTGTCGTGTGTTTCGTTGACAAATCGCAACGCAAAGCAGTCAAACACTTACAACGCGAAGCTGGGATAGATATCCAAGTCGTAGACCCCGACATGGACGGATTCGGAGACGCTCGACCCCTCAGCCCGAAACCCCAAAAAACTAATGGACACAATCAGAAATCTTCACGGCCCCAGAGCCGCAAACCCTCAGGGGGTCAAAACCGCAGCAAAAGCGGCAAAGGCAAAGGCAAACCCCAAAACAGAAACGACGGGCAACGCAACGGACAACACCAAAAACCCGGAAGTAGTGGCAAACCCACAGGTAAAGGAAAGCCCGGAGGTAAGGCAAAGCCGAGACCCAGCGGCAAACCCGCAGGTAAAGGTAAGCCCGGCGTCAAAGGCAAATCTGGGAAAAGAAAACCCGGTACTGGTAACAAGGGGAAACCCCAAGGCGCCAAACGAGGCAACGGCTACCCGAAATCCAAACAAAACCCCAATCGCAAAAAAGCTGCCCAGCAACGCCAGCGCTGAAAACAGCCCAGAGCGCGAGATTCGCTGATCGCGACGTCTAAGAAATCAGCCTGGAAGTAAGGTGCCGGCCATGGACAAACTCCGCACCCCAGATGAACGATTCGACGGTCTAGTTGATTGGCCTTTCGAACCTCGTTACGTGAACATCGATGACGACCTTCGCGTCCATTACATCGACGAAGGAACCGGCCCAACGGTGTTGCTGTTACATGGTGAACCAACCTGGGGCTACTTGTATCGAAAAATGATCCCCACCCTCGTCAACTCAGGATGCCGAGTCGTCGTTCCAGACCTCGTTGGTTTCGGCAGATCAGACAAACCAGTGATGCGCGACGACTACACCTACGGACGACACCTCCGATGGCTCACCCAAACGATCAACGAAATCAACACAACCTTGTCGTTAGGGCCCATAACGTTGTTCTGTCAGGACTGGGGTGGCCTGTTAGGTCTATGTCATGTCGCTCAGCACCCCAAAATGTATCGAGGGGTGGTCGCCTCAAATACTGGTGTCCCATTAGGTCGAGACATCGGGATGACCGACAAAGACCCGTTTGCTTTGTGGCGTCAATTTTCTCAAGACGTCACCCCGTTTTTGGCATCAGAATGTGTTGCGGGTGAAGCCTCCCCGCTGCCGTCAACACCAGGTTTTGAGCTCACTGAAGAAGAGAAACGGGCTTATGACGCTCCGTTTGTCGATGACACCTACGTTGCTGGAGCACGCCAATTCCCGCTACTGGTTCCTACATCAGGTGTGCATCCTGGCGCCCATCTGTGCCGAGAAATCTGGGCTCTCCTCGCCGATTGTCACGTTCCGTTGACAACAGCTTTCGGGGACAACGACCCAGTGACAGGCCCATTGCAGGGTTTGATGTCAACCAGTGTGCCGGGCGCGACCGATCAGCCACACATCATGGTCGAAGGTGCCGGCCACTTCATCCAAGAACATCAACCCGACCGGTGCGTCGACGCCATTTTGGGGTTACTGGATCGCACCGGTTGACCAGCAACGTCCCCGCTCACCCTCAATGGTTGGCTTAATTGGTGATGTCTATCCTGATAGCTCCAGCCCGGTAACTATCGTAAAGGTAGTAACGTCCCCACTAGTCGAGACCATTACGAAAGCAGACCGAAAATGGTGGAAACAACTGGTGACACAAGCATCGACATCGAGGCCAGCCCCGAAGCTGTCTACGCGATTTTGACTGACTTAACCAGAATCAGTGAGCTAAGCCCAGAGTGTTACAAAGCCGAATGGGAAGGCCAAGCGACCGAAGCGGTTGCTGGCGCACAATTTCGCGGATACAACGACAACGGAGGAAATAAATGGGATGCCGGTTGTGTTGTTGTCACCGCTGACCCTGGAAAAGAATGGTCATTCGAAGTCCCAGGAGATGATGGTCGTAGCACGCTATGGCGCTACCAAATCGAAGCAACCTCCGACGGGTGTCGGGTCACCGAAAGTTTCGACTCACCAATCCTTGACGGAGAGTTTTTCCAAAAAATAAATCGACACAAACTGCTTCTGGACAACATTGCTCAGAGCTTGGCGAACCTGAAAGCCGTTGCAGAGGCCTAAACACCAGCCACCTTTGTGTCGTCTCAAAGAGATTGGCGATGACCAGTAACGGAACGCGCTCGAAAAGGAGCGCTTTACCCGCGGTGTTTGAAGTCGCCCCGTCAGCTCCAGACTCCAACCTGGCAACCGGAACAGGCGACGTTGATCGGTGGCGAGCACGACTCGTGTTTTTGTCAACGGCACTCGGAGCTTTCCTCGTCACGGCCAACGTCTCAACTATGAACGTAGCGTTCCCAGACCTTGAACAAACCTTTGTTGATACCAGTCGAGGTTCCCTCACCTGGGTCCTCAACGCGTACACCATTGCGTTCGCAGCTCTCCTTATCCCAGCAGGGCGATTAGCTGACCGGTTCGGTCGACGGCGCGTATTCATGATCGGTTTGGGAGTGTTTGCGCTTTCGTCAATGCTGGTCGGAGCGGCACCAAACTTTTCTGTCGTGATTCTGGCTCGACTCATCCAAGGTGTCGGAGGAGCGTTGCTCACCCCGGCATCGTTAGGGCTGCTGTTGGCAGTCACTCCTGACTCTGCACGAATGACAACGGTCGCCAAATGGGGTTCCCTCACAGCACTCGGAGTAGCGACCGGCCCGGCAGTCGGTTCCCTTATCGTCAACGCATACGGGTGGAGGTGGGCGTTTCTGCTCCTACCACCGTTTTGTTTACTGGCCTACTTGACCGGTAAAGCTACTTTGCCTGGCAACGCACCCAACGACCAAGCTCCCTTCCCCGACATCGTCGGAGCGTTACTCCTAGCGATCTCCATGGCGTTACTAGCGTTCTCTATCGTTCAAGTCGGGCCATGGGGATGGACTTCGCCAGGAGTTGTTAGCACCCTATTGCTGTCGCTGGCCCTGTTGGTTTTCACCTTTGTGAAAGGTCTCAAACATAAAGCCCCAGCAATACCAACACACTTATTTCGTATTCGGTCGTTGAACATGGCCAACATTGCGACAACAATCCAATCAGCGGGACTGTCAGCTTCGATACTTGTCAACGTTTTGTGGCTCACCCAAGGATGGGGATATTCGATACGCACTGCGGGTCTAGCGACCGCACCACTTCCCTTGTTCGTTGCGTGCATGGCTCCCTTCGTAGGAAAACTTGGAACGCGCTACGGGGTGCGAGTTATCGCTGTACCCGGATCATTTTCATGGGGGATAGGTGTCCTGATGTACGCCTTATTTGTCACCGAAACACCCAACTATTGGGGTTTGTGGCTGCCATCTTCAATTCTGGTTGCAATCGGCGTCGCAACAACGTTCCCAATCATCAGCGCAGCCGCCGTAAGCGAAGTCCCACCCGAAGACTTCGCGGTCGGAGGATCCCTCAACCAAGTCGGCCGCCAATTCGGGTCCACCATCGGCGTAGCAGCCCTCATCACGATGGTCGGCTCAGGAGTCGATATCGACGCGTTCCACAACGCCTGGTTCGTTACCGCTGCCACCGGACCAATCGCAGCGTTAGCCGTCTTTTTTATACGCGAACCAAACTCAAATAAATAGCGGTCGGAAACGTGAGTTTCGAATTAAACGGAAAGTTCCGCTGCCGGCTTGTCGATTGGTTGGCTCCAACTTTCGACAGGAATATCGGTGCCGATCACTAACCGATGCGCTGGACTCACCAACTCCTGATGCAACCATCCTGCAGGTGCACGAAGCCGACACCCTGGCGTGGCGTGATACACGGTGCCATCTTCAGTGGCAACGTTCGCTTCACCGGACACCAACCAAATCGTCGCACTGAACTCATGCCAGTGCAGATCGGTGTCATGTTGGGTGTCGGTGTCAAACGCGAAGGCGTGAAGACCCAGCTCCTTGGCTTCAGCCAACGCTTCTTCTTCAGTGATGGGGTCACCCTGGACGAACTCAAACTCCATAGCTATTTCACTTTCAGTTTCGTGCTTCCATAGATTCTGGCAGCTACCGGGCCAAACAGGAAGAGTAGACCGCTTCGTTGAGTGTCTGACCCCACAGCTACTCATTGTTGTATGCGAATACCAGGACCAAACGAACTAACCAGTCACGTACAAGTCGAAATACTTCGACGTTCCATCGCCATGGACACCCCCGGTGCTTCGGTAACGGTGTCTCTACGACTCACCCGAGAAGAAGCCCTGATGATGCTCGATGGCTACTTGAGACAAGCCAACGCCGCATAAACCCCCACCTAGGCAGGTCCGACATCGAGTGGAGCTTGCGGGTCTTTCGACCATTCCAACAATGACCCGTCATAGAGCGAGACGTTGTCGTACCCGAGGACATCTAATGCTAAGAAAGTTGTACTCGCAGCGATTCCCCCTCCGCAATATGTGATTAAACGCTCAAAGCCATCGGCGCCGGCATTATGAAAAACAGTTTCCAGTTCGGAACGTTCACGAAGCGCCCCGGTAGAGGGATCGATAACTGACATCGCAGGGACACTGACGCTGCCCGGAATACGCCCAGGGCGACCATAGTGTTGCCCGTCTCCTTCGAACTGTTCATGAGACAATGCGTTGACCAAACCAACCGTTGGGTCGTCGACTGCTGCAGCCACAACCTCTTTGTCCGCAATCCACTCAGGAATTTCCGTCGCTACAAAAGCGCACGGTGAATTTTCGGGAATTGCATCGGTGACTGGTCGACCACCTTGTACCCAATGGTCGTAAGTGCCGTCCAACAACCGAACATTGTTGGCTCCTGCTTGTCGAAGTGACCACCAACAGCGATGGGTCACCACATGCATGTTTGCGCCGTAAAGCACCAAGGTCTGATCATTAGAAACCCCCATGGCACCCAAAAGGTCATGCACGTCCGTCGCAGCGAGAGCCGCAAACGGGAACGGACCAGCGGGGTCGGAAAGATCATCAACCATATGCAGGTAGTGGGCGCCCGGAATGTGAGTTTCGTCATACTCGGTACGCATCGAAAAAAAGTCAGAAGGGCCCGGAGGTTGAGGGCGAAAACCGGCGCGAACGTCGATAACTGCTACCTCAGGGTCACCTAAATGGTCTTCAAGCCAACTAGCACTAACAAACGTGGGACCGTAACTGTTCATTCATCTCACCTAACTAGGTACCTGTGGCTGAGGACTGTACATTGAACACCTCCCATGAACCTCGCAAAAAACATTGTCGGATGTCTACTTGGCCTTCCGTTTATATGGATCGGAATCCAACATTTCGTTAACCCCAAAGCTTTCAACGAGATTGTTCCCCGCTACCTCGCAGCACCATCGTTTTGGACCTACAGCAGCGGAGCGTTAGAGATACTTCTCGGCCTAGGAATCATGATTCCAGTCACCAGAACTATTTCCGCTCGCCTTCTTGTGGTCTTGGTGTTGTTGATGTCGTTAGCGAATCTGAACATGTATTTGAATGACGTTCCTTTCAACGGCAACCTTCTAAGTACCACCGGCCATGTCATTCGTTTGATCGTCCAAGTGATCTTGATAGCAATTTTGCTGTGGCTTGGGGCAATCTTCTAAACCAACCATCTGACTCGTTGAAACTTTCAGTAGTGGGAGGCGATTAGCCTTCGCTCTATGGCATTGATGGAATGGGCAAACCTCAAAGCGCACGAACTTCGGGCACTCGCGGCTGACGATGCAGTGGTGATAGCACCAGTAGCGGCCATGGAACAACATGGGCCGCACCTACCGGTGCAGGTCGATAGCCGTTTAGCTACCGAGGTGTCACACAGAGCGGCACAAAAAGCTCACAACGAACAAGCAACCGTCGTGTTGCCGGTCGTTTGGGCCGGTTTATCTGAACACCACATGCCGTTTGGAGGGACCATCACCCTCAACTACGAAACACTGCTATCGATATTTCGATGCATCGTCGACAGTGTCCAACGCCACGGCTTCAACAAAGTGTTGATCCTCAACGGCCACGGCGGCAACATCGACGCCTGCAAAATGATCGCCCAGAGTCTCTCGCTGGAACTTGACGACCTAACAGTTGTCGCAGCCACTTACTGGCTGGAAGCGGCTGCTCGACTCGCGCCGATACTTCAAGACCAATCCAACGTCTTACACGCTGGTGAAGCCGAAACTTCGATGATGTTGCATCTGGAACCCGACCTGGTTGATGACAGTGACCTAGCTTCGCATCGAACCCCTGCTGATCTGAGCTTTTTGTTAGCAGGAGAAGGCTCATTTCGTTGGCGCGACCTGGCAGCAGTGACCCCTAACGGTGTCCTTGGTGACCCCAGTACCGCCAACGCTGGCAAAGGTGAACAACTTCTCGAAGCCGCTTCGGACGCAATTTCTGACCTCATCACTAACCCAGCGACCTGGGCGCCAACAACTGATCTCCGCGGAGACCAAACCGGTGGTGTCCCATTTCGTTCCTAGCACCACTGTTCTCAGCGAAACCCTCATAAGTGATGGACTTTTCTAGAACGGGCATTTCAGCCCCTTTCCCTAGTGCACAGTCAAGAGTCACTGTCGGTACGACAACACAGATCCAGTAGGGACCAAGTTCCCTTTAACAGGAAATGTAAGCCAGAGCTACCGTGGCATAGGGAGTCGCTGAGTAACTCACTAGGTAAATCGTTTAGTGTGACGGCATGGCAGATCGTAAATCATTCTGGGCTTGGTGCATGGAGTCAGAAGAACCGACTGATCTTGAAAGAACGCAGCTCGCCAAAGATCTATCGGAACAATACGGGACTGCAGTTACAGCTCTCCCAGTACCTAAAGCGAAGGACGCGGAATTACGAGCATCAAGAATCACTGTCCCTGAGGCGATAGCTGACTGGTGTTCTACTTCAACTTATGAACGTGTCGCTTATACATATGGAGCCCATTTCACTGAGCGTGTGAAAGCTTTCAATCTGGAATTCCCGAACCCCCCTGATGTAGTCGCTCACCCACGTAATGAAAATGAGGTTGCAGCCACATTGGATTGGTGCGACGAGAATCAATATGTGGCGGTTCCTTATGGCGGTGGGTCATCTGTTGTCTGGGGCTTGAACCCGCCCGAAGACCGAGGCCCAACGGTCGTGATATCTCTAGATCAACTTGATCAAGTCCTCGAACTAGACGACGTGTCGCGGGCGGCCCGTATCCAGGCTGGTGTCTTTGGACCCCACCTTGAAAATCAGCTTCGACCTCACGGCTACACCCTTCGCCATTTTCCTCAGTCATTTCGCTTCTCGACGCTTGGGGGATGGATAGCGACCCGTTCAGGAGGTCACTACGCAACCAACCACACCCATATTGACGAATTCGTGGAGTCAACACGGATGATCACCCCTGCTGGATGGTGGGAGTCCCGGCGTTTGCCTGGTTCTGGAGCAGGGCCGAGCCCCGACCGTATGGTGATTGGTTCCGAAGGAATTCTGGGCATCATCACCGAAGCATGGATGCGAATTCAAAAACGGCCCTCCCATAGAGCAACCGCTGGAATACTGTTTCCGTCCTGGGAAGCGGGGTATGAAGCAGTACGAAACATAGTGCAGGCCAAACTTTGGCCCGCGAACCTGAGAATCCTGGACCCAGCGGAGGCGAAGAGAGCGGCTGGTCTCGACGGAAATCAGTCATTGGTGATCGTGGCGTTTGAAAGCGCTGAACTTTCCCAACGTCACAACATCTCCCAAGCAGTGGAAATTGCTCGGGACGCCGGTGGAGTAGTAGCGGACGACGAAATCCAGATTGATGATGGAACTGGAAATCCAACTGGCCGGGCAGGGGCAGTGGGAGCCTGGCGAGATGCCTTCATTGGAGTAAGCAACGGGGCAGAAACCTCTCTAGGGCTCGTAGCCGACACTTTCGAGACAGCCATTACCTGGGACCGCTGGCCTGAATTCGACCATTCCGTGAGGACCGCCGTTGGTGAAGCGTTACGAGCGACTTTCGGAGGCCATCATTCGTTGTCATGCCGCTTCACACACGTTTACCCTGACGGCCCGGCCCCGTATTACACATGGTCAGGGATGGGCTCCCAGGGCTCCGAAATCCAGCAATGGCAAGTGATCAAAGATGCGGCGAATGAAGCCTTAGTTGCAGCTGGGGGAACATCAACTCATCACCACGCGGTTGGCAGAATGCACCGACCAAATGCATACGATGTTCAACGACCAGAACTCTTCGCCCAATCGTTGAGAGCAGTAAAGAAACATCTTGACCCTAATGGGATCCTCAACCCTGGCGTGCTGATCGACCCTTAGGCAGCGACCTCACTATCTAGCGATATGGAGGGCTATTAAGGTTGGTTCACTAACGATTTGAGCTACAGCAAGAAAGAGGTCCCGCGCGTGGAGGTCATCAACGAAGTAACGCCAACAAGTCGAGAACGTATCGAAGAGATGATGGAACCGGGCCCTGACGGGCCAATTTTCATGGTCAACCTTCTGAAGTTCAAAGAACAAGCCGAATATGAAGACGGTCGAGAAACCGACCTCACCGGCTATCAGGCGTACCAAATATATGGACGCGGTGTCGCACAGCTCCTACCCAAATATGGCGGAGAGGTCTTCTTCATGGGGGATGTAACCATGCTGTCTCTCGGTCAGGTAGAAGAGCTCTGGGATGAGGTAGCTATCGCCAAATACCCCAACCGGGCGGCACTCTTTGAGATGTCAACTTCGGAGGAATGGCGAGCGTTGGCGGTGCATCGCGCCGCGGGATTAGTAGGCCAGCTCAATATTGAGACGGTTGATCCGCGCCCCTAGGTTTGAGTTTTTCAGCTCTCCAACATCGCTTCGTAATCAACTTCAAGTTGACGTTGCAGGAGGTGATGAAAGTGTCGCAACTTTGTTTCCTGATACTCGGACAACAGGGTGTGTCCACTGGCAAGATTCTTCAATCCGAGTTGAACCTGAGGCAGATTGTAAAGATCTTGATTGAAGACTTTCGCGAGCATCCCTAGTTGAGGGGCGAGCGTCCAGTCATCATCCGCTGACAGCCACTGAATCTGTGCGGGCGGCGGCCGTTCATCGGTCAACGGAGACGGCAGGAACAACATGCATTCGAAGAGACATTCATCTGGGTTGTCTCCGTTGGGTCGAAAGCGGTACTGAATCGGGTTGAGGCAGCCCCATGGATGCCAGTTCGGAAACACAGAAAAAAAGATCGCATCAATAAGCTCAGCGTCACAGATCGATTCAACGTCCACTTCGGAGGCGGCGTCACCTAAAAGAGAAGTGAGCTCTGCGCGTTTCCGGTCAGCGAGTTCTGAACGCTGTTCAACGAAATCGGATCGTGAGCTGCGAGGAATCGGGACATCTTCGAACTTAGGGAGCTGTTCGCCACCAATCCATAAACAAAGATGCGGATCAGCATGAGTCAAGTTGCCTTCGACCCATTCGCCGTCGAAACGGAAAGTACTTACCTCGCCATCAAGGTCAGTTACATCGACGTTGCCGGAATCAGCTCGTTCATATATATGCCCACTGATCGGATGACGAAACCTTGTGTAGAGCCTTCCGTTGGGATCAGAATCCCATTCAGGGACGGTCGCTAGATGTGGACTAGTTACCTGCGCAGGAGAAATAGCACGCGAATAACTGCCATAAGCGTCATATTGGCTGTTCGCGTCGCCGAGCGATTCCATAAGTGTCGGATGAGTCGCGACAACGTGGTAGGACTCCATGAACGCTTCTTGACAAACCTTCCAATTACACCGAACGACCTTGGCAACATGGACTGCTTTGTAACGACGTCCCAAAGGCAACGTGGTTTGATGTTCAGAAAAATCGCCCAGGAAATCGGTTAATGGTTCAGCAGTGAGGTCAGGGTTAAGGAAAACAAAACCGCCGTACCGTCCAATTTGTGCCTCAGGCAGACCGCACTGCTCAGGTTGGACGTCCGGGAAATCCCATTGACAGGGGATCTCGTGTAACGCTCCGTCAAGACTCCATGACCAGCCATGGAAACTGCACCGAAGGTTGGTGGCAGCTTTCCCTGGCTGTTCGCGAAGTTTCCGCCCCCGATGAAGACAAGCGTTCCGGTAGGCCTTGATGTCATCGGGGCCTTCGCCGGTTCGAACGAGCAGAAATGAAAGTCGAGCAACGTCGTAGACCACATAGTCCCCAACATCACAAAGTTCGTCTTCGTGGCAGGCCAACTGCCACACCCGCGACCAGAGTTTCTCAACTTCTAGGTCATGGAACTCTTGAGAGAAGTACACCGAGGTCGGTATACGAGAAGACCCTGAAGGCATAGGTGATTCTGTCAGAAGGTGTTCAGGAACTGAGCGAGAGTCACCGTTGAGAAGTTCTTTGTAACTGATTCCTGCGGACCGGTTCGTTCCGCTGACAGTCTCAACCATTCCCTGTTACTTCCTTAGCTGACACGACTACATCTATTCGCTGTGGGCCCCTCAACACGAAACTCGGTATGTACCTCAATTCGGAGCGGTTGGTCACCTGAATGCTGCTCAACCGCTCACCTAGTGTTTCCGCGACAATACGCGCCTCGAGGCGAGCGAGACCTGCACCGACGCAGTAATGCGGGCCTTTACCAAAACTCAAATGTTTAGCTTGGCCTTCGCGCCCAGGTTGGAAGGTATCTGGGTGCTCCCACATCTCAGGGTCCCGATTTGCCGCCGCGTACATCAAAACAACCCTTGAACCAGCTGACAGTGAGGTGGATCCGACCTGAGTGTCTTCGGACACGACTCGGAACATTCCTTGAGTGGGAGCGGCCAAACGCAACGCCTCATCCGCGACGTCTTTCCCGTAAAGAGGATCTTCAGCGAGGCGCGCCCACTCCTCGGGATGTTCGTCAAGCAGGAGCAACATTTCGCCCAACAAATGGGTTGTGGTTTGGTTCCCAGCAACCAGCAATTGTTGAATCATGCTTAACATTTCGGCGATGTCAAGCGGAGCCGAATCGAAACCCTCAGGATCGTCATTATCGATCTGTGCATTCACAAGGTCAGTCAAGATGTCGTCCTGCGGAGTCTTGCGACGTAATTCCAGCTGGTCAGCGAAGTACTTTTGAAATTCGATCACTTCCCGATCCGCCGCGAGACGCTCATCAATAGAAATGTTGGTACCGATCCCAGCGACAGAAGCATCGCTCCACCGTTTGAAGTCACCCAAACGATCATCGGGAACATTTAATGCTTTAGCTATAACTGCAACAGGGAGCGGCACAGCGAACAACTCCACGAAATCCAAGGACTGCCCGATAGCAGTACCGGAGATAAGTTCATCAATCAGTTGGCCGGCGAGCTCTCGAATAGTTGGCTCCAGGGCAGCGATGGCTTTCGGAGTGAATGCCTGACTAACTAAACGGCGATAACGAGTGTGTTCAGGCGGATCAACAGTCAACATCGTCCCGACCCGGTCGAAACCGCCTTCTTGTTCATAGAGCTCTTGAGCTCGTCGAGCGTATTCGGAGTTCCCTTCCATGCTTCCTGCATCGAACCGGGACGAGAACGCTGAGGTGTTCATAGCGCAAGCCGCTACATCTTCATATTTTGTTACCAAATAGAGAGGTGTGCCCAGAGCATCTGTTTCAAAGACACCCCGCTCTTTTTGCATCTTCGCGTAATACATATGTGGGCATTGTTGGATCTCAGGGTCGAAAAGATTGAAATCGTCAAGGTCGCTTTCAGAGGAGGACAGCGACGGATCATTGGGGGAGTCATCAGACACAGACATCAAATTCCCCCCTCCCCTGAGATTCATCACAGCTTTTGTTCATCAGCAGTCTCGCGCGGGACCACGGCCGTTCCAACTGCGTCGCGGAGTGGGTATCCACAAACCTTGAGGGGATAAACGACACGGACGCTAAAGACAGCGAACCTCTGAATGGTTCGAAGACACCAAGACGGGAAATAGGATGCTTACTTGGGTGGGTTTCACGCGTTAGTTAATGTGACTCTCATCGCGTGCTGAGGTGACTGGGGTAAATAGCGATGGTTGAGATTATTGGAGCGCATCTAGTAGGAAGCGCACCGGTTGATAGCCCGTCGGAACTGTTCTCATTGGTCCAACGCCACCTTGGCCATCAACTAAGTCGAGTTCCCGATGGTGAAGTTGGTGAACGCGACAGTTGGATTCGATGGCAGTACGCGAAACTCGCGCAATGCCCACAACTTGTTGCTGAAAGTTCCGACTCGACCTATACAGGGCGCGCCCTTCAACAGTTCGTACTAACTGAAGAATCTTCGTCGTTGGATTTAGTTGAACTTGGGTACGCAGCAGCGGCTTTGGAGTCATGGAAGGCATTTCAGCAGGCTCAAAATGAAGGACATATCGGTCCACATCAACGTTTCATGGTCGGACTGCCCTCCCCTTTAAGCGTGGTGACCATGTATGTCACGCCTGAAGCCCGACCGTTGGTCATCGAAGCTTGGACAAGCGCCATGGAAGCCGAGGTAAAGCAAATCCTTGATCACATCCCTCATGACTCCCTAGCGATCCAATGGGAAATAGTCATTGAGTTCGGGATTCTCGAAGGACTCTGGAGTTTCTTAGATTCGGATCTAAGCGGCCGTGATGCGCGATCCCAGATAGCTGAACGGATCCTTCATTTAGGAAATCTGATACCTGAACCCGTCGAACTGGGATTTCATCTTTGCTATGGCGACTCAGGTCATCAGCATTTCATTGAACCTGAGAACACCGGACATCTGGCATGGGTGGCAACGTCGATACTCGGCGGAGTGCAGCGACCAGTGCAGTGGATCCATCTACCTGTACCTCGCTCCCGCGATGACGTCGCCTATTTCGAACCCCTCGGCGAGGTCGTGGTGCCAGATGCAACCGAGCTGTACCTCGGATTAGTTCATCAAACTGGAGGTATCGAAGGCAGTCGGAATCGCATTGCTGCCGCCTCACAAGTCGTACCGCGGTTCGGAGTTGCAACAGAATGTGGCCTTGGTCGCCGTTCACCCGATGACCTAGCAGCGCTCCTTGACCAGCATGCAGAACTCATTTCCGAGGCCGAATAAAACACAAGGAACCAGGGTTCGCAAGAACCTTCGTGGAGAGGGATCCGGTTATAGACGGTTTCTATTGAGCCCAACACATCGTGATATATGGTGCTGCCGCTCCGTCTTTGGTCTCCTGAGACCAGGACTCGTAGTCCTTCAGCGTGAACGCCCCCATGAGACCCTTCAAGGTACAACCACAAATTTCTTTCGATGGCCGTGCACTGGGGTCTGCTTGGGCAGCGCCCTTGATAATGACAGCGCAAATATCACGCCACCCTTCCTGATAGTCCTCAGGCCACCCGTATCCCTGTTTCGCACTCTCCGCGACGTGAGTAATGGCTTGTACGTCGGCACTTATTTGCTCAACATCGGCCCTCAACTCGTCAAACTCTTTTGAACTTACCGAGTCGCTCGAAGCACAGGAAGTCGCGATGAGAACCAACAAACAAAAAATGGATCCGCGCATACGTCGATTGTGGCATGAATGAATTTGAAGCAGAAGAAGTTATTGGTCTTCGATTTCTACAGCGACTTCATTCGACTCCAACGAATAACGGAAATCGCAATGGGACGCTCCACCCATAATCGTTTGATTTCTCTCAAACGCGATGTCGGGGTTGAATCCCTCGACCATGGTCCCATCGCGATTACACGACAACAATGCCCCTAATTCGGGAATATTCAAACTGCGGTACATATCTGCGTACTGGCAGCGAACAACATCAAATGCAAAGGTTGTTTCTGATTGTTCTCGAACTTCAATTTCTAAGGCTCCGCCTTTAGTCCAGTTCTCCATGGAATCAGCAAACTTTGCTAAATCGTTGCCTCCCATAGCCTCGGCCAGGACTGCGCCTTGACCTCGCGCTACATCCACCACGGTCTCGCGAGCGAGTTCCACAACTCGGTCCTCTCCGAATTCTTCAGCGAAACGTTCGATCAGAGGCGCCACGATACGGGCTTCAATCTCACGTCTTTTTAAGACCCCAATGTCATTCAAGGTGTCGGCTTTTGAGTTATCTGGCGTGCTCTCCATAGTTAAGACAGTAGAGCACAGCGTCTGCCGCTTCTCAGACTACGAAACTCGAACGACGTCAGGCGACAACGCCTTCTTCGCGTAGCTCATGGATTTCTTGAACGTTGTACCCAAGTTCGGTCAAAACAACCTCAGTGTGTTCACCGAACAGGGGGGCTCCTTCATTGACCAATTCAGGAGTCCCACTCATCCGCCAAGCCGGTCTGGCGCTTCGAATTGCACCCATCGGAGTGTTGTGATGTTCCGGCGCAGAATTCCGGGCGACAGCTTGAGGATGTAAGTGAAGTTCGTCACGAGGAAGTACCGGCCCTACCGGAACATCATGTTCCCGAAAAGCAGCCAAAGCTTGTTCGTTGGTCAACTCGCTGACGTGTTCGGCGACGATGTCTTGGAACTCATGAAGATTGTCACTGTCCAATGCAGCGAACCGAGGGTTGTCAGCCAGATCAGGTCGCCCAATGGCGTGACAAATTCCGGCCGGTGGTGTCATCAAAGGCATCACTACTATCGCGCCGTCGCGTGTCGGATAGACCCGGTAATACTCCGCGGGGTACAGACTTGGACCGTCGGTCTGTTGGGCGATGCTGTGTTGCATCATCGCATCGGGCCACATGAACGCAAGGTTGGCTTCATGCATACTCACCTCAACGTGCTGCCCACGACGTTGAGGGTCACGTTCACGAGCAAATAGCGCGGCCAGAATAGATTCCGCCATGGCATGGGCCGTGATCTTGTCCGCCGGGAAGTGCCGAGTCAGGTCGAGCGCGTCAGTAACCGGGTCACGTTGCGCGTCGACCATTCCAGTCACGGCTTGAATCACATAGTCATATACCGGTTCCCCAGCCATAGGACCGTCGTCGCCGTAGCCGCTAATCGACGCGTAAATAAGTGACTTATTTCGCTCCATGCATTGATCCGGATCAAGACCAATACCTGCGGCCTTACCTGGGCGCATGTTTTGGACCACGACGTCAGATTGATCTGCGAGTTGCTGCAAAATCTTGCGACCAAGATGATGTCGACCGTCAACAGCTATAGCCCGCTTCCCTCGATTGGTGTTGTAAAAGTAAGCAGTCATCTGGTTGCGTGCTTCCCCAACTCCTCTCGTGAAGTCCGGCGCTGTGGGGGGTTCAACCTTGATGACGTCGGCACCGAGATCAGCTAGCAACATGGTTGATAGCGGGCCCGACAAAACACTCGAAACGTCGAGTACTTTGACGCCAGCTAGGGGAGCAGGGTTAGTCATGTCGCAACACCGAAGGACTCTTCGACTGCTGCAGCTGCAGCAAGGAGACGTTGATCACGCCACGACTGACCGACGAGTTGAACACCAACAGGTAAACCAGATGGTCCTTGTTGCACCGGTATGTGGATCGTCGGAACCCCAAGAGAGGTCCAAACCCGATTAAACACCGAATCTCCAGTGGTCTTCAGCGGGGGAGCCTCGCCGGGTGCGCTCGGAGTTAATAGGGCATCCAAGTGATTCGTGGCCATGAACTCTTGATGGGCGATTCGGGCAGATATCAACACTGTTTGAGCCGCCAAATAATCGTCGTGATCAATGCCGGTTGCGTTAACAAACATCTTGCGGACAAGATCGCTAATGAGGTCGAGATGGTGAGTTCGTTCCCAAGCAAACACTCGAACAATCTCATAATGAAGAATCGTGTTGGCCGCATCAAAAACGACTTCAAGGTGGGGCAGAGGATCTACCTCAACAACTTCTACTCCTGCCGCTTCTAAAGCTGCACAGGAAGAGTCAATCGCTTCGAGAGTTTCAGGAGCTGCCGCATCTCGCTGATGCGACAAATAGCGACCTACTTTCCGATTCAACTCTTGAGGTGAAGCTCCCACCCCTGTCATAGCTTGAAACATTGTGGTTGAGTCAGCGACATCTCGGGTGAACCACCCAACGGTGTCAAAAGAATGCGCCAACGTAGCGACACCAGCCAGAGGTAACAGTCGACGGGTCGGCTTAAAACCAACGACACCACAGAATGCTGCAGGCCGAATGACCGACCCGACCGTCTGCGTTCCAAACGCGGCACGGACTTGGCGGTCGGCGACAGCAGCAGCCGAACCGCTTGAACTTCCCCCAGGAGTGCGATTCGGATCGTAGGGGTTTGTTGTGATGTTCGGGGTGAACAACGCGAATTCAGTAGTCACTGTTTTGCCGGTTACGACGGCTCCAGCTTCCCGAGCCATCGCTACACAAGCAGCGTCGCTGACTGGTTGGTTCCCCCGGTAGATCGGCGAACCGCGTTCTGTTGGCAAATCGAACGTGTTAATCACGTCTTTCACTCCGACACTCCAACCAGACAACAACCCGTCGGGGGCGACCTCGAAAGCCTTAACGATGGTGTCGTCGCTGTGGCGTGAGGTCCACGCGTGAACAACCGAGTCGCGTGCATGAACGCGCTCGAACTCTTCAACTAGTTCGTTGTTGCTAGCCACTTTGTAATCATTACTCACCGGGAAGGGCCGCTGCTTATCTTCCAGTATTCCGGGACGATTATTCGAGTACCAATCACTCATCGCGCGGAACGAAAATATTCAGCTGAAGTTGGTTCCACCGTTCACCTGCAACGTTTGACCAGTGATATGACGAGATGCTTCTGAGCTTAAGAATACGGCGACGTCAGCGATCTCCTCAGGTGTAGCCATAGCCCCTAGAGGGACAAGGGCACTTGCTGCAGCGATCTGTTCTTCTGTCATACCGTCGCGGGGTTGAGCGGTATCGACGATCCCTGGAGCGATAGCGTTCACCCTGATGCCGTGGGGAGCCAGTTCGGTTGAAACGGATCGAGTGAATCCGACGATGGCACCTTTGCTCGCTGCGTAGTGAGTTCCGAGAGCTGAGTTCCGAAAGAACGCAACAGAGGAAAGGTTTACTGCCGTCCCAACCTTGCTTCCCTCGATGAGTTCGCGGGCCATCATTTGTAAACAACGGAAGCCACCAACGACATTTATGTTCTGAACGTGATTCCAGTCGTCGTCGGTTAGCTCCAAGAACGAACTTCTGGGGAAAATCCCGGCGTTGTTTACTAGAAGATCGACCCCTCCTAAGGTGCCGCCAACTTCGAAAGCCCTCACGCAATCTGATCGAATCCCAACGTCGCCTTGCACCACTTGAGCTTCAGAGCCCAATGACCTCACCGTCTCAGCGATCTGTTCGGCAGCATCTTGATCGTCGAGATACTGAACGACAACTGACGCACCCTCACGGCCAACAGCTTCAGCGATTGCTCTACCGATTCCCTGTTGAGCGCCCGTGACTAGTGCCACTCTTCCTTGAAGTATCGACATTGCGCCAGATTAGTGAGTTGCAGTCACCGTGGGCTCACGTCACCGCGAAGCTGCGACTCGTCGTCACTGAATGGACGATAATGGTCGTTATGGATTTGGTTATAAAACACGGGACCGTAGCAACTGCTAGCGGCGGAGCAGTATTAGACGTCGGCGTTGATGGTGGCCAAATAGTTCAGCTAGGCGGCACTATGTCGGGTAAACAAGAAATAGATGCTGAAGGCATGTTTGTTTTGCCTGGAGGTGTTGACCCTCACGTTCACTTGACCCCTCCAAGAACCGGACCCGGTTTAGACAGTTGGACCGACAATTTCGAAATTGGTACCCGCGCAGCGTTAGCTGGTGGCATCACCACGGTTGGCAACATGTCGTTCCCACGCAAGGGTGAACATATGGGTGAAGGACTTGAACGAGACGTTGAAGACGGCCAGAGAAACTCACTTACCGATTTTTTTCATCACCCAGTGCTCTTAGACCCTGACCCAGAAGCCCTTCTAGAGATACCTGAGTTGGCGACAGCCGGGCATCCCAGTGTCAAGATTTTCTTATCCTTCAAACGGTTCGATCGCAACGTTGACGATTTCCTCCGAGCAATGCGTGTGGCCGCTCAAGCGGGATCTGTAGTGCTGCTGCACTGTGAAGATGCAGCGTTGATGGGCTGTTGCGGTGAACTTGTTCGCGAAGCCGGCCTGACCTCACACCGTCACTACCCAGAAACTCGACCCGTCGTAGCCGAACGCATAGCAACAGAACGCGCCGTCGGATTCTGTGAAATTAGCGGCGCCGCCACCTACATCGTTCACCTGTCGAGCCAAGCAGCGTTGGATGTTTGTCGATCAGGGCGGGCTCGTGGCTTACCGCTATATGTGGAAACGCGACCGATTTATCTGCATCTAGATCGCGCCCGTTTCGATGAACCCGACGGAGCGAAATACGCGGGTGCCCCGCCATTGAGAGAAGAACATGACCAAGATGCCCTCTGGGCCGGCGTCGTTGACGGTGCAGTGGCCACGGTTGCCACTGACCACGCCCCTTGGACGTTGGAACAAAAACTTGATCCCGCTTTGGGCCCCGCTGAACTTCGTCAAGGGATGGCGGAACTGGAGACCAGCCTGCCGATGCTTTGGTCGCTTGGTGTTGCCCCCAAGAGGATTTCACTGAACAGGTTCGTCGAAGTGACCAGCACCAATCCAGCGAAACTATTCGGAATGTACCCACAAAAAGGTTGTATAGCGCCAGGTTCCGATGCCGATCTAATTGTGTTAGATCCCAAAGAAAAACGGGTCGTCGACGGAACCCAAATGCATTCCGCGGCCGGGTATTCACCGTACGACGGTTGGGAAGTAACCGGATGGCCGAAATTCACGATCAGCAGAGGAGAGGTCGTCGCCGAAGGTTCTTCAGTTGATGCCTCGCCTGGGCGAGGGATACTGGTTCCCAGACGACCCTTTGAGAGGCCTTAATCAAATCAGGTGTTAGACGGGGGTGCGAGGATCGGATCCTGAAAGGTCTGAACCTCGACAACGTCACCAACGTTGATCGTTGAACCCACTGGCCCAACCCGACAGGCCATACCGAACAGCCCGTTACCTTCCATCATTGCTTTCAGGTTGCCGTCCAAACTAGGAGCTTCGCTACACCATCGATGTGCCCGTAAGACCACGGCGGGCTCTCGGTGTCTCTCTCCTGAGTCTTGGTCGATTTGTGGAACTGCGCAGCGAGGCCACGGAATCTCCGCCGTCAACTCCGCGGAGCCGATCGTCAGGTCATGCCAACTGTCTTCGATCCAAGGTTCACCTGCGTCAACAATGATATTTGCGCGGAATCGGTCAATGCCGAAGGGTTCTACAGCCCGCTCTTGGAGCCACTTTAAAGAAGCAGAGTTAGCAAGTAACACAGGTGCAAGATCTACGAAGGTGATGGTTTGTTCGAAAACGTCTATAGATGAAGGAGCTCGGTGTTTGGAATTTTCAGTCACGGCCGAAAAGCGGTGAGTTGCACCTAAAAATTCAGAGATCCATGCCGCTGCCTCATCGCCCCCGTCGACGCCGTCAACGGGCCGTCTTCCCACTAACGGCAGCACAGTAACTGGAGGTGCATCTTGGAGGCTCAATGTGATTGAGCCGTAGCCAGATGCCGACAAAATCACGTCATCTCCGTCTAAAGCTGTTTCGACAGTGGCTAATGAAGGATGGTTTCTTTGAGTGACACAGCCACCCTCGGCATCAACGATCTGCCACTCGCGGTCATGAGCCAAGCCAGTAGTAAGTATTGCTGCCTCATCGACCTCGATTCGTCGACATGACTTCACGGGGTGAATATGGATTGCTTCGACTCGTATTTCGGTCATGCTCTGACCGTAGCACTGAGGACTTCATGCTTTTATGTAGTTGAAATGCTGTGACTAGAGCAGCCAGGTACACGTGACAACCCAGCAGTGTCCGTACCTGGCCATTTGAGATCTAGAATTCATCTTTGGTGAAGGACTGGACTAAGGCAGAAGCCTGGCGAACTATCCGCGGTGATGTCGATATGTCGTCGACCTTGCCTCCAGAAACTTATAGAGACAGCGAATATTTCATCCAGGAACAGGCCGCAGTATTCGCCGGTGGATGGTGCGGTATCGCCATGGCTCACGACGTACAACAAGGCAACGTCATTGTCCGCGAAGTAGCAGGTACCTCAGTTGTCGTTACTCGCAACGACGAAGGGAAGCTCCGCGGTTATCTCAACTCCTGTTCTCACAGGGGAACAGAACTCATCGAAAACGACGGACCGATCGACAACGTGCTGCGATGCCCATATCACCGTTGGGGATTTGATCTCGATGGCAATCTCATCTCCACTCCACTCTTCGACACGGAATCAATAGAAGATTTTGATTCGGACGTTTTTGGACTTCAAACGGTCCCTGTCGATGTGTTCGCCGGTGTCGTTTGGGCCAGCCTCAACCCAGAGGTGCCCGATATCACTGACTGGTTCGGTGATCTGGAAGAAAGGATCGGCGGTTACGGGCTAGAACACTACGAACTACAAAAAAAGGCCAGCTTTGACGTCGACGCGAACTGGAAGCTTCTGACTGAAAACTTTCAAGAGTATTACCACCTGGCTTGGGTTCACCCCGAATTAGCCAAGGTGAGCAGAGTGGAAGACCACTACAGGTATCAGGGAACTGGACGTTACTGCGGGCAAACCACCACGCCTGTGTCATCCGGTGATAACGATGAATGGACGACATTACGTAACGCGGATGGGCTGTCTGCTGCTGACGCTGAAAGTGGCCGCCACATAGCGTTGTTCCCCAACGTCATGTTGACTCTACTTCCTAACCATGCCTGCACCTTTATCCTCGAACCGCTCGCGCCAGGCAAGAGTCGTGAACACATAAGTTGGTCGACTCCGCATAAACCTGAGGCAGAAGATCTTGACAAACTGGTCGACTTTTGGGTTCTCGTGAACGACCAAGACATAGACATTTGTCAGAAGGCCCAACGTGGCATCGATAGGGGCAGATTCACCGGTGGTCGTCTCTCTCCCCGTTTCGAAGAGCCGTTACACAGGTTCTACAACATGCTCGCAGACCGGTTCGAAGGGATAGACCGATGCCCAGATGGGGACCCGACCTAACAGCAGTACCAAAGAGTTTCAGGTCAGTCCCTCACAGCAATTAGCACTAGCGTCGTCTGCCATGAATTCCAGTTCCCAGATCGACGGATGGGTCGACAAGAACCTGCATCCGATCGGCGAAGCGGCGTATCGAAGTCGTCTTGTGGAAACATTTGAAAAAAACGGGGCACTGGTGCTTGTCGGATTTTTTACTACCGACTTCGTCACACACGTTGTCGCGGAATCTGCAGAACGCGAATCAGAAGCTTTCTTTGCGAATTCAACTCACAACGTCTACCTAACTGACCCTGACCCCGCTCTATCTCCGGACCACGCGTTCAATCGGCAAGTCGCCAGCAGCAAAGGCTTAATTGCAGACGATCAAATCCCTGAAAAGTCGCCACTTCGAGTGGTCTACGAAAATCGTGAATTCACAGATTTCTTGTGCGCTTTGCTGAAAGTGGACCACATCTACCCATATGAAGATGACCTCTCATCCATCAACGTTCATTTCGCGCCTGCCAGCAAAGAACTCGGCTGGCATTTCGACAACTCGTCGTTTGCTGTAACCGCCCTCTTGCAGGCTCCCGAAAATGGTGGGCTGTTTCAGTACGTGCCCGAAGTTCGCGACGCTGATGCTGGCGAGATGGCCTACCAACGAGTCACAAACATTTTGGATGAAAACGAAACGGTGACCCGTTTGAAATTTGCCCCCGGAGATCTGGTGTTATTCCGGGGCCGTAACGCCTTACACCGCGTCACGCCGACCGAAGGTCCGGCGACTCGCATACTGGCAGTCTTTGCATACAACGACCAGCCTGGGATCGGACTATCAGACTCAGCACTGGAAACCTTCTACGGGCGAACCCAGTAAAACGCCTCCAGACCCTGCCTAGTAGTTCTGGCGTCTTAAGAAATGACGTTCCACGCGACAGAATGACCGCTTGGGTAACATGGCGCTTAACGGGCAAACGTTAAGTTTGTGTGCCTGGAGGGGGACACAATGCGAGGGGAAACGTGACAGCGGTCGAGGGTGAGGTTGAAGAGATCGACCCCGGAGACCTTGAGGTCATAACAAACGCGATCAAGCAGGTAGGCATTAACGCGGGATCGACATTGGTAGGAGTCGCAGCAGCTGACGCCTTCAACGAATATGTTCCAGAAGGGCATCGACCAGCTGACTTCCTTCCCGGTGCT
>Ga0208765_1000575_pt1 | contig 24296 bp, 15 predicted proteins | sample ETNtaG_2_FD_185783 | JGI IMG/M metagenome (GOLD analysis project Ga0208765, IMG submission 185783) | Marine microbial and viral communities from oxygen minimum zone, Eastern Pacific Ocean - ETNP201406SV203 (SPAdes) (version 2) | ecosystem: Environmental > Aquatic > Marine > Oceanic ...
CCCTGTCGCCGAGCCACATCAGGTGGCCATAAGTGGCAATCTAGCAGGCACTTACAGGTTGGAGTTATACAGGTCTTGACTTTGGCTCTCTTAGAGAGCCATGGTCAGAGGTCCAAGAAAGTTCTTCCCATTTGCCATCGCGATTTTGGTTTTCTTGCTGGATGTGCCCATAGGAGCAGCTCATGTCCCTGATGTAGAGAATTCTGATTCTGCAGTTTTTTTTGAGGGTGAAACTCCAACCATCCCATCATTGATTTGCGGGGAAGAAGAATGCCAGAAAGAACTCAATCCGACCCATACTCCTCTCAATTCTAGTCCTCCAGCAATGGAATTTGGATGGTGGAATGGTTTCTGGTCCGACTCCGACTCCAATGGTTTTGATGACCGTCTCCAACTTATCGTGGCAGGAGAAAGGGAGTCTGTCTCAGTAACTTCAATCGTTGGTGATGATGGCAGAGGAACTGTTGCTATCATTGTCCACTATGCGTGGCATCCAGGAGTTCTGGACATCGACTCGTTAAAGGGAGTAATCGAGCAACACGGCTGGGAAAAAGAAGACTCCTGGTTCATGGTAATGGATCATCTAGATGCCATAGTCCTGGATCACGTCCCAGTGAGTTCTCTAATCGATATTTGGAGTCTAGATGGAGTCGTCCTTGTCGAGGAGCAGAGCGTTATTGTGCCTTATCTGGACAAGGCGACTAGAGGCTCCAAGGTGAGAACCTCGGGGGTTTATGACGAGGCTTTGAGGGGTCTTGGATACCATGGTTCTGGTAAAGTAATCGCTATTCTTGATACTGGAGTCGACAATGAGCACTTCTCACTTGACGATTTCTCGGACGATAACAAGGACAACACAAAGGACCCCGATGACATAGAGGACCCCAAATGGGTCGGGGGATGCGATGCAACAGGAGTGGGGCAGTCGGGATGCAACGATGAGGACCCCGATGATGGTGACGGTCATGGAACCCACGTGGCGGGAATTGCCCTCGGTACGGGAGACTCTAGCCGAGTCAATCAAGGATACTCTCCCGGCTCTTATCTGGTCGACGTGAAAGTCATGGAGGACTATGGTGGGGGGAACTCTCAGTCTATTCTGGCCGGCATCCAGTGGGCCATCAACAACAGAGACACTGATTGGGGCAATAATGCATCAAGCAGGGGCATCCACGTACTTTCTATGTCCTTCGGCAGAGCCAGCTCTGCTGTTGGAGACAACAACGAAGATGGGTCATCGGCAGAGGGGAATCTAGTTAATCAGGCCTCAGAGAGTGGTTTAGTCTGTGTAGCTGCAATTGGAAACGATGGAGCGAACAATGTGAACTCCGTCGGTGCGGCGGATACCTCAATCACAGTTGGATGGCTGGATGACAAGAATACCATCGATCGTAGTGATGACTCAATTAGCTCAAACTCCAACTATGGTCCGAGGACCGATGATGAAGACGGAGACTCGTGGGATGAAATGAAACCCTGGGTTGTGGCCCCTGGGTCGAATATCAACTCCGCACAGCATGCCGAATCATCCGGAATCATTCCTGGATCAGAAGTAAACAGAGCGAGTGACGACTACACGCAGTTATCGGGATCTAGCATGTCGACTCCGGCGGTGGCTGGGCTCGTAGCGATTATGCTAGAAATTGGCGAAATGCGCAAGATGCCATTCATGGACGAGGATGAGCCTGGAATAGAGAGGTATGAGGCGATTCGAAGTTTCCTAGCAAGTGGCTCAGAGTTCAGGAATGAATGGTCCGTGGATGATACCTGGCAAGACAACAACTGGAACACGAGATATGGTTTCGGAATTATTGACGGGGGTGAAATTGCTAGTGAGATGTTCGACAACACAGGTGGCGGTGGCGGTGGTGGTGGAGGGAACCAGACCTCAGGCCCGGGAGCAAACCAAGAGGGTCATTGGGTTGAGATTGAAAGTCCTTCAGCATACGCTTGGTTGGTAGAAGGAAGAGGATACAACCTAAGGGGGCACATCAACGAGCATGGCGAGGACAATGGGACTATCGAGGAAGTTGTCGTAAAGGTCGAGATGGAATTCAGAGAATCATCTGACACCCCCAAACAGAGGTCAATTCTGGTAAACTGGTCGAATCCTACTGGAATAACCAACTGGACGGAACCCTTCGAGGTTCCCGACCTCCCAGATGAATACACCGATGTCTCAGTCACTGGAATGGTTGCGGCGCGGAATGACATAGGAAGATGGAGCAATACGACTGAGTACTTCTTCCCAGTAGGCAGGGTAAACATCACACTAGAAGGCCCCAGTGGACAAGGTGACTTGGATGGAACCGTAGAGGTCCATGGTCAGTTCCAGTCAATTGGAAATGCTACAATTCAATGGAGGCTGGACAGCGAAGAATGGCAGAATGGGCCCCATTACCACGATGGAGAGTGGACCATTGAGGACCAAGAGGGAATGAGGCATGCAACTTCTCGGTACAAGGGAGATGGTAGCATCGATCCAGACTACCAGGGTCATGCATATTGTGTACACATGTTCAAAGCGGCTCAGAATTCTGTGAATAGCGTCGATTGCAAAGATGATGACGATGGGTGGACTCAATGGAGTTTCAACTGGGATACGACCCAGCACAAGGACGAAGAGTACAGGATTTCAGTGAGGGTGATTAGCGCTGTTGGAGTGACTTCTGAGCAAATCCGAAGAGTTGTCAGAGTTGACAACATTGACCCCATGCCAGACTTGGTTTTCGTTAGTAAATCGATTTCGGTTCAGGAATTTGGCATTCCGATGCAGGAATCATATGTTAATACATTCTTGGAAGTCAGGGCTACTATTAGGAATTCGGGAGATCAAGCCGCGACTGATGTGGGAATCATTCTAGAAGAATGGGGAGAGAGGCGAGACGAGTATGTGATTTCAAACATAGATACCGGCCAGTTCGTTGAAGTTGTACTGTACTGGAACCCAATGGAATCGGGTGATGCTCTGATATCCATTTCAATCGACCCACTGAATTCAATCCAAGAGTTAGACGACACTAACAACGAGCTTGCCGGAACATTCTCTGTTGTCCCGAGGCCCCCCGGGGTCGATCTTGCAATAAGAGCAGGGTCAATTTCAGCAGTGACAGTCTCTAGCCCGATTCCCAGGCCTGACGAGTCGGCCGTCATCCAAGCAAGGGTGGACAATCTAGGATCGCAGGACGCTGTCGGAGTCTCCGGGACTCTGGAAATGATGACTGAGCGAGGTTGGGAATTCATTGAGAATTCAACTACGCCATTGGTTCTGGGCGGATCTCATTCGATAATCTCTTTTCCCTTCGCTCCAAACATTTCCGGGCCGCTGGAAGTGAGAGTAAGCGTCATCTTGGATAGCGGAGGAGACAATGACTGGTCCAACAATGTACGGATAAAGACCCTGCTTGTTGACAGTACGACTTTGTCTGGACCGAGGGATGCTGAACTGAATCCCGGAGAGAGTCCCATTGCCATTGTAAGTCTGGATAGCGAAGAGGGCGATGATCTACTAATTGGGGAGAAGGATGGGACCCTGTTAATGTACAAACTAACTGAGAGTAAATCGTTAATTGAATGCAATAACGTGATTGAGGAACGATGGTCTGGCGATATTTCAATTATCGGTACGGATGAAGGTTTTGCCCATATTGTGTGGACGAGGCGTTACATGGGGCCAAACTGGTTCCTAATGCAGACCCTAAGTTACTCCACCATCGACTCAAGTTGTAGAATCGCCCCCCCTCAGGACTTACTCCCGGGGATTCCACTGTCCGATGGCAAGTATTGGGGCATTGACATGGACATAAGGGACTCCGAGATTCTTGTTTCTGGCTACCACAGGGATGTTTTCAGCGGAGGGAGCCTCGAAGACGAGACGAACATCTTCCTAATTCATTCAGAAAGCCCCCTCTCCTCGGACGACTGGACTCTGCAGACTGGAATAATCAAGGACATCGACGCGGACCCTTACCAGATTGATCCAATATCAGTCGAATTCGGGCATGATCAGGCGCATATCCTCTATCAAACGATCAGGAACGACACTACTGGAAAGGACCGCCTTGGAGTCTGGTACTCGCATGGAATGATTGACCAGGAGACGTGGGCATATCGAAAGGCGGTTGGTGACGAGTCGGCCATCCCAATGCTGACCGTGATTGAAGATGATGATGGAGATACTTTGGTTTCGCTTTGGAGAGAAGGGGACCCTCAAGACTCCGAACTGGTCGTATTCGTGACTGATTCAAATTTCATGACCAATGGCCAGATGGAAACGAGGATTCCGGCAAGAGGAATGGCAGGAATAGGCGTGGTAGAGTCTGAGAGGGGGATTCAGGTACTATTCGATCGGGTTGGGGCCAGTGGCCCCCAAGTAGAGTACGGGCTGATTGATGTCGATAGTGGTTGGATAGGCCTCTCAGACACTTTGGTCAGAGGGCAATACAAATCGATGGATAGGTCCGAAGATTCTGGAGAAACGATGATGGTCGTCTCATCATCTGACGGTTGGCAAATAAGGACCCTGATAGACGATGGTTCTTCTAGACGCGGTGGGAGCCTATCTGACCAACTAAGATCATCCCTCGGCTTGGATCAAGAGAGTTTCGAAATCCTAGTGATTGGTGTCGCATTGGCCGTTCTGATACTTGGAATGGTAACCTTAGTCGGTCTTTCCGCACAGGGAGCCAGATGGGTCGGAAGGAGAGGTTCTATTGACAAGGATGCTAGTGTGGTGATGGAGGATGACGTAGTCGACCTAGTTGGGGAAACCGATCTCTCGATTGGCTCAGACGAGATCGAAGTTGTCCAAGATGATTCTAATGATGAAACTGCCGAAAGCGGACGCGATAGCAGGAGAGCAAGGAGGGATAGGAGGAATTCCGAAGAAGATGGGTTGCTAGAAACAGCGGGTTCTGGAGCTATTGAGGCCGAATTGGAAATCCAGATGCCAGATTACCCCATGGCACCACCTATTTCTGGCCAGGTAACATGTCCCGGGTGCAAGAGCAGGTTCGCAACGGAACCGGGAGTCATGTCGATGAAGTGCCCCGTTTGTGGGTCGAAAATTGGTCTCTGAGGTTAGGGAATGCCCGCAATTCTACTCGCTTCTGCCTCCGAAAGGAGAAGGGCCATTATGGCAGATTTCTCTGAAATAGATGGAATAGAGGTGCGATTCAGCGTATTGAAGGAGCCAGAGCCCGAGCCTTCGACTAATCTAGAGGTTCATTTGCAAGTCGAATCCTCCTGCATGCATAAGGCGAGATCTGCTGTCTTGGAACTTGGTAATGGTGAAAACTCAGATGTAGAAATTATAGTGGTTTCTGACACGCTGGTAGAGGATCCTGACGATAGTCGGGTCGCATTGGGCAAGCCAGAGGACAAGGTTAGTGCAGCTTCGACCCTGATCAGACTCTCCGGCAGCAGGCACAAAGTTTGGTCTTCGACTGCAATCATCACTAGAAATGGGACTGGTTTGGAAGTTGGTGCAGGTTGGCGAGCGGCGATCTGGACTGATTTCTCGATAGTGGAGTTTGATGAAATTGGGACGGATGGGATGGAGGATTTGATTGGTAGTGGATCTTGGTTTGGAAAGGCTGGCGGGTATGATCTAGCTGGGAAGGCTGGTTCTTTCTCAAGGGTAGTCGAAGGGGAGGATGTGACTGTTCTCGGTTTCTCGGCCCGTGCATTCAAAGAAATTGGAGGAATTCTTCTCTAGACGAATGTTACGCCACCGAACTTCAAGACGAAATCGCGCTGGATCTCGTCGAACCAGTCAAGCATTGACGAGGCAAAGCGGACTTTGCAGACCTCATCATCGTGCAGCAAGTCGTCTTGGATGCCCTTTAGGGTTCCCGGAGCCGCTCCACAGGAAACACATGCCCCGTCCAGATCGATGACTAGTGATAGTGCCCTATTCCCGTCACTTCTAACCTCAATTTCCCCTCTGGAAACGACCAGGGCCCCCCCATGCCCTTCCAGGGCCGCCCTAACAGGGCCAAGTCTTGCCATCAGCGCCGGGACCAATGATTTGTCTTCAGACTCGAATAATTCAAGAAGCGACAACGAAAGAAGCCTAGAAGTCTCGATTGGGTCATTTCTTTCTGATACCAGACGTTCTGCCTCGTTCTGGATGGCCTCGCTAATCTGATACCTATACTTGTCCTCTAGTTCATCTGAGACCCCAGTATAGTCATCTCCATTATTCATCAATTAATGCGGATGAGGTAGCCATTATAGGGTCACCTGAGAGAGGAAGGGATTGTATAGTCAGTTAGTTCCGGTGATTCTGAGGGTTTACGTGGTTACACCATTGCTAGAAATCAAAGGCCTGCATGCAGGCATCGGCGGAAATGAAATTCTAAATGGGATTAATCTGAAAATTGGACCCGGTGAGATTCATGCTATTATGGGCAGGAACGGAAGCGGAAAAACCACCACTGCCAATGTCATAATGGGGCATCCTGACTTTGAGGTGGCGGAAGGAGATGTGATGCTAGAGGGAGAGAGCCTACTCGGAATGGAACCTTGGGAAAGGGCTCGGAAGGGAGTTTTCCTCTCATTCCAGTACCCTCAAGCAGTTCCGGGCCTTCAGGTTGGAAATTTCCTCAGGAAGTCTGTTGCTAGCATCAGAGGCGAGGAGGAGGCCAAGGGCGCTGCCTTCAGGGAAAAGTTGACAATGGCGATGGAGTTACTCGATATCCCTCGTACTTTCATGTCAAGGTATGTCAATGATGGATTCAGCGGTGGTGAGAAGAAACGTTTTGAAATCCTACAAATGATGCTCCTAAGGCCTCGCCTTGCGGTTCTCGATGAGACTGATAGTGGCTTGGACATAGATGGAATCAGAACTGTATCAGAAGGAGTCAATGCCGCTATCAGGGGGACTGATTCTGGGGCATTGATAATCACCCACTACTCTAGGATTCTAGAACATGTACAGCCAGATATGGTGCATGTCCTATTAGATGGAAAAATTGTATCTTCAGGGGGCCCTGAGCTGGCTACAAAGCTTGAAGAGATGGGCTATGAATGGCTGAAAGAAGAATGAGGTGCTGAGATGGAGGAAAACAGTGATGCGCGGGGAGCAGTGGGGGAATACAAGGCCGGATGGCATGATCCAGAAAACTCAACGATTAGATTCGACTTTGGCCTTTCAGAGGAAGTAGTTAGGGAAATATCCAGTCTGAAGAATGAGCCCCAGTGGATGACTGAGGTTCGGGTTAAGGCATTCAAACACTTCGTGAAAAGGCCTATGCCGACATGGGGCAACATGTCGATGTTGGAGGAAATTGACTTCGACAATATCTGCTACTTTCTGAGATCATCTGATTCAACCAAGAATGACTGGGATGACGTGCCGGATGACATCAGAAATACATTCGAAAGGCTTGGAATACCAGAAGCAGAGCAGAAGTGGTTGTCAGGAGTATCAGCTCAATACGAGTCAGAAACAGTATACCACAGCATCCGTGAGGACTTGGAAAGGCAAGGGGTAATTTTCCTAGACATGGACAGCGGACTGAGGGAATACCCCGAGATTGTGAAAAAGTGGTTCTGTTCGGTTGTGCCGTACTCCGATAACAAATTCTCTGCGCTAAATACCGCAGTCTGGTCAGGTGGATCGTTCATTTATGTCCCAGAAGGGGTTCATGTTGAGATGCCGGTACAGGCATACTTTCGAATCAACGCGAAGAATATGGGGCAGTTCGAGAGAACTCTGATTATTGCAGACAAAGGGAGCAGCATCCATTACGTCGAAGGATGCACCGCCCCTACCTACTCGACTGACTCTTTACACTCAGCAGTAGTGGAATTGATAGCACTTCCAGGCTCACACATTCGGTACTCTACTATCCAGAACTGGAGTTCAAATGTATTCAATCTAGTAACAAAGAGAGGGATAGCGCATGAAAAGGCGAAGATTGAGTGGGTTGATGGAAACATCGGAAGTAAACTAACCATGAAGTATCCCGCTGTGATTCTTAAGGGAGAAGGGAGCCATGCAGAAGTGATTTCGGTCGCATATTCTGGAGAGGGTCAGCATCAAGATGCAGGGGCCAAGATTCATCACCTAGCATCCAACACAACCAGCAAAATCCTCTCAAAGAGCATTAGCAAAAACGGAGGGAGGGGGTCTTACAGGGGCATGGTGACAGTTTCGCCCAAAGCGGATAACTGCAAGCTTAATGTTGTCTGTGATGCGCTAATCCTGGATGAGGGGAGCAGGTCAGACACGTACCCAACAATGGAAGTAGCAAACCCAACTGCAAGATGCGAGCACGAGGCAAGCGTTTCCAAGGTTAGCGATGAGCAATTATTCTACCTTATGAGTCGTGGACACTCAGAGGAAGAGTCCCTAGCAATGATTGTCAACGGTTTCTTCGAGCCCTTCACCAGGGAACTACCCATGGAATACGCAGTAGAGCTCAATCAACTGATGGCTCTTGAGATGGAAGGAAGCATAGGTTGAGGCCGGATCATGGAGTCGTCTTCGAGGTACCTCAGTCTGGAGAAGCCAAACAAGGCAGATCATCTCTGGAGGTACACCCCCTGGAAGAAGGTCCATCCCACTGGAGACGTTTCCGAGATTCCCATACTAGGGCAACCTGAGATAAATCTGGGCGTCATTGATGGTTCGGACCTCCCCCCTGGAATCGAGTTGAAACTAGGTGCAGCAGTGAAGCCTGATTTCTCCAGGAGTAGTGCTTTGACAAATTCATTCCTTCATGCCTCTGCAGAGTCTTCTCAATGGACGTTGGTCGTGGACAAGGGTTTCTCTTCAGAGAAACCAATCATCATCGAGGTTGATACAGGCGATTCCCCATCCATTGCACATATCTCATTGGAAATAGGGAAGGCATCGGAATTTGAGTTGATAACCAGAGTCACAGGTAGAAGTGAGTGGTTCGGACTACTTAGGACCGGTCAGATCAAAGATGGAGCAGTGATGAATGATGTTGTTATCGGACTCCTAGAGAGGGGGACTATGCTTCGCTCCGACAGTATTGACATTTGCCGAGATGCTCAAGTAATTGCGGGTACGGTTTCTTCTGGTTCGGAGAGGACGAAGAGCGATCTGCGCTACATTATGGGAGAATCTGGTGGAAACATCAGAGTCCTGGGATCGATCCTATCTACGGATTCAATGCACTTGGATCACCACATAGAAATCCACCATGAAGCGCCGGAAACATACAGCCGACTATCGTGGCACTCTGCTTGTGGGGGGAAAAGCAGGACCATAGGGACTGGGATGCTAACCATCAGAGAAGGCTCCAGAGGGGCAGATGCAGCACAGATTTTTCACAACCTACTGCTTTCCAAATCGGCAGAGGCAGATTCTATCCCAGAACTGGAGGTGATGGAGAATGACGTCGTTGGTTGTGGGCATGGCACGGCAAATGGGCCCATAGACGAAGAGCAGATGTTTTACCTCAAGACCAGGGGATTCGATGAGGATGATGCAAAGAGATCATTGATTGCGGCATTCCTCAATTCAACTCTCTCGGAGATGGGAGGGGAGACCCTACACGGATGGCTCGTAGGCGAGTTAACTCTACAACTGGAAGCCCTCGACGCGTGAGAAGAGGAAATTAATTTAGCCCGATGTCAGGCGATTTAGGCATGGATAGTGATCATTGCAAGGATTTTCTCTGCCTATGTGGTTTCAGAGGGGATGCCATTCCAATGCGGCAGCACATGGAGTGTCCTCGTTGCTTCAGAGTGGTTGAGGCGTGTTGCGAAGGGGTTCCCGAATATTGCTAACCTTACAAACGAGTTTGTATCGTTTTTACTGATGGTGAATTAGTGAAATCTAAGAAGGCAGTCTTTTCAGGGCCAATTGGGAAACAAATGCTTCTGAAAAATGGATTGCAGGACAGGAGGCACGAGGAGAGGGTCTCCAGGATTCTAGGCGGAGTCGCATTTGGATACCTTGCATTATGCTTCATTGCTCCCTATTTTCTTCCCTCTGATTCAGTGCCAGAGCTCTCAGGAAGGGCAAATGCTATCGATTATGCATTCGAAAACAGTTGGGGGAATGATGAGCATGAAGAGGGAAGGGCAGTTGGCCATGACCAGTCGCTTCACGGTGGCAAATTTGTGTGGAGTGATTTGAATCCAATTTGGGCACTGGCATATGGTTTTGGAGATTTGAATTGTCATCAGAAACACGAGAGATCGTGGGAGATAAATGGCAATCAGATGCCAGTATGTGCAAGGGACATCGGAATATTCCTAGGATTCTCCCTGGGTTGCCTTTTCTTCTTATTGAGGGGTGTCAACAGATGGACTGTTAGGGATACGTTCCTTTCAGTTTTCCCTGACAAATGGCTATTCGAGATTTACGAGAGGGACAGACGGATGATTGTGATGCTATCGATAATGGGCATGGGGTTGGTTCCAATGGGGATTGATGGTTTCACTCAATTGCTTCTCGACTCATACGAGTCAAACAATTCGCTCAGGATCATCACAGGATTAGGTGCAGGATTCGTTGGTGGTTGGTGGTTTTGTTCGGCATTCTCAGCTAGACCCAAATTCTTCCAAGAATCTTCCAACGTCACGCTTCCCGCTGGTTCCAGACTAGTGGTAAAGTGATTTCACTTTCCTAGCCACCAATCGACCAAGGATTCGATATTCTCGGGGGCTGGCCTTCCCTCTATCCCGCTGCCTAATATCGACAATCTGCTGATTGTTTCCATCAATGCACGTTCATGCCTTCCCGATTTGACGATCTGCCCCAAGGAGAAGCGGATGTGCGTGCCCGGATTGAGAGACTGCCATTTACTGATTTCCTTACGAAGGGGCCAAATTGCTAGGACAAGCCGTCCAAATGGGAAGAATTCCTCTCTTAACTGTGATTTTGGAGCCTCGCGCCCGATTAGATTCTTCCTCCTGGAGACCCACCTCAATTCTTTGAGGAACCTGATTATCCTCTGTGTGTGCCTCTTAGAAACACATCGAACTGGTCCCATGGAAGATCTGAGTTCGGAGATCTCAGCCGAATTGATGAGAGAAAGGGTACCACATACAGAGGACATTGAGTGGTTTAGGATGTTTTTTGGATAATTGTGGTGTTCTTTTTCCATTGAGGAAATAGACTTTTTATGGCTCTCCTGGGCTGATTTGAGAACTTTCCATGGTGAGTCCCCATCCAGCCATCCCAACTTTGTCTTCGTTGGTGTGATCCCAATATCTGGAAGTGTGCTTTGATTTTGTGATTCCCTCACAATAGCCCTAATCTGTAATTGGTCAACTTGTTCCATTTCGACATTGATTGGAGTTGGTCTGCTGTTCATAAATGAGCGAATTGCCCCCCTCAGAGAGTTACGAAGTTGATTCTGAGTACCTTCATTTGAAATCGGCCCCATTATTGCGCCCATGTCGAATGGGGTTGGCATTTCCATTTCGCCTGAGAGTAGCTGCCTATATCCATCTCTGATCCGAATCTGTAATTCTGATGTCTCGAAGTACTCTTCCTTGCTAGAGAGGTCGCGGAGTGTTCCCTTTGAGATTCTCTCCAAGGCGATTTCTGGATCGCAATCCACCCAGATACAAAGATCCGGTATTAATGCGGCCGAATTAATCTGAGCGGTCCTCTCTAGTCCGATTCCGCCAACAATTCCCTGATACACGAGAGAAGAGTGGACATTCCGCCCACTTACTACTGCCCTGCCTTCTTGAAGGCGTGGGAGAATCCATCCATGGGAGTGATCTAACCTATCTGCCGCGAAAAGTCCCGCCTCCTGATCAGGCGATAGTGTCTGCTTCCTCACTGAATCTATTGCCAGCCTTCCTAATGCATGATCCCTCCTAGGTTCAGCTGTTACCTCTACAGATCTGAAGCAGAACTCGGATTGTAGAACCTCGTGCACAATCTGTGTGGCTAGACCCTTACCACTGCCATCCCCGCCTTCAATTGAGAACAGATACATGAGACTCTCCTGATGCCTAACGGCGGCTACCAGAAAACTGTTCCTTAGACAATGTCACCAGCCCCATGCCAATCAAAATTAGTAAAGGGCCGATGAAAATCATCCCCCTGCTCCATAGGCCTAGGAAGGAAAGCCACCACGATCTTCTGTAGCTATTGCCACGATAAGCCTCGACGCCGCCATAGACCCCCATTAGTCCCAGAAGCACGGTCATCAAGGCAATAGCAGTGGCAATGGAGACCGAATTGGACTGGTAACTCTCGCCACGTCGGTCAATAACATTCTCGCCATTTCCCTCAGACATGGTGATGACTATCTGGGCTTCGTCACCGGGAACGAAAAACAACTTAGTCGTATTATTCCCGCTATGCGTAAACGATAGCAGAGCAGGCTCTCTACGGACTTCAGGCATAGTAAATCTACCGTCTGAATCTGTAAATGTCTCCTTTCCGGCAGTTGCACCCTCTACAGAGAGAAGCCGCACCCTCACCCCTTCAACGGGTTCTCCGCCCGAGGCATTCCCAGTCCTTTCGGAGATTACGATGCCGGATACGTCAGAATATTCCTCGGATGAGTCTAGAGTATCTGAGAGAATCTCATCCGGATTTCCTGAGACGAGTAGAATCCCCAACCACACGCCGAGAAGGCTACCGATGATGATTAAAATCGCCCCTGCAACCCTCGTTGATGGCTCTTCGGAAATGTCTTCCATGAAATACTCGAGATCGATGCCTCCCACGACATCTTCGTCGGCCATGACACGCCCTAACGATGGGAGTCCTTGAAGTTGGGCGTTTCCGGATCTTTCTCCTTGGGGATTATTCTGAATAAGAAAAGTGTCGAAGCAATAGTTGCTACAAATATCGCCATCAATGTGAACAAATGTGAGTCCCCATCAGCACCCAATTTCTCTTCTGGGACTGTGAAATTGATCAAGTACATCTGCGTCCAGTTCTTCCCAGTAATCCAGAAACCCCCGGAGTTCCGATCAAATGCTATGCCATTCAATACCTCTTCATTGCTATTCCCCTGAATGGAAGTGACAACCAATGGGGATGAGAAAAAGTCCACCTCACCCGAAGTAGATGAAATCCGAAGGATTGTCTCCTCCATCCAAATGTTTGCATATATTTTGTCATCTACACATTCCAATTCATTTAGGTTTGAAACGGGAACTCCATCCCAAGTTACCACTGTGGTGAAATCTATTTCAAAGGTATCTGGATCTCTGAATGAAAGATCGGACGTCCCATTGGATGTAACAATGTGCTCCCCATTGTAGCAGATCCCCCAACCCTCGCCTTCGAAACTGAAGTTTCCAATTATACTAAAATTTGAGATGGCAAATTCCAATGCCACTCCTGCCCTCCAAGTCAGCATAATGATTGATTGGCCCTTTACGGTAATCCCTTCTCCGAAGTAAGAGTCGTCAATCCTAGTCTGTCTGATAATCTCTCCATTTTGTGAGTCGATCTCGCTAATTCTCGAATGGCCATAAAGGCCCGAACTCTCGAAAATTGAGTTTTCCAGTACTTCCAGTCCTTGTGTGAACGAAGATGAGTCGTGAGGCAGTGTTCGCAATATCTCAACATCCCTCTCTTCGGCCGTATGATTGCCTACCTCGGCCACTGACAACTGTGAAAGTAGGATGAGGAGCATTACGATGGGAACGATTGATGGCCCCGTCCCCCTGCCCATGTACGAACGATGCTCCATCGATGTTAAAATACGTCCTCGAGCAGTTTGGAGCAGATTGGGAAACGAGGTGCTAATGATGGGTGGTGGTTCGGGAATCTACTCTTCTAGGAAAGCTGTGCTGACAGTAGTTTCGCTACTAGTAGTTTTCATTGCCCCTATTTTTTCCTCTGAAGGGCTAGCAAGCACCGGGGGACAGCCAAGAAACTGCCTGAATACGTGGTCGGTAGACGATACGGACAACATGACGACCAATGACGGAACCTTTGCAGTAACTGTGGAGAAAATCTCCACCAACGCAGCGATTTTCGTAGAAGACGGTCAAATCGTTTCGTCTACTGTTCTGAATGACATTGTGTCAAACTGGGAATCCATAATTTTCCCTTCCACTACCAACTACTTCGGGACACCTCCGGACATTGACGACAATTGTCAGATAGAAATTGCCATCCTGTCAATAGATGGGCCTGGTGGGGAAGAGGGTTATTTTGAATCTGGAGTTTCATCGTTGCGTGAGGCATTATTCCTAGATATCGATGATCTGTCAGAAAGAAACCGGGTGATGGCGCACGAGTTTGGGCAATTGATTCATCACGAGAATGACCCTTTCGAATATATCTGGATTGATGAGGGGGCAGCGGGACTTTCTGAGTTCATTAGCTACGGGGAGTCAGTGGATCTAGAAGAGAAGGCAAACTCATGGACGCTGAACTCGAGTACAAGTTTGAGATGGTGGGACGGAAGAAATTCTGATTTCGGTTCAAGTTTCCTATTCTTGACGTATTTGGCAGACAAATTAGGCGGACCTGCTGCCATCAGAGAGTTGGTGTCTAATCCTTCCCTAGGTGGAACTGGGGTTGAGAGCCTATCCAGAAACCCTGGCCCGGGATCGACCCCAATAGGGACTTCAATGAGTGAAATCTTTGCAAACTTCAGCGCAGCAGTTACTCTGGATAGCGCACAGGGCGCGTTTGGTTTCTCCGATCTTGACTTAGTCGATGATTGCTCAAACGGTGGCTTCTGCAAGGGATCAATCAGTGCAGAGAACGATCAGTGGTCAGAGGCGTGGCAATCGTCTGGACACTCAGTGGAGGGATGGGGGCTCAAATCATTCAGATTCACACAAGGTGATGGTTTTCCCTTGAGCATCATGGTTCAACCGGACAGATTCGGTTTCGAAGGAGCCGTTCTTTCGAAAGAGGAGGATTCTGGGACTTGGACTATGGACAAACTGAGGATTGATTCGAGCGATGGTAGGGGAACTGGACTAGTTCACGGTTTTGGAAATGCCACCTCCGAGGTTCTACTCCTAGTCTGGTACAACTCCCTTGTTGATGACTGTGATTACGACTTTGCAAATTGTGGCGTACTTTCTGGAGGAAATTACCCCGTCGGGTCATTTACCGTAAGTGCCAGTCAGGTCACGAGCCCTGCTGAGGTGTCGATAGGATCGAAAGAAGGTTTTGATCGGGACGGGGACTTCCTTGATGATAGCGTGGAAATTGGCATTGACGTCAGTTCGAGTGCATTTTCAGAGTCTCTGTCTGTAGAATTCTCGGCCTTCACCAATAATTCACTACATGATTCTGCAGATTTAATGGTCACAGTAGGAAACTCTGAACCGGAAATAATCTCAGTTTGGTTTACTCCCCCGTTTACCAGTGATTGGACTTTTACAGTTGAGGTCAGAGACATTACTGGGGAACTGCAGGACTTAGCTCAGTCACTCCCTCAACAGATATTCAACATGAAACCAATTGGGTCGGGGACAATCTCATCCAATGAAACGCAGACATGGACTCAAACGTACATCTTTGGAGGTGGTTACGACTCTTGGGGATTCGGGTTCCAAAACGGTTCTTTCGGGCACAATGAGACTCCGCAATCGTACATCTGGGACCTGGGTGATGGCAATTCTTCAAGTTTGAAGAATCCTGTTCATTCGTTCACGGGGGAAGGGGAATACGTGATCACCCTTCTAGTCAGGGATCATGGGGGTTTCTTTTCTGAAACAATTTCATGGGAAATCTCGGTAAATGATACCTCTGAGCCGATTCCTGAGATTTCTGTAGATGGTTTGGCTATCCAAGAGGAATTGACGGTTCAGACGAATCAAAGAATACAATTTTCGGCCTTCGGGACGTCTGACAACGTTCCCGTGGACAAATTATTTTTCTCATGGAACTGGGGTGATGGCTCTGGTGACTCTGGCACAGGAATCTTCGAAATTGGCCATTCGTGGATAGATGGCAGTAGCGATGGCACCGTATACTCATTGGAGTTGTTGGTCAGTGATGGCCACCAATCGGCACAGAAGTCCCTTCTAGTCACGGTTCTAAACCGGGCACCTTACCAGATTTTCTCGGAAGATCTGGAGGGTTTTTCGGTCACTCCACTGGAGATGCCGGATGTTTTCGAGGACGAAGATGGGATAATTGCCGAATTCAGATGGACTTTCGAAGGAGGCGTCAACTTGGGAGGGATGGGCGTCTCACTTGCATCTGATTTCACCGAAACAAGTTCATTCGAAGCTAATCCTATCGTCAGTTGGAAAGAACCGGGGGTGAAAAATGTAACACTAGAGGTGGCTGATGATGATGGAAATACCTCCATCGCTTACTTGGAAGTAGAAATCCTGAATCAACGACCAGTTGCACTTTTCGAGCGTCCTTCTGACGGAGAAATCGGCGATGCTTACATTTTCAGTAGCTCATCATTCGACCCTGACGGGGATTCGTCCGCATTATCCCACTACTGGAATTTCTCAGACCGGGACTCCCCCATTGAGAATACCACTTCCGTGAGTAGGACTTTTTCAAACCCGGGACTTCACAGTGTTTCACTAGTAGTCGTCGACGAGAGGGGCTTAGAGTCTGCTCCGAAGACTTTCCTACTGTACATCGGAAACCCATTGCCGGTACCAATAATGTCATTCATCTGCCCTAGTGATGAAGGTGGATTATTGTTTGAACTTCCTGATGATGTGGGAGAGGGGGTTACCTGGAAGGTTCCTAGGACAGCGGAAGGGGGGGCCTTTGTTGCCCCTGGAAACCTCATCAGATTCGATGGCAGCGGGAGTTTCGACGCTGACCCGGAATTCGAAGGAATGACATCCTCGGACGTCAACAGCCCGGATTGGAATGGGATTGTGGATTGGATATGGGACTTCGGAGACGCTAGTCCCCCTTCCTCTGGGCCTCAAGTTTGGCATAGCTACGAGAGATCGGGGGAATATACAGTCAGACTTACTGTAGTTGATGGTTTTGGAGGCGGGGACTCCAACACCACAGAGATGAAAGTGATAGTCTCTTCAGCTCCTCGAATCGAGACTTCAAAACCCATCAGCACCGAGTACGTTGTCGTCGGAGAATTGGTCAATCTGTCCGGGGCTGCCTCCGACTTCGACTTGGAGGCTGGAATAGTTGCATGGATGGACAATGATGCGTTTTTCGACAGCGATGGTGATGGCGACCCTAGCAACGATAGAGACCTGAATCTTACAGAGAATCTAGAGTTTGACTGGGACATCAATGTATTTGTGGATGAAGACTGCATGACTCTATCGGGGTGTGATGGCGATTCTAGGAACGACTGGATAATGCCAAATCAAACCTGGGCCATTCCCGGTGAAGTACGAATTTCAATGACGGTCTGCGATGGCTTGGGTGTCTGTGAATCTAAAGACTTCGTGATTACAGTGCTCTCCGTTCAGGATACTGCACCGCCGAAGACTCTGTCTGACTTGACCATGGAAGACATTGTTCCAGGTAGAGAAAGCGCAGGCTTACTTGCTCTTGTTGCGCTAGTTGCAATACTAGGGTGGATGGTACTCAGAGAAAGGGATGATGATGAGATGGATGCCCTGGATAATGTCAAGAAATACGATGTCGATGAGGTCGAGGCAGAGGGAGGTCTGCCTGGGATGGACCAACACAGCCCCCCTCCACAACCAAAATACCTTACTGCTGACGAGCGCACCAACAAAGAGTCAGGGTACGTGCGACCGATTAGAACGAGGCGAAAGAAGTGAGGATGAAAACTGCCGGAGGTTTTGGCGTAAATCTCCTATTGGCGGGAGTTCTCTGCTCAATTATTCTGATTCCTCCACCCGCCAGTTCCCAATCAGTGGCCTGCGATGTTGCTCCCAGTAGTGATTGGAATGCGACAGAAGACCCCCGAGAATACCTATCGGTCGAGGTTCCTGGATCAATCGAAGCATTTGGTTTTGGCGAGGACTCTGAGCTGAAACCCCTAGACAAAGACATCAGTACCGAATGGTCTGATGGAGCATGGGACAGTTTTCCAGGAATTCACGTTGAGAATGAGTCTGCAACGACTATCGAACTAGTACTGGAACCGGGCTATAGATACACATTCTGTATCGACTTCAGCGCCAAGGGGGATGTCTATCTCCTGACTGGCTCGAACCTGGATATGTACACAGTAGACTTCTACTGCGACGAAGAGGGTTGGGATTTGATTTGCGATACGGAAGGCCTAAATTCCGTCCCGGTTGAGTACAGGGACCTGTTTACATGGGTGCCATTCAGGGATGCTCATGCTTACGAGTCGGTTTCCTATCAGGAGTTCTCAGTAGCAATAGACTCTTCTGGGTCTGCTTGGTCTTTTGCTGGTTTTGGAAGCTCTGAAGGGCAAGTTCTGCACTTGGTCCTGGATGGGTGGGACAATAGCCGGGAGGGGGATCATCCGGCCTCTGGAAATATGAGCGTGGAGGTTCTAATCGATGTAGAAGAGAGATTCACGCTTCCGAAGACCGCAGCATACGTCCTAATCGGTGCACTTCCTCTTTCGTGCATAATTATCCCACTAATTATCCACTGGAAATATCACTCATCTGCATTGGGCGCGAGAGATGAGGGGGAGTTGGTGGAGGTCCCCCTCCTTAGGGAGGGTGCCTAGGAGTACTCCAACACTTCCCATGCAGTTCTCAGGTCCGAGGCGTTGATCTTCCCCTGCTGAGCCAAATGCCAACCGGACTCAGTAGTTGCAAAGACTAGTTCCTGGTCCAGCGCCGGCGCGTGTATTCTTGACCAATCGCCACCGGGACCTAGTCCCATCAATGAGTAGTTCGCACCGGAAGACTTCAGTTGCAAAGCAGACTCAAAAATCCGTAGTGCATCTTTTCGATCCTTAGTGTGAAAACAAGCCTTTACCAAATCTCCCATCTCCTGGGCATCCATCACATCCTGAGCGATCTCAGACGCTGAAGGGACCGGCTCCAATGAATGTAGAGATGCGAGGACCCTGGTTCCATTTCCTGCTAGTTTGACCAGCTCTTCCCTCTTAGGGGGGTCGATGTCAACTTCAAGGTCAATCCAATCCGGCTTACTTGCTATTGCTGCTTTGAGGACTGAAATCCTATCATCCTCACTTCCGGGATAGTGTCCCCCCTGACTCTGTGGCCTGCAAGTAAACAATAGTGGAGTTTCTATTGTGGAAGAAATGGCCTTGATTGAATCCCCCACATCAATAGCATCCAATTCTAGTTGATTCACAATTATCTCGATGCTCTCTTTTTCGCCCTCTTCGGATTTCTTGGCGGAGGTTGTCTTTTCTTCTGTGGTCCACAGAAGATCTAGTCGAGCTTCCACCAAATCTGCTCCCAATTTCACTGCCTTTGGAGCATCGTTGCACATTTCTTCAACGGTCCTCCCCCTCAGTGTAACGCATACCAAGGGCTTTTGCATGTGAAAGGCCGAATTAAGTGGCCTGTTTAATCATGTCGAGAGAGTGTGGACAAGAATCGATACCAATTCAGCGTTTTTATCTCAATATTGCTAGTTATTTGATCTACAATAGGAGAGGGTTATAGGCCTCGACTTCCTAAGATTAGTTATAATGCTTGAGGGTTCCCGTAGGGAACCCTCAATTAGAGAACGATAATATGACTGATGAATATAGTGCAGAAAGCATTCAGGTCCTAGAAGGATTGGAAGCCGTAAGAAAGAGGCCGGGGATGTACCTTGGCGACCCTCATGACGGTTCGGCACTTCACCACTGTATTTGGGAAGTGGTGGATAACTCAGTCGATGAACACCTTGCAGGACACACAGATTCAATTGAAATTACACTCAATCCAGATGACTCACTCTCGGTCAGAGATTATGGGAGGGGCATCCCCGTGGGCATCCACGAGGAATTCGGAGTCTCGGCGGCTGAAGTAATAATGACTAAATTACATGCTGGTGGGAAGTTCGATAATAGTTCATACAAGGTTTCTGGGGGCCTTCACGGAGTTGGAGTGTCTGCAGTAAACGCGGTTTCTGAATGGATGGAGATGACAATCCATCGGGATGGAGCTATCTATTTCCAACGCTATGAAGCGGGCGTTCCGCTTGAGGCATTGAAGGAAATCGGCAAGTGCAAGGATACAGGTACGATGATTTCATTCAAGCCAGATTTATCGATTTTTACCGAAATTGTCGAGTTTGATTTTGAAGAGGTCGATACCAGAGTGGGGGAAACTGCCTTCCTAAATGCGGGACTGAGAATTTCAATCGTTGATCTTAGAGGTTCTGAACCACACACATCAGAACACCGGTACGAAGGTGGACTTTCCGAATATGTGAGTCAACTCAATGAAAGGAGAGAAGTGTTGCATGAGGAAGTCATCAAGATCAAAGGCGAAAAAGAGATTGAGAAGGGCGAAGTCGAAGTCGAGTTAGCGCTGCAATGGTCCGATGCATTCAGCGAGTCGATTCGTTGCTATACCAACATCATAAGAAACAAAGATGGGGGTACCCATATGTCCGGTTTGCGAACGGCACTCACCAGTTCGGTGAACTCGTATGCAAAGAAGAAGAAGCTGCTCAAAGGAGATTCCCTGTCAGGTGATGACGTACGAGAGGGGTTGGCAGCAGTAGTAAGCGTCAAGCACCCTGATCCTTCGTTCTCCTCCCAAACCAAAGATAAACTTGTGAGCAGTGAAGTTACAGGAATAGTTCAGACGATTGTTTATGACAAACTCGGCGAGTTCTTCGAAGAAAACCCATCAGTCGCGAAACAGATCGTTGAGAAGGCACTACTTGCATCCAAAGCCAGGGAGGCGGCTCGAAAGGCCAGGGACCTCACTCGGAGAAAGGGAGTTCTAGAAGGAGGGGGGCTACCAGGCAAACTTGCCGACTGTCAATCACGAGACCCGAGTGAGTGTGAGGTTTACCTCGTTGAGGGCGATTCTGCAGGTGGGTCGGCAAAAACGGGGAGGGATCGGAGGATCCAAGCGATTCTGCCCCTTAGAGGGAAAATCCTCAATGTGGAAAGACAGAAGCATAATGCTGCAAAAGTGTTCCAAAACCAAGAGATTCAGACCATGATTCGTGCGCTAGGTGCTGGTGTCGGCAATAACGAAGAAGAGGAGGGGGCCTTCGATACGAGTAAACTTCGATATTCAAAGATAATAATAATGTGCGACGCGGATATTGATGGCGCTCACATTAGGACACTAATGTTGACGTTTCTCTGGAGATTCATGAGACCTGCAATAGAGGAGGGGCACGTATTCATCGCTCAGCCCCCGCTTTATCAATTGACGAAAGGAAGAGTAAGCAAATACGTTTTCTCTGATGAAGAAAGAGATTCGGTTACTCGGGAATTGCAAGGAGACAATCCAAATGCAAAAATAGGCATCCAGAGATACAAGGGCCTCGGGGAGATGAATCCAGAGCAACTATGGGATACTACGATGAATCCAATGACTAGGACGATGCTGAAAGTAACAGTTCAGGATGCAGAAGAGACCGACGAGCTATTCGAGATTTTGATGGGAGAGGATGTTCCGGATCGGAGAGCCTTCATCGAAAAGCATGCCAAGGAGGTGACTAATCTTGACATCTGAAGAAGGGGGCGACGTAGGATCGCCGAAAAATAATGAGAATATCCTAAATCATTCTTTGAATGAAGAAATGAAGACCTCGTACATCAACTATGCAATGTCAGTAATCATTGGAAGAGCTCTGCCTGATGCCAGAGATGGTCTGAAACCTGTTCATCGTCGAGTGCTTTATGGCATGCACGAAGGAGGTCACACCTCTGAGAAGAAATATAGCAAGTCTGCACGTTCAGTTGGTGAAGTAATGGGGAAATATCACCCTCATGGGGATCAGTCAATCTATGACACCATGGTTAGGATGGCTCAAGATTTCTCACTGAGATACCCCCTTGTCGATGGGCAGGGAAACTTCGGTTCGATTGATGGCGACCCCCCCGCAGCAATGAGATACACTGAAAGTAGACTGGATAAAATCTCAAAACACATGCTAGAGGATATTGAAAAGAAAATAGTCGACTTTCAACCCAACTTCGACGATTCTGAGATGGAGCCAACCGTACTACCTGCAAGGTTGCCGAATCTGCTTTTGAATGGAAGCGATGGCATAGCAGTCGGGATGGCGACAAGGATACCCCCTCACAACCTTACAGAGGTTGCAGGCGCAATTAGATTGCATATCGATACGATTCTGGAAGAGGGGGTCGATAAGAAGGGGATTCCCAGTATTTCTCTTGAAGAGTACATGCAGCATGTGAAGGGGCCGGACTTTCCCACCGGTGCGACCATCCACGGAATAGATGGCATCGTTGACATGTACTCCACGGGCAAGGGCAGATTCCACATACGCTCAAAGTGCGATGTCGAAGACGGTTCCAGCGGGAAGAATATCATTATTCACGAGATTCCATACCAAGTCAAGAAATCCGACATGCTAGTCCATATTGCAGATTTGGTTTCAAAGGAAGTCGTCACCGGGATCAGGGACATTCGTGATGAGTCATCCAAAGAAGGGATTCGAGTTGTTATAGAGGTGAAGAACAATTCTGACCCACATGCAGTACTCAATCAGTTATTCAAATCAAGCAGATTGCAAGAGTCCTATTCGGCAAATATGATGGGGATCCTGGATGGTAGGCCGGTTTTACTCTCCCTACCAGTGATGCTGCACACTTATGTAGGCCACAGAGAGGAAATCATCGAAAGGAGAGCTGTTTTCGATCTTGAAAAGGCCGAATCCAGGGCCCATATCCTCGAAGGCCTAGTAAAGGCGCAGGAACGAATGGAAGACGTTCTAAAGGCGGGTAGGGAGAGTTCCGGTAGGGAACAATTTGAGTCGGTACTGCAAGGAAACGAGAAGCTACCAAAAATTGCCAAGTTTGATTTCACAAAACCACAAGCCAAGGCGATCGCGGAACGGCGTTTGTACCAGTTAAGTCGGCTAGATGTGGATAAGGTCACCAATGAATTTGAGGAACTGAAGATCAAGATTGCCGATCTACAAGATATTATCGAATCAAGGGCGAGGCGTTTGGATATATTGGTCCGAGAACTTGGTGAGATGGTAGAAAGCCATGGCGATGAGAGACTGTCGGAAATCGATCCAATGCCACTCTCAATGGATAGGGAGGACCTTGTGGCAGAGGAGGCAATTGTAATCTCACTTACTACTGATAACTACATCAGGCACTTGCCTGTAGAGGCATTCAGACTTCAGAATAGGGGTGGCAAGGGGCTCAAGGGAGTTACTACCAAAGATGAGGATGCGCCATCCAAGATAGTCACCTGCTTCTCTAAAGACAGGCTTCTGATTTTCACCGACAAAGGAAGAGTATACGGATTGAGGGCATGGGAGACTCCGTCAGCCAGTAGATATGGGAAGGGCAGCCACATCAGAAACCTCCTGGAGGGAATTCGAGATGACGAGAAAGTAATCTCGATTCTCCCGATGCAAAGATCACTGATAGAAAATCCAGAAGGTCATTTCCTTATGTTTGCAACCGCCAATGGTAGAATAAAGAAGAGTAGACTTTCCGAATATGCTAGGATCAATCGAAACGGGAAGTTCGCCTTGAAGTTCGCAGACGGGGATAGTGACAACCTTGTTTCGGTGAGGCCGGCGATGGATGCGGACCATGTTGTACTCGTCTCCGCATCTGGCAATGCCTGCAGATTCAAGCCATCTGAGGAGAAAACAAGGATTTCACCTGAGACTGGCGAGACCGTTACCACCTATGTTGTCAGAGTCCAAGGAAGGATCAGCCAAGGGGTATCTGGAATGAAGCTGGCAAAAGGTGACAAGGTCATCGGAATGATCGTGACCGATGACTTTGACACTAGTGTCCTTACAATCTCCAAGTATGGAATGGCAAAGCGGAGCAGATTGGGTTCTGGAGAGATGATGGGTTTGGCAGAAGAGGGAGTCGCGATAGTTGACGTGTCGGGAGATCAGGTTTTCGAGAGAGATGGTTACAGGAAGACCAATCGAGGGACAAAAGGCGTCAGAACGATGTCATTGAGAGACAGCGATGAGATTGTCAGCGTGAGGCAGATCCCTGACTTGGAGGACCAGTTGTTCATGCTAACGGGTTCGGGAATGATGATCAGAATGGTCTCAGGACAGACCAAGGAGACCCTTGGCAAGGTGACCAAGGGCACTAGGATAATGGAATTGCGGAATCGGGATCGTACTGGCTATGTGGACGAGATAGTTTTCGTTGCTAGGCTCCCCTCCGAACTAATCAGCACCGGAGAAAGTCTGGGAGAAGAAGAGTAGTCGGACCGTTCTGCTTAAGCACGAATCTCTGGTCGTGTAATTACTGCGGCAGTCGCATAGCCTGGCCATTGCGCTGGATTGCTAATCCAGTGGTGTTTCACCT
>Ga0208765_1000576_pt1 | contig 24290 bp, 20 predicted proteins | sample ETNtaG_2_FD_185783 | JGI IMG/M metagenome (GOLD analysis project Ga0208765, IMG submission 185783) | Marine microbial and viral communities from oxygen minimum zone, Eastern Pacific Ocean - ETNP201406SV203 (SPAdes) (version 2) | ecosystem: Environmental > Aquatic > Marine > Oceanic ...
CACGTATCGCACGGCGAAGATCCGCTCGCCGCGACCCATGTCGCCCACCTGCCCGACCACTTCCAGCGCGCCATCGCGTCGGGCTAGGACCGACACCATTGACTCGGCGTCCTCGTCGAAGCGCCACGGGCCCCCGGTGGTCGAGGCCACCCGCAGGTGTCCGTCGTGTTCAGACATGGAGAACTGGTTCAGCAGGTGGCCGGGGACCTCGCCCGAGCCGGTGTAGGCGGCCTGCGTCGGACCGGAAACGTCGAACTGGTGGATGGCCGTGTCCCAGTTGCGATCCCACCAGGAACGCTGCTGGTCGTCGGCCAGCGCGTCGGGATCCACCCAGGCGTTGGTCGACACGTAGAGGTGCTGGTTGCCGGAGTAGACGGTCGACCCCTCGGCCAGCACGGCGGTCGTGGCGGGTCGGGACAGCGGTTCGACCAGTGGAACGGTGAGTACCGACAGGGTCGAGAGGCCGGCGAAGGTGGTGGGACGCGACACGTCGGTGCACTCGTGCAGCGGCCCCTCGACCACCGTCCCGTCGGCCGACTCCAGGACGAAGTCGGGCATCCAGTCGGCCAGGGTGGTCTCGGCCACCACCTCCCGGTTGAAGCGGCGAGCCCGCTCCTCGCCGTTGGAGTTCTGCGGGTACACGAAGGGCAGTTCGTCGGGTGGTGTGGAGACGACCACTCGGGCCGAGCCGCCGACCACACGGGTGGACACGTGGTAGCCCTCGACGGTGAGCACGTTGGCGATCTTCAGGTCGGTCGGATCCGACAGGTCGACCTCGATGAGGCTGGTCAGCGATCGCCATCCCCCCTCGGGTACGAGGCTGGAGAAGGCCGGCCGTAGTTCGGGATCCCCGTCGACGTGCGTATCGGCGATGAGCAGGGCCCGATCGCCGGACAGGAGCATCTGGCGGCTCCAGTGGCCCTTGATGCGAAGGGAGTCGGTCAATGTCGCAGTGCCGCCTGCCACCGATACGTGGTGGAGTCGATCGTCCTCGACGACCAGGATCCGACGGCCGTCGGTCTTGATGAGGTCAGGTTCGTCGATGCCCAGTTCCTGAACGTTGGTACCCGAGTAGTCCTGCCCTTCGACGAGAGTCTCGTCGGCGGTCCGGGGGCTGAACGTCGCGGCCCCGTCACCCATCGAGTCTTCGGCCAGGGCCACCGCCTCCAGCATCACCGGGCCGCCGTACCGGCCCCCATTCAGGCCGTAGGGGCCGACCCGTTGCGCGGCCTCGGCCTGCAGATGGACCAGCAACTCGTCACACGCCGTGAAGGCAACGAGGCCGGCCGTCAACTCGGTGCCCGACACGTCGACCGCCCCGGTGGTTGTGGTGCGGCCGCCGGAAAGGCCGGGACCTTCGGGGTCCTGTGCACACGCGCCGGCCAGCAGCACCATCATCAGGGGGGCCAGGACGGCGCCTAGGAGGCGCCCCGCGGGGTGTGGGTGGGTCACGCCGTAGTGGGCAGCCATGCCGGGCGAGTGGTCTCGTAGCCCTCGATGTCGGCTTCGTGGCGCAGAGAGATGCCGATGTCATCGAGTCCCTCGAGGAACCGCTCCCGGGTGGAGGGTTCCAGCGGAAACGAGCACGAGATCCCGGCATCCGGTGCTTCAAGCGTCAGAGCGGCCACGTCCACGGTGATGACCAGATCGGGGTCGGCCTCCACGGCGTCGAGTAGGGCGGCGCCCACCTCATCGGACACCTGGACCGGCACCAGGCCGTTCTTGGTGCAGTTGTTGCGGAAGATGTCGGCGAACCGGGGCGAGACCACGGCACCGAATCCGTACTGTTGGATGGCCCACACGGCGTGCTCGCGTGACGAGCCCGTCCCAAAGTTGGGGCCGGCCACCAGAACGGCGGCCTCGGAGTAGCGCTCGTCGTTCAACACGAAGTTCCGGTCGTCGCGCCATTCGGAGAACAGGCCCTTGTCGAAACCGGTGCGTTCCACCCGCTTGAGCCAGTCGCTGGGGATGATCTGGTCGGTATCCACATCGGAGCGACGCAGTGGCACCCCGGTACCCGAGACGATCTGTACAGCTTCCATGGTCGTGCTCCCTTCTTGTTCCGGGTCAGGCCAGGTCGGCCGGCGAGGCGAACGTGCCGGCGATGGCGGTGGCCGCGGCGACGGCCGGCGAGACCAGATGGGTGCGACCGCCCCGGCCCTGGCGGCCCTCGAAGTTGCGGTTGCTGGTGCTGGCACAGCGTTCGCCGGCCACCAACTTGTCGGGGTTCATGGCCAGGCACATCGAACAGCCGGGTTCCCGCCAGTCAAACCCGGCCTCGATGAACACCTCGGGCAGACCCTCCGCCTCGGCCTGGTCCTTGACGACCCATGAGCCGGGCACCACCAGGGTTCGGATGCCGTCCTTCACCTTGCGGCCCCGGACCACCTCGGCGGCCGCACGGAGGTCCTCGATGCGGCTGTTGGTGCACGAGCCGATGAACACCGTGTCGACGGCCACGTCACGAATCGGCGTGCCGGCGGTGAGGCCCATGTAGTCGAGCGCTCGAGCCGCTGATTCCTGTTGACTGGGTTCGTCGAACGAGGACGGGTCGGGGACGTTGCCGTCCATACACATGACCTGGCCCGGGTTGGTTCCCCACGAGACCTGGGGGGTGATCTCGGCGCCATCGAGCACGATCTCATGGTCGAAGGTGGCGCCCTCGTCGGTGACCAGCGTTCGCCAGTCGGACACTGCGGCGTCCCAGGCGGCGCCCGTCGGGGCGTGGGGGCGACCGGCCAGATACTCGAAGGTGGTGTCGTCGGGGGCGATCAGGCCGGCCTTGGCGCCCGCTTCGATGGACATGTTGCACACCGTCATCCGTCCCTCCATGGAGAGGTTCCGGATCACCTCGCCCCGGTACTCGATGACCGAACCGATGCCGCCGCCTGTGCCCAGTCGCCCGACGATGGCCAAGATCACGTCCTTGGCCGTGGAGCCCTCGGGAAGCGTGCCGTTCACGGTCACCGCGAGGGTCCCCGGGCGTTGCTGGGGGAGGGTCTGGGTGGCCAGGACGTGTTCCACCTCGCTGGTGCCGATGCCAAAGGCCAGGGCACCGAATGCACCGTGGGTGCTGGTGTGGCTGTCGCCGCACACCACCGTCATGCCCGGCAGGGTGAGGCCCTTCTCGGGACCGATGACATGGACGATGCCCTGTCCGGGGTCGCCCATCGGGTAGTTCTTCACCCCGAACTCGTCGCAGTTGGCCCGCAGGGTCTCGATCTGGACACGGCTCACCGGGTCGGCGATGGGCTGGTCGATGTCTGCGGTGGGGACGTTGTGGTCCTCGGTGGCAACCGTCAACTCCGGGTGGCGGACCCGGCGTCCGGCCATGCGGAGCCCGTCGAAGGCCTGCGGGGAGGTGACCTCGTGGACCAGGTGGAGGTCGATGAACAGCAGGTCGGGCTGGCCGCCGGTGGCCCGAACGACATGGCGGTCCCAGACTTTTTGGCTGAGGGTCCTCGGTTCGCTGAGGGTTCTGGTGCTGTCGGAACCGGGCATGGTCGCTCCTGGGCATGCCCGGCGCGTCGGCCGGGCGAGATCGGGTCCGTTCAGGATACGGGTGGTTGGGTTGCAGGTGTCGGAGGTCAGGTGTCGCGGGAACGAGCCCGGTCGATCAGGTTGAGGGCATCCTGCACGTCAAGTTCGCTGACGTCGGTTACCAGTGACCCGCCGGCGCTAATGGCCACTGCCGCCGGGTGGCCCACGATCCCGAACCGGAGGTGCACCTCGCCGTCGTCGGCGATGTTGGGAAATCCGGTGATACCCCACTCGGCGACCGTCTCCGTCGCCAAGTCCATTCGGTCAGCGGGAATGGTGGAGACGCCGATGACGGTGACGCCCGGAATGGTGCTCAGTTCGACGACCGCCGAACTCTCCCTTCGACACGTCACTCACGTGGGTGTCCAGAACCAGAACAGGACGTCTTGGCCGGCCACGCTGGTTCCATCGAACAGCTCGCCGCCTACCAGGGTGGCCGTGAACTCCAGCTCGACTGGAATCTCGTACGGCACGGGTTCTGACTCGGACGCCCGAGACGGCTCCGAGACCGCCCCGACCTCGGCGACTTGCGTGTCGTGGGATCCGGATGTGCAGGCGGCAGCGAGGAGGGTCAGGGCCACGAAGATGCCGACATCTCGTCTCACGCTGCGACCCTAGGCGGGGTACCGTCGCTGCCATGAGCACGAGGATGCTGATCATCTCTGCACTCTTGTGTGGCATGGCCCTCCTGGTGGCCTTCACCGTGCAGGTGGTGGTGGCCCGGTGACCCGACCCATGGTTCTGGGCCTCGGTGGGTCGTCGCTGGTTCAGCACGATCTCGTTGTCATCGGTGGTGGCCCGGCGGGCTACGCGGCGGCCCTGTACGGCGCAGCTGCCGGCCTCGACGTCGGCCTGGTCGAGGAACACCTGCTGGGTGGCACCTGCCTTCACGTCGGGTGCATTCCGGCCAAGGAACTGCTGGAGACGGCCTCCGTGCTGCGAACCGTCCGCGACGCTGCCACCTTCGGGGTGGGCATCCCCGGGGCTGGTGAACACGAACCGGTTGTCGACCTGACAGTGAGCCAGGTCCGCAAGCAGAAGGTCATCGATGGGTTGGCCAAGGGAGTGGCGTCGCTCCTAAAAGGCCGGGATGTCACCGTCTATGACGGAACCGGTCGATTGAGTGCCGCCCACGTCGTGTCCATCGACCACGGTGAGGGCGACCCCACCCTGGTGGTGGCTGAGCACATCGTGCTGGCCACCGGGTCGTCGCCCCGCACCATCCCCGGCTTCGAAATCGACGGCACCCTCGTGGTGACCAGCGACGAGCTGCTGTCCATCGACCGGGTGCCCGCCCGGGTGGCTGTCATCGGCGGCGGGGCCATCGGCTGTGAGTTTGCTTCGATGCTCTCGGACTACGGGTCGGACGTCACGCTGCTGGAGGCTGCCCCGGAGATCTTGGTGGGATGCGATGCCGACGTGGCCACAGCCATCCGTCGGTCCTTCCGTCGGCGCAAGATCGACGTCCACGTCGGGACAGCGGTGCACGGCCACCGGCCGACGGACAACGGAGCCACCGTCGTGAGCCACGGGCCGATCGATTCCGACGATGAGTCGGTCGATTTGGAGGTGGACTTGGTAGTGGTCTCGGTGGGTCGTCGGCCACGCGGAGACTCCGCGGGCCTGGTCGGCACCAGGGTCGTCGTCGACGAGCGCGGTTTCGTGGAGGTGGACGATCGACTTCGCACCGGGGAGCCCGGCGTCTATGCGGTGGGTGACGTGGTGGCCACGCCGCAGCTGGCCCATGTGGGCTTCGCCGAGGGCATGTTCGTGGTGGGCGACCTGCTGGGCGAATCACCGAAGCCCATCGACCCGTCTACCGTGCCGTGGTGCATCTACACCCACCCGGAGGTGGCATTCGCCGGGCTGACCGAAGCCGGGGCGATCGCCGCCGGCCACGACGTGGTGGTGAGCAGCCACCGGTACGTCTCCAACGGCCGGGCCTTGATCGTGGGTGAGACCGAGGGTCTGGTGAAGGTGGTGGCCGAGAAGGACGCCGACGGCCGGGCGGGACGGATCCTGGGCGTCCACATGGTCGGACCATGGGTCACCGAGCAACTCGGACAGGGCTATCTGGCCGTCAACTGGGAGGCCACGGTCGACGAGGTGGCGACCTTCATCCAACCCCACCCGACCCTCAGCGAACTCTTCGGCGAGACGGTGCTGTCGCTGACCGGCCGCGCCCTTCACGGCTGATCAGCGGATCGATCGACATGGCCGACGTCTTCCTTCCGCAACTCGGTGAGACGATCACCGAGGGGACCATTACCCGCTGGTTCGTGGGCGTCGGTGACTCGGTGGCCGTCGACCAGCCTCTGTACGAGGTTTCCACCGACAAGGTCGACTCGGAGGTGCCGTCCCCGCTGGCTGGTGTGCTGGCCGAAATCGTGGCCGGCGAGGGAGCGCTTGTCGCCGTCGGAGCGCTCCTCTGCCGTGTCGATCCCGCTGGCTCCACCGCTGCTGCACCCGGGACGGTTTCGGACGTCGCCACTGGCCCGGCCGCTGCGTCTTCCCCAATGACATCGACCGAACCGGTGTCGTCGTCGGTGTCGTCTTCGGGATCGTCGACAGCTGACATCGGTGGTGGACTGGGTGGGGGTGTCGCGCCGCCTGGGTCGACCGGGGTGGGGGCATCGGGGTCAGGCGGGAGCCGGGGTTCTGGAGGCAGTCGTGGGAGCGGACTGCTATTGAGTCCGGTGGTGCGGAGGTTGTTGTCCGAGCATGGGGTGGATCCGGTCCGGGTGACGGGGACGGGGGTGGCCGGGCGCATCACCCGGGCTGACGTAGAGAGGTTCCTTCGGGACAACCCCGGCCGGGCCGAGCCGTTTGACGGGATCCGTCGGGCCACGGCGCGCCACATGGTGGCGTCCAAGGCCACGTCGCCCCATGTGCTCACCGCCATGGAGGTCGACTACACGGCGGTCGACGTCGTCCGGCTGGCCGAAAAGGACGCGTGGCGTACCGCCGAGGGCACCAGCCTCACCTACCTGCCGTTCATCGTGTCGGCCCTATGTGGAGCCCTGGCCGAATTTCCGCGACTCAACGCCTCGGTGGGGGACGACGAACTCATCGTGCACGGCACCGTCAACCTCGCGGTGGCCGTCGATCTGGACTTTGAGGGGTTGGTGGCACCGGTGGTACGGGGTGTGGACGAGCGATCCATCCAGGACGTGGCACGCGCCATCGTCGACGTGGCCACACGGGCCCGTAGCCGGTCGTTGGTCCCTGACGACCTGGCCGGCGGGACGTTCACGGTGACCAACCCCGGGCAGTACGGCACGCTGTTCCAGTTCCCGATCATCAACCAACCTCAGGTGGCCATCCTCTCGACGGACGGCATCGCCCGACGCCCCGCGGTGGTCGTCGACGATGACGGGCACGAGTCGATCGAAGCCCGATCGATGGGTGTGCTGGCCCTTGCCTGGGACCACCGGGCATTTGACGGGGCCTACGCGGCGGCCTTCCTCCGGTCAATGAAGCAGACCCTGGAGGGAGCCGACTGGGCCGCTCGATGGGCGGTCGGCGCCGACCGGTGACCACCACCAGGCCGTTTCGCGTCCGCTGGCTGGGACGGGTCCGCTACCGCGATGCGCTGGCCCTTCAACAGCGGATCCATGCCGAGGAACCAACTACACCCCAGGACCACCTGCTCCTGCTGGAACACCACGCCGTCTACACGCTCGGCCTGCGGGCCACCCTCGACCACCTTTTGGCTCCGGCAAACGAGATCGACGCCGAGGTGGTGCAGGCCGACCGGGGCGGCGACATCACCTACCACGGACCCGGCCAACTGGTCGGCTACCCGATGCTCCACCTGGCGGGCAAGCGGGGAGGTGGGATGGCCGACACCGCGGCGTACGTGGCGTCCGTGGAGGAGGTGGTCATGGCGGTGTGTCGTGATCTGGGCCTGACCGACGTGGGTCGTCTCGACCGCTACCCGGGGGTGTGGGTGGAGCCCGCCGGACCTCGGCCCCGCAAGGTGGCGGCCATTGGCGTGAAGCTCACCCGGAGTCGGACCATGCACGGCTTCGCCCTGAACGTGGCGCCCGACTTGACCCACTTCGATCGGATGGTGCCGTGTGGAATCACCGAGTTTGGGGTCACCTCCCTGGCTGCCGAGGGAATCGACGTGACCATGGCCGAGGTGGTGGACCGAGTGGCGGCTCGGGCGATCGAGCAGTGGGCGGCGGGCCCGGTCGATCGGGCCGACGTGGCGTGGCGTCGCTTCGCCGGGAAACCCGTAGATGGAGAGGCCGTCAAGGGTGAACGAGACGGGGATCTCAGTCCGTTCAGTCGAGGGGCGGGGCCCGGTGAAATCCCAGCTCCGGTCGGCGGAGGGGTGGGCCGCAAGCCTTCGTGGATGCGGGTGCCGTTGGATGTCGGCCCCGGCTACCGACGTCTGAAGTCGTTGATGCGCGACCAGGGACTGACCACGGTATGCGAGGAGGCGGGCTGTCCGAATATCTCCGAGTGCTGGAACGACGGCACGGCCACCTTCATGATCAACGGTGAACGTTGCACTCGGGCCTGCGGCTTCTGCCTCGTCGACACCCGAAGGCCCGACGCGCCCGATCCCGACGAGCCGCGTCGGGTGGCCGAGGCGGTCGTCGAGATGGGGCTGGCCCACGCGGTGGTCACTGCGGTGGCCCGTGACGACCTGGCTGACCACGGGGCCGGCGCCTTCGTGGCCACCATCGAGGCCATCCGCGGAGCCAGTCCGTCGACGGCCGTAGAGGTCTTGATCCCCGACTGTCGGGGTGACGTCGAGGCGCTCTCGAAAATCTTCGACGCCCGGCCCGACGTGTTGAACCACAACGTGGAGACCGTGGCTCGCTTGCAGAGGACCGTCCGCCCGTCGGCGTCGTACGCCCGGAGCCTCTCGGTTCTGGCCCGGGCCGGAGCCTCCGGCCTGACCACCAAGTCGTCGATCATGGTGGGGATCGGCGAGACCGACGAGGAGGTCGACGGGTGCCTGGCCGACCTAGCCGCCGTGGGATGTGACATCGTGACCATTGGGCAGTACCTGCGGCCGACCACCACCCACCTGCCCGTCGACCGGTGGGTCGAGCCCGGCGCATTCGACCGCTGGAGCGAGGTGGGAGTGGCGCTGGGCATCGGTCACGTGGAGGCCGGCCCGCTCACCCGGTCCAGCTACCACGCACGGCAGGCGGCCCAGGCGACACGGGCGGCGGGCGGACCGGTTCCCGTGGCCCTGTCGGTCGGACGCTGATCGCTTGGTGAACGGGGCCGACGGGCGCTGCCCCCGATCTCGCCCCATAACCTGACCGAGTGTTCCAGCAGCGCCTCGCCCAGGTCCGGGCCTCCATGGTTGACCGGGGAGTCGACGTCCTCCTCCTGTCCGTGGGCGCCGACCTGCCGTACTTCTGTGGGTACGAGGCCATGCCCTTGGAGCGCCTCACCATGCTGGTGGTGCCCCGTGACGGCGACGCCACCCTCGTCGTACCCCACCTCGAGGCGCCCCGGGTCGTGGAGCGGCCCGAAGTGTTCGACATGGTCACGTGGCGTGACGGCGAGGACCCGGTCGCCCTGGTGGCCGACCATCTGGCTGGCGCCGGCACGGCCGCGGTGGGTGACCAGATGTGGGCCGGCTTCGCCGTGGACCTGCTGTCCGCCTGCCCCGACCTGCAACTAGGTAGGGCGTCGGAGGTAACGGCGCCCATACGGATGGTCAAGGACGCCGCTGAGATCGACGCCCTGCGCAACGCAGCGGCTGCCGTCGACCGGATCCTGGCCGACGTCCAGGCCGGCAAGATGCCCCTCGTGGGGCGGACCGAAGCCGATGTGGCCGCCCAGATCGCCCGCCAAATCATTGACGAGGGCCACCAGCGGGTGAATTTCACCATCGTGGCGACGGGCCCCAACGCGGCCAGCCCGCACCACGAGGCGGGTGAGCGGGTCATCCGCGTCGGTGAATCGGTCCTGTTCGACATCGGCGGGACGATGGCCGGGCCCGACGGGGTGGGCTACTGCTCCGACATCACCCGCTGCGTCCACGTTGGACCGCCGGCCAGCGGGTTCGCCGAGTTGTACGAGGTGCTGCACGCCTCCCATGCAGCGGGCGTGGCCGCAGCCACGGTGGGCACGCCGTGCGCCGAAGTCGACGCTGCGGCCCGGAAGGTCATTGACGACGCCGGGTACGGCGAGTTCTTCGTGCACCGCACCGGCCACGGCATCGGGGTCGAGGCCCACGAGCATCCCAACATGGTGGCGGGCAACGACCTGCCCCTGGCTCCCGGCCACGCCTTCTCGGTCGAGCCGGGGATCTACGTGCCCGGTGTGTGGGGCGCTCGCCTTGAGGACATCGTCGTGGCCACCGAAGACGGCCCGGATCCGCTCAACCGGATCGACCACGGGCTGGCCGTGGTCGACGGTTGACGGTCACCAGCACGGCTGTCCGGTGATCGACCTCGACGCGGCCAGCGTGCTGCTGCAGTGGGCCACCGGCGGACTGTTCTTCCTTTGGGTGACCGGGCGACGCCGCGAGGTGGGCATCGGCTACGGCTGGACGATGCGCATCACCTTCGGGTTGATGGCCGCCGGATCGGTGGTTGTGGGGCTACTGCTCGATCCGCAGCCGGTGCGGGAGGTGGCGGGCGCCGGTGTGGTACTGGCCACCACGGTGGCCATGGTCATCTCGGTGGTGCGTCGACATGCCGGCGTGTCCGGCCAGCGTGGCCTCGAGGAGCGCCGGACAGCCCGGGTGGCCGAGATGACCGGGATCGACCGGGATGCCCGAGCGTTCGACGACGGCCCCGAGTTTCCACCGCACCTCGATCTTGTGGCGCCGTTGGTCGGGTTGGTCGGCCTGGTGGCGGCCGGCCTGGCTGCTGGTGATCCGGCCGCCCTGTCGGTGGCCCGGATGCTGGTGGGGGCCGTGTTCCTCGGCGCGGTGAGCGACGCCATGCTCCTCGGCCACTGGTACCTGGTGCAGCCCGGCCTGGCCCGCGGGCCGTTGATCGAACTGGTCTGGTGGACGGGTCTGGCATGGCCCTTCGAGCTGGCCGTCCTGCTGTGGCCGACCGGCATGGTTTCGGTGTTGAACGGGACCATCGCCGACGGATACAACGGCCTCCTGGGATGGTTCTGGGTGGCGTCGACGGTGGGAACGTTGGCCCTCGTGGTGGCCACCCGGGCTGCCCTGCGGGAGCGCCAGTACTCGGCGGTCATGGCGGCCACCGGGCTGTTGTACCTGGCCATCCTCACCGCCTTTGGCATGGACCTGGTGGCACGGGCTGCCCTCTCCTGAGGTGCCGCATTTCTTCTGGGGAAACGACACGACCGGTAGGATTCGCGACCTGATGACCGAAACACGCGTGTACACCCGGCAAGGCGACGACGGCACGACAGGCCTGTTGTACGGCGGGCGGGTGGCCAAGAACTCTCCGGCGCCCATGGCCTACGGCGACGTAGACGAGGCCCAGGCGGCCATCGGGCTGGCCCGGGCGGCCTCCGGCCCCGAGATGGACGCCATCCTCGTCGGCCTGGAGCGGGACCTCTGGCTGGTCATGGCCGAACTGGCCTGCAATCCCGAGAAGATCGCCCAACTGGGCGAGTCGGGATCGCGACCCACTCCGGACATGGTCACAGCGTTGGAAGAACTCATTGACGACGTGTCGGATCGGTTCGAACCGCCGACCGAGTTCGTGGCGCCCGGCGAGGACGAGGTGTCGGCCCGACTCGACGTGGCCCGCACGGTGTGCCGCCGTGCCGAACGCTCGGCCCTGTCGGCCAGCGTCGAGGGGTCGTCGGTAGTGCCGTACCTCAACCGCCTCTCCGACCTCCTGTGGACTCTGGCCCGGTGGCACGAGGCCGACAGCGCGGCGGGCGGTTCGCTCACTGTCCGCTCCATTGAAGGCCGTTCGATTGAGGGTCGCTCCACGCCCGACTGATACTCGTCCCGATCCGATTCCCCGAGGAAGACCATGACCGTCACGTTCACGCCCCCCCAGTTCTCTACGGCCCGTCGCGCTCCCGCTCGGGCCGAGGTGGTGGCCCACGGAATAACCATCGAACGGCTGGCCGATGGAGACCCGCTACCGTCCGGCCTCGATCGAGCGGACCTGGGTCGTCTCGGTTTCGAGGCCAAGGCCGGGCAGGTCCAGGTCGTGCCGTCCGACGGCCGCCTAGTAGCTGCCGTGGGCCTCGGCGTCACCGACGAACTGGGCACGAACGGGCTCCGACGGGCAGCTGCCGCGCTGGGTCGTGCCGCACGGACTCGTCGATCACTGGCCACCGACCTGGCGTCGGTGGTGGCCACCACTGGCGAGCTGACCGAGGCTGACGGCGTTGCCGCGGTGGTCGAGGGTCTGACCTTGGCCCTTTACCGGTTCGGCTACCGATCGGCCGACGACAAGGGACCGGTATCGGACCGACTCGCCCGGGTGTCACTCGTGGGAAGCACTGCGGCGGGCGTGAAGACGTCGATAGAACAGGCCGAAGCGGTTGTCGGAGGCGTGGTGCTGGCCCGCGACCTGGTCAACGAACCGGGTGGCAGCCTGACGGCGCCGAAGTTCGCCAATCGGGTGCGACGCATGGCCCGCGACCGGGGGCTGACCGTCAAGGTGTTAGACGAGGCGGCCATTCGTCGCGCACGCCTCGGAGGCCTGCTCGGGGTGAACCGCGGCTCCACTCATCCGCCCCGTTTCGTCGAGCTCACCTACACCCCCAAGGGCCGACCAAAGGGCACCCTGGCCCTGGTCGGCAAGGGGCTCACCTTCGACGCCGGCGGGCTGTCCATCAAGTCCGGTCAAGGAATGATGGACATGAAGATGGACATGGGTGGTGCAGCCGCGGTGGTGGGTGCCATGTCGGCCCTGCCGACGGTTGCCCCCCGGTGCCGGGTCCGGGCCTACCTCCCGATGACCGACAACATGCTGGGCGGGGATGCCACCCGACCGGGCGACGTCCTGACCATCCGAAACGGCAAAACCATCGAGGTGCTCAACACGGACGCCGAGGGCCGTCTCGTGCTGGCCGACGCACTGTCGATGGCTTCAGAAGCGAAGCCCGACGCCATTGTCGACCTGGCCACACTCACCGGTGCCTGCATGGTGGCCCTCGGTCCGAGGATCGCCGGATTGATGGGTCGCGGTGATGGCTTTCTCGAACAGGTCGAGGCGGCGTCGTCCAAGACCGGCGAACGAGTGTGGCGCCTGCCTCTTCCCGACGACTACCGCCGCATGGTGGACTCCCCGGTCGCCGACATGAAAAACATCGGCGGACCGTACGGCGGGGCGATCACCGCCGGGCTCATCCTCGGCGAGTTCGTGGCCGAGGGCATCGACTGGGCGCATCTGGACATTGCCGGCCCGGCGTTCACCGACGCCGACGATGCCGAGGTGGTCCGGGGTGGCACCGGTTTCGGTGTGCGCCTGTTGGTCGACCTAGCCAAGTCCTTCACGGCCTGACCTGATCGAAGAGGATCTGCCGATGACGGATGCGTCCGAGGGGCCCGGGAAAGAGACGATCGATGCGGCGTCGCTGGTCGCCGCAGCGGGATCGGTGGCCGTGCTCACCGGAGCGGGCATCTCGACGGACAGCGGTATTCCAGACTTCCGGGGACCGCAGGGCGTGTGGACCCTGAACCCCGAGGCCGAACGGGCATCGAACATCGACGTGTACCTGGCTGAGCCTGAGGTCCGGAAGGCCAACTGGCGGGTCATGGCCGGCGGGATGTGGGACGGGGTGGAACCGAACGTCGGGCATCGCGCGCTGGTCGACTTTGATCGGCGGGGTGGGTTGCACACGCTGGTGACCCAGAACGTGGACGGCCTCCACCTCATGGCCGGGACCGACCCGGAGCGCATTGTCGAGGTCCACGGAACGGTTCGACGGTCGATGTGCCTGGAGTGCGGCGTGCAGGACGACATCGAGGTGGTCCTGGAGCGCGTTCGCTCCGGCGAAGAGGACCCCCGGTGCCCGAGGGGGTTCTGTGGCGGCCTGTTGAAGCGGGCCACCGTGAGCTTCGGCCAAGCGCTTTTCGAGGGCGACCTGGACCGGTCGCTGGCCGCGGCGGCCGACGCCGACCTCCTGTTGGCCGTGGGATCGACGCTGGCCGTCGGTCCGGTGAACCTGATGGTTCCGACGGCCGTACAGGCCGGTCGGGCGGTGGTCGTGGTGAACGGTTCGCCGACCGACATGGACGATCTGGCCGAAGTGGTGGTCCGGGGGTCGATCAGCGAACTGCTGCCGACCATCCTCGGTTCATGACGCGATCGGCGAACCGCCCGGTGGTCGAATCCCGACCAGATCGGTAGGATTTTGGTATGGCCACCTTTCGAGATCTCCTGCGGGACGCTAAGTCCCGGATCACCGAGACCGACCCGGCGGGTGCCGAGGCGTTGCTGGCAGCCGGACACCTCCTCCTCGACGTCCGCGAGCCCGACGAGTTCGAGCAGGGGGCGGTTCCCGGCTCGGTCCACATCCCGCGGGGCAACCTCGAGGCCAGCATCGAGAGTCGGGTCGACGACCGGGACCAGCCACTCGTTGTCATGTGTGCCGGCGGGGTCCGCTCGGCGTTCGCCGCCGACACCCTCCAGCAGCTGGGCTACACCAACGTGGTCTCCATGGACGGCGGCTTCAACCGTTGGAAGGACGAGGGCCGCGACTGGCGCACCCCGCGGACCCTGAGCCCCGACCAGCGCAACCGCTACCAGCGCCACGTGCTCCTGCCCGAGGTGGGCGAGGAGGGCCAGCTGAAGTTGTTGGACGCCAGCGTCCTACTGCTGGGGGCCGGCGGACTGGGCTCCCCGGCCGCCCTGTACCTGGCGGCCGCCGGGGTGGGACGGATCGGCATTGTCGACATGGACGTGGTCGACGAGTCGAATCTCCAACGCCAGATACTCCACAACCTGGATCGGATCGGCGAACGCAAGGTCGACTCGGCCAAGAAGACCCTCACCGCGATCAACCCGGACGTCGACGTCGTCACCTATGACGTTCGCCTCGGCGCCGACAACATCATGGACATCCTCGCCGGATACGACGTGGTGATCGACGGAGCCGACAACTTCCCCAGCCGCTACCTGCTCAACGACGCCTCGGTGAAGCTCGGCGTGCCGGTGGTGCACGGTTCCATCTTCCGCTTCGAGGGCCAGGTCACGGTGTTCGATCCCCGGGATGGGGTCACCTACCGGGACATGCTCCCCGAGCCGCCCCCAGCCGAGTTCGCCCCGAGCTGTGCCGAGGCCGGAGTGCTGGGCGTGCTGCCGGGCATCGTCGGCTCGATCCAGGCGCTGGAGGCCATCAAGTTGATCCTCGGCCTGGGCGAGGGCCTGTCCGGACGCCTGGTGGCCTTCGACGCCATGGACATGTCGTTCCGGGAGTACCGCCTGCAAAAGGACCCGTCCCTCGAGGTGACCTGGGAGAACCGGGACCGCATCGAGATCACTGAACTGGACGGCCTCTGCATGCCGAAGGTGACTACCCCGCACGAAGGCTGACCTGCTTCTGGAGCGTCGGGCAACCGGCGCGTCGGGGTTGGCTCCAGGTGCTGCGAGACTTGCCCCGATGACCTCGATAGCCATCATCGGGACCGGCTATGTCGGGCTGACCAGCGGCGCGTGTTTCGCCCGTCTGGGGCACGACGTGGCGTGTGTCGACGTCGATGCCGACAAGGTGGCCCGGTTGTCCGCCGGAGACGTTCCGATCGTGGAGGAAGGCCTGGACGCCCTGGTGGCAGAGGGCCTGGGATCCGGTCGGTTGCGATTCACCACCGATGTGGCCGAAGGGGTCGCTGATCGTGCGGTGGTCTTTCTCTGCGTCCCCACGCCCCATTCGCCCGACGGGTCGGTCGACCTGTCCTACGTCGAAGCAGCAGCATCGTCTCTGGGGCCGCTGCTGACGCCGGGGGCCGTGGTCGTAAACAAGTCGACCGTGCCGGTAGGGACGACCCGGGTGGTCAAGCGGCTCCTGGATCGCGATGACGTCACGGTGGCCTCCAACCCAGAGTTCTTGCGTGAGGGGAGCGCAGTGGCTGACTTCATGGGGCCAGATCGGATCGTGGTCGGCGCCGATGACGAGCGGTCATGTGAGGTGGTTCGCTCCCTCTACGACGACGTCGACGCCCCGGTGGTGCTCACCGACCCGGCGTCGGCTGAGACCATCAAGTACGCGGCCAACGCCTTTCTCGTCACCAAGCTCTCGTTCGCCAACGCCATCGCTGCGGTCTGCGAGGGGGTGGGCGCCGACATCGACGACGTGGTCCTCGGGCTCGGGTACGACGCCCGGATCGGAGCCAGTCACCTCCGACCCGGCCCCGGCTGGGGCGGCAGCTGCTTTCCCAAGGATTCCCGTGCCCTCATCCACCAGGCCGGGCAGGCCGGCTACGACTTCCGGTTCCTGGACAGTGCCCTCGAGGTGAACCTCCAGCAGTTCGAACGGATGGTGGACAAGGTTCGGCGGGCCGTGGGCGGGGACCTGGAGGGTCGGACGGTGGCCGTCTGGGGCCTCACCTTCAAGGCGGGCACCGACGACCTCCGTGATTCTCCGGCCCTGGAGATCGTCGAGCGGCTGCTGGCTGGCGGGGCGAGACTACGGGCCCATGATCCCACGGTGTCCGAGTGGCGGCCTCCGATTCCCGATGCCGTCGAACTGGTCGGCGACCCGGTGGCGGCCTGTCGGGATGCCGATGTGCTGGTCGTGCTCACCGAGTGGCCGTCATTCGCCTCGGTCGACCCGGTGGCGGTGGTCGACGTGATGGCCCGTCGGGCCGTGGTCGACACCCGCAACCTCCTCCAGCCCGGGCCGTGGCGCGAGTTGGGCTGCGGGTTCGAGGGCGTCGGCCGTTAGGCACATGGCCGATATGCACCTACCCGGCCGATGAGGCGCGTCCTGGATCGGCTCCCTGAGGGCACCGTGGCCGTCGGTGGTGGCCTGGTCGTCAACGGCCTCACCGCATACACGTTCATCACCCTGGCGTCACGTGACCTTGGTGCCGAGGCGTACTCGCCGGTCGGACTTCTGTGGGCGCTGAGCTTCCTGCTCGGTCCGGGGTTCTTCCAGCCGTTGGAACAGGAGACGGCCCGGGTCATAGCCAGCCATCCCGCAGATCCGCCCCGCCTGGTCGTCGGGCCGGCGGCCATCCTGGGCGGCTCACTGGCCCTGGGCCTTGTTTTGGTGGCCCTGGTGGCCGCACCCTGGATGGTCGACAGCCTTTTTGCCGGCCACGGGGTGCTTCTGGTCGGCCTCCTGCTGGTGCTGGTCGGTCTGGGAGCGGGCCACCTGGCCCGCGGCATGCTGGCCGGCCTGAACCGATTCGGCGGTTACGCCCGCTACTTCATCGGAGACGGCGTCGGCCGCCTGGCCCTGGTGGGCGTGCTCGGTCTGGTGCTGACCGACGAGGTGGCGATCTACGGCCTGGCTGTCGGCGGTGCGCCGTTCCTGGGGGTGGCCGCCGCGTTGGCCGGTCGACGGTCGGACGGCGCTTCGCTCCCGGACCCGGCTGCCGAGGTCGGGCCGGCCCCGGTAGCCGAAGGGACCGTCAACCGTCGGGGTGGCCTGGCAGCCCTGGCCCCCGCCATGGGTGCCCTGCTGGTGGCCTCTGTGTCCACGGCCATCGTGCTCAACGTCAGCCCCCTGGCCGTCGAGTTGCTGGCCGGACCGTCCGAAGGCCACGAGGCGGGTCGGTTCCTCAACGCCCTTCTGGTGGCCCGGGTGCCGTTGTTCTTCTTCCAGGCTGTGCAGGCTTCCCTACTGCCCAGGCTCTCGGCTTTGGCCGCCGATCGGAGGTTCGACGAGTTCCGCCACGTGCTAGGTCGACTTCTGGCTCTCGTCGGATTCCTCGGGCTGGCCGCCGTGGTGGCCTGTGGCCTGGTCGGCCACAGGGTCGTGGAGCTGGCCTTCGGAGCCGAGTTCGCCGTCGACCGTCGGGACATGGTCCTGCTGGCCAGTTCCAGCGCCGTGCTGATGGTGGTGCTGTGCCTGGCCCAGGCACTGATCGCCCTCCGTTGGCAGGGCCGGATGGCCCTGGCCTGGTTGGCCGGTCTCATGGCCTTTCCGATGGTGCTGGCTATCGGGAGCGACCTGTTCCTCCGGGTGGAGGTGGCATTGCTTGCCACCGTGTCCACCTCGATGGTCGCCATGTCGGTGCTCCTCGGACGACGGTTCCGACTCCTACAATGACCGCCTGACCGGGCGGAACGGGGCGTTCCCACACGTCCAACGACCCGTGTACGGAAGCAACGTGGACCCTCAGCCGACCGACCAGCAGCCTCCAGCCCGCCGACCTGTGTTCTTCTGGGCGGCGAGCTTCCGGTCGATCGTCGTGGTCTCGGCGTTGGTGGGGACCCTGCTGGCCACGGCGTCGCCCGCACCTGCTGACGTGGTGGTCACCGTGGAGGCCGGTGACAGCCTCTCGGAGATCGCCGCCGAGCACGGCACCACCGTGTCGGCGCTCATGTCGGCCAACGGCATTGTTGACGCCGACCGGCTCTTCATGGGCCAACGACTGGTCATCCCCGGCCCGGGCGCCACCCCGACGACCCTCCCCACCATGGTCGTGGTGGTGCAGCGCGGCGACAGTCTGTCGGGCATCGCTGCGGAGTACGGCGTGACCCTCTCAGCGTTGATCCAGGCCAACAACATCGTCGATCCCGACACGGTGCACGTCGGCCAGGAGCTACTGGTGCCAGGTGCCACCCGGCCGGTGACCCCCACCGGGCCGGTCGTGGTGACCGTCCAACCCGGGGACAGCCTGTCGGCCATTGCCTCGGTGCACGGGGTGTCGGTCTCGGCCCTCATGAACGCCAACGACCTGACCGACCCGGATCGGCTTTCGGTGGGCCAGCAACTGACCATCCCGGGCTCGATGCCGCCGGCCACCACCCTGCCACCGTTGATCGTGACCGTGCGGTCCGGAGACAACCTGTCGGCCATCGCCGCGGCGAACGGGGTGACGGTGCCTGCCCTCATGGAGGCCAACGGAATCACCGACGCGAATCTCCTTTCGATCGGCCAGCAGTTGCGGATACCCGGTCGGTTTGCCCCACCCATCTACTCGGTGGACTACGGCCCCGTGACCGTCGACGGCCGCGGATGGGGCCACGGCCGCGGAATGGGCCAGTACGGGGCCCTCGGCTACGCGGTGGACGAAGGGTGGGGTCGAGACCAGATCCTCGACCACTACTACGGGGGAACGACACCCACCATCGTCCCCGACGTCGAGATCGGCGTCCGCCTGTTGTCCCACGACAGCGACCCGACGACCGTCTACCTCTCCGACGGCCTGTTGCTGGTCGGCGGGATCCAGGGGCCGTGGACCGTGATCTCGACCCGGGTGGTGCGCCTGGTGCTGGACGGCGACGCCGACCGTTACCGCGTCCTGTCCGGCTCGTCGTGCGGCGGCGACTTCACCGACACCGGGCTGGTCATCCAAAGTCCGGTGGCCCGCATCACTGCGGCCTGGCCGACCGGTTCGGTACACGCCGCCAACGGTGGGATTGCCTCGACGGCCGACGGGGTGGCCTACGAACTGGTCGACACGGCCACCTCGGGCCTCGACCAGACGCTGCAGCTCTGCGAAGGGCCGACATCGGCCACCTGGTACCGGGGCGAGATCCGGGCCGCCCGCTACGGGGCCCGCCAGCGGACCGTGAACTGGGTGGCCATCGAGCAGTACCTCCGGTCGGTGGTGCCCAGCGAGATGCCGTCCGTCTGGTCGGAGATGGGTGGCGGTGCCGGCCAGGCGGCCCTGGAGGTCCAGGCGGTGGCGGCACGGTCGTACGCCTTGGCCGAGGTTCGGTACGGCTACGCCAAGACATGCGACACCATCCGTTGTCAGGTGTACTCGGGGCGTCGGAGCCGACGGGGGTCCGACGGCTGGGACCACGAAACCGCAGCTACCGATGCAGCGGTGGCCGCCACGGCTGGCATGGTCCGCCTACAGGACGGCGTGGTGTCCCGCACCGAGTTCTCAGCATCCACCGGTGGTCACACCATCACCGCTGATTTCACCGGCGTGCCCGATGCCGGTGACGACGTGTCCATCAACCCCGTGCACCGGTGGACCGACGAGATCGACGTCGAGCGGGTGGGCGACGCCTTCGGGTTGGGTGCGTTGTACGAGATCGAGGTGATCGCCAGGGACGGCTTCGGTGACGACGGCGGTCGGGCCGTCGAGGTGGAGCTCCGGGCCCGGGACGGCAACCGCTTCGTGGTGTCGGGCGACCGCTTCCGTCGGGAGTTCGGCCTTCGTTCCAACTGGTTCAGCGTCGGCTACGGGCCGCCCGATGCCGGCACCGCCTTCCCCGACCCGCAGGTGGACGAGTACCGGGTGACCTCGACGTTCACCGCCGAGGATCTGGCACGGGTCACCGAGGCGGCCGACCATCTCGAGATGACCGTGCCCGAGTTCCAGCGGGCCGGCGTGTGGGTGGTGGCGTTCCTCCTCAGCCTGTCTTCCAGCGAGAGGGACCCGCTCGAGGTGCCCGCCCAGACGGGGACCGAGCGGGTCACCACGGCCTACATGGCTGCCGACGGGGACCAGCAGGCCCTCGAGAAGGTGGCTGCCGAATACTCGCTGGACGGTTCCCAGGCCCAACAGGTGGCCACCACGGTCCTCGTTTTCCTGGTGGGCCTGTCCAAGGCGGCGGGACGCTGATCGAGGCGCCCGGAGGCCCCGTGGGCCTCCCGATACCCTCGTCGCGGTGAAGGGACTGATCCTGGCCGGGGGGAGTGGACGGCGTCTGCGTCCGCTGACCCACACCAGCGCCAAGCAACTGGTCCCCATTGCCAATGTTCCGATCCTGCACTACGTGGTGGCCGACCTGGTGGGGGTGGGGATCACCGACATCGGGATCGTGGTGGGCGACACCGCCGCCGAGGTGATGGCCAGCATCGGTGACGGCAGCAGATGGGGAGCGAAGGTGACCTACATCGCCCAGGATCGGCCCCTTGGCCTCGCCCACGCCGTGGTCGTCGCCGGCCCCTTTCTGGGCGACGAGCCGTTCGCCATGTACCTGGGTGACAACATGTTCGAGGACTCCCTCGACGGGGTGGTCGACGGGTTCGACGGCTGCTCGGCTGCTCGGCTGCTTCTGGCCCGGGTCGACGACCCGTCGGCGTTCGGGGTGGCCGACGTGGCGCCCGACGGGACGATCGTCGGGTTGGCCGAGAAGCCCGAGGAGCCGGCGTCCGACCTGGCCCTGGTCGGCGTGTACCTGTTCGGTCCCCGAATTCACGAGGCGGTGCGGGCCATCGAGCCGTCGGCGCGGGGGGAGTTGGAGATCACCGATGCCATCCAGTGGCTGCTCGACGCCGGCGAAGTGGTGGAGCACCGGGTGTTAGAGGGCTGGTGGATCGACACCGGCAAGAAGGACCCCTTGTTGGAGTGCAACCGCCTGGTGCTGGACCGGCTGGGCGGCGACCGGGTGGCGGTCGACGGCGACGCCGAGGTAGTGGACTCCACCCTGGTGGGTCCGGTGGTGGTGGCTGCCGGTGCCCGGATCAGTGGCAGCACGGTCGGCCCCTACGTGGCCGTGGGCGCCCGCTGCGCCATCGAGGGTTCGACCGTGGAGCACTCGGTGCTCATGGACGGGGCCGTGGTGTCCGACCTCAACCGGCTGACCGGCTCGGTCCTGGGCCGGTCAGCCGAGGTAACGGGGTCTCGCGGCGACCGGGTAGACCTGTCGGTGCTGCTCGGCGACCATTCGGTGGTCGACGCCCGGAGTTCGGAGGGGGGCACCGGTGGCTGAGGTGAGGGCTGTGACAGCCATCGACGGGGTGCTGGTCGTCGACCCGGTGGTCCACGTCGACGACCGGGGCTCATTTGTCGAAACGTGGCGTCAGGAGTGGCTGGGTGACGTGGCACCCATGGTGCAGGGCAACCGGGCCGACCGGGTGGCCGGTTCCCTCGTCGGGCTGCACTACCACCGCCGCCAGGCGGACTACTGGGTGGTGGTCGGGGGGACGGCCCGCGTCGTGCTTCACGACCTGCGGGTCGGATCGCCCACCGACGGCGCCACCGTCGAGATGAACCTCGGGGGCGACGGTCCGGACCGCCATCGTGGCCTGTACATCCCGCCCGGGGTGGCTCACGGGTTCGCGGCGCTCACCGACCTGACCCTCACGTACCTGGTGGACGGCACCTACGACCCGGACGACGAGCTGGGGGTGGCGTGGGACGACCCGGCCGTCGGTGCCGACTGGGTGGTGGCCGACCCGGTGTTGTCGGCGCGCGACCGGGCCAACCCGAACCGGGACGATCTTTCCGACGACCGGCGACCCGTCTACGTGGAGCGCTGAGGTGCGCCTCCTGGTGACCGGGGGCGCCGGATTCATCGGTGCCAACTTCGTCCACCGGGCCGTGGCCCGGGGCGACGAGGTGACCGTCTACGACGCCCTCACCTATGCCGGCAACCCGGCCAATCTGGCGGGCCTGGACGGTCGGTCCGGCTACCGGTTCGTCCACGCCGACGTGTGTGACGCCTCGACCCTGTCGATGGTCATGCCGGGCCACGACGCGGTAGTCCACTTCGCGGCGGAAAGCCACGTGGACCGGTCGCTGGTCGACCCGGACCGGTTCGTCACCACCAACTGCGGCGGCACGGCAACCGTGTGCCGGGTGGCCATGGAGGTCGGCGTCGGGCGGGTGCTCCACGTGTCAACCGACGAGGTGTACGGCTCCATCGGGGAGGGTTCGTTCGTCGAAGGGGATCCGTTGGCCCCCAGTTCGCCCTATTCGGCATCGAAGGCCTCCGCTGACCTGATCGCCCTCTCGTACCACGAGACGTTCGGGCTTCCCGTCGTGGTGACCCGGTCGTCGAACAACTACGGGCGCTTCCAGTTTCCGGAGAAGGTCATCCCGTTGTTCGTGACCCGCCTACTGCGTGGCGGCCGGGTCCCGTTGTACGGCGACGGAGGCAACGTCCGCGACTGGTGTCACGTGGACGACAACTGTGCCGCTCTGGAGCGGGTGCTAACCGACGGCGAGGCCGGCACCGTCTACAACGTGGGGGCGGGCGCCGAGGTCGACAACCTGAACCTGACCCGTCGACTCCTAGACCTATGCGGGGCCGACGAGTCGGCCGTCCAGTACGTGGCCGACCGTCCCGGGCACGACCGTCGCTACTCGGTGGACACCACCCGGATCCGGAGCCTCGGTTGGGCACCGTCCCGTGGCCTCGACGAGGGCCTGGCCGAGACCGTGGCGTGGTACCGCGACCATGAGGACTGGTGGGAGCCGCTGCTGGGGGATGCCCGGTGACCGTTCTGGTCACCGGCTCCGGTGGTCGCCTTGGGCGAGCCATGGTCGCCGGATTCACCGACCGGGGGTCGGGCGCCGAGCCGGTCGTGGGCCTTGACCGGCCGGCTCTCGACGTGGCCGATCGGGAGGCCGTGCACGCCGCCGTGCGGACCCACCGGCCGACGGTGATCGTGAACTGTGCGGCGTGGACCGACGTCGACGGTTGCGAGGGCGACGCCGACCGGGCCCGACGCATCAACTGCGGGGCGGTGGGCCACCTTCGGGAGGCCGCCGAGACGGTGGGAGCCCACCTGGTCCAGATCTCCACCGACTTCGTGTTCGACGGACGGGCGACCGAGCCCTACCCCGAGGACCACCCGACGGGCCCGTTGAGCATCTACGGGGCGTCGAAATTGGCCGGCGAGTTGGCGGCCGGCCCGGACGCCACCGTGGTACGGACCAGTTGGCTGCAACCCGCTGACGCCTCCGGAATGGTGGAGTACCTCCTGGACGCGTTGGCTGGCGACGGGACCATCCTGATGGGCGACCAGCGCCGGGCCTGCCCGACCTTCGTGGCCGACCTGGTCCCGGTGATCGTCGACCTGGCGGACCAGCGGGTAGCCGGGACGGTGCACGCCACCAACAGCGGCGCAACCACGTGGTTCGAGTTCGCCCGGCACGTGGCCGTGGCCACCGGTCGCGATCCCGACCGGATCGAAGCCCGATCTGACCCGGGGCTGGACGGCACGTCGCCGGCCCCCCGACCTGAGTTCTCGGCGCTGGACAACGGGGTGCTCCGGTCGATGGGCCACCTGGGCCTTCGCCACCACCTCGACGCGGTGGCCGAACTGGTCGCCGGGGCAGGGTCCTGACCGTGCACGTCGACGCCGGCGACACCATTGCCCGCCGGGCCGACCGGACCCTCGATCTGGTGATGGTGGCCCTGGCCGTCTGGACGGTGCTCTTCCACCTGGGCCGCCTGACCGGGGTGGGGCGCGACGCGACCTTCGGCGCGTGGCTGCTGGTGCTGGTGCTGGCTGCGGTGGGCGCCGCCGCCCGGGCATCCGGGAATCGACCGCATGCCGGACAGGTAGCTGGTCGGGGAGACGGGTGGGCTTTACCCGCCGGACCTGGCTCCGCGGGTCGCCTGTCGCGCTGGCCGTTACTTCCAGGCTTGGCCGCGGCCGGCCTGCTGGCCGTGGTCGACGTGGACGGTCTCTGGTGGCCGGTGGTCTGGTTGGGCCTCCTAGGGGCACTGGGCGTAGCGGTCCGGGCCATACGGGCGGCCGGTCCGACGGCCGCCACGACGGCCCGGGCCGTCCTGTACCGCACGTCGCGAACCGCCGCCCTGTCGGTCCTGCTGCTGGCCGCCCTGGCTGCCCTGCTGTCGTTGACCATGGTCCGGCCCGATCAGGACGACGTGTTCGTAGTCAACCGTTCAGCCTGGGTGGCCGCCCACGACGGGGCCTTTCCAGACCGCGACACCATCTTCAGCGATGACGTGTTGCCCGTTGAGCGACCCGCCGCGTTGGCCACCTCGGTCGAGGCC
>Ga0208765_1000577_pt1 | contig 24247 bp, 24 predicted proteins | sample ETNtaG_2_FD_185783 | JGI IMG/M metagenome (GOLD analysis project Ga0208765, IMG submission 185783) | Marine microbial and viral communities from oxygen minimum zone, Eastern Pacific Ocean - ETNP201406SV203 (SPAdes) (version 2) | ecosystem: Environmental > Aquatic > Marine > Oceanic ...
ACCTATCTATGATGATTAGAGGATCTCGTTTCATAGGGTTCAATCCGAGAAGGGAAAGAGCGAGGCTAGCATTCGAAGATGCTGGAGTCCCAATTGTTTCTGGTAAGAATTTGAATTTGATTTGGCCTTACATATTCCCTGAGGAACAGGTTTCTTCCTTAGACGAAATTGATTGACTCAGTTGCAAAGGTGTGCAAGTTTACAATCGTGAGGATACAAGGCTTAGGCTGGAAACCCAACATCCTCTGGAAGTCTGTCTGATCCTGCCAAGTCGAACTATGCACCATCAGTGTACCCTTGTGATCACCCACAAAGTGCCCATGGACGTGCCCGGTGACGAAAATGTCAGGAACCACAGGGATTACTAGCCTGTCCTCAGGCTCTGGAGAGAGTGGTGTCTTGCCCCCCCATGATGGGGCCAGGTGCCTTCTCTCCAGCATGGCACGCATTGCCATCTCTGGCTTTGAATAAGTGACTGAACGAAGCGTGGCAACGAAATCATCAATGCTCTTCCCATGGTATGACAATATCCTTACTCCATGCAGACTGAAATCGCATGGATTTCCCACGAACATCGTGTTGGAATAATCCTGCTGAATCTCGGGATCTAGGGCTGGCTGAGGTTCAGCTGGACGTACTGCGTCGTGATTGCCTGGTAGCATCACCACATCGACCCAATCCGGAACTTCTTCCAGCATCGTTGCCAGTTCTCCATATTGGTTGAAGAGATCTGTGATGGTTAGGTGTCTTTCCTGGCCAGGATAAATTCCCACGCCATCCACTCCATCACCGCTCAAAACGAAGTACTTCACAGTCCTAGCCAAGGGGTCATTATTGAACCAGTGTATCATTTTCTCCCATTGGGATTCTAGGAAAGTCTTACTTCCAAAATGAATATCAGACAAGAATGCGGCAGAAACCGCCGAGTGCTCACCTGCCTGAGATTTTGAATGCTGAAGAAGGGGGGGTTTGTGGATGTCTTCGACCCATAGAATCGGATCTCTTTCTCCAGAGGAGAAGGTTCCGCTTACTCCAACGATTTCGTCGTTCATTAGCCCATCCATTGATGGGTGCAAGGGGGAGGCATCTGAAGGGGGTTTGAGCATGCAGGTGATCTGAGTGCTCTCGTCTTCTAAAACAAACCTCATCCAGCCATTCTGTGTCCATCTAACGTCGCTGGCAAGACCGACAATTGTGAATTCGAAGCCTTTCGTATTGAATCGCTTTCTATTTTGCCATGCCTCAGAATTACTAATGGGCCGTCTTGGGAGAACACCATGAGAAATCATCATACTCCGAATCTGCGCAAGACGACTTCGGAAGCAAGACTGCATGTCCATAATCTTGCCTTCCGTGGAAGAGTTGCCAGTGATATCGAAATGAATTTCCACGTCGGATTCAACCTCTGCTGCTTCCATTGGGAAGTCGGAGGTGTTGTAGCCAGAAGAACTCCTAGAGCGTGGTGGCAAAGATTCGGGAATTCGGATTGGGGCCAGAACCCTTCCATGGGAAGATGTTTGCTCGGATCTAGGAAGAGTGACTTGAGAAAGGGTCTTGCTAGGTTCAATCGGCGAATCTGATTCCTTTGGAGAAATTGCCAATAATTCATCTACTGCACTAGCGTCAAGAAGTCGCACTCCTGAAGAGTTAGCGGCTTCAATTAGGGGAATAACACTCTGGAGATTCTCCAATTTCTCTACTGCACTAGACTGAACGATTAACCCGGCTGCGACGAGTTGATTGTACGTCTCTCCCCAATTAGGTGAATGCATGCGCTGGACGTCGTGTGTGGACGCCCTTGATGGTATCGATAAGAAAAATGAGAAATGATGACTATTCGTCCCAATCGATTAAGGATGCTAAGTCAATCTTCTTGAGTGATTGAGCGACTGTTTTCTTCTCAGAACCCCAAGAAATTCCTCCTTCCCACTCCTCTGTGCCTTGTAGTGGTGCTTGTATGTCTACTTCCTCGGACTCGTTGATTTCTACTGGGTCACTGCTTAGTGATGTCTCTCCCTTAGCCCCTGCTTCTACCCTATCTATAGCCTCTAATGCTAACCTCAGTGCGAATGATGCGAATGACCTCTTGTTATCCAATCGGTCGTTGTCACCGAAGTCCATCCTTCTGACGAGGAAGTAGTCCTCTGCAATTACTGCAACATGAACCCTACCAACCTCCTTACTCTCGGTTGCTCCACTGGGTCCTGCAATCCCAGTTACGGCTATTGCTACATTTGAACCGGACTTGTATCGAGCACCTCGGGCCATCTGAACTGCTACTTTGTGAGATACTGCTCCTGAAGAATCGTCATCAAAGGCAGAATTTTCCACACCTAGTTCTCGCATCTTGGACTCGTTGGAATACACAACCCATCCTTGCTTGAACCATTTGCTAGCTCCGGAAATATCAGTTAGCAATGAGGAAATAAGTCCGCCAGTGCAAGACTCGGCCGTTGAAATTGTCCAATCCTTCTTAGCGAGTCGATGTTTCAACCTTGAAGCCAGAGCTGGAGCCTCTTCGACCACATAATTCTGTCTCAGCACACACTATTGACCTTTTCAGTAGAGAAATCCACCATTCTGATACTCTACTGAGAGTTTTTCTTGGTGGGTCCGGCAGGAATTGAACCTGCGATCTTCGCTTTGTAAGAGCAACGTCATAACCCCTAGACCACGGACCCTAGGGGGTGCGAAGAGCAATGCATTCAAATCCTCTATGGTGGTTATGACCAACTAGAGGGGTTGCGACCATGTCAATGACCGAATTGATTGAGAGACTGGAAGCAGCAGGAATACCCCTTGATGATTTGACAAAAGTAGCGATGGAAGATGTCGATCCCGGAGACTTCACGGACTACAACCTAGAGCCATATTGGCACGATAGGCCAGTACCATTTCTGTTCACTGGTTTTGGTGCAACTAGGACTATCTCGGCTCCCCATATGATTGCCACCCTCCTCCACCACCTCGAAGTAATTGAGGGGCAAGATGTCATGTTGATTGGTTCCAAGGGAGGTTATCTTGCTGCGATTATCGACAGAATGGTTGGAAAGGACGGTTCCGTTACGATTATCGAGCCACATGAAGAAGTAAGAGCACATACCGAGGATAGACTTGGCTCTCATCGAGCTTCGGGCCTGATTAGGATTCTTCGCCCACATGACATGGAACGCAGTGACGAGGAATCAAAGAGTTTCGAGAGAGTCTTGATTACAGGTTCAGTGAGGGAAATTCCTGATTCAATTGCCCATCTCGTTATTGATGGGGGTTTCGTTCTGGGTCCATTTGGAGGACCGGTCCATCAGAGACTATTGAAAAAGGAAAGGCAGGGCGAATTATGGTTTGACACCGACCTAGGAGGAGTCGTTTTCGGACCAATGGACGTGAGTGAGTCGGAGTCTAGTTCTCTTGATCCAATTTCTCTCGCAAACCACATTGAGGATGCGCTGGATCTTGTGGGAGGATTGGTTGAGATTGAAGAGAGTACTTCTGAGAGAGTGCAAGGGCTAATTGGTGCTCTTCGGGAGATGCCGATAGACCTGCCCTACATAGACGAGGAATCGACTGAGGAAGAGATTATGGAACATCCTGTAGTTGACCTTCTAATGTCCGAAATAGACTGGTTGGGTCCGCTTTGGCCAATCTTCAGCGAGTTTCTATCAATTGATCTGGCCAGTCCTGGATCTCCCGGAGAGGTGCACGATTTCCTAGGTGGACATGAGGACTTAGTTCCATAATTCTCTGAAAATTTTCCCTAGTGTCAATCTGCTGGAAGAAGGAGTCTGGTTAGAGAGACAGAGATTGGGGGCAAATGATCGGAGAGTCGGTGTCGGCTAGTCTTAGGTTGGAAAAGTTCACCTTCCAGACCGGCTTGGACGACTTCTTCCTTGGAAACCGAATCTCGACCGCAATTTGGCCACACATCTAGTTCAATTGAATCATCATCTTGGTAGTCGACTTGGACACATGGTAGGCACTTTAGGCCCAATCTTAGTGCGACTTGGTGGCGATGGTGCCCGTCGAGAATTACGCCTGTGTTTCGGTCAACAACCAGTGGCAGAACATAGGCCTTCCAGCGATGAGTCATCTTCTCTAGTTCGTCTACCTTCTTTGGAATTGTTAACTCATGAGGTCGCAGAACCTCCAGAGGGACTAAATCGACTTGCACGGACCCCGCACGAGCCGTGGTTCAATATATCTGCTCCTCTGGAAGACAAAATATGAGGGGCAAGAAACGAGCGGTTGAACTGGACCACCTCGGTGACGAGGATAGGTTAGTTTTAGACATGTTAAGAGAGCATGGTAAAGCGTGGATTGTAGGCGGTTGGGTAAGGGACCTCCTTTCAGGATCTATCCCCAGTGATATTGACATTGCAACAAACCTAAGGCCAGATGAGGTGAAATCGATTTTTCCTAGATCTATCATGGTGGGTGAGAAATATGGAACTGTGATAGTGAGGATTGATGGTTCAGAGAATGACGAATATCAGTGCGAAGTGACGACCCTCAGGACAGATGGTGGGTATGCTGACGGGAGAAGACCGGAAAACGTGGTCTTCGGGGATGAAATCGAGGATGATGTAGAAAGGAGGGACTTCACAATAAATGCAATGGCAATCGAGCCGAAAGAAACATTGGTTGGAGGAAAGGAATTGGTTGGAGAATTGTTAGATTTTCATGGAGGTGAATCGGATCTAAGATCTGGGATCTTGAAAGCAGTTGGAGATGCAGAGAAGAGGCTTGGAGAGGACGGACTGAGGGTGATTCGGGCATTCAGATTCCTAGAAAAAGGTGACGAGGGTCTGAGGAAGTTGGATCTGAGCCTCAGTGGTGCTATTTCGTCCAACCTTGAGATGCTAGAAAAGGTCTCGAAAGAGAGAATATGGTCTGAACTTCGAACAATATTATCAGGTCAGAATTCGAAAGAGATAGCCAGAATGATGTATGAACACGGATTGCTGGACGTGATTCTTCCGGGCATTACATTGAACCAAGAAGTGCGGCATTGCAGAGACCCTCTCGTGAATTTGGCACTAATGTGCAGTTCCAATAAGTCCACAGGACCCGAACTCTCTGGGAAACTCATCGAGAGTCTCAGGCTTTCGAAGAACGAGGGGGCTATCTTGTCCACTCTTCATGGACACAGAGATTTGGAACTAGACGATTCCCTAGGTAGTGTGAGGAGATTCAGGGCAACTATTCCTAGCCCAGAGAGAAGAAGAATACTAGATTACCTTGGAGGATTGGGGGTCGAAACCCATGAGTTCGAATCTTCCTTCAATAAGTCTGGCGAACTGAAATCTGGAGATTCCCCCTTGATTGATGGTAACTTACTTTCCAACCTAACTGGACTAGAACCGGGCAGGAAACTTGGGAGATTGAAGAGTTGGTTACACAGGATACAAGTGGAAGAGGATATCGACAGAAGAGATGTCGTAATTTTACTTCTGGATGAAATAGGATGGGAGGAATCTGACTACCAAGATTGGCCTATTCTTTCTTGGCCATGAGTCAAACCTCGTTTAGATAATCGATGTACTCTGATTCATTCAGATACATGTCCTCATCCCAATCGTGAGGCCTTACAATCATGCACCAACCATCTTGGTATGCATCCTCATTCACTAAGTCTGGATTGTCCTCGACATCCCCGTTTAACTCCACAATCTTACATGGGAATGGAGCATTGATGAGGACTCTATCTTCATTGGTCCGGATGGTGATAATCAAATCGTCAACATCCAACTCATCCCCTCTGGAAAGGAGCGAAGGTATTGCGTCATCGTCATTTTCGGACTCCTCCTCGCCCGTATCAACCTGAAATTCGCTGTCGTCCTCTGGTTTAGACAGAACAACTCTAACGATCTCTCCGTACTCGGCCCTAATGAACTCGCTAATGCCGATCTTTACGGTCAAATCTTCCTCGTCATCATCAAGCATCTGTATCCAAAGGTGATCCAGAGTATATTTTCTGTCATGAGCTATGCTAAATTCGAAATAATCCCCGCTATTCATTTGATATCGTCCGGCCGCGCGATAGATTCTAATTTGAACTATTCGCTTGGAAATAATTGCTGATTCAGAGAGATTAACAATATCTTCTTCGTCGGAGAGGCCGAGAACATGGATTTTGAAGAGACTGAAGAGCAAAGCATGATTCGAGATATGGTCAGGGGTTTCGCAGAGCAGACATTGGCGCCGACATGCCTTGAAAGGGACAAGGAGCAACGTGCTCCAATCGAGGAATGGTTAGACTTCTGCGAGAATACCGGCCTTCAAGGAATTACCATCTCCGACAAGTACGGAGGGAGTCAAGTCGACGCCGTATCTGAAGCCATTATTATCGAAGAACTAGCAAGAGTAGATCCGTCTTTCTCAGTGATGTACTGTGTTCACGTCGGATTATGCTCCATGACCATAGCCTTGCACGGAGATGAGGAGCAGAAGAAGAAGTACCTCACTAGACTTGCGGGAAAAGAAATTGGTGCCTACTCCCTCTCCGAAGCAGGAGCAGGAACAGATGCTGCAGCACTTGGATGCAAGGCAGAAATTAGTGAAGACGGGAGTCACTATGTCCTCAATGGGGAAAAAATGTGGGTTACAAATGGCTCTAGTGCAGATATCTACGTACTTTTTGCTAAGGACGTTGGTCATCCCGAGTTCGGGAGTAAAAAGCATGGAGGAACTACAGCGTTCATTGTCGAGAAGGACTTCGAGGGTTTTTCTGTTGGGAAGAAAGAAGACAAATTGGGCATTCGCTCCAGTGATACTTGCTCCTTGGTCCTAGATGGCTGTAGAGTCCCCGTTGAGAACGTACTAAAGGGACCCGGAGAGGGTTTTCCAATAGCAATGAATGCCTTGGACAACTCTCGAATCGGGATTGCTGCACAGGCCCTAGGAATCGCACAGGGTTCCTACGAGGCTGCCCTAAATTATGCGCATCAGAGAGTGGCTTTCGGAAAGCCAATAGCGCATCATCAGAGTGTGGGGAATTATCTAGCAGACATGGCAACAAGAACCACAGCAGCCAGATTGATGGTTTACAAGGCGGCATTGGCTAAGCAGAAGCATTACGAAGAGGGTTCTCCTCGACATACGATGGATGCGAGCATGGCAAAGCTGTTCGCTGGAGATACTGCGATGTGGGTCTCCGAGAGAGCTGTCCAGGTACTAGGCGGTTACGGATATACTACTGATTTCCCAGTTGAGAGATTCTTCAGAGATGCGAAGATAACCCAGATATACGAAGGTACGCAAGAAGTCCAGAAGATTGTGATAAATAGGTCGATTTCACCAAAATAAGTGGTTGATGAGGGTGTATCCGATTAAGAAAATCAGAGATTGTTTTCCAGCCTTGGGCAGGACGATTAATGGGAGAGCGGCTGTTTTCTTCGATGGACCGGGAGGTAGTCAGGTCCCTAGGTCAGTTGTAGATGCGGTAAGCGATTACCTGTTGAACCACAATGCCAATACTGGGATGAGTTTTGCCACATCCTTGGAGACTGATGAAATAATTTCCGAGGCATTGCAGGCATGTGCAGATTTCATAGGCTGCTCGGACCCCACAGAGATCGCATTTGGACAAAATATGACGAGCCTCAATATCCAACTCTCTAGTGCTCTGAGCAAGACCTGGGGGCCGGGTGACGAGGTAGTAGTTACAAGACTCGATCATGATGGGAACGTTAGACCATGGTCGCTTGCAGCAGAGTGGTCAGGAGCAACTCTTAGGAAGATCGATGTCAATCCGGAAGACTGTACTCTAGACATGGATTCGGCAATAGGAACAATTTCAGAAAAGACAGTGTTGGTTGCGGTGGGGGCGGCCTCAAATCTCTCCGGAACCATTAACGACGTACGAACTATTGCTGACATTGCACACGAATTCGGTGCTGAGGTAGTAGTTGATGCGGTTCATATTGCTCCACACTCTCTAATTGACATCTCAGAAATGGAGTGTGATTTCCTACTCTGTTCGCCGTACAAGTTCTTCGGGCCTCATCAAGGGGTGTTATGGGGAAAGAAAGGTCGCATGGAGGAACTACCAGTTGCAAAATTGAGGGTTTCTTCTGAAGAGATTCCATTCAGGTGGATGACTGGAACGCAGAGCCATGAGGGGATGGCAGGTACGAAAGCCGCAATAGACCATATTGCATGGATAGGGAGAGAAAGCAGTGGCAATCATAGACTAACCAGAAGAGAAGCCCTGAGTGAAGCTTACAAGGTAATTGAAGAACATGAGCAAAATCTATGCTTGAGGATGCTCGAAGGTCTGGAGAGAATTGATGGATTGAAGGTCTGGGGTATTACTGAACCGAGCAGAATCTCAGAAAGATCCCCTACTGTTTCATTCACCCATCCGAGCATGACAGCATCCATGATAGGAGAGGAGTTGGGGCGAAGAGGAATTTTCGTTTGGGCCGGAAATTTCTACGCTCTGGAGTTAACTGAGACTCTGGGGCTTGAGCCAGAGGGAGTTCTTAGGGCCGGAGTACTGCACTACAACTCGATAGAAGAAGTGGATTACTTCGTTAAATCCGTTTCAGAGATTCTTGGATGAGTTCACTCGACCCACTGATATCTCCTTTGACCTTCTAGGTCTCCCTCAATACCAACACTAACTAGAGTGAACTCGGTACTTGGTTTCACCACAGATTTCTTCCTCTTGCCCTTATGTAATGCCTCGTAAACTGTCTTGTTGATGGCATGACGAGTTGAGAGACGCTCGAAAAGATGGAATCGGGAAGCAATCTCGCGCCAACCTGGCTGAACGATCCCCTCGAACACCTTTGCCTTTGCACCAGAACCGTATCCACAAAGACCAATCCGGCTATCCTCCATCTCTACATTCTCGAGGTAATCGGACTCCATTGCCGACATCAATGCGAGGAAAATAGAGCCGGTGTACTGATTACCGATTAGGCTTGAAGCCCTTTGTGTCTTCTCAATCCTTTGTTCCACGAAGGTTTGGAAATCATCTGTCTTGGAGATTAGTCTGCGATAGTAGTCATTTGCAGTCTCGAATTCCTCAATTCCCTCGGGAGTATCGGGATAGTCGGATGGAACCGGCTCGGGACCAATCTCTTCAATGATCTTCTCCCACATTGGTAGTTCCCTGCGATCGTGACGGAATACATCCGGGAACATTCTCTTTCCTTGGAAGGCATATGGTAGGTGAACGATAATACGACTCCATTGATTAGTTAGAATTTCATCGCTTTCTGGGACGTATCTGCCCTCTTTGATGGCCTTTCTACGAAAATCAATGAAAGCCTGCTTCACTGATTCAGAGTAGCAACGATTAGAGAACTGGCCATCGAAAACAGGAGTATCCTTGTGAATCATTATCTTCTCATTCTCGAACAGAACTTCATTCTTCTTCTTAGAACGTGGAAGAAGTTTTAGAATCTTCTCAGCAAGATTTGACGTAATTCGTGCCCCAGACTCCTCAGCTAGCTCGAGGACATTCTCCACAACAGTTCTTGTCTCAACCTCCCGACGAGGTTTGAAGAAATCGTGAACTGGCATTGTGGAGACTCCCCAGATATCGGGAATCGCCAGTAATCGAGGATTGTGGCGTATGAGAATAGCACCTCCTCCAGCACCCTGAGTGTACTCTCCAGAGGATCCAAGATCATACTTTGCGTTATCCGCAAAAACAACTATGCCGATTCTATTCCGGCTATCTCCGCCCCTAGCCACCCAATCAAGAGTGTTATGCATCGCATCCACGGCTCCAATGCAAGCGAATGTCATGTCCACAACGTCGCAGTTTCTGAAGCATTTATCTCCGAACTTGGACGAATAACGCTGCTCCAACATGTCCATTATGTACGTTGCAGTAGGTTTTGCCCCGTCTAGAGCCGATTCTGTACCAAGATATATCCGTCCGATAGAAGATGGATTGAGAGAGTTTCTGTCAATCAATCTGGATACAGCGTTTGCGCCCATTGTTGCTGTATCTTCGTGAACATCAGGAATTGACATAGCCTCCAGTCCTAGGCCCTTGTTCAATTTTCCATAATCTGCTCCTCTGAATTCAGCGAAATCCTGCATTGCAAAGTAAAGTCTGGGGAAGTGCAATGCGATGTCATCTATACCGACCTCTGACATGCTGATTCCTTCGTTCGTAATTGACTTACATTATCATACCTATGGAAATTGGCAGCACAAGGTAATGATTAGGTTCAGAATTATTTCTCGTCAGTAATATTGTTAATTGATTTGATGAGTTCGGGTTTTCCAGAGAAATGCTCTGGAATAGGCTTCAGGACCTCTGAAAGCCCATCTGCTACGGCCATTTTGGCGTCCAATGGGTGAATGAAACCATTAGATACTGCGTCGATGAATGCCTGTGAATCTTCCCATTCGGATACCTCTCCATACTTGGGATCCGGAGTGACAGTGATCTTCCCTAGTTTGGGGAGTATTACGTGTTGTGAGATCTCGAAAACTGGGGAGTATTTGTTTCCTACCTCCAGGAAGGCCTTACGCATCTTGAGTCGAATTGATTCCGGGTCGTCGTCTAGAAGAATTGCATTCCCGGGATCAGATTTAGACATCTTGTGATCGAAGGAATCCATCCTCCTCCCCGGCCCCTTTAGACCCGACAACATTGGAGTATGTATGCAAGTTGGTTTTATCCAATGATTTTTCTCTGCGACCTCTCGCATATACATGTGCGCCTTCCTCTGATCCATCCCTCCGAAAGCGATGTCGACCCCGAGCTCGAAGATATCCGCAGCCTGAAGTGCTGGATAGTAGAAAGCGGCTAGATCGTGATCCGATGAATCCTCATCCCTCCCCATGATGCTGAATGTCCTACGCACTCTCGAGAGGCTCATGTTCTTCGAACATCTTAGTACTCGTTCCCAGTATTTTCCTGATTCCATCACCTCAGACGCCCGCACGAATCGAACCTCTCCTGGACCCTCTCCTTCTTTGGGATTCCCCAGAATAGCCCTGAACATCTCGGTCATATAATCTGCAGCAATCGATATCTTCTCCATGTCCCTGTCAAATTTGTCGTTTACCCAAGCATGCCAGTCGGCGAGTAAGATGATTACATTGACTCCCTCGCCAATCAACTTTCCAATTGTATCAGCAAGAATTATCCAACCAAGATGGGCTTTGCCACTGGGTTCCAGACCTATGTAAGCAACTAATTTATCATCGCCAGAATGACTTTTCCCTCCAGACAATACTGATTCTACATGGTTTATCCCGATGACCTCTTTACAACCTGAGAACATCCTCTCAATTCGAGCCTTGGACTCCGGGTCTATTTCTGTAGGAGCTCCTTCGGACACTTTCTCACCTATTTGAACAACTTTTTGAGTTTCTCTGCCCTACCAGCTGCCTTAGTATTTTCACTGTCCTTGAGAAGTCCTTCAATCTCCTCAATCAAAGCCTCGGCCTGTTCTTTCTTCTCCATTGAGACACTATCTGACATTTCCATGAAGTGTTTTGACGCGGAAATTGCCGATTTAGCCTTGGAAGCCTTCTTGGCCCATTCCTTTGCCTTGTCCCCTCGTTGTTTGGAATTGTAACCTGTGGCCTTGTCGAGGAAAGAAGTCCATCGCTTCCTGTCCTCCATAGCTGACTTCACTGCGTCTGGATCGTCAAAGTCGGGAGGTACATTCGCGACATCCACAATCATTGCACCATTTTCATACCTAGCCTCAATTGAGGTCATAACGCCGTGTGAGGCTTCGAAGGAGTCATCTGAAATCCTAGCAACTGAATCGAAGAATTCTTTTGCAAGATTGGCTATTCCACCGTTTCCATCTACTTCTTTGATTAGTCCCCTCCGAACGTCGAATCGCTCCATGACCCCTCCGAATGAACAGGGCCACTTCAATCCTGCCGACCCCGAGTCCCCTATTATCAGTACAAGTGCTAAACGGTCGCCACGGTTCCGGTTCCTATGGGCAAAGGATTTTCTCCGACTATTGCATGTGCATTGATTCTCCTTTTCTCCCCCCTATCAATGGCTCAATCATCTGTTGAGATGGATGAAATCGTGATTCTAAGTGAGCATGACATAGGAATTCAGGGAGCCACACTTTCGCCTGACGGGAAGACTATATTGGCTCACGGGGAAGAATCTGGAATCTTCCTTATCGACTCTAGGGTTCCGCGCAACAATTCGCAGGTTGATTGGTTGGGAAGTTCTTCCTTGTTAGATGCTTCATTCCATCCGGGAGGGGAAACCGCACTTCTAGTTGGAGAGTCGGGTGTTGTATTGAGACTGATTATCTCGAATCATAGCATCGAAGAGGCAGGAGGATCTTCGGACTTCGGAGATACCGAACTCAAGGCAGTATCATGGAACGGAGACGGGAGTTGGGCATATGTTGCTGGAGAGGGGGGTTGGATTTGGAAATTCAGGGGCTTGGATGGAGGTGGAGTAGAGGCCATCCCTCTCGAAAACAGAGGTACAAGCGACATAAACGCAATTTCTTGTCTGCGAGGCTACAATGTCTGCATCGTGGCATCCAGTGTTGATGGAATAGGGATTATTGATCAAGAGCACGAATTGAGTTGGATTGGAGGATACGGGATGCCCTGGATAGACGTTGCCTGCTCATCAATAAGCAGTACGGAATGCGTTGTAATCTCTTCAGACTTAACGATTGCAAGAATAAGAGTGAACATAGAAGACGTATCAAAAACGGTAGTCTACGACAATGACATAGTGCAACTACAAGGATTTGAAGGGACGATGACCGGGATTGATGTCCAATCGGATGGAGTTTCCTTGATCTCATTGGTACCCTTTGGAATCATTGAGCATGATCTAGAGGTCTTCGGTGTGGATGGTCTTGAGATGCATTCTACCAGCAGATCATTCCATTTCCTGGACAACATAGATGCAATCGAATTCGACACCGGAATCTCAGCCCAGAGAATCGTTGCAACATGGGGTTCCGGGCCCTTTGAAGGATGGTTGATTACTGATTTTGGGACCATTGTATCGTTCACTCCCGCTAGCCAGAGCGATAGCGCAACGATGCTCGAAATCTGGATTGGAGTCATCATTCTCGGCGGAATGACTCTGATGATTGTATCGCTACTGACCAGTTCCTCCCCAAGACTAAGCAGATGGATGGCGATTAAAATCGGTAGTGAGGAAGAGCGAAAAAGTGCGATGAGGGAAGAAAGGCGTCGCTTGAGGAAAAAAGGACGAGCATAAATTCATGTGCAAACTTGCTCGCGAAGGGCTGAGAACATGGCATACGAGGCGTTAGACTTCTACGACATCGATTCCTTGCTGACCGAGGAAGAGAGAATGGTTAGAGACATGGTTCGTGATTGGGTAGAGGAAAGGGTGCTACCAAACATCGAGGACGCATGCAGAGACGGAGTTTTCCCTGATCAGTGGCGGGCTGAGATTGGAGAGATGGGTATTCTTGGAGCGCCATTGAAGGGATATGGGTGCCCTGGACTCTCATACATCGCATACGGGCTAATCTGCCAAGAGTTGGAGCGAGGTGACAGTGGTGTTCGCTCATTTGCCAGTGTTCAGGGGTCTCTGGCGATGTATCCAATATGGGATTTCGGAACCGAGGAGCAGAAGGAGAAGTATTTGCCAGATATGGCCAGAGGTGAATTAGTAGGATGCTTCGGACTAACCGAGCCAGACTACGGTTCCAACCCGGGAGACATGATTACTCGAGCGGAAGACAAAGGGGATTACTTTCTACTGAATGGGGCTAAGATGTGGATTACAAACGGAACTATTGCAGACATTGCCGTAGTTTGGGCTAAACTGGAAGATGAGATTCGTGGTTTCATTGTCGAGAAGGGTGACGAGGGGTTCAGTGCCCCGGAAATGAAAGGAAAGCACTCTCTCAAGGCCAGTGTGACCAGCGAGTTAGTTTTTCAAGACTGCCAAATTCCAAAAGATAGGATCTTGCCTGACGTAAAGGGTCTCAGAGGGCCTTTTAGCTGCCTCAACAATGCGAGATACGGAATCTCTTGGGGGGCCGTTGGTGCTGCGCAATCATGCTTCAACTCCGCTAGAGAGTACGCCCTAAGCCGAATACAGTTCGGACATCCTATCGCCTCATTCCAACTCGTTCAGAATAAACTTTCATGGATGCTCCGCGAGATTACCAAAGGACAATTGCTCGCATATCACATCGGAAAGAAGAAGGACGATGAGAGTTGGATTCCAGAACAGATTTCCCTAGCCAAGATGAATAACGTCGACATGGCTCTTGAAATCGCTAGGATGTCGAGAGATATACATGGTGCTAATGGAATTCTGGACGAATACCCGGTAATGCGCCATATGGCGAATCTTGAATCAGTGAAAACCTACGAAGGGACGCATGACATACACAATCTGATTCTGGGTAGGCACATCACTGGCATCCAGTCATTCACCAGAGAACTCTAGACCCCAGAGTCGGGCGTCCCAATATTGAAAGGGACTCTTCCGACCCCACTAATTGGGTAGTCGAATGGGAGTAGCAGTTCTGTTGAAGCAGGTCCCTGACACTACTGCCAAGATTAGTGTCTCAGGAGGAAGAGTAGATGAGTCGTCCATCGCAAAGTGGTCGATTAGCCCTTATGACGAGTATGCCTTAGAGAATGCAATCAAAATGAGTGAATCCGGATTTGGAGATGTAGTGGCAATAACATGTGGTCCGGCTCGTGCCTCCAAGTGCCTCACCGAAGCTGCAGCAGTAGGTGCGGACAGGTTAATCCACGTGGTGGCAGAATCTACTCTTGACAGCATTCAAGTCCAAGCACTCCTATCTGCTGCTGTAAAAAGCGCCCAGTGTGAGGTGGTGATGTGTGGGAAGCAGGCGGCAGATACTAACAGTGGGTCAACAGGACCCGGTTTGGCTAGTATCCTGGATTTCTCTTTCGTGGGTGCGGTCACAGAGGTGTCGATGGAAGGAGGGGGCTTTGCAGCCACTCGTTTGGGTCCTTCTGGTCTAGAGCAAATAGAAGTTGGATCACCTTGCGTATTCACTTTTGACAAAGCAGATACGGAACTCAGGAGGCCGAATGTCAGAGGAATAATGATGGCAAAGAAGAAACCAATAGAGAATCTATCAGCCAATGACTTAGAGGTTGAAACTAGTAATTCCAGAGTCAGTGTCGAGTCCCATTCCTCACCTCCTGAAAAACCCCCGGGACAGAAGTTCGTTGGTGTTGAGTCGATTGCCGAAGTAGTTAGTAAATTGAGGGAAGAAGCCAACGTAATATAGAGGTGAAATTGTGAAAACGTCAGTAATTTCGGAGTCTAGTAATGGTTCTCTCCACCCAGTAACAGCGCAACTTGTTGGAGCCGCATCTTCTCTTGGCAGTTCGATCACGGTGGTTTGTCCGGGAGGAATTGGGTCGACGGAGGCAGCACAGATTTCTGGCGTTTCCAAGGTCATCTCCGTAGAAGGAGAATGCTTCGAAACCTATGACTGCATAGCCTGGTCTGAGACACTAGCACCCTTGGTAGAAGGTGATCTAATCCTTTCTTCATCATCTGCAGTGGGTAGAGAGTTAATCTCATCGTTGGCTGCAATCAAGGGAATCCCTGTTGTTCAGGATGTAACAAGACTAGCAGATGGCTTTTCGGTGTCAAGGTCGATTTTCTCTGGCAAAGCGATAGAAGAGGTGAATATTTCCGCTCCCTGTGCAATCAGCCTGAGGGCAAACTCATTCGAAGCCTCTAGAGGAGGAGGAGATGCAGAAATTGCAAGCGTAAACGTCAGTCAAGACGTTTCGGTAGCAGTCAAGCAGGCCTTAGCTAAGGCCAGCGAGAGGATTGACGTTTCAGAAGCCGACATCATCATCTCTGGAGGAAGAGGGATGGGTGAACCAAGCAACTTCTCGTACCTTAACGAAGTCGCAGATGTTCTTGGAGCAGCCGTAGGAGCTAGTAGAGCAGCCGTGGACACATGGGAAGAAATCCCGCACAGTATGCAAGTTGGGCAGACGGGGAAGACAGTGACTCCCAATCTGTATATTGCAGTAGGCATCAGTGGGGCTATCCAGCATCTTGCTGGAATGCGTTCTAGCAAATACATCCTAGCAATCAACAAAGACCCAGGGGCTCCGATTTTCGGTGTCGCGGACTACGGAATCGTTGCCACATGGGAAGAAGCACTTCCTGTTTTGAAGGAACATCTTTCAGAAATGGTGTCAAACTGATGCCTGCTCCTTCTCCGAGTCGGCTCTTAATTGGCTAATTCTGCTGAGATACTCCTCGGTGACCCCCCCTGTCACATATACGCCATTGAAGCATGAACAATCAAAATCTGCAAGAGAGTTTTTTCCGGCACCTGTGCATGATTCAATCAAATCATCCAACTCTTGATAGATCAGCCAATCAGCCCCAATAGCGTTACAAATCTCTTCGTTATTCTTCTCATAGGCGACATACTCCTCCCTTGCTGGCATATCTATGCCATACACGTTCGGATGGATTATCGGCGGTGAAGATGAGGCAAACAAAACTCGCAAGGCCCCTGCATCTCTTGCCATCTGGACAATTCTCCTAGATGTGTTTCCCCTGACTATGCTATCATCTACAATCAGAACTGTCTTCCCCTTAAACTCCTCATCAATTGTATTGAGTTTCTTCCTAACCGAATCCTTTCTCATCTTCTGGCCTGGCATTATGAATGTTCTACCAATATACCGATTCTTGACGAAACCCTCTCTATAGGGAATGCCCAGAGCACTCGATAGCCCTAGTGCAGCTATCCTGCCACTATCAGGCACTGGAATGACTGCATCGATATCATAATCAGAGAGAGTTGTTGATATCCTCTTTGCAAGAGCCTCCCCCATCCTCAATCTAGCCTTGTGAACGGAAATTCCATCGATTACAGAGTCTGGCCTAGCGAAGTATACATGCTCGAATACGCATGGTGTGTGAGTTTCTCTTGGATGGCAATTCTTCGAAATTGTACTCCCATCCATTCTCACAATTACTGCTTCTCCGGGTTCTACATCCCTATCCATTTCAAAACCTATGGACTGGCAGACGACACTTTCCGAAGAGATTAATCTCTCGGTGAATCTTCTGACTTCCCTCTTACCGATGAATAGGGGGCGAATTCCATGGGGATCTCGGAATGCTACCATCCCCCATCCAGTAATCAAACAAACCACACTGTAACTACCTTCTGCTCTCAGATGAGTCCTCTCAACTGCTCGAAAGATGTCGTCCTCACTCAGTGCACTCATCCCTCCCTGTCTACCGTTTACTGATCTCTGGATCTCGGCTGCGAAAAGGTTGAGCAGCGCTTCGGAATCTGAGCTCGTGTTGATTCGACGATGATCATATTCCAGAAGTCCAGAGATAATGTCAGGAGTGTTGTTCAGATTTCCATTGTGTGCTAGGCTTACGCCGAAAGGAGTATTCGTGTAGAATGGTTGCGCCTCTGCAGAAGAATTAGAACCGGCGGTTGGGTATCTTACGTGCCCAATTCCCATTGAACCAGTTAATTTCTTCATGTGCCTATCAAGGAAAACGTCCCGAACTAGGCCATTCGCCCTCCTATGACAAATGTTGTCCGAATCACTGGTCACTATTCCGGCTGCATCCTGCCCTCTGTGCTGTAGAACGATAAGCCCGTCATATATTGAAGTGGCTACTTGGACCCCGGGAGAACCAACTATTCCGATGATGCCGCACATCGGTTATCATCTCGGGGTGGGCAACCAAGACTTAGGCGTTTCCGGCTGATCTTATTTCTTCTGCGACATGGTCCTGTTTCGCTTGTTCCATCTGAACTTGCGAAGTCGAGCTGTATCTCCATATCCGCAACTTGCGCACTGTCCCTTTTGCTTGTGGTACGAATGACGTCCGCATCTCCTACAGCGAATGTGAGTGGATTTCTGCCTCTTGCCCATGCTTGGCGTTCCCTTTGACATGCATTACACCCTCACTAAGACGACGCGTCCACCGACCGGTTTGTTAAGAGGCTTATCCTGAACAATACTATTGTTGTGATTGCCAGAACTATCGGCAATAGGTTCAGAATACTCACTATTGCAGTGACAATTGCCTCTTCCGTAGACGTCACGGGACCATAACCAGTTGAGATGGTGGCGGCATAGATAGCTACAGTTCCGATAATAATTGGAGACAATATTGTGAATGAGCGATTGTATCGGTTGTAAGTTGATACAAAATGAACTAGTGCAAACAAAGAGGATACCAGTGACCCGCCTGAAACGAGTAGAAGGACCTCGAAGAAGTCAATTCCCATGGCCCTCTCTCTCTAATCGTCTCTCCAGAATTGTCCTTACCAACCCTTCCTCTTCATTTGAGAGGGGTTCAGACTCATTTCTCAGACCTGAGGACCTTGCTGACAGAGTAACTCCGATGATAACAGCAAGCAAACTAACAAGGACTCCCATCAATACTAGCAATCCCTCAATGGTTCCAGATAACGAAATCGGATTCCCAAGGGAATACAAAATTGCCCATGAGAGCCCGATAACGAGCCAACCAGCAGCTAGACCGAGTGGTCGACCTCTCCCATAGGTTGGCGCAAAGCGAAGAATTAGCAGTGATCCGATAGCAAACGGCCCCGTCCACCAGACTGCTCTTAGAATGGCAGTGTGAAGATCGCTTCCCCGTAGGGTTAAGTCATCTGGAAATAAAATTAGACAAGTCAAGCCCAAGAGAACCAACGGGTAACCAAATCTACTTCTCTCAAAAGATGGACCCATTCGATGAAAACTATGCCCTACTGCCATAATCATTAGAGAAGCCCAAATAATTCCGTCTCCAGCAACCATGATGTCCCGGAAGGGGGGAGATTCTTGTGTTTTTCTTGACTATGGGTTGGAAGTCCGGCTGAATCACTCGACTAGTTTCATATACGGGTCATCGGTGGCTCGCGGCGCACAAGGAGTGAGGTGACGTACGAATGGTCAAGATGCCGAGGAAAATAATGCGTTACAGCCCCTATGCTGGAAAGCACACAGAACATACTGTAGAGAGAGTCAAGAAGAGGAGAGCGAGTGAACTCAAGTGGGGTCAGAGGAGATTCAGGAGGGTCACTTCAGGGTACAGGGGTTTCCCTAGACCGAAGCCGTCGGGCGAGAAACCAACTAAGAGAGTTAATCTAATCTTCAGATGCACTGAAACTGGGAAAGCCCATTCTCCAAAGGGGAAGAGGGCGAGGAAGTTCGAGCTTGTCGATAATTGAGGTGAACTAGTGACTGGAAAATTTCTTAGAGTAAGTTGCAAGGACTGTGGGAACGAAGTCACACTCTTCGATAGAGCTTCAACGACAGTGGAATGTCCCATTTGCGGATCGACACTGGCCGAACCATCCGGTGGACTTGCCAATCTCACCGGATGTACCGTGGTAGAGGTTCTGAACTAGAGAGGCGGCATCTTGGCAGATCTAACGAACTACTGGCCCGAGGAAGGAGAGTTGGTCGTATGCTCAGTGAAGAGCGTGAAGGAAAACGGAGCATATCTGAGCCTAGACACATATCCCAAGAGAGAGGGTTTCGTATTCATAGGAGAAATCGCTACTGGGTGGGTTAGAAACATCAGAGCCCATGTTAGAGAGGGACAAAGAGTAGTGGCCAAGGTAATCGGCATAAAGAAAGAAAGGGACAGCATTACACTTTCAATAAAGTCAGTTTCTGAGGAACGTAGAAGAGCCACCCTTCAAACCTGGAAAAACGAGCAGCGGGCATCACAGATTATGAGAGTGGCTGCAGAGAGAGTTGGTTGGGACGAACAAAAGACAACCACAGTTTCAGATGAGATGAAGGATGCCTTTGGCTCACTTTATGGGGCTCTAGAGGAGTGCGCAATTGCTGAAAACGCCCTAGAGGAAGCCGGCTTTGAAGGGAAATGGATCGAAATTGTGACAGAACTAGCGATTGAGAATATCGTACCTCCTTTCGTAGAAATAAGAGGATTGTTTGAGATCAAAGTATGGGGTCCCGAGGGAGTCAAGGCCATTAGTGGTGCTCTTCAAGCCGCTGAGGATTGTGCTAAGGGAGAGGAAGAAGTTACCTTGACTTGCCATTATGACGGTGCACCCAACTACAGAGTTGATATCAAGGCACCAGATTACCCCTCTGCTGAGGCAGTTTGGGAAGCAGCCCAGAAGGTAGCTTCTGAGAAGATAGGGTCTGTCGAAGGCTCGATAACCATTGAACGGCTCTGATTCCCACGTCAATGGGAAGATACTTCATGAACCTCATCGAGTGGCTCAATCTCACTAATGGCTAGGACGAAGCTTCAACGCTGTACTAAATGCAGAGAATTTGGATTTGGCGTTAAGTGCAAAGAATGCGGAGGAAAGATGGAGGTAGCGGCGGCCCTGAAGTTCTCTCCAGAAGACCCACAAGGGGCTAGACGAAGGAAAAGGCAGGATGCTGGTAGTGAAAAATGGGTCAAATCACTTCCAAGTCCTAGGAAGGATGATGATTCGTGAACAGAACCAGAATCCATTGGTTAGAGGGAGACTGCCTACCTGAGGGAGCCATGGTTCTGGAGGCGGTCCCTGGTGTGGGAAACGTGGGGAAGATAGTCGTTGACGGCCTGATTGAGAAGCATCCGTCGAGGACCATTGGGTGGATTCTGCATCCGGACTTCCCCCCACATGCTACTCTATCAGAAGAGGGTTTGATTGGTCCTCCAAGGTTGGATATTAAATCCGTACTTCTCCCGAATGGAGAGTGCGTTTGCATAGTGACCGGAGTCATGCAACCGATGACGGCCCCGGGGCAGTACGAGGTTGCTGAGGCCATTCTTGGGTTGGCGAGAGATTCCCGTTCGAGTCGCGTCCTAGTTCTTGCAGGATTAGCAGCGGAGCCAGACTGTCGCTCGATTTACGTTGTCTGCTCTGACAGGGATTTCCGTGTGACCCTAGAGAAGGGAGACATAGAGGTGAGTAGGGAAAAACCGGAAGGTGGGATGATCGGAGTTGCTGGGATGGTTCTCTCATTATCCGCGACTCTGGGGGTTCCGGCCTTGGGCGTCATTGCCGAGACAATGGGGGCGAGTTCCGATGTTCTAGCCGCAGATAGAATGGTCAAGTGGATTGAGCAGGCCTTCGAAGTTCCGCTTGACCTTGATCTAGATACAACGAAAGAGACGGCTGCCAGATTGATGGATAGAATTGGGATTGATGATTCTATTGAGGACTATCTCAGTATGGGGGAACCCGAGGCTTCATCTGACTTCTATGTCTGATAATCGCCCTATCTCCGGCGCCTTCTCTTGCTTTGGCTTCTGCCTCCAGAAGATGATTCCTCTACGGAAATCCGCCTTCCCTTGAATTCAGACTTGTTCATCGCCTTGATGGCTGCCTTGGCTTCTTTCTTGTCTGCGAACGTCACAAAGGCAAATCCTCGTGGCTTCTTGGTTTCCCTGTCCATTGCCATGTGCACGTCCTTCAACTTACCATGAACTGAGAAAGCCTCCCTGAGTTCGTCCTCTGATGCATCGTAAGACACACCGCCGATGAACAGTTTGACCCCGAACTCCTTCTGTGACTTTCCCCTGGCTTTCTTCATGACCTCTCTCTCCTTTGCAAGATCGTCCTTGCTGGCCTTTCCAGACTCAACCTTATCCATGCAGTCACGGCAACGGAGCGGTTTTCCGGGAGTTGGTTTGAATGGGACCTTCGTCTGTGTCCCACAAAGGGTGCACTTTGCCGGGTGCATCTCCCTCTGAGGCCTTCTACCACCCCTTCCCCTAGATGATGGAGATCTCTTCGCTGATTCGGGAATCTCGTAGGACCATCCTCTCCTGTGGTCAGCGACTGGAGACAAGTATGGCCTTGCTCCGTCATGACCTAACATGGACTCAGCTTCGCTGGACCATCTTTGACCGGGACGGTTTAGTTTCTGGATATCTGATTCCGGCGGGATTTCAAAACCGTGACCGAAACCGTTCGAAAGAGCCCTGAAACCCCTGTAATCGCAGCGTGGGCATTCGACGTTGAAATCTGGAGTTGTCTCACTTGGTACCAGAACCTCTCCACAGGGAGGGCAAGCAGCGTAGAGGACACCAAGGTCAGAGTCGCCCTTGGTTGTGGCCTTCAACATCGGCTCAACGTTGATTACCTTGGCACGGACGATATCCCTCTTCCTCATCGTATCTCCAGCGGAAGGAATGAATCGATCGACGATCTCGGAGACGAAGATATCGGCGAAGAGTTTCAGAGCAGGAACTGCCCGATGCCCGCCCTCGTTGGTCTCTATGTGCAGGACACGAAGTTCGGCCGTTTTCTCATTTAGGCGATTCACCTCTCCGATAATCACATCTCCCATCTTGGGCGAATTAATAGGAGGTACTGATGAATCGACGGAAATCACTCCGGAGTTGCTCACAAGGTTGCCAGAAAGTACAGCCACAGGACCTCTCTCGGTCATATGGACGCCGTTTCCTAACTCTTCTCTGGGACCAACTTCAACTGAAGATCCAGGAGTAACTTGGTCACCAACAGATGCTGCCATCGGCCCGCCGACCGGAAGACCCCCTATGAACGGTGCGGCACCCCCTATGGGCACAAAGGTGGGACAAGTCTCCAGAAGGCAGCCCTCGTCTTTCCACGCTCTCGAGAGTGATGAGAATAAGTTGCAGGTAGGGCGAAGTCGGCCTCTCCGTATCTCTCTACGGACCAGCCAGCATTCTCGAAAAGGGGTTGAATGTGAGTGGCTTCGGCACTGTGTAGCAGGTGTGTCGGGACTGCTGCTTCGATAATGGCCTCAAGGAAGGGTCGGTCTGCCCTAGACGTCTGCCTACCCCATGGCGGGTTGCTGATTATCACATCAGCAGAGCTGAGGTCAACCGGTTCCGAGCCGAGCGTGGCCTGAATCACCTCCATCGAGTCAGCGAACCCCAGCGACTCGGCGTTCAACTTCGCGACATCACACGCTGCTTGGTCTGCCTCGACTAGTATCGCCCTTCCAGCGCCCATCGCCAGAGCACCCAGTCCGAGAACTCCGTTGCCCGCCCCGAGGTCTGCAACCTTGCAACCAGCAGAGAGATCACCGAACGCGGCGATGTCAACCAGCCAGCGGGCCGCTAGGTCGCCGTCGGTGGCGTACTGCTCGAGTTCGACTGATTTAGAGGAATGTGGCTCAAGTCCGGAAAGAAGCATAGCCAGCCTTCGAATCCTCATGGTTTGCGAAGGTCAGATTACACCTATGAATCAATTTGCAGATTGAGGGGGGTGCGGATTGGTACTCTGAGAGTTCAAATACCTTCGAAGATATCTCCTAATTGCAGCGGAGGAGAGGGATAGAGATATGGCTTCTGAATCAAGTGGTTATGGCTACGAACTCGGGATTCCCGAGGAGATCCTGCGCGCCGTCCCAGATGAAATCAAAAGTGATGATGTCAGGTACAGGGAGTACCTACTTTCAGCCTTGAAGATTGGATTACGGGCAATGGCAAATGCCGGCATCTCCCTCTCAACAGACGAGATTGAGCGAGCAATAAGGGAATCCGTAGATGAGCATCAAAAAATGGAGGAGGATTTCCAGGAATTGCTTGAGAATCTCATCAGAGACAAACTCACAGGTGATGATTCGAGACTGGCGATAAAGTTGGGAGAGTACCTAGGGAAGAATGGCGAATTGAAGAAGCGATTAGAGGAGATATTCCTTGACCTCACCGACCCCGAGAAGAAGAAGAGTGTTCCAAACAGGGTCGCGGAAGTGATGCAGGAGAGATTCGATGGTGTCGAGGAGGAAATCACCAGCGCTCTTGATTTGACAAGCCAGGACTCCCTCCTGAAGAAATTCCTAGATTTGGAGAAGCAACGATTCGACAATCTGGCCAAAGAATTGCGCGATGATATGGGAGAAATCAGAATCGCACTGGATGTGGATAGAAAGCTGGCGCAAATGAAGGAAGATATCGACACTAGAAAGAAGAAGAGCACCGGAAAGGGCGATGACTTCGAGGTCGACGCTGTCGAGCATCTGGAGAAGATCGCCAACCACCTAGGAGATAGTGTCGAGCACACAGGTGGTGAAGCCGCTGATGGTTCTTACGCCAAGGTCGGCGACATCACAATTCGAATCAATGAGGTGGGCCTTCCTGAGGATTTGGGCATAGCCATCGAAGCAAAATCAGGAGGATACGCTCTCAAGGATCTGCAGAGGCAGATGAAGGCGGGAATGCAACAGAGAAATTGTGACGCCGCCATAGGATTGGTTACCCGTTATGGCAAGGGGACTAAGCAGCATTCGGAATATCATGAGGATTTCGCATATGGAATCGTTTCAACAGTGG
>Ga0208765_1000579_pt1 | contig 24169 bp, 25 predicted proteins | sample ETNtaG_2_FD_185783 | JGI IMG/M metagenome (GOLD analysis project Ga0208765, IMG submission 185783) | Marine microbial and viral communities from oxygen minimum zone, Eastern Pacific Ocean - ETNP201406SV203 (SPAdes) (version 2) | ecosystem: Environmental > Aquatic > Marine > Oceanic ...
CGGCGATGTCGATGAACTGGGCTGGCTGGAGTAACTCGCCTGAAGTACCGCGGATTCGGGCCAGTGCCTCAGCGCCGGTTACCGCCCCGTCCGAGAGGCGGACCACAGGCTGGAAGTGGACCTCGATCCGGTCCTCCTCCAGGGCGGCCCGGAGCTCCTGCTCGACCGAATGGCGGCGCACCGCCTGGGCCCGTAGGTGGTCCCCGAACAACTCGGCCCGGTCCCGACCCTGCTCCTTAGCCCGGTACATGGCCGTATCGGCGTCCCGTAGGAGGTCGGCCGGTGTCTCGGCACCGTGGGCTACGGCGATTCCCACGCTGGCCGACACCACCGTCGAGTCGCTACCCAGCAGGATGGGGCGGGCCAAGGCTGTTCGCACCCGCTCGGCGGCGGCAAGGGCGTCAGTGGTGCGGATCATGTCGCCGATTACCACCACGAACTCGTCTCCACCTAGACGGGCCACCGTGTCGCCAGGCCTCACCGTTTGGAGCAGCCGTCGAGCCGCTTCCCGGAGCAGGTCGTCGCCGGCTCCGTGTCCTAGTGAGTCGTTGACCACCTTGAACCGGTCTAGATCCAAGAACAGCACGCCCACCATCCGGTCGTGACGCGCCGACCGGTGCAAGGCGTCCTGCAGACGGTCCAGGAGCAGTGCCCGGTTAGGGAGCCCGGTCAGCTCGTCGTGGAACGCCCGCTCCTCGAGCTGCGCTGCTACCTCCACGCGTTCGGTTACGTCTCGGGCGTTGACCACCACACCGGCTACCGCAGGGTTGCCCAACAAATTGGTGGCCACGATCTCCATGTGGCGCCAGCCGCCGGTGGCGTGGGCGATCCGGGCTTCAAAGGCCGGCGACATACCCGGTCGGGCTACCACCTCTCCGGCCCGTTCAGCCAACTCACCGACGTCGTCGGGGTGTACGAGTTCGCCCACCGGCACACCCTCCATTTCGTGGGCTTCCCGGCCCAAGATGCGGGCCACGGCCGGGCTGGCGTACAGGATCCGCCCGTCCTCGCCGATTACACACACCAGGTCCGATGCGTGCTCTACGAGAGCAGCAAGGCGCATCTCGGTAGCCTCCACCCGCTGCTGGGCTGCGTGGAGGTCAGTCAGGTCACGGGCCATCATCGAGATGGCATCCACTACACCTTCGGCATCGCGGTGGGCCACCAACACGGCAGACACTGGGACCGTCGGACCGTCGCTAATCAGGCGCAGCTCACCTCGCCACGCCCCACCACTACGCACGGCGGGGAGGGCGGTAGTGGCGTACTGGGCCTGGGACCAGCCGTCCAGCAGGTCCAACAACCGCGGGGGAGCAGCACCGACCCGACCGCCGATGTGGTGCAGCATGGCGTCGTTGGCCCACACCACCAGCTCGCCTGACGGGTCCAGAACGGCCACCGGGTCGGGGCTGGATTCCAGCACCCGCGTCAACTCGTGGGCTCGCCGTGTCTCGTCGACCTCGTCGGAGACGTCGGTAACGGTCAGCAGCGCGCCGCTCGGACCACCCGGGCCGGTTAGAGGCACCGTGGATAGATCCAGCCACCGAGAGGTGCCGTCGTCGAGCAACAGGCGGAGGCGGCCTCGAAGGGCCACCCCGTCGACCAAAGTTCGGCGAAGGTCGGCCAGGAATTCTGAACGACCATCCGAGTCGATGATCGTGATCCAGCCCTCGCCTTGAGCATCGATCGGATCCTGGCCGGTGGCCTGCGCCCACCGCGCGTTCACCCGCACCAGCCGGCCCTCGGTATCCAGTCGAGCCATTCCCGACGGAGCAGCGTCGACCAGTGCGTCGAGAACCTGGAGGTCGGACGACATGTCAGGGAATGGTTCAGTCACGTGCGGACGGGGGGACTCGAACCCCCACGCCTCTCGGCGCCGGCTCCTAAAGCCGGTGCGTCTGCCAGTTCCGCCACGTCCGCTTCTATGAGCCTACGGGCCGGCAGTCATCAGCTGGGGCTCAGCGCATCTCTCCGCGTCGCACGATTACCTGATCGATGATCCCGTACTCTCGGGCCTCCTCGGCGGTAAACCACCGGTCCCGGTCACTGTCAGCTTCGATCGTCTCCACCGACTGGCCGGTGTGCTCGGCGATCCGCTCCTGGAGCATTTTCTTCGTATACGCCATCTGCTCGGCCTGGATAGCGATATCAGATGCCTGGCCCCGGACCCCGCCCAGAGGCTGATGCATCATGATCCGAGCGTGGGGTAGGGCGTAACGCTTACCGGGAGCTCCAGCACACAACAGAAATTGGCCCATCGATGCGCCCAGACCCATACAGATGGTGCCTACCTCGGGACCGACAAACTGCATTGTGTCGTAGATAGCCATGCCTGATGTCACCGACCCGCCGGGCGAGTTGACGTACAACCAGATCGGCTTGTCGGGATCCTGAGCTTCCAGGAAGAGCATCTGGGCGATGATGAAGTTCGCCACGTCGTCGTTGACATCGGTCCCCAGGAAGACGATGCGGTCTTTCAGCAGGCGGGTGTAGACGTCAAAGCGTCCAAGCTCCAAGCCTTCGGTATCGACAGATGTGGCGCGGGTCAGGGGCGGGGGAGCGAGCGGGGTGTCCATGACGGCGCAGGGTAGCGGCGTGTCCGGTCAGGCCTGCGCCGCTTCGGCACGGGCCCGAAGGTCAGCCACAGCGTGTTCAAGGCCTTCGTCATCTCGGAATAGGGCGCTACCCGACACCAGCCGGTCGGCGCCAGCGGCTACCACGGCGCCTACCGTGGTCGGGCCGATGCCGCCGTCCACCTCGACGGCACAGTCGTAGCCGTCGAGCAGCGACGCCACCTCGACCACCTTGGATTCCATGGTCTCGATGTAGGACTGCCCGCCGAAGCCCGGGTTAACAGTCATAACGAGAACCACCCCAACCAGATCGCGCACGTTGCGGATTACCTCGGCCGGGGTGTGCGGGTTCAGTGCCACGCCGGGGGTGGCTCCCAAGTCGGCGATATGGGCCAGTGTTCGGTGGAGGTGATCGCAAGCCTCGGCGTGGACCAGCACCGTCGAACAGCCCGCCTCCACGTAGCGTTCCACCAGACGGTCGGGCTCAACAACCATCAGGTGGGCCTCAAACTCCAAGTCGACCAACGGTCGGGTAGAGGCGATCACGTCGGGACCGAAGGTCAGGTTGGGGACGAACACGCCGTCCATGACGTCCCAGTGGATGAGATCCACCCCGGCCTTCTCCAGGGCCATGATTTCGTCACCTAGGCGAGAGAAGTCGACCGGCAGAACCGACGGCGCGATGGAGAGGGGGCGGGCCACGGCTCGACCCTAACCGAGCGCCTCGGTCGGCCTACGGCGAAATCGGAGGCCCTCAACATACGGATAGAAGTCGGGCAGGTCTCGGCGAGCGAGACTGTCCTGAACTCCTTTCCAGAAGGCCGGGGTGTACAGATCGGAGTGCACCTCGTCGAACCGTTGACGGACCTCGGGCGACACATCGTTAGGGAAGGCCATGAAGGTCGGAAACTGCTCAGGGAACACGTCGCCCGGCTCGATGGAGAACCACGGCTGAGAGCGCATCTCGTCGGACGGGTCATCGGACTGGGGGATGGACCGGAATCGACACTCCTCCAGTAACACGAGCTCGTCGTAGTCGTAGAAGACGACATTGCCGTGACGGGTCACCCCGAAGTTCTTAGTGAACAGATCTCCGGGGAACACGTTGGCTGCCGCCAGATCTTTGATGGCCCAACCCCAGTCAATGGCGGCCGCCACCGCCTTGTCGGTCGTCATCTCCCGCAGGTAGAGATTCAGTGGGTACACCTGCCGCTCGCTGTAGACGTGGTTGATGACCACCCGGTCACCCTCCACCCAGACCGAATCCGCCGCGGTGGCTAGCAGGTCGTCAAGCAACTCGGGGTCGAAGCGGTCCCGGTCAAAGGACAGATTCTCAAATTCCCAGGCTTCCACCATGCGACCTACCCGGTCACGGTTGTACACCAGGGCGTAGCGGCGTTTCACCGCCTCCCGAGTGGTGTTCTTGGGTGGATCGAACCGGTCCTTGATGATCTTGAACACCACGTTGAACGACACCAGCGTGAAGACGGCCATGACCATCCCCGGCGTGCCCCGGGTACGGACGAACTTGTCGTGGGAGTGTTCGAGGTGTCGGTATAGGGAGCGGTAAAGACTGGTCTTGCCATGCTGAGGAAATCCGACCGCCGTGTAGAGCTCGGCCAGCGACTTCATGGGCAGCAGAGACTTCAGGAAGCCCACCAACTCCGACGGGTTGGGCCACTCCACGAAGAAGTACGACCGGGTGAAACTAAATAGGCGGCTGGCCTGAGACTCAGTAACCAGCACCGTGTCGACCCGCAGACCGTCGTCCTCATGGAGGATAGGGAACACGATGGGAGTAATTCGGTTGAGTTGACGCAGGCGGCCCACCAGGTAGGCAGCCTTATTCCGGTAAAAGACAGGTCGCAGCATGTCGATTCCGTCGGCTTCCAGACTGTCCCACTCCTCGAGGAGGTAGGAGTCGATACGGGCTGCCACCTGACGAGAGTCGGCTTCCAGGTCGGCCCACGGGGCGCCGAAGTCGTAGGCCTCCAGAATCTCGCGGACCATGGCTGCCGTGTCCCGAACTCGGGTTGCCGTGGTGAACAGTTCGGCTCGCCCCTCGCCCCGGGGGACCGACGTGGCACCGAACCAGCGCAATTCCACATCGTTGTCCACCCCGATGGTGGTGAAGACCCTTCGGGTTACCGAGTTGAAGAAGGTCTCGGCCAGTACAAGGTCGGACCGCTGGGCCACCCGGCGCTTGTAGTGGGATCGAGCAGTCCGCCAGGCGCCGCGCCGGTCAGCTACCCCGTCGACTAGTGGTCGGACGCGGTCCACAGTCTCGAGGACGGTGGACCGGTGAAGGTCCAGACGCTGGCGCGAATCGTCCTCCTGCTCGGTCCACTCTCGTTCGGCGAAGTGGCGCTGGGCCCGTTTGGAGACCTTTCGGAACCCGGCGATGTAGTCCACGAACCCGGCCAGGATCGTGTCAGCGATCTGTCGCCCTGCCTCCTCGGAAGTAGGTTCGTCGGCCATCAGCCCGACCCCTCAGCCTCTGGTCCGGTGAACTCCTGCCAGGTGGGATCAGCGGCGGGCAGCGTGCCCCAGCCATCGTGGTTACGGGGCCAGTCGGCGGGCGGAAGACCCAGGGGGCTGGCCCCGACCTCAGCCCCGTAGAAGAGCTGGTGGATGCGACGCACGAAGAGCCAGACACCGTCGACGCGTCGGTAGGCGTCGTCATAGCGAATGGCTTGGTGAATCCACCGGTCGCCATCCTGGACCTCGGCCTTGCAGTACACGTGGCCGGAGGCGTCGTCGGGTCCCTGCAAGTCGATCTGATGGGTGCCCACGTTGAGGATGGTCACCCCGACGGACCGGAGCTGCTCAGCGAAGGACTCCCGGAGGGCATCGTGTCCGCTGGCGTCGCGTCTCACCCGCACGTCGGGAACGAACAGGGCAACTAGCGCGTCGAGGTCTCGACGGTCGGTGGCCACCGCGTAGCGGGCCACCAGTTGGCGAATCTCGGCCTCGGCGACCAGACGATCCAGGGGCGAGACTCCGGCCGTCACGTTCCGCCTCCGCCCACCCGCTGGTCGGCCCATCCACCTGGTGTGCGACCGTCGGTTCTGACCCTTCGGGAACCAAACCGCCAGACGTCGTCAACCAGCCAGTAGACGTCCTGGTAGCGACCCCAGTGGTCGATGCCCCGGTCGGTCATGACCGTGAAGTAAGCGTGCCCAGTGGCGTACTCCCGGTCGGTGACAGTGAGCAGGAGCCCACTGACGTGATGCTGGAGAAACTTCGGCCCGTCGGCATCGACGACTGAGTCCCGGGTGTCGGTGAAGATTGACCGAATCGCGTCGACGCCCTCGTAGGTGACACCATCGCCGATGTCCATAGAGGCGCCGTTGGCGAACAGGGCCAGCAACTCATCGAACCGACCCCGGTCGCCGTGAGCGTTATAGGCCGCGACGAGGTCGCGGATCTGCTCGCGGGCGTCGAGTTCCCAGGCTTCCATGGGGTCCTTCCCGTTCGGGGTCGACCACTAGCGTGCCCGACAATGGGCCACCTCCACGATATCCGCGACCGATTTCCCGGCATTCCAGGCGACTGGGCCCGTTTCGACGGCCCGGCCGGCACCCAAGTGGTGGACTCGGCCATCGAAGCGGCAGCCGACTGGCAGCGGAGTGGAGACAACGCCAACGCCCATGGAGCCTTTGCCGCCTCGGCGGCCTGTGACGCCCTGGCCGAGCGGACCAGCGCCTCGATGGGTCGACTGCTGGGTGCTGATCCGGCAGGCATGGTGTTCGGCCCCAGCACGACGGCCAACATGATGGCCCTGACCCGGGCCATAGCCCGCGATCTGGGACCGGGCGACGAGGTGGTGTGCACGACACTGGATCACGACTCGAATGTGGCGCCGTGGCTACTTATGGCTCGGGATACGGGGGCCAAGGTACGCATGGCCCGGTTCGACGCCTCGACCGGCCGCCTCCCAGTCGAGGCAGTAGTCGATTTAGTAGGGCCGACCACCCGGTGGGTGGCCGTCACCGGTTCGTCTAACGCCGTGGGGACCATTCCCGACACAGCGGCCATTACGGCGGCCGCTCACGCCGCTGGCGCCCGGGTGGTGGTTGACGGCGTGCACCTGACTCCACACCAGCCCGTCGACGTCGGCACCTTAGGCTGCGACGTCTTTACCACCTCGTCGTACAAGTGGTACGGCCCACACGCTGGGATCATGTGGGTTGAGCCCGGCCTGCTCGACTCCCTGTCTTCCTACAAAGTTCGACCGGCGCCCGACGTCGGGCCGGGGCGCCTGCAGTACGGCACGCCGTCGTGGGAGGGTCTAGCCGGGATTGATGCCGCTGCTTGTTTCTTGCTGGACGTAGGCCTGGAGGAAATCGCTGCCCATGAGGCGAAGCGGTTCGCCCGTCTGTTGGATGGCCTCCACAAGATCGACGGTGTACGGGTAGTGGGCCCCCAGGACATCGTCGACCGGGCCCCGACCTTGATGTTTGAGGTCGAGGGCAAGCCCCCGGCCTCGGTGGCCGAAATGCTGGCCGACGCTCAGGTGTCCGTTTGGGACGGCCACAACTACGCCGTAGAGGCCATGATTCCGCTGGGACTGGACGCCGAGGATGGCGCGGTGCGGGCTGGGATCAGCGTCTACACGACTGACCAAGACGTAGAGCGCTTACTGGCTGCGGTCACCGACGTGGTCGACCGGCCGATATCGGTATGACCGGGCACAACCTGCCGGTTGACAGGAGTGCCGTGACCGGGGGCGGCTGGTACTACCCACCGGAGGCCCGACGCTTCGTGAACTGTCCGACCAGGCTGTGATAGCAAATCGACAAGGTTTCTGACGGACCGTCAGATACGGCAGACTGATAGCCCATGGGGACCCCGGATGTCGAGCAGACCGTAGAAGACGACCGCAGGGGAAAGCGGCCCCTAGACGGTGTAAGGATCCTGGCCGTCGAACAGATGGCTGCCCTGCCGTTTGCTACCCAGTTGCTGGCCCGTCTGGGGGCCGAGGTGGTCAAGATCGAACACCCAACCACCGGCGATAGCGGCCGGGGCTCTCACCCCGCCGTGACCGATCCGAACGGACGGCCCGTAGGTGCCACCTTCCTGCGTAACAACCTGAACAAGCAGAGCCTTGCCATCGACCTTAAGCATCCCGAGGGCGTGGACCTAGTACTGCATCTGGCACAGCGCTTCGATGTGTTTGGCGAGAACTTCCGAGCCGGCACGGCCGACCGTCTAGGCATCGGCTATGAGGCGGTCCGGGCCACCCATCCAGCGGTCGTATACCTGTCGATCTCCGGGTTCGGACAAGACCCGGCCTCTCCCTACCGGGATATGGGTGCTTACGCGGCGATCGTTGAGGGCATGTCCGGGATCTACGAGTACAAACGGGCCCCGGGGCGACCCCCGGCCGCCAACCCAGTTGGCGCATTGGGCGATATCAGCTCGGCTCTCTTCGGTGCCGTGGGGGTGCTCGCCGCCCTACGCCACCGGGACCACACCGGCGTCGGCCAGCACATCGACGTAGCCATGTTGGACGCCACGGTGGCTATGACCGACATCGTGGCCAACTTCCACTCCCTCGGCGTCGAACGGGAGTGGGGGAGCGGCATCGGCATCGTGGAGACGTTTGCCGCCTCCGACGGGCACTTCGTGCTGCAATGCGTACGAGAACACCACTTCGCCACCCTGTGTGCCGAGATTGGATACCCCGAGTTAGTCGACGACAAGCGCTTCGCCACCCGAGCTGGATGGCAGGATCATCTAGACGACGTGCTTCGCCCGGCTATCGAGTCGTGGGCCTCCGACCGGTCGCTGGCCGAAGTGGTGGGCATTCTGTCTGGCGCCGGGATGGCTTGTGGTCCATCTCAGACCAGCGCCCAGGTCGTGGCCGATCCGCACCTGGACGTTCGCAACATGCTGATCGAGACAATTCCCTCTGACGACGGGAACCCCGTCCTGGTACCCGGTAATCCGGTCAAGCTTTCTGAAATTCCCGAGGTCCCCGACGAACGAGCCCCGTGGCTAGGAGAGCACACCGACCGGGTACTGGCCGACGAGCTAGGGCTAGGCGCTGATGAGCTAACCGACCTCCGGTTCCGCGGCGTCATCGGCGCCACCTGACCCGGCGCCTACTCTGGCTCCTGACAGGGAACCACCGGCGATCCGGGAGGGGGTGACGACATGACGGAGACCCGTCGACTGACCCAGTTCAGCCACGGCGCCGGTTGAGGCTGCAAGCTCGCCCCTGGTGAGCTGGCGCACGTCGTGCGCCGCCTAACCCCCGTGACCGATCCCGACCTGCTGGTCGGTGTTGCCACCGGCGACGACGCCGCCGTGTGGCGCCTGGACGACCAGCGTGCTCTGGTGGTCACGGCCGACTTCATCACCCCGGTCGTCGACGACGCTCGGATTTGGGGTCGCGTGGCGGCCGCCAACGCAGTATCCGACGTGTACGCCATGGGAGGCTGGCCGCTGCTGGCCCTCAACTTGGTGGGGTGGAACAGTGAGGAACTGTCGAGTGACCTACTGGCTGAGGTTCTTCTCGGAGCGCAGGACGTAGCGACCGAGGCCGGATTCGTGATCGCCGGAGGGCACACCGTTGACGATCCGGAGCCCAAGTTCGGCCTAGCCGTCGTGGGCGAGGTCCACCCCGACCGCGTCTTGACCAATGCCGGGTTCCGACCCGACGACTTCCTGGTCCTGTCTAAACCACTGGGTGTAGGCGTGACCACCACGGCCATCAAGCGGGGCGATGCCCCTTCCGAACTGGTGACCGAGGTCTTGGATTCCATGGTTCGTCTCAACGACGATGCAGCCCGGATCGCAGTGGAGGCAGGCGCCACAGGCGCCACCGACGTGACCGGCTTCGGCCTCTTGGGTCACCTCGGCCGGGCGCTGGTCGAATCCGGCCTGGACGCCCGTCTGGAGGTAGACGCCGTGGCCGTTCCGAACGGGGTCCGGGCTCTGGTCGAATCGGGGGCTATACCGGGAGGCAGTCGCCGCAACCTGGCCTGGGCCGACGAGCGGCTAGATCGCGGAAGTATCGACGAGTTGGATGTCCTGGTGCTGGCCGACGCTCAGACCTCTGGGGGCCTCCTGTTCGGTGTCGCTGAGGACAAGGTAGATGACGTGGTGGTGGCTTTGAAGGCCTCCGATCACCGGCCGTCGGTGGTCGGACAGACTGCAGTCGGCGAAGGCCTCATCACCCTGGTCTGACGGGCCCCGTCGCTTCCGCCGACCTAAGGTCGCCTGGTGGCCCGTCGTCTCCCCCTGGAGATCCCGCAGTCTGTCGGTGAACTGACAGCGGGTTGGCTGACCGACGCTGTCCGCTCCTCCGGTCTAGTCCAGGACTCTCGCGTCGTGGGCTTCGAGGCTGGGAGTCCGGGTTCAGGCGTGGGCTTCCAGGGCCAGACCATTCGGGTCTCGCTGGACTGGGATGTCAACGAACCGGATGCCCCGACGGCCGTACTTGTCAAGTTCCCCAGCGCCAACCGGGGCAACCGTGGTCTAGGCGAAACCGAGGGCGCCTACGACCGGGAGTTCGACTTCTACGAGCGCTTCTCGGCCGACTTCCCTGTGCGGGTACCGCGCCTCGTCTACTCGGTGCGGGACCCCGGGCCCCCACAGGTCGCCCGAAAGCGCCAGGAACAGATCGTGAACGGCCTACCGACTCCGCTTCTGCGCTTCATCGGCCGCCACGCTCGACGGCTCCTCCGGGCCTCGAACCGCCGCTACGCCCTGGTACTGGAGTACGTGCCTGATGCCCGGGTCACCACAGCCCTGGACCTGCCCCCCGAGGAAGACCTATCGACGATCCTGGCCACCTTGGCCCGCATGCACGCTTACTTCTGGCGCCGACCGGTCCTGGCTGACAAGACGGTCATCGAGTGGTCGATGGTGACCCAGATGCCGAACGCTATGAACGGCGTATACCAGGCCTGGCGCGATGACGTGGTGCTCCGGGACCCTGAGGTGTTCACCGATCGGTTCATGCGTCACGCCGACTGGTTCAGAGACCACATCGTCGACCTAGTGGCTCATCTGGACGAGCCACTCTCGTTCCGCCACGGCGACTGTCGGACCGACAACATGCTGTTTGCTGCCACCGGCCTAGTACTGGTCGACTTCGGCGTCATGGGGTCGGGGCGACCGGCCGGCGACGTGGCTTACCTGCTGTCGGAGACCATCCCGCCGGGCCCCGGAGCCCGGGACACTTTCCTCCGGCTTTGCCGCGAGTACCACGGGGCCCTGGTTGCCGCTGGAGTCGACGACCACCCATTGGACGAGTTCCTCGAAGACTGCGACATCGTGCTGGCTCTTCAGGCCTATCGGACGGTTCTCATCGAAGGCGCCTATGAGGCGGACTACGGCGGCGATTCATTGGCCCACCTGTGGGGGCCCCGTATCGGGTCCCTCCTGTGCAAGGAGCCACCCAACCGCTGATAGACAGCAGCCGGGTCAGCGGATCCGCGAATCCGGGCGGTCGCCAGAATCGAATCCGGCGGCACCGTCCAGGAGCGCCGCCTTGTCAGTAGCCGTGCTCAGGATAGAGGCCGCCATGGTGCGGCTCCCCAGGCGACCCAGGTCCTGAGCGGCCCAGATGGCCCGCAGAGTTCCCTGCACGGCCTGCGGCGGGTTGGCAGCGATGGAGGCCGCCAAGCGGGCCGACGCGTCGACCAGATCGTCAGTCGGGACCACCTCGGTGACTAGACCCATGCGCAGGGCTGCTTGAGCCGAGATCCGCTCGGCGTTGCCAGTCAGCGACATGCGAATCACCTCACCGAACGGCATCCGGTCGAGCATCTTCATGGGCTCGTAGACCGCGGGCATTCCGTAGGTCACGTGGGGGTCGAAGAAGGTGGCGTGCTCAGCGGCGATCAGGATGTCGCACTCGCCGAGAAAGTAGAAGGCGCCACCGCAGGCCATGCCGTTGACGGCGGCAATCACGGGCTTCCAGAGGTCGTTGGACTTCGGGCCCAGCCAGTCGCCGGGATCGTCGTACATAAAGTTGTTGGACGTGCCGTACAACGACGATGAGTCGCCCAGAGCCGTAAACGGCTCGTTGCGGTCAATGCCCACGCAAAAAGCCTGTTCGCCGGCGCCGGTCAGGACGACGACGCGAACCTCGTCGTTAGTGCGCAGTGAGCGCCACAGGTTCCGGCACTCCTCCTGCATCAACGCGGTGAAGGCGTTGTGGGCTTCCGGTCGGTTCAGGGTCACCCAGGCCACACGGTCCCGTTCCTCAACCACCAAGGTCTCGTAGTTGGCCATCGTTGGTGCCTCCGGTGTCCATCGGGGTGGTCCCTCTGGCCAGATGGTAGGTCGAGACGATCTTTCAGGTGGTCGTCGGACCGTTCACCCGGCCGGGCCGGTGGATTCAGTCGCCGGTACCCTTAGAAACGGGCCAAGACCGTCCGTCGTCTTCCCCGTCCGGGAGGGGTCATGAGCGAAGAGTTGGAATACCGGCCCTTCGACTGCGACAACCACTACTACGAGGGTCCCGATGCCTTCACCCGTCACGTGCCGGCCGCCATGCAGCCGCGGGTGGTTCAGTGGGTGGAGATGGACGGACGACAACACCACCTGGTCGGCGGCAAGCTGAGCCGGGCCGTGGTTAACCCGACGTGGAACCCAATAGCCAAACCTGGTGCGCTACACCGGTACTTCCGGGGCAATCCAGACGGCAAGATCCCCATGGAGTATTTGGAGGATCGAGAACAACTACCTGCTGCCTATGTCGAACGTGACGCCCGGGTCGAACGGATCGAATCTCAGGGTCTTGAGGCGGTCTGGTTGTTTCCCACCCTCGGCGTGCTCTACGAGGAACTTCTTAAGCACGACATCGAGGCCGTAGTGGCCCTCATGCGAGGGCTTAACCGCTGGCTGGACGAAGACTGGGGTTTCAAGTATCAGGACCGGATCTACGCCGCCCCGTACCTTTCACTGGCCGATGTCGACGAGGCGGTGATCGAACTGGAGTGGTGCCTCGACCGGGGAGCCCGCTTGATTGTCATGCGACCCGCCGCGGTATGGACCACTGACGGGCCGAGATCACCCGGGCACTCGACATTCGACCCATTCTGGGCACGGGTCAACGAGGCAGGAATCACCGTTGTCGCTCACGCCGGCGACAGCGGCTACACGACACATGGGTACGCAAGTGGAGGAGGCTTCGGACTGAACATGAAAGGTCGCTACCGGCCCTCCATCAAGGCGTTCAACATCGAGCGGGCTGCGCACGACTGGCTGATCACCATGTCCCTGGAGCAGATGTACACCCGATTTCCTGGCCTCAGGGTTGTTTCGGTGGAGAACGGGTCTGACTACCTGGCCCTCCTCCTCCGAAAGCTCAGCCAACAGGCCTCGAGGGCGCCGGGATGGTTCGACGACGACCCGGTCGAGCTGTTTCGTCGACACGTCTGGATGAACCCCTTCTGGGAGGACGACGTGTACGAACTGGTAGAGCTCATGGGGGCGGATCACGTGGTGTTCGGTTCGGACTGGCCCCACATCGAGGGGTTACCCAGCCCGCTGGACTACCTGGCCGAAGTCGAAAAGTTGGATTACGACGACCAGCGACTCGTGATGCGAGACAACACGCGGTCGCTCACCGAGTTGCGGCCCGCCTAAGACGACCGACGGAGGACAAACCGTGGCCGAATGGGATCCGGAACTAACCGAACTTGGCGACCGGGAAGCGCTAGCTGAACGGATGGGCGGCGAGGAGAAGGTCGCCCGACAGCACGAACGGGGCAAGATGGACGTTCGTCAGCGCATCGACGCCCTGGTCGACGAGGGGTCGTTCCACGAGATCGGCAAGATTGCAGGTAGCCCCACCTACGACGACGAGGGCGCCTTGGTTGATTTGCGGGCAGCCAACTTCCTGTTCGGCCGGGCCCGCCTAGACGGCCGCACGGTGGTGGTGGCCGCCGACGACTTCACAGTGCGCGGTGGGGCGGCTGATGCGGCGATCATCGGCAAGCAGGTGGCCGCCGAGAAGATGGCCGGTGAACTTCGACTCCCCATCGTGCGCCTCATCGACGGCACGGGAGGAGGAGGGTCAGTACGGACCCTGGACTCAGACCCGTCGAAGAAAGTCTCGGATGGCGACGGAGGATATGGCCGAGGCGCCCGCACCTACGTGCCTCTGAATCCGGGCTGGGAGCACGTAGTAACCAATCTGGCCACTGTGCCGACCGTGGCCCTGTGTCTGGGATCAGTGGCCGGTCTGGGCGCAGCCCGGGCGGTGACCAGCCACTATTCGATGATGGTGAAGGGGATGTCTCACCTCTTCGTCGCCGGCCCACCTGTGGTCAATCGGCTGGGTGCCGAACAGGTCGACAAGGAGGATCTTGGAGGCAGCCGGATTCACACCCGGAACGGTGCGGTCGACGACGAGGTGAGCTCAGAGGCTGAGGCCTTCGAGCGGACCCGTCGGTTCCTTTCGTACCTGCCATCCTCGGTATACGAGGTGGCAGAGCGGGGACCGACCACCGACGACCCAGATCGCACTGACGACTCCCTGGCTGACCTGGTGCCCCGAGACCGCCGCCAGGTGTACCAGATGCGGGCGATCATCGACTCGGTGGTTGACGACGGCTCGTTCTTTGAGATGGGGAAGGCTTTCGGTCGATCCGCCATCTGTGGACTGGCCCGCCTGGACGGATGGCCAGTGGCCCTGATGGCTGGGGACCCATATCACTACGGCGGAGGTTGGACGGCCGACTCGTCGCAGAAGGTCTGCCGGTTCGTGGACTTGGCCGAGACGTTCCACCTGCCGGTTGTCCACCTGGTGGATAACCCAGGGTTTGTGATCGGGACGGAGGCCGAAGAGCAGGCCACCATCCGTCACGGAGCTCGGGCGCTGGCCGCCGTGTACCAAGCCACCGTGCCATGGTGCTCGATCCTGGTCCGCAAAGCGTTTGGGGTGGCCGGCGCTGCCCACTCACCAGGACACCGGTTCCAGTACCGATACGCGTGGCCGTCCGGAGACTGGGGCTCGCTGCCCGTCGAGGGTGGAGTGGAGGCCGCCTACCGATCCGACCTGGAGGCCTCCGACGATCCCAAAGCCCTACTGGAGGAGATCACCGAGCGTCTCAACAGTGTCCGGTCACCGTTCCGGACCGCCGAGGCGTTTCTGATTGAGGAGATTATCGACCCTCGCGACACCCGTCCTTTGCTTTGCGAGTTCGCCAACCTGGCGGCCCCGCTACGCACCCCCGGCCCGACCAACTTCCCCTATCGGCCCTGACCGGCCCTGTCCTTAGGTCACGTCGACAATGGCCACCGGATCGTCTTCGGAGACCCGGTCGCCTTCGCATACCAAGATGGCGGCAACCGTTCCGGACCGAGTCGACTCGATGGGGATCTCGGTCTTCATGGACTCCACGACAACCACGGGATCCCCAGGCGCCACCGTGGTCCCGACAGCGGCCATCACCTTCCAAATCACGCCGGTAACTGGGGACTCCAACTCGATACTAAGCACTTCCTGAGTCCATCAGGCCCGGAGCGGGCATGCCACGATGGCCGGCACGGCAACCAACGTCGGTTCACACCCCATGGCACCTGGACCTGAGTCCACTGGTTACCGTCGGTTCGGTTTAGGAGCCGGTGGTTAACGGGATCGAGTCTCCGTCGGCTGTTCGGGCATGGACGTCTGTGCACCCCAAGCTTCGCATCAGGACCAGATCCACGGCATCGGCCACCATCCGGATAGGCCGGGCCGTAACTGTCTCCTCCTCGGCCCACACATCAAACCTGTAGATGGCGCCTGTAGATGGGCGCAGCAGCCAGGCCTGAGACTGCCCATCGCACGTCCGGATTATGGCGATATCACCGGGTAGGCCTAGCTGGTAGCGGGCTCCCGCATGGACCAACACCGGTCCGTCGTCGGTAACCAGTACCGGCGGTGAAGCGACAGGCTGCTCCTCGCCAGCGACCTGGAGCACCACAAACAGTCCCGCAGCCACGGCGAGACAGGCCACGGTGACTGCCACGACGGTGAGCCATCGACCAATTCCGCTGGGAGCCGACAGGATTTGGTCCCGGAGCTCTCGCTCCGCGACTCCTTCGTCCGCCGAACCAGGTGGTCCCGTACCCTCGGATCGGTCCGGCTTTCCCCGCAGCTCCGGATCCCTGGAGGCCTGGCCCAGGAGGACGTAGCGGCGACGGGACACGGCGGCGACCATACCGCCACCTGCTCTCGACCCTCCAGCGCCGCCCACGCCACCGTCACACCGGAACACGGGTACTGAAAGGAATGTAGATTCACCAGCATGGCAGAAGAGGACGCCGGTATGGCCGGAGGCCCAGTGTGGATGAGCACCGAGGACGCTGCACTGCGCCTCGGGGTGGCCACTAAGACCGTCTACCGGTTCATCGACCGAGGCGAACTATCCGCCTACCGGATTGGCCGGGTCATCCGACTCAAGGAGGCTGATGTCGAGGCCTACGAAGCGTCCTGCCAGATCAAACCGGGGAGTTTGGCCCACCTCCACCGCGACTGACCGGCCCCGTAGGGAATTACTCCTACGGCGATAGGGTAAATACCGGTCGAAACCCGATTTCGACCGACATCCGCCCACCCGCCTTAGTTGTCCGACGCCCAGCAGGGGTGTCGGTGAGGTACCGCCCTGAACGCCTTCTCCGCTGAGGTCTCGGCCGGACTCCCCGGACCGGAATGGCTGGCCCAGGTTCGCCGGACCGCGCTGAACCGCCTGCCCGACGTCGAGACCCCGAGCACCGACGAAGAGGTCTGGCGTTACTCGCGTATAAGCGAGTTGGACCTCGATCGGTACACGCCGCTGAAGCGACAGCGGGCCGTAGACACCGTCGTGGAGCGGGACCTAGCCGCATTCGGACCGATGTCGGCTGTGGTCGTGATCCGCAACGGCTGGCTGGTCGAGGTCACCCTGAACGCAGAGGCGGCCGACACCGGCATGACGGTCGGCCCGATTGCCGACCTGGACGACGGTGCCGACCACCTAGGGGCGGCATTGGACGTGCCGGCGGATCTCTTCGGCTACTTGAACCGGGCCTTCGGACCCGAACCGGTGGCCGTGATCGTTCCCGACGGCATCCGCCTCGAGGACCCAGTGGTTGTGGTGGTGCTGACCGACGCCGAAGATGCTGCAGTGTTCCCCCGGGTAATCATCCGGGTCGGTGACGACGCTGCTGCAACCGTGCTCGAGCTCCACACGTCGACCGAGGTCGGGTCTTTGGTAGTCCCAGTCCTGGAGGCCACTGTGGGAAGCCACGGCTACCTCCGTCACGCCGTGGTCCAGGAAATGGGCCCCCGGGTTTGGCAACTAGCCCACCAGGCCTTCCGGGTGGACCAATTAGGCACCGTGGAGACGTTCGCTGCGGCACTGGGTGGCGACTACGCCCGGACTCGGGTGGACTGCCGTCTGGCCGGTCGCGGCGCCGAAGGTCGCCTAACTGCCGCCTACTACGGAGAGGACGACCAGACGCTCGACTTTCGAACCTTCCAGGACCACGCGGCGTCCGACACAACCAGCGAATTGATCTTCAAGGGGGCGGTAGACGGGTCGTCTCGGTCCGTGTACTCGGGCCTGATCCGGGTGAGACCCGAAGCTGTACGGACCCGCGCCCACCAGACCAACCGCAACGTAAAGCTCTCATCGAACGCCTGGGCGAAAAGCGTGCCCAACCTAGAGATCGAGACTGACGACGTGGTGTGCAGCCACGCCTCCACCGTGTCGCCGGTCGATGAAGACCAGCGGTTCTTTCTGGAGAGCCGGGGCATCCCGACCGGGGTAGCGGAACGCCTCTTACTGGAGGGCTTTTTCGAGGACGTGGCCGCTGCAGCGCCGCATCCCGCAGTGGTCGAGACACTGCGGGAGGCGTTGGCAGAACGTCTAGACCGCCGGAAGGCCGGCGAGGAGGACACATCGTGACCGGCGTGCGGGTATGTGGCTGGGGAGAACTGGACGACAGAGCCGCACGTCGCGTCATCGTGGACGGCCGGCCGGTGGCTCTTGTGCGCCTCGGCAACCGGGTACACGCCATTGATGACACGTGCAGCCATGCCGAAGTGTCTCTAGCAGAGGGTGAGGTAGACGCCGAGGAGTGCACCCTTGAGTGCTGGAAGCACGGAAGCCTGTTCGACCTGGAGACAGGGGCGGCCCTGACGCTGCCTGCCCTCAAGCCGATAGCTGTCCATTCGGTTGTGGTCAACGGCGACGACGTCCTAGTCGAGCTGGTCCCGGAGCTTGGACAGTGAACGAGCGGGTATTACGGATCGAGGGGTTATCGGCCCGGGTGGGCGAGACCGAGATCCTCCACAGGATCGACCTGGAGATCCGCCCGGGTGAGGTCCACGCCGTGATGGGGCCCAACGGCTCAGGTAAGTCGACTCTTTCCCACGTCCTGATGGGTCGGCCGGGATACGAGGTAACTGAAGGGTCAGTGACCCTGGACGGGATCGACCTGTTGAACCTACCCACTTGGGAACGGGCCCGGGCCGGGCTGTTCTTGGCCCTCCAGCACCCAACCGAGGTACCCGGGGTGAGCTTGGAGTCGGTGGTGACCGAGTCGGCGAGGGCCGCTGGTCGCAGTACCGAGGGAGTCAACGAAGTTCTGGTTGCCGAAGCGACCCGTATCGGCTTTGACGATCGATTCCTGTCCCGACCGGTCAACGTGGATCTCTCTGGCGGTGAGAAAAAGCGAAACGAGGCTCTGATGATGGGGGCGCTCAGGCCAAAGTACGCCGTGCTGGACGAGATTGACTCGGGCCTCGACGTGGACGCCCTTGCCGCTGTGTCCCGGCGGATCCAAGAGGCCACCGACGAGGACGGCCTGGGAGTGTTGGCCATTACCCACTTCAGCCGGTTGCTGGAGGTGCTAGAGCCCGACCAAGTTCACGTCCTGGCCCGGGGGCGGATCCACACCAGCGGCGGACCTGAACTGGCCGAACGACTGGAAGCCGAAGGCTACGTCGGCGTACTGGGCGAGACCGGGACGCCGGTTGACCTGCCGATCGGCATCACCCACCAGGCGGGGTTCGGCGACGACCCTTTCGTCGATCCGCTGGCCTGACCGAACCGACCGGCGTTCTAACCGTGGCTGACCGAACTCCCCTCACCAACGACGAGCGGGCCGCCCTGGCGATCCGACTGCCCGGCTGGCAGGTGGACGGAGACCATCTCCGACGCTCCTGGGCGTTTACTGATTTCGCCGAGGCCTTCGCCTTCATAACCCAGGTGGCCGATGTCGCCGAGGCGCTCCAACATCATCCCGACTGGTCCAACTCTTGGAACCGGGTAGAGATCGCCTTAACCACACATAGCGCCGGTGGTCTGACACATCTCGACCTGGCCTTCGCTGAGGCGGTCGACGCGCTTCTCTGAGATCGAACTCCCAGGGTGGGCAGGGCCTTGGCGGAGACCTCTCCGCCGATCCCCAGACCGGACCCGTGGTTAGTCCGCCTGACGACGAGCGGAGCAGGACTAAGAAGAGAAGTTCAGCCGTCGACCTGATCTAGCGCCTGGTCCAGGGTGTTCCACCCCAACGTGGCGCACTTGATACGAACCGGAAACTTCACCACACCCCGCAGGGCCTCCAGGTCACCTAGGCCGGACGGGTCCGGACGCTGGTCAGATGAACTTGCCTCACCATCCAGACCGTGCTCGTGGATTGACATCATCTCCTTGAAGGAGCGCAGTACTTCACGGGCCTCGCCCGGGGTCTGGCCGACCACCGCTGTGGACATCATCGAGGCCGAGGACTGGCTGATAGAACAGCCCTGCCCACCGATCCGGATGTCGGAGATCACGCCATCGGTGACCATTAGGTAGACCTGGATCTCGTCGCCGCATAGCGGGTTGAACCCCTCGGCCACTTTGGCCGGTGGGGCTTCCAGTTCTCCCCGGTTCCGGGGATTTCGGTAGTGGTCGAGGATGATCTCGCGGTAGAGGTCTTCAAGTCCGGCCACGATCTAGTCCTCCTAGAGAGCGAAGAATTCGCCGGCGTCGACCAGAGCGTCGACCAACGCGTCCACGTCGGCTTTGTCGTTGTAAAGGTAGAGAGAAGCCCGGGCTGTGGCGTTCACACCCAGGACGGTCATGAGGGGCTTGGCACAGTGGTGGCCAGCCCTCACACAAACACCGTGCTGGTCGAGAACCTGGCTGAGATCGTGAGGGTGGATGTCCCGGTAGGCCAGAGACAGGGTGCCTCCCCGGTCCTCAACAATGTTGGGGCCGTGGATAGTCAGGTCATCGCCCAGACGCTCGGAAAGAGTCCGCAAGGCGTAAGCCGTGAGGTCTCGTTCGTGATCACGGATGGCCTCCATCCCGATGGCCTCCAGGTACTTCACTGCGGCGTGCAGACCGATGATTTCGGCGATGGGCTGAGTCCCGGCCTCGAAGCGGGATGGAACCTCGGCTGGCGTGAATCCGTCGAAGGTGACGTTACGGATCATGGAGCCGCCTCCCAGGAACGGCGGCATCGCGTTCAGCAGGTCGCTACGCCCCCACAACACGCCGACCCCCGTGGGCCCACACATCTTGTGACCGGTGAAGACCACAAAGTCGCAATCCCAGGCGGTGACGTCAGTGGGCTGGTGGGGAACCCACTGACTGGCGTCAACCAGGCACAGGGCACCGACGGCGTGGGCAGCTTCGGTAATCCAGCGGATCGGAGGCAGGGTGCCCAGCACGTTGGAGGCGGCCGAAACGGCGACCAAGCGGACGCCGTCCATCAGGCGATCCAGGTCCGAGAAGTCAAGGCGCCCGTCATCGCCCACCGGGATCCACCGCACCTCGACACCTCGCTCAGCAGCCAGCTGCTGCCACGGCACGATGTTGGCGTGGTGCTCCATCGCGGAGAGCAACACGATGTCACCCGAGCCCAGGTTGGTCCGGCCCCACGAATGGGCCACCAGGTTGATGGCCTCAGTGGCGTTCTTGGCAAAGACGATCTCGGTGGCCTCCGGGGCACCCACGAAACGCGCCAGGGCGGCCCGGGAATCTTCGACAGCAGTCGTGGCCTGTTCGGCAATGTGGTAGGCACCGCGGTGGATGTTGGCGTTGATCTCCTCGTAGTACCGGTTTAGGGCATCCAGCACCTGGTGGGGCTTCTGGGAGGTGGCAGCGGAGTCCAGATAGACGATGGGGCGCCCGTGTACCTCACGTTTCAACAGTGGAAAGTCGGCCTTAATGGCGGCAACGTCGAGGATGGTGGTCATCGATCTGCCCCGACCTATCGGAAGGCCTCGTAACCTTCACGCTCGAGCCGCTCGGCTATCTCCGAGCCCCCCCGCTCCACGATTCGGCCGTCGATCAAAATATGGACCACGTCGGGGTGTAGGTGGTCGAGCAGGCGTTGGTAGTGAGTGATGGCCAGCACACCCATCTCGATCCGGTCGCTTCGGACCTCAGCGACGCCGTCGGCCACCACGCGCAGAGCGTCGATATCCAGGCCCGAGTCGGTCTCGTCAAGGATGGCCATCTCGGGCTCCAGGATGGCCATTTGGAGGATCTCGTTGCGCTTCTTCTCGCCGCCGGAGAAGCCCTCGTTGACGTACCGGTCGGCGAACGACGGGTCCATGCCGAGACGATCCATCCAGTCCATGATCGACAACCGCAGTTCCAAAACCGAGAGGTCCAGGCCCTTCCGAGCCGACAGGGCCTGGCGTAAGAAGTTGATGACCGAGACTCCGGCGATCTCCAGCGGATATTGGAAGGCCAGGAAGATGCCGGCCTTGCCCCGCACGTCGGGTGACCAGTCGGTGATTTCGTCACCCCGGAACCGGACTGACCCGGAGGTGACCTCGTATTCAGGGCTGCCCAACAGCACGGAGGCCAGGGTGGACTTGCCGGAACCGTTAGGACCCATGAGAGCGTGGATCTCACCGGGGTGGACCACCAGGTCGACGCCGCGGAGGATCTCGACGCCGTCGGTGGCCGAGGCGTGGAGGTCGGTGACCTCGAATATTGGCTCAGAGCCGCGGGTATCAGACACGCTTCAAGTCTATGGACCGGACGGGATTACCACTATGGCCATAGGGGAAATCCGGGTCCGGTTCACCAGCCTCGGGTCACCCACTCGTCCAAGCAGGGTCGCTCGCTGCCGATCGTGGTGTCCAGACCGTGGCCAGGCAGGACGATGGTGTCCAGCGGGAGCGAGGCGAAAAGACGGCGGTCGATGGATTCGATGATGGCGTCGAAGCTCCCGCCCTCAAACGAGGTGGCGCCCGGACCTCCGGGGAACAGTGTGTCGCCAGAGAACAGGATGGGCGACCCCTCCAACCGGAAGCAGATGGACCCCGGAGTATGTCCCGGCGTGCAGATGGTATGGAGCCGGAGGCGACCTACCTGCAGGACCATCTCGTCCTCCAGGACGTCGTCGTAGCTGGGGAGCATGGCCGCGTCGTCGGCAGTGACCGCCACCCGGTAGCCGGCTTCCCGGACGGCCGGAACGGCCTGGATGTGGTCGAAGTGGCCGTGGGTCTCCAACACGGACCGGACGTCGAGAGCCCGGCACAGTTCGAGCAGCTTGTCGTGCTCGTTGGCCGCGTCGATCAGTACCGATTCGCCGGTCTGGCGACACCGGAGGATGAAGACGTTGTTATCGAAGTCGCCCACCACAATTCGGTGGATCTCGGCCTGCTCGTCACACCAGTGGAGCGACACCCCGGGGACGGCCGGCCGCGGGTGGTCGACGTGATGGCAGGGACCGGCGTGGGGGGAGGTCGGACGGGTCGGGGAGGGGGTATCGCTCATGGTGACATCTTGGCGCCTGGGTAGGTCGACGGGCCACCTCCGGGCTCAGGTCCGGACGGTTGGTGGGGCTACCGCCCGATGTCACCGCCATGGATGACGGCTGGTAGAACCGTGCCGTCGACGGCGTCGTTCCGCCGTCATCTCAGCCGGGTCCCAAGTGGGGAGAACGCAGATGAACTTCGCCTTCAGCGAGGAACAGGACCAGTTGCGCGAGTTCGTGCGCCAGTTCCTGGACAACTACTCCGCGGAGGCCACCGTCCGCGAACTCATGGAGACCGAGGACGGCTACGACGCCGAAACCTGGTCGATGATGGCCGAGCAGTTGGGTCTACAGAGCCTGATTATCCCCGAGGAGCACGGTGGACAGGGCTACGGCTACGTGGAACTCATCGTGGTCATGGAGGAGATGGGCCGTGCACTGCTGTGCGCTCCGTTCTTCTCCACCGTGGTGTTGGCCGCCAACACGCTCATCCACTCAGGCGACGACGACGCCCGGGCCGACCTGCTGCCTGGCATCGCCTCGGGGTCCACCATCGCAACGCTGGCCTTCACCGAGGAGAGCGGGAAGTGGGACGAGGCCGGCATCGCCATGGAGGCCACTGCTGACGGAGACGGCTGGACCCTTACCGGCACCAAGATGTACGTGCTGGACGGCCACATCGCCGATCTAGTGCTGGTGGCCGCCCGCACCCCGGGTGGCGTGTCGCTATTCCGGGTGGACGGGGACGCTGATGGCCTCACCCGTACCGCCTTGGCCACCATGGACATGACCCGCAAGCAGGCTCGCCTCGAGTTCGACGGAGTGTCAGCCGCCCTGGTCGGTACCGAGGGCGGCGGATGGGCCGTCCTGGAGCGGGTACTGGATCTAGCCGCGGTGGCCTTAGCCGCCGAGCAGGTCGGCGGTGCCCAGGTCTGTCTAGACACCGCGGTGCAGTACGCCAAGGACCGGGTGCAGTTCGGCCGTCCCATCGGCAGTTTTCAGGCCATCAAGCACAAGTGCGCCGACATGCTGCTCGAGGTGGAGTCGGCCAAGTCGGCCGCCTACTACGCGGGATGGTGTGCCGCCGAGCTGAACGACGAGCTGCCGTCAGTGGCCTCTCTGGCCAAGGCGTACTGCTCCGAGGCCTACTTCCACACCACGGCCGAGAACATCCAGATCCACGGAGGTATCGGCTTCACGTGGGAGCACCCTGCCCACCTCTACTTCAAGCGGGCCAAGAGCTCCGAGTTGCTGTTCGGTGACCCGACGTACCATCGCGAGTTGCTGGCCCAGCGCATCGGTATCTGAGCCGGGACCCCACACAGGCCCTACCCCAGTCACCGGCCCCTCCTACTGTCGTCCGGACGCTGCCCACGGAGGACCACTGCCCGCTGGCATGATCAGGCCGTGATCTGGCTTTTCCTTACGTTGGGCACCGTCCTGGTGGCTGCCATCGCCCTGGTCGCCGTGGGCTCGGCCGTCCGGCGGCTCGAAGAGTCGGCCATGCCGGTGGTACTGGAGGTCGACGACGCCGTGGACTGGATCGCAGAACGCTTGCCAGCCGAGGCGGCCAGCCAGCTCAGCCGCGACGACGTAATCAACATTGTCGGTTGGTACCTCGAGGTCTTCGACGCTGCAGGCCTGGTCACCGATCATGGCCAGGAACTGGGCGACGGGGCCCTGGACGACGACCCGTCGGATGTGGTGGCCCCACTGGACAACGCCCTGGAGCACGTGGTGACCCGGGCCGGAGGGGGAGACGACCCCCTGGACGCCGTCTCGGTAGCCATGGCAGCCGAGCTGTTAGGCACCTACCTGACGGCCATGGGAGCTATCGGTGACCCGGCTGACCCGTCGGCCACGCAGGACTAGCGTCGCCCCATGATCGACCGACA
>Ga0208765_1000584_pt1 | contig 24069 bp, 25 predicted proteins | sample ETNtaG_2_FD_185783 | JGI IMG/M metagenome (GOLD analysis project Ga0208765, IMG submission 185783) | Marine microbial and viral communities from oxygen minimum zone, Eastern Pacific Ocean - ETNP201406SV203 (SPAdes) (version 2) | ecosystem: Environmental > Aquatic > Marine > Oceanic ...
AAGGCAACATTTCGTGCTCTTTTAATTGCGGTTACTAATTTTCGATGCATTTTCGTACTTGTTCCAGTAACTCTTCTTGGGATAATCTTGCCTTGATCATTAACAAATTTATTTAGAAGCTTGATATCTTTATAGTCTATTTCATGTATATGGTTTCTTTTGAAATAACAGGATTTTTTTCTACTAGATAACATTATTGATTCTCCTTTTCTTTTAATTTTTCTACTTCTTCTTTCGGGACAGGCTTACCGTCAAGTTTAATAATAAGATATTTTAACACTTCTGAATTCAAATTAAGGAATGCTTTAAAATCATTCACAAAATTAGAATCATTAAACTCTGTATGAAGCAAAACATAATTGCCATATTTTTCTTTATTAACATTGTATGCTAATGGTTTTTTTCCCCAAAAACTATGTTCCACTACTGAATGTTTCTTAGTTTCAATGTGTTGATTAATATCATGAATAATTTCAGATATTTTTTCTTTTCCATAATTTGGATTTACAATATATAATATTTCATAATAATTCATATAATTTCTCCATTAAATAAGCGGTGCTATTACCAATGACACTACTGATATTAGTTTAATTAAAATGTTTAACGAAGGACCTGCAGTGTCTTTAAAAGGATCGCCTACTGTATCACCAACAACAGCAGCTTTGTGAGCATCGCTTCCCTTGCCGCCATGTGCACCGGATTCAATATATTTTTTTGCATTGTCCCATGAACCGCCGGCATTAGACATGAATATAGCTAATAATACACCGGTTACTGTTACGCCCGCTAAAACCCCACCTAACATAGTTGGATTTTTAAGAATCAATCCAAAAAATATTGGTGTAAAGACTGCTAAGGCCCCAGGCAAAACCATCTTGTTAATAGCAGCAGTAGTTGCTATGTCTACACACTTTGCATAGTCAGCTTTTACTCCAGTTTTACCGTCTAAAAGACCTTTAATTTCTCTAAACTGTCTTCTTACCTCTTCAATCATTTCAAATGCAGCGTCGCCTACTGCCTTCATAGCAAGTGCTGAAAAAACAAACGGCAAGATAGCGCCAACAAAAAGGCCGGCCATTACATACGGATTACTAATATCTAATACTAGCTCGACACCTGTATTAGCCTTAATTGTTTCTCTAAAAGCAGCAAACAAAGCAAGGGATGTAAGAGCAGCAGAACCAATGGCAAACCCTTTACCGATGGCAGCTGTTGTGTTACCAACTGCATCGAGTTTGTCTGTTCTTTCTCTTACTTCGCTTGGAAGTTCAGCCATTTCTGCAATTCCACCAGCATTATCAGCTATTGGACCATATGCATCTACTGCTAATTGGATACCAATAGTAGACAACATGCCTAAAGCAGCAATTGCAATTCCATAAAGCCCAGCAAAATGGAATGCTCCTAAAATTGCTAATGCAATAACAAGCACTGGCAATGCAGTTGAATACATACCATTAGCCAAACCTGCTATAATGTTTGTTGCAGATCCAGTTTCGCTTGCTTGAGCAATTGCTCGTGATGGATTTTGAGCGTCAGATGTAAAATATTCTGTCATTAAACCAATTAAAATACCTGAACCAAGACCAACTACCGTAGCCCAAAACAGATTCATAACGCTCATGTTATCAATCATTCCTGAAGGACCAAAATAGTGTAATAAAAAATAAGTAAGAACTAACATAATGGCACCTGAACCAAACACTCCAATATTAAGTGCAGTTTGAGGATTGCCTCCTTCTTTGGTTCTAACAAAAAATGTTCCAAGAATTGATACAAAAATTCCTGATGCAGCAATAAACAAAGGTAAATAAACTAATGTTGTTTGGCCTGATGCTGCTGCTAAAACCATTGCACCAATAATAGAACCCACATAAGATTCAAACAAATCAGCTCCCATTCCAGCAACATCGCCAACATTATCACCAACATTGTCAGCAATTGTTGCAGGGTTTCTTGGATCGTCTTCTGGAATACCAGCTTCTACCTTACCAACTAAGTCTGCACCAACATCGGCAGCTTTGGTATAAATACCGCCGCCTACTCTTGCAAAAAGAGCAATAGACGAAGCGCCCATAGCAAAACCAGAAACTAGGGTCATAACTCTTGATAAATCAGAACCGTTGTTTAATCCTCCATAATACCAGAAAAGCGTAAATAAGCCTAAAATACCAAGACCTACTACGTTCATACCCATGACAGCGCCTCCACTAAAAGCAACATTAAGTGCTGGACTTAGTCCTGTTCTTGCAGCTTCAGTTGTTCTATGGTTTGCTAGTGTAGCAACACGCATTCCAAAAGCTCCTGCTAAAGCACTACAAAGGGCTCCTATTATAAAAGAAAATGCCACTTCTGTAGTATTGTTTCCAAGATTGACCCAATATAAAAGAGCCGCAACAACAAGAACAAAGATTGCCAAAACTCGATACTCTCTTTGAATAAAAGCCGTTGCTCCTTCTCGAATAGCAAGACCTATTTCTTGCATTTTCTCATTACCTGGGTTTTGTTTGCTAATCCAATTACTTTTCCACAATGCAAAAATCATTGCAGCAACACCTGACACTGGTATCAAATAAAAAAGGTTTTCCACTATGCTTCTCCCACAATTTGTTTATTATAATGATTTGATGTAAATACAGCGCCTTCTTTAATAATTGAAGACATTGCATCATAAGTAAATTCTAAAACTTGATTTATTGAAGATTGATATTTTTTATTAAATGGCTTTAATACATAGTTTTCTGATGGTCTTTTGTAGTCATCACCTGCGATACCTATTCTCAACCTGGTAATTTCATCTGTATTTAAAGAATGAATTATTGATTTCATTCCATTGTGACAACCGTCTCCACCACTTAATCTTAATCTAATTTCACCTAGAGGTAAATCTACATCATCAAAGATGATTACTAAATCTTTCATATCAGCTTTATAAAAGCTTAGAAGTTCTTGTATGATCGTTCCACTTTTATTCATTCCTGTTGTAGGTTTTACCAAGATATATTCATTAGATTTTTTTGCAAAAATAAAGTTTCCTTTACCTGCTTTAAATTCAAGGTTATGCTTTTTTGCAAACATGTCTATTGCCCAAAAACCAATATTATGTTTTGTCTGAAGATATTTTTCCTCAGGATTACCTAGACCGATAAAAATCAACATTATTTTTGTTTTTCCTCTTTTGGTTTTTGATCTTTGTCTTCCTTGGTTTCTTCTTTTTTGCCTTCTGAAGAATCTTCTTTGCCTTCTTTGCCTTCTTCGCCTTCTTCGCCTTCTTCGCCTTCTTCGCCTTCTAACAATTCTTCGTCTTCTAGCACTTCTTCTATTACTTCTTCTTTAGGCTCTTGAACAGAAACAACTGCAAGATCTTCAGGGGTCATTATTTCTACGTCTGCGGCAAGCTGAATGTCTTTCACAGAAAGACTCGAGTTCAATTCTAGATTAGTAACATCAACAATTAAAGCTTCTGGAATAGTTGTTGGTTTGCACTGAACTGTAATAGTATTTACAATCTGTACTAAAATCCCGCCAGCTTTAACTCCCTCTGCTTCACCTTCAATTCTTAGGGGTACTTCTAATGAGATTTTTTCGTCTTCTTTTACTTTTTGGAAATCAATATGCATAATATTATCATTTACAGGATGATATTGCACGTCTTTGACAAGAACAAATTGATTCTCATCTTGAACTGTAACTTCAAAAATAACTTGACCAGTATTTAAAGCTTTGTACAATTCTTTCTTATCAATAGAAAGTGAAAGAGCATCTAGTCCTGAGTGGTATAAAACAGCTGGGATCTGATTTTTTAGCCTTATTCTTCTTACAGAAGAGGTGCCTTTTTCATCGCGAACATTTACATTTAATTTTTCAAATTTACTCATGATCCTCCCTCAAATAATGCACTAACTGACTCTCCAGTATGAATTCTATTAATTGTTTCTGCAAAAATATTTGCAGAAGATACAATTTTTAGTTTTTTAAATTTTTTCTCCTCTGGAATATTAACCGTATCTGAAAGAATCACTAGATCAATATCATCACTAGATAGTTTTCTAACTGCCTCTCCAGATAACACTCCGTGTGTTGCAGCAACAGCAACAGATAATGCTCCTTTTTCTCTAGCTACTTTTGCAGCATTGCTAATTGTTCCTGCAGTATCAATCATGTCATCTATAATTAAAACATGTCTTGATTCAATATCTCCCACAAGATAAGCAACTTCCGATTTATTATGCGCACTTCTTCTCTTATCAATTACTGCGAACCCTATTCCTAATTGTTTAGCATATGATTGGCTTAACTTGTTTGAACCAATGTCCGGTGACAAGACAACAGCCTTATTATTATCATCAATATTACTAAGGTAGGCTTTTAGCTCAGTCATTAAAACTAAACTTCCATATAAGTTATCAATTGGAATGCTTGAAAATCCCTGTATTTGTGTTGAATGTAAATCCATTGTAACAATTCTATCAGCACCAGCGGCAGTAATTATATCAATCATTACCTTAGAAGAAATTGGTACCCTTGGTTCATCTTTTCGATCTTGTCTCGAATAACCTAAATAAGGGATTACTACACTAACATTATCTGCACTTGCTCTTTTTGCAGCATCTATAAGCAAGGCAAGTTCGATTATATTGTCTCCAGGAGGATTTGTGCTTTGAATAATATATACATCATTGCCTCTTAAGTTTTCTTCATATCTTACCCAAATCTCTCCATCACTAAACCTATTAATGGACAATTTCCCAAGAACATTGTTAGCTTCTTTCGCAATCTTGTCTGCCAACTCTTGGTTGCTTGAGCCAGAAAATATTTTTTGTTTATATAATCCCATATAATTTTTCTTTTATTACCTTGTTGGGGAACAGGGACTCGAACCCCGACTGCATGGACCAAAACCATGTGTCCTGCCAATTAGACGATTCCCCAAATTAAATTTTCGGATTTGTAATAATTGTAGAGAAATGGGGACTAAAAAATTGATGCGCTTTTAGTGCATCTTTTTTGTTTGAGAATATTCCAAACACAGTCGAACCACTACCCGACAAACTGGCATATTTTGCACCTAAATCCAAAATCCTTAATTTGATTTTGCCAATTTCTGGATGTGTTGTAAAAACGTACACCTCAAAATCATTGTAAAATAACTCTGAACTTAAATCATAGTTCTTAAGTTCATCCAACATTCCGGCAAACTTAATGTTGGTTTTATCTTTTAACAAACACTTTTTATAAGCATTTTTTGTATCAATTTTTATATCGGGCATCACCAACAATATATAAACTCCATTAAGGTTGCTTTCTACGGGCGATAAATCTCCTCCTATTCCTTTGCCAATTTGCAAACCCCCATTAACAAAAAATGGAGAATCCGCGCTAATTTTTTTTGACAATTTAATTAATTCCTCTTCGTTCATCTTTAAAGAAAACAATTTATTTATTCCCTTTAAAACAGCTGTTCCATTACTTGAACCGCCCCCTAAGCCTGCACCAGATGGAATATTTTTAACAAGATTAACCTTTATATTGGAAATATTAGGAAACTTTTCTTTTGTTACGTTAAATGCTTGTATACATGTATTATTTTTTTTATCTAACCAGTCAACATTGGTTTCAAAAATAAAATCATCAGATTTTTTAATAAATATTTGATCACAAAAATCAACTTCTTGAAATACGGTGATTATATTATGGTATTGATCTTGCCTTTTATTTAAAATGTGAAGGCCAAGATTAACTTTTGCATAAGAACTAATTTCTATCATCAATTGTTAAAATTGTTTGAGCTCCCCAACCATTGGACATATCAACAAATCTTAAACTATTTGTTGTGGTGCCTTTAATGGAAATGCTATCTATGCTAATACCTAAAACTTTCGATAAAGATTTTTTAATAGCATTTTTATGAGGAGAAATTTTTGGAGTATTTAAAACAATCGATGTATCAACATTGATTATTTTTGTGTTTTCTGGTATTTTTTGAACCACTTTTTTTAATAGCTCAATGCTAGAAACGTTTAAATATTCGGAAGTGTTAGGAAAATTTTCCCCTATATCTCCTAAATTTAGTGCGCCTAATAAGGCGTCAATAATTGAATGCGTTAAAACATCTCCATCTGAATGAGCTTGAGAAGAAAATTCACATTCTATTTTATGCCCACCTATAATAAGATAATCCCCTTTGACTAGAGAATGAAAATCAACTCCTATACCGACCTTATTCATTTGATAATAATTGTTTAGCTAATTCTAAGTCTTTTTTTTCAGTGATTTTAATATTTTTATTAACACTATTAATTACTTGAATATTATATCCATTAGATTCTAACAAATTTGCTTCATCTGTAAAATGTTTAAAGTCTTTATCATAACAATTTTTTAGCGTTTTTAAACAAAATGCTTGGGGCGTTTGAGAAAGCCACATATTAGCACGATTTATAGTTTCAACTACTTTATCGTTGTTGGTTTTTTTTAATGTCTCATGAATTTTATCACCAACAATACAACCACCATTTTCTATGCAATTAAGCAATACATTTTCAATGTCTGCTTTTTGAATTAATGGGCGTACCGCATCGTGAATACAAACTTTATCATAAACATTGCTAATGCTTTTTATTGCATTATAAACAGATTGAGCTCTGGTGTCTCCTCCTCGACATAAAAATATTGGCTTGTTGTTCTGATAAGACTGTAAATCTTCTTCTATTGAACTATATATCTCTTCTGCAACCACCAAATAAACAGATTCAATTAGATCAACAATATTAAATACGTCTAAGGAATATTGATAAACTTTTTTATTGATAAGGATTTCGGTTTGTTTGTAGGAGCCATATCTTTCTCCTTTGCCTGCAGCAACTATAATACCAGCATTCATAACTTACATAATTAACATACTGTCGCCGTAACTAAGAAAACCATAATTTTTCTTTTTAGCTTCTTTATATGCTAATTTAATAAAATCATAATCTGCAAAAGCTGAAATAAGCATTAAAAGTGTGCTTTCTGGAGAGTGAAAATTTGTTATTAATCCATTTACAATTTTAAAATCATATGGGGGATGAATAAATTTGTTTGTCCATCCTTTTTTAGGAGAAATCAAAAAACCAGAAACATTCACAGTTTCTAATGCGCGAACTGTAGAAGTTCCAACTGCAAAAATTCGCCTTTTCTTTCTTTTCGCTTCATTGATAGCCAAAGCAGTATCAGGATTAACTTCAAAATATTCTGAATCCATATGATGTCTATTTAGGTCTTCAACCTGGACAGGTTTAAAGGTTCCCAAACCAATATGTAAGGTAACTGTGTGGATTCTAACGCCCTTTTTTCGAAGTTGTTTTAATATCTTATCGGTAAAATGTAATCCGGCCGTAGGCGCTGCAACAGCTCCTCTTTTTTCTGCATACACAGTTTGATATCTTTCGCGATCTTTTTTTGTTGCATCTCTTTTAATATATGGTGGTAATGGAGGGTGTCCAATCGTATTTAAAATTTTATCAAAATTTGCTTTTCCGTATTCAAACCGAACAACTCTACCCCCAGAAACAGTATTGTCTATAACATCACAAAACAAATCTTTAGAAAGAAGTAATTTATTTCCTATTCTTACTTTTCTAGCTGGCTTAACTAATACTTCCCACAATCTGTCTCCTAATTCTCTTAAAAGAAAAATTTCTACTTTTGCATCGGTTCTATCTTTTGTTGCAAATAGGCGGGCTGGAAACACTTTCGTATTGTTAAGAATAAGTAAATCATTTTTTTGAAAATAATCCACAATGTTTACAAACTTTTTATGGGTTATGGTTTTGTCTTCTCGATTCAAAACCATCATTTTAGAATTTTCTCTTTTTGGTGTTGGTTTTTGTGCAATATATTTTTTTGGTAATTGGTATCTGAAGTCAGACAGTTTATACTTTTTCTTTTTTTCAATCATTAAATATGTTCTCCTGTTTTTTTATATTAAATAATTTATAAGCTCGTTTTGTAGCTTTTCTACCCCTTGAAGTTCTTTCAATAAATCCTTCTTTAATTAAATATGGTTCATAAACATCTTCTATGGTTTGTAAGTCTTCATTGACAGAAATAGCTAAAGATTTTCCACCAGTTGGACCGCCATTAAATTTTGAAATTAGATTTTTTAAAATCTTTCGATCCATTTCTTCGAGACCATTTTTATCAATCCCAATATTATCTAACGATTCTACAGCTTGATTAAGAGTAATTTTTTTGCTTTTTTGAACTTGTGCAAAATCTCTAACCCTTTTTAAGATTCTGTTTGCAACTCGTGGGGTTCCGCGTGATCTAAGAGCAATTTCATGAAGCGCATCTTTATCAACGATAACTTTCAAAATTTTTGCCGTACGTTCTAATACTTGAAAAATTTCATCAGTTTTATAATATTCTAAACGAAAAATTGCACCAAATCGATCGCGCATTGGGGTAGTAATTTTTCCAAGCCTAGTAGTTGCGCCAACTAGCGTGAACGGCTCTAAATCAATTCTCACAGTTCTAGCATTTGGACCTGAATCAATTAAAATATCTATACGATAATCTTCCATTGCGGAATACAAATACTCTTCAACCGTTGTATTAATTCTATGAATTTCATCAATAAAAAAAACGTCTCTGTCTTGTAGGTTGGTTAGCATACCTGATAAGTCGCCCGGAATAGATATAACTGGGCCAGAAGAGCTAGAAAATCCTTTTTTTAGCTCATTAGCAATAATGTTCGCTAATGTAGTTTTTCCCAAGCCTGGTGGTCCATAAAGAAGAATGTGGTCTAGCGATTCGTGTCTTTCTTCTGCAGCAATAATATAGGTTTTAAGCGATTTAACCAAAGATTTTTGACCAATAAACTCTTTAAAAGTCTTTGGCCGAATTTGTTTATCAAAATTGCGTTCTTCTTTAGATGAAATAACTATTTTTTCTTCACTTGACACTACATAGTAAGATAATTAGAGAAACAGGGTTATCCAAAAAATTATTTAAATATTTTTTTTAAGAATTGTCCTGTAACAGAATTTTTATCTTTTAAAATTTCTTTTGGAGGACCTTGTGCTATAACCTGCCCACCTGCTTCTCCTCCTTCAGGACCCAAATCAATAATCCAGTCGGCACATTTAATTACATCAAGATTATGTTCAATAACAATAATGGTATTTCCGTTTGAAACTAATTTTTGCAAGACAGATAATAACATTTTTATATCATCAAGATGTAAACCCGTAGTGGGTTCATCTAAAAAATAAATGGTATTTTTCGTCGCAGTTTTTGACAACTCAGTTGACAGTTTTACTCTTTGTGCTTCTCCTCCCGACAATGTCGTAGCTTGTTGTCCTAATTTGATATAACCAAGGCCAACATCAGACAATGTGTCTAATCGTTTTTTTATTGGAAATACATTTTTAAAAAATTCTCTCGCTTCTTCAACAGAAAGCGATAATACTTCAGCAATATTTAAACCTTTAAATTTAATTTCTAAAGTTTCTTCATTATATCTCTTCCCGCCACAATCTTCACAGGTGACATAAACATCAGGCAAAAAATTCATTTCTATTTTTTTAATCCCTGCGCCTTCACAAGCTTCACAACGACCTCCTTTAACATTAAAAGAAAATCGACCAGGTTTATATCCTTTAATTTTAGAAGCCCTTGTTTGTGAAAATAGTTCCCTTATATACGTAAAAACGCCAGTATAGGTTGCAGGATTGGATCTAGGAGTTTTACCAATTGGTTTTTGATCAACACTAATAACTCTTTCAATACGATCCGTTCTAAGAAGGGTTTTAAACGGAAGCATTTCTTTGGTGCCAAAATTTATACGATTTGATAGCGCAGGATATAGCGTTTGATTAATTAAAGAACTTTTTCCGCTTCCAGATACTCCGGTGATAGCTATAAATCTGTTATAAGGAAAACTAACATCAATATTTTTTAGATTATTTCCCTGTGCTCCTTTTATTGTAAAATGATCATATGTCACGGTTCTAAATTTTGGTATTTTAATATATTTTTTTCCAGACATATACTGACCAGTAAGTGTATTGTTTTTTGATATCATTTCATCTAACGTTCCAGAAAACACTATTTTGCCACCATGTTTGCCTGCTTTTGGGCCCATATCAATAATTTGGTCTGCTGATTTAATTGTGCTTAAATCGTGCTCAACAACAATAACTGTATTGCCTATTTCCCTTAGAGATTTAAGTGTTTTTAAAAGTCGATTGTTGTCTCTTGGATGCAAACCAATAGATGGTTCATCTAGTACGTATAATACCCCAGTTAGCTGTGATCCAACCTGAGAAGCAAGACGTATTCGCTGTGCTTCTCCGCCGGATAAAGTGCGAGATGCTCTGTCTAATGTCAAATAACCAAGACCAACATTGGTTAAGAATGTTAGTCGTTTTTTTATTTCTTTTAGAATGCCTTTTGCAATTTCTTGATCGTTTTTTGAAATAGAAATTTCATTAAAAAACTTGAGGGTTTCTTCAATATTTTTTGTACATAAGTTGCCAATATTATGGTTGCTAACTGTGACATTAAGTGATGATTTTTTTAGCCTTTTTCCTCCGCAACTATCACATTTTCTAGTACTCATAAAGCTTTCAATCCATTTTCTTATACCAAAAGAACGGGTTTGTTTGTAGCGGCGCTGAAGTTCAGGAATTATTCCTTCCCACTTGCCACTATAGGTACCAGACCATTTTTTGTTTTTAAGGTTAATATCAATGTTTTGTCCTTTCAAACCATATAAAAGAATTGTTCTGACCTCTTTGCTTAGCTTGTTCCAGGGAGATGAAAAAGACAAAGAATAGATTCTGCTTAGCGCTCTTAATTTTGCACCATGCCATCCCTTTGGTTGGCTTCCGATGGGAACAATAGCCTCTTGTATTAATGATTTTTTTATATCTGGAATAACAAGATTGGGGTCAACTTCTGTTATATACCCTAAACCATCACACTGATTACAGGCTCCATATGGAGAATTAAATGAAAACATGCGAGGAACAAGGTCAGATAAGCTAACATACGGATGGTATGGACAAGCAAAGTGTTCACTAAACAAGATATCTTTTTCTCCTTCAATATTAATAATACAGATTCCTTCGCCCATTTTTAAGGACAACTCAACAGATTCCAATAGTCTAGATTTAATATCTTGATGAATAACAACACGATCTATAACAGCGTCAATATTATGGGTTTTATTTTTTTCAAGGTTTTGTTCTGTTCTTAATGATATAATTTTTTCATCAATTCTTGCTCTTAAAAATCCTTTTTTCTTTATGTCCTCCAAGACCAATTTATGTTGCCCCTTTCTTCCCTGAATAAGCGGAGAAAGGATATAGGCTTTTTTATCAGAATTAATGGTTAAAATCTGATCTACAATTTGTTCTGGGCTTTGCTTGTCAATTGGTTCTTTACACTCCCAACAATGTGGTTTTCCAACGCTAGCATAAAGAAGTCGTAAATAATCGTGGATCTCAGTAATAGTTCCAACCGTTGATCTCGGATTGCGTGAACCTGTTTTTTGTTCAATAGAGATAGCAGGCGAAAGCCCCTCAATAACATCAACGTCGGGTTTTTCCATCAAATCCAAAAACTGCCTAGCATATGCAGATAGAGACTCAACATACCTTCTCTGTCCTTCGGCATAGATGGTATCAAACGCCAATGAAGATTTCCCTGAACCAGAAGGCCCTGTAATTACAACCAACTTATTTTTTGCAATATCAACATTGACATCTTTTAAGTTGTGCTGTCTTGCGCCTTTAATTGATAAAATATTTTTCATACTATAAAAAGAGTTAACCTTCAATTTAGTTAAGTCTGGACATCATTCAAAAAAGGATTTATGTTTCTATATAATGTATACATTAAAGAACAAGCTCCTGGTTTCAATGCCAAATATGACAGATCCTTATTTTTCAAAAAGTGTTATTTTTATTTGCGAGTACAACAACAATGGTGCAGTAGGGTTTATTATCAACAAACCGGTCAATACGATGAAAATTATTAGCTCGGGTATAAAAGACAAATTTTTTAAAGATTTACTTTCCCAATCAAAAAAAATCTATTTTGGTGGTCCTGTTTCTATTCACGAAGCATGTATTATTAGCGATAAAAATACAAAAGAAGCATTGCTTGATATGTCAGCAAAAATCAAGCTATCTAATGATCTTGAATTAATTAAAAAAATCTTATTTGAAGAAAAAGGGCCGGACAACACAAAACTTATCTTTGGTCATTCTGCATGGGACAAGAACCAGCTAGACAATGAAATTAAAAACGGTGATTGGTTAATATATGATACACCAGAAATAATTTTTGATAAAAACCCAACAACGCTTTGGATAGAGCTGATCAAATCTGTCGGTTTTGATAAACTCAAAATAACAGGTATGAGCGGCATATCATGAGCAGAAAAATTAATAAATTTAATAATGGATTATTATTGGTAATGAATGGTTTGGGGCTTATTAAAAAAGGGTTTGGACTTATTAAAAAAGACTTATTTAGACGTTCAAAAAAATAATATATTCTCCTCATGAAGTTAAATTGTGGATTTGTAGGTCTTCCTAATGTTGGAAAATCAACCTTGTTCAATGCTCTTAGCAATAACAGTGTTGCTGCAGAAAACTATCCTTTCTGCACCATTGAGCCAAATATTGGCATTATAGAAATTCCAGATGAAAGAGTAAAAATTTTATCAAATATTTTTACACCAAAAAAAACAACCTACAACACTGTTGAATTTATTGATATTGCAGGGTTGGTAAAAAATGCGCACCAAGGAGAAGGGCTGGGAAATCAGTTTTTATCACAGATTAGATCTGTAAAGGTTCTTATACATGTTGTGCGTTTTTTTGAGGACAAAAATGTTGCGCACGTTGAAAACAAAATAAGTCCATTAGATGATATGGAAATTATTAACACTGAGCTGTTGCTTTCTGATATAAAAACCATTGAAAAAAATTTAGAGAAGAATGAAAAACTAATTAAAGCAAATATACCAGGAAGCAAGCTGACAAGAACTGTCTTAAACAATTTGTTGGAACACTTGAACGGGGGGCTTTTTTCAAGGTCTTTCCAAAGAAACAGCAAAGAAGGCACCATTATCAACAACCTGTTTCTTTTAACAGACAAGCCCATGATTTGTGTAGCAAATATTGGTGAAAACAACGCAGAAACAAATCAAATCCAAAAAGCAGAGAGCTTTGCAAAACAAAACCATTCTTCTTTTATAAAAATTAATGGAAAGCTAGAATCACAAATAACAGATCTGAACCAAGAAGAAAAGGAGCTAATGCTCAACGAGTATGGCTTAAAAGAACCCGGATTAAACAACCTTATTAAAGAGTCTCATAAAATTCTCGGTCTTCAAACTTTTTTCACTTGCAACAAAGAAGAAGTAAGGGCTCGAACAATTGTTAGGGGAGCAACTACTATACAGGCAGCAGAAGAAGTTCATACTGATTTTGCAAAAAAATTTATCAAGGCCGAAATATATACTTTTAGCGATGCTATAAAACACAAAAACAACATAAAAGATTTAAAAACATTGGGGTTGGTTAAAATTGTTGGTAAAGACTATATTATGCAAGAAGGAGATGTTGCATACTTTATTAAAGGACAGTAATAGCCGTGGTTGATAAAAAATTTCATGTTAAAATTGGAGTAATAGGGGCAGGACACCTTGGAAGGCATCATATCAAACACCTTTCTTCTCATTCTTCTGTTAATTTTGTTGGTTTTTTTGATATAAACGAAAAAACTTCTAAAAAAATAAGTGAGGAATTTTCAGTTAAAAGCTTCAAAAACGTTGAAGAGCTAATCAACTGTTCAGACGGGTTACACATTGTAACCCCAACCCCCTTACATTATGGAATTGCTATAGAGTGTCTTAAAAAAAATAAAGATATTTTTATTGAAAAACCTATCGCTAGCACAATAAAAGAGGCAGAAGAAATAGTAAATCTTTCTAAAAAAAATAAAAACATTGTCCAAATAGGACACATTGAAAGATTTAACCCTACTATCAACCAGCTGAAAACAATAATTAAAAATCCGCATTTTATAGAAATTGAAAGGCTGGCTCCCTTCCAAAGCAGAGGAGCTGAGGTTCCCGTGGTTTTAGATTTAATGGTTCATGATATTGATTTGGTTTTGTCTATGGTTGATAGCAATATAAAACAAATTCAAGCAAGTGGAGCAAAAATGATGGGAACAAAAGTAGATGTTGCTCATGCAAGAATTGAATTCTCTAGTGGGGTTGTTGCAAACCTTAAATCAAGCAGAATTGCACAGAACTATGTTAGAAAAATTAGAACATATGAAAAAAATCTTTATACTATTACAGACTTAATGATTCCACAAATTGAAACTTATAACATTAGCGCTTCTTCTAGCATGTCTTCGGCGGGTGGTGGTGGAGCGGCGGCAGACCCAACCGAAACAGAGGTTGAAACAGCAGACGGAATAAAAAAAATATATTATGATAAAGTTGTACCAGAAAAAAAAGATGCCCTATTAGAAGAAATAAATAATTTTATTGATTGCATTCAGACAGGGGGTGTGCCTGTTGTCGATGGTGCAAAGGGCTTAAGGGCTTTAGAGATTGCCCTAGAAATTGAAGAAAAAATTACTAAAAATGGTTAACAATAAAATAGTTATTATTGCTGGTGAAGACTCGGGGGATTTGCATGGATCAAAGCTGATTGCACAGATGAAAAATATTAATCCAAATCTTTCTTTTTATGGAATTGGTGGCGACAGAATGATTCAAGCTGGGCTTAATAAAATTGAACATGTTAAAAACCTAAATGTGATTGGTCTGTTTGAGGTGCTAAAACATTATCCCAGAATAAAAAAGATATTTAATAAAACAATAAAATTTATCAACAAACTTAAGCCCGACAAGGTGATACTAATTGATTATCCAGGGTTTAATATTCGACTTGCAAAAAAAATGAAAAAACTAGGAATTCCTGTTTCTTATTTTATTCTACCTCAAGTTTGGGCCTGGAATAGTTCTAGGGCAAAAGATTTACAAAAAACCTGTGAACAGCTGGTTAGTATTATTCCTTTTGAAAAAAAATGGTTTAGCGATCGAAAGATTGCCGTTCATTTTGTTGGGCATCCGCTTATATCTATTCTAAAACAAGAATTTGATTCTGGGTTTCTACACAAAAAATATAATATTGATCAGGATAAAAAAATTATTGCTTTACTACCAGGTAGCAGAACGTCAGAAATAAAAAAACATTGGCCTATTTTTTTGAAAACAATTAGTGTTCTTAACGTTTCTTCAAAACACAAAATACAACCTATTCTTATTCAAGCACCAAATGTTAAAATTAAAAACATACCAAAAGACTTGATAGTGGTTGATAAAAATCATTATGAAGCATTGTCGTCTGCAGACGCAGCAATTGTCTGTTCAGGAACAGCTACCCTTGAAACTGCATTGTTAAACTGCCCCATGGTGGTTTGTTACAAGCTATCTTCTTTAACTTGGTTTTTTGCAAACAAAATGTCTTTAGTAAAATATTTGTCTCTAGTAAACCTGATTACAGAAAAAGAGGTCGTAAAAGAGTTGTTACAAAAAAATATGACAGCAACAAACATTGTTAGTGAAATAAATTATTTGTTTTCAAACGAAGGGAAGGCTGCATGGAAAAAAAATTATAGCCTTCTTGTTGAAAAAATGAAATCAGAAACAAAAAACCCATATCACAATGCAGCAAAACACATTTTACAGTAACTTTCTTTTGTCCATAAAAACCGCTTTTCTTTGGGCGGTTATAAAGCTGCTATACGGCTTCAACAGGTTTGCTGTTGAAGGAGAAAACAATATCAACGCTTTAACAAAAAACAATCGGTCATTTATCTTGGTTTCTTGGCATGGAAAAATTTTAACTGTTTTTCATTATTTTGCTAATAAAAACTATATTGGATTAGCAAGCATAAGCAAAGACGCTGAACTGATTGTTAGGGTTGGGGAGTTGATTGGGTACTCCTTTGTAAGGGGGTCTAGCTCTAGAGGGGGATCAGGCGCATACAAAGACATGGTTAAGCTTTTAAAAATTTCATCTACTAAAATTATTATCACCCCTGACGGACCCCAGGGACCAGAACATATTCCAAAACCTGGAGCTATTAGGCTGGCACAGGAAACTGGGGTGCCAATAATTCCTGTTATTGGGGACGCTAAAAAAAGTTGGGTATTTAAAAATTGGCATAATTTTTATTTAAGCAAGCCTTTTAGCCCAATAAAATTAGTTATCGGGGAACCAATATATTTTCAGAAAGAAGAAAGCTTAGATGCTTGTATAAAAATATTAAAAGAGAAATTAAGCTTTACTGACAAAGTTGCGTCTCAACATGAATAACTTTTATTACGGGACTAAAGTTTGGCTTTTAGTCGCTTTTTTAACCTTGTTTCCAATACATATTTTCTTAATAAAAATAAAAAATTTTCTATATGACTATAACTTTTGGAAGGCAAAAAAATCAAAGGCAAAAGTTATTAGCGTTGGCAACCTTTCGTTGGGAGGCTCAGGAAAAACGCCATTTACAATTGCCCTATCAAGGTTTTTGGTTTCAAAAAACTACTCCGTAGGAATTGTGACCACCGGACACGGAAGAAAGAATAATAATTTTTTCTTTGGGGAGAGTTTTTTAATGGAAAACCAGTCTTGGGAAGAAGCTGGAGATGAAGCTGTTTTATTAAAAAATAATTTAAAAGATGTGCCTGTTTATGTTTCTTGGCGAAAAAGAAACAAGGCACATGCAGCAAACTACCTTTCTGAAAAAAGCGGTTGTGATATAGTAATATTAGATGACGCTTTTCAGCATCGTAAGACAGACAGAGATATTGATATTGTGTTAACTTCTTCAGAGGCCTCTTTGGATTCTCAAAAAGTATTTCCATATGGTTTGTTGCGCGAACCTGTGCTGGGGCTTAAAAGAGCCGATATGATTATAGAAACAAAGGGAAACCTGTTTAATAAAAACAGTGGGGACCAAAATCGATTTGTTCTTCATTGGAATTTCAATGACCGCCTTTTAATGCCCAACGACGAAACATGCGCAATAAGCGTTTTGGAAAAATATAATAATATTTTGTCGTTGTGTGCGATTGGAGACCCTGAAAGCTTCAAAAAAACACTAGAATTGTTAAAAATAGATTCTAAAGAATTTTTAATATATCCAGACCATTATCCGTTTAAGAAAAGAGACGTTCATAAAATTAATCAGTTTATAAATAAAAATAGTGTTGATGCTATTTTGTGCACAGAAAAAGACCTAATTAAGCTAAAACAATATAAAAAAATGATTAAAATTCCAGTTGGAGCTATAACGATTAATTATTCTTTAAATTCAGAAATTGAAAAAGAAATTTTATTGAAAATAAAGGAAGTTTTCTAGTTTATTGACATTCCCTTTGTTATAAGCTAAGTTTTTAAACATTTAACAGGTTAGGAGGAACTTAAATGGTAGAATTATTTTTAGACGGTGGACCTTTTATGTACCCTATTTTATTGTTGCTGCTTGGCGGTTTAGCCTTAGTAGTTGAGCGCTTTCGTTCTTTATCACAATCACAAGCTGATTCTGATGGGTTTATGGAAGAGCTTTCAAAGGCAATAAAAGCTGGTGGATCAAAAAAGGCTCTACCGGTTTGTGAAGGACACGACGGCCCTGTTTCAAACATTTGTAAAGCCGGCCTAGACAAGGCTGGTAAAGGAGCTGACCAAGTAGAAAAGGCAATTGAAAATGCAGGTTCTCTTGAAATGGCTTTTCTTGAAAAAAACATGGGTTGGTTAACTGCAATTGTTGCAATAGCTCCAATGATGGGATTTACTGGCACTGTGTGGGGAATGATTGGTGCCTTTGAAGCAATTGAAGCAGCAAACGATATTTCTCCAGCTGTTGTTGCTGGTGGAATTTCACAGGCTTTGCTAACTACTGCTTTTGGCTTGGTTGTTGCTATGATAATCCAAATTTGTCAAAACTATTTTTCTTCTCAAATTGATGGAATGGTTTTAGACATGGAAGAAAAATCAATTGAATTAACAGATCTTCTTAGAAGCGCAAAATAAAAAATGGCTCTTAGAGAAAGAAAAGCTAGGGTAGGAGCTATCCCTGAAGGCGGAATGGCAGATATTGCTTTTTTGCTTTTGGTCTTCTTTTTGGTTACCACTACAATTGACATGGACAAAGGTCTTGGGATTATTTTGCCGGCCGAAGGACAAGAAATTGAAATTAATAAAAAAAATATTCTTAATTGTCTTATTAGTTCCTCTGGAAATGTTCTTTTGGGTGGAGAGCCCGTTCCAATAAAAGATATTCACCGTAGGGTCAAAGAAGAGATAAGAAAAAACGACAAACTTATTGTTTCGGTCAAGTCTCATGAAAAATCGCAATATAATGTATATGTTGAAGTTTTAGATCAGTTAAAAATGGCTAATGCTACACGCATATCAATAGCGGAAACAGAATGAAGTTTAAAAGAAAATCAAACATAGAGTCAAAAATATCTACCTCTTCTATGCCAGACATTATTTTTATGCTTCTTATCTTTTTCATGGTCACAACCGTGTTGAGAGAATATTCTGGTTTACCAATTTCTCTTCCTAAAGCAGAGCGTATTGAAAAACTAGAATCAAAGAGACATACCGCACATATTTGGGTGTCTAAGGATGGGTTAATTTCTATTGAAGACAAGTTGTTTAAAAGCGATGCTGTTCGTCATGTTATGTATGAAAAAAGAGCTTCAGACCCCCAATTAACGGTTTCATTAAAGGCAGACCTAGCCGCAAGAATGGAGACTATTTCAAGCATCCATAACGAGCTAAGAAAAGCTGATGCCCTTAGGTTAAATTATTCTACAAAAGTAAAGGCGCCGAGCCAATGAACAGAATAAACCCTATTTCTTTTATTGTAAGACTTATTCTGGGGCGCGCAAACCTTGGCGACACTACCTTAAAAGAAGAATATTCAACAGTTACAAGAATTGGGGCTCTGTTGGCTTGTTTTCTTGGTTTGTTGAGCTTTTATGGGCTACAGCGGTTTGAGCCTGATGTGGATATTGAAAACGAGGGACAAATTATTATCGAAAACATTGAAATTCCTGAAACACAACAGTTTGAAACTCCTCCACCTCCTGCAAGACCCTCTATTCCAATTGAATCGGAAGACGAAGATTTAGCAGACGATTTAACAATTGAGGAAACAGATTTAGACAACTTTGATGCGTGGGACGCTCCTCCGGCTCCACCTTCTGGCCCACAATTTAAATTTATTCCTTATGATGATCCGCCTCGTCCAATTACACCAATCAAGCCTTTGTACCCAGACATTGCTCAAGAAGCAGGGATTGAGGGACAGGTGCTGGTTCAGTGTTTCATTGATGAAAAAGGAAGAGTTAAAGAAACTATTGTTTTAAAAGGCATCCCAAACACCGGCTTGAACGAGTCTGCTGTTGATGCTCTTAGAAAAACAAGGTTTAGGCCTGCCAAACAGCGCGAAACCGCGGTGGCGGTGTGGGTTACCATTCCGGTTAACTTTAAACTACAAAACTAAAAATATTTATAGTGCTCTACCAAAGCCCTTTCTTCTGTGGACGCATAGCGGTAATACCAATTTTTTAATCTTGGATGCATTTTCTTTCGAGCAATAAAGGGCGCAACAGAAAACAAAACAATGTATGCTAAATACCCCGAGGGCAGTGAAATGCCATCATCCAGACAAGGATCAAGTTCCCAAAATTCTTTTTTTGCACTTACATGATGATCAGAGTGCCGTGTAAGGCTATAAGTTAAATAGGTTGTCATTCTGTTGTTTGAGTTCCAAGAGTGGCGGTGAAGTATTGGACTTCCTTTTATGCGAACCAAACCATAGTGTTCAATAAAGTTGGTCATTTGAAATATGTAGTTTGCAATAATGCCTGTTAAAAAATAAAGCAAAACACCAAACACACCAAACAGGGCGTATGCCATACAAAAAACTATCGCCGTTCTTAAATAGCCAACAATAAGCCGATTATAAAAAGAGAACATTGGTTGGTTTCTTCGTTTTAATTGTCGCGATTCAATTCTCCATGCATGAATGTGTTCGCGAAAAAAAGCTTTGAAGGCAAATGTATATGGGTTTTGATTCGCCGTTGCCGTTACAGGGTCTTCTTCAACAACGCCAACGTTTTTATGGTGGCCATAAACGTGTTCAATTGCAAAGGCTGGGTTCCAGGCAGCTGCCAGTGCCCAGTTTCCCACTTCGCAGTCGAATCTTTTGCTTGTTCTGTGAACAAGCTCGTGCCCAACATTAATAAAGGCCGTTGCCATAGCAAGCCCAAGTATCGGGATATAAACAAAAAGATGTGGTGTCCAGCTTGGGTTTGTCTGCAAAAATAAGAATAGAACCAAAAAAAACAATGGAACATTAACAAATAAGGCAAAATCTAATATTCGAGGGTGTTTATAGTTTGGTTTTGATGTGTCGTCACCAAAAAAAACTTCTCCAAAAATAACAAATGTTTCAACCCCCAAAACAATCAACAGGCCTGTTATGCCTCCAACATAAATGCCAAAACCAATTGCTAGTGTAAAAAGTGGGCTCAGAAAAAATTTTAGATAATGAAAAAACATAGTGTAAAAATAGCGTTTTTTTTACAAAAATTAAAGTTTGGACTTAATAAACTCTCTGTTCAGTCTGGCAATGTTTTCTTGTGAAATTTCTTTAGGACATTCAGCTGAACATGCGCCGGTATTTGTACATGCCCCGAAACCTTCTTCGTCCATTGTCGCTACCATTTTTTGAACTCTTTCTTTTTTGTCTGGCTCTCCTTGTGGCAACAGAGCAAGGTGTGAGATTTTGGCCGCCGTAAAAAGCATTGCTGAAGAGTTTTTGCAGGCAGCAACACATGCCCCACAACCAATGCAGGCAGCAGAAAGAAAAGCTTCATCAGCGCTTGTTTTTTCAACAACAACTAGATTGGCTTCTTCTGCGCTTCCGGTGTCAACAGGAATAAATCCTCCTGCAGAAATAATGCGATCAAAAGAGGTTCTGTCTATTGAAAGATCTTTAACAACTTTAAAAGTTTTTGCTCTAAAAGGCTCTAAAACAATTTCGTCTTCGCTACTAAAAGACCGCATATGAAGCTGACAAACTGTTGTAGCTTTTTGGGGCCCATGGGGCTGGCCATTGATCATAAAACCACAAGAACCACAAATTCCTTCTCGACAATCGTGGTCAAAAGCTACCGGGTCTAGCTTTTGTTTAATAAGCTTGTTGTTTAAAATGTCTAACATTTCTAAAAAAGAAATATTTGGGTCAACGTCTTGAAGCCTATAGACTTTAAACCCACCTTTTCTTTCTTTATTTTTTTGTCTCCAAACTTTTAAATTTATATTCATTACTTATAGCTTCTTGTTTTTAGCTTAACGTTTTTATATTCTAATTTTTCCTTAAATAGCTTGGGCTTTCCATGTTTGTTGTATTGCCAAGCTGCAACATACATAAATTCTATGTCGTTTCTTTTTGCTTCATTCTCTTTTGTTTGAAACTCTTCTCTAAAGTGTCCACCACAAGATTCTTTTCTTTCTAGGGCATCGAGAGCCATGAGTTCTGCAAGCTCTATAAAATCTTTTAACCTTAGGGCCTTTTCTAGCTCTTGATTAAAGTCTTCCTTAGAACCAGGAATTAAAAGCTTTGTCCAAAATTTTTCTTTAATCTTTGGAATATTTCCTAGTGCCTCCTGTAACCCTTCGCTATTTCTTGACATTCCTATTTTGTCCCAAACAGTTTTTCCCAACTCTCTATGAATTTCGTCAACAACAAGGGTTCCTTTGATGTTCATAATTTTTTCAATTTCTTGAACTGTTCTGTCCACCACATTTTTGAAGAGCTCTTGATTTGTGTTGCTTAAAGGGCCGGGGTTTTCATGCGCAAGATAGTCGGTTATTGTGTGTGGAACAATAAAATAGCCGTCTGCAAGCCCTTGCATTAATGCGCTTGCTCCCAGGCGGTTTGCACCATGGTCAGAAAAGTTGCTTTCCCCTATTGAAAACAAACCAGGAATCGTTGTCATTAGGTTATAGTCGACCCAAAGCCCTCCCATTGTATAGTGAACAGCTGGATAAATTTTCATTGGGACTTTGTATGGGTTTTCATCGGTTATTTTTTGATACATATCAAATAAGTTTCCATATTTTTCTTCGACATATTCTTTTCCCTTGTCTTTAATGACGCGCTTAAAGTCTAAGTATACGGCAATGCCGGTTTGGCCAACCCCCTGTCCGTTGTCACAAACCTCTTTTGCTCTTCGGCTTGCAACGTCCCTAGGAACCAGGTTTCCAAACGCAGGGTAAATTCTTTCTAAATAATAGTCTCTTTCGTTTTCTGGTATTTCATTTGGCTTTCTTGGGTCGTTTTTCTTTTTTGGGACCCACACCCTTCCGTCATTTCTTAGGCTTTCACTCATCAAGGTAAGCTTTGATTGAAAACTGTTTTTCACGGGAATGCATGTGGGGTGAATTTGTGTAAAGCTTGGGTTTGCAAACAGCGCACCCTTTCTGTGGGCTCTCCAGTTTGCGGTAACGTTGCTTGCCATGGCGTTCGTAGATAAATAATATACGTTTGAATAGCCTCCGGTCGCCAAAATAACCGCATCGGCATGGTGGGAACTCACTTCTCCGCTTAAAAGGTTTCTAGTAACAACGCCCTTGGCTTTTCCATCAACCACAACAACGTCTAACATGTCGTGTCTTGGAAAAAAACGCACCTTTCCCTTGCTAAGCTGCCTACTGAGGGCGGAATAGGCGCCAAGAAGAAGTTGTTGTCCTGTTTGTCCCCTTGCATAAAACGTACGAGAAACTTGCACCCCCCCAAAAGATCTGTTGTCTAGAAATCCCCCATATTCTCTGGCAAAAGGAACGCCCTGTGCAACACATTGGTCAATAATGTTTGCGCTTATTTCTGCAAGCCTATAAACATTCTCTTCTCTAGATCTAAAGTCTCCACCCTTTATGGTATCATAAAAAAGGCGCATGGTGCTGTCTCCGTCATTTTTATAGTTTTTTGAAGCATTAATGCCTCCTTGAGCAGCAATGCTATGTGCTCTTCTTGGAGATTCGTGATAAGAAAAAGCATCAACATTGAACCCTTTTTCAGCAAGCGTTGCAGCTGCAGATGCTCCAGCAAGGCCTGTTCCAATTATAATAATTTTATATTTATTTGCTTCTTCGTTCGAAAGGGTTTCTAGGTCTTCTTTGTGGTTTGCCCAGCACGTATGAAGGGCCCCTGACGGGGTTCTGGGGTCTAAAACAGGGTCTCTCACGGTAGCATTACCGGGTTATAAACAAACCCAAACCAAAGGGGAATTGAAATAAAGCCAAGCGGGATCCAAAACCAAAAAAGAGACGCTATTGATAGGTAGGTTTTCTCGTACTGGGTTCCTTTAATGCCGAGGGTTTGTCCTGCAGAAACAAAGCCGTGTTTTAGGTGATATCCCAACAGCGCAATTGCAACAACATAAAAAACAGAAAACACCGGGTTTCCAAAACCAACTTCATTTCCCAAAACAACTTGATAATAAGACTCAACGCTTTCAAAGTTAAACTTGTACCAAAACGTAGACCAGTGTGTTACTAAAAAAATAAAAACGACACTTCCGGTAAGCGCCGCATGTCGAGAAGACGGAGGGGTGTTTTCTTTGCTATATGAAGATTCTTTTTGTTTTGCTTGTTTATTTTTATACCACAACAAGGCCCCTGTATATGCATGGCTAAGAACAAAGAGCAACAAAAAGAGCTCCGCAATTCTTACAAAATATATGATTATTGGTCCTTGTAGTTTGGCCACATAGCTATTAAACGCTTCCTCCCCAACAAACAAAAAAAGGTTTCCAAAAAGGTGGAATACCATAAAAAAAGACAGCAAAAGGCCCGTAACTGCCATTAAAACTTTTCTTCCAATTGAAGATGTTAATATTTGAAATATGGACATAAATTTGTTGGTGCTAATGCTGATTTTATAACCTATTTTAATAAAGAGAAAGACAAA
>Ga0208765_1000588_pt1 | contig 23983 bp, 29 predicted proteins | sample ETNtaG_2_FD_185783 | JGI IMG/M metagenome (GOLD analysis project Ga0208765, IMG submission 185783) | Marine microbial and viral communities from oxygen minimum zone, Eastern Pacific Ocean - ETNP201406SV203 (SPAdes) (version 2) | ecosystem: Environmental > Aquatic > Marine > Oceanic ...
TAGATACTGATCATGATGCTATTCCTGATGATGTGGATCAATGCATTACACTTCAGGAAAATTATAATGGTTTCCAAGATGAAGACGGTTGCCCTGATGATAATGCTACTGAATTAATTTTTGATCAAGACTCTGATGCTATTCCTGATTTAGAAGATCATTGCCCATTAGTTTCTGAAACTTACAACAACTTTGAAGATGAAGACGGTTGCCCTGATACGCTTGCAATAGATTCTGATTCTGATGGCGTTCAAGACTTTTTAGATTCATGTCCTGACACACTTGAAACTTGGAATGGATTTGCAGATTATGATGGATGTCCTGATGAAGTAATAAATCCTGATTCTGATTTTGATGGGATTTTAGATATTGATGATAATTGTATTAATGAGCGTGAACGTTATAACAACTTTGAAGATGAAGACGGTTGCCCTGATATATCCCCTTATGTAGCATCTCTTGATTCTGATTTTGATAATATTCGAGATACTATTGACTTATGTGTATATGAAAAAGAAACTTACAATAATTATCAAGATGAAGACGGTTGTCCTGATACCCCTTCTACTGATTTATTTAAAAATAATTTAATGAATGATTTTGATTCTGATGGGATTATTGATAATATTGATAGTTGTTTAACATTACCTGAAACTTACAACAACTTTGAAGATGAAGACGGTTGCCCTGAATTTATTAAATATTATGATTTTGACAATGATGGTATCTTTGATGATGTTGATAACTGTAAATTTGAACTAGAGACTTACAACAACTTTGAAGATGAAGACGGTTGTCCTGATGAAACAATCACTGAAGCAAGCGTTATTTATGATTCAGACAATGATGGTATATTTGATAGTGTTGATAGTTGTTTAACATTACCTGAAACTTACAACAACTTTGAAGATGAAGACGGTTGCCCTGATTTTATTTCACAAACTGATTCTGATTATGATGGGATTTTAGATGTTTATGATAATTGTAAATATGCAGTAGAGACTTACAACAACTTTGAAGATGAAGACGGTTGCCCTGATTTACTTTATTTCCAAACATACACCGCAGATTCTGATAATGATGGAATTGTAGATAATTTAGATTTGTGTCCAAATGTTGCTGAAAATTACAATAACTTTTTAGATAATGACGGTTGCCCTGATGATCCCGTTGCAAGTGATTCAGATCAAGATGGAATTTCCAATGCAGTAGATTTATGCCCTAATGTATCTGAAACTTACAATAACTTTTTAGATAATGACGGTTGCCCTGATTCTGTAGAGGTTAATGAGTTATTTTCATACCAATTACCTGACAATGACAATGACGGTGTTGATGATAGATGGGATCAATGTCTTGATGAATCTGAAAATTATAATGGATTTGCAGATAATGACGGTTGCCCTGATGTAGTTGGAATTTCAATTCCTGGTACTCCTTCTTTTGTTGACACTGATGATGACATGATTGCTGATAATATGGATCTATGTCCAAATATTGCTGAAAGGTATAATGGTTATTTTGACACTGATGGCTGTCCAGATCAAATTCCTGTTAGTTCTTTATCTGATGCTGATTTTGATGGAGTAATTGATTCATTAGATGATTGTAAATATCAACAAGAAACTTACAACCAATTCCAAGATACAGACGGTTGTCCAGATATTATTTATGATGATAATTCTTTCGCTACTACAAAATACCAATTACCTGACAATGATAATGACGGTGTTGATGATAGGTGGGATCAATGTCTTGATGAATCTGAAAATTACAATGGATTTGCAGATCTAGACGGTTGCCCTGATGTAATTGGTGCAGAATCCACTATTGTACCAATAACTGATTCAGATAATGATGGATACATTGATGAATTAGATTCATGTCCTTCTGAACCTGAAACTTGGAATAAATATAATGATCTAGACGGTTGCCCAGATTCACTACCTTGATTATTTTTAATCTAATCTTATTCTAAAATAATTAATATCTATAAAATTGCAAATAGTTTATGCTTCCAACATTTTCTAGTAGAGCCTTTTTAGCTCCAATGGCTGGAGTTAGTGATCCTGCTCTACGATTACAATGTAAAAAAATGGGTGCAGGGTTAGTAGTTACTGAATTTACTAATATTCATAGTATTATTGCAAAAGAAAAACAACTTAAAGATCATATGAAAACTATTCAAGAATTTATTGAGTTCTCTGATCAAGAACGTCCTCTTTCAATTCAATTATTTGGTTCTGATTTACTTGCATTGGAAAAAGCTGCAAAAATTGTTGAACCTTATTTTGATATAATTGATTATAACATGGGATGTCCTGCACCTCATATTACTCAACAAATGGCAGGAGGTGCCCTATTACAACAAACTAATCTTACTGAACAAATATTTCAAACTCTAGTTAGGGCTGTAAAAAAACCTGTAACTTTAAAAATTCGTTCAGGTGTAACTGATGCAAGTCGTTTTTTATTTAGAGAAATTGCAGAAATTGCTGAAGACGAAGGTATTGAAATGATTACATTTCATCCACGTACTGTAAATCAAGGATATTCTGGCAATGCTGATTGGAGTTTAATTAAGGAACTTAAGGAAATTTCAGGAATACCAATTGTTGGAAATGGTGATATTACTACTCCTGAGGATGCTAAAAAAATGATTGATGAAACTAATTGTGATTATGTTATGGTCGGTCGTGGTGCTATGGGTAATCCATTTTTATTTGAACAAATTAATGATTATCTTAAAACTAATAGTTATCAGGAATATTCTTTTAAAGATCGATTAGATTCTTTTTTTGATTATCTACATTTAACTGATAATTATAAAATAAAATTTGCAAATCTTAAGGGTCAAGCAATGCGTTTTACCAAAGGTATGAAAGGCGGTTCAAAAATACGTTCTAAAATTACGCTTGCTACAAACATTGAAGAATTGGAAAAAATTATGACAAATGCATATTTGTCCTCTTAAAAATTTATTATATTGTATTTTGAACTTAACATTTGTTTATAATTTTAATTATTTTTAAATTATATTTTTAAAAATTTTACATTATTCTTATATATTTTAATCAAGTATAGTTACATCATGATGGGAGTTCAATTCTAATTGGCTACAGCATATGTTCTTATCAATTGTGAACTTGGTTCTGAGGAAGCAGTTATTTCAGAACTTAAATCAATTGAAGGTGTTGTTGAAGTACATGGTACTTTTGGTGCTTATGATATACTAGCTAAAGTTGAATTAAGTTTAGTTGAAGCATTACGTGAAACCATTACTTGGAAGATTAGAAAAATTGCCAAAATCCGCTCAACTTTAACCTTGATGGGAATTGATGGGCAGCAATAATTTTTCATCCCTTTTTATACTAATTTTGTAATAAGAAGTATCCCTTCAAAAACATGTCCTCCAAAAGGATAACGACCTGAGAGGAGTTGTAGCCTCTCAGCAGATCATTTTAAATTCTTAATTCTTTATTGGTTATTTTATTATCCTCTTTTCTTTTTAATGTAGAAAAAAAGAATAATTATGAAAAGTGATGAAAAAAGGTCTCATCGACTAAATTATCTCCTAAAATGTTATTTACTTAATCCTCAGGAAAATGAAATTTATCGTAAAGCAAAACAAATGGGTGTAACTGATTCTACTGCTAAGGATTACATTAGAACTGTAATTATACAGGCCCAAAAAACATATTCTAATTAATTTAATATATTTTCCAAATTTAGAATTATTTTGTTATTTGTATAGAAATCATTCGAAATCTTAAACAAGCTATTCATAAATAATGAATATGTGGAAAAATTAACATGACTAATTCATTACTAGATGATGTAACTTCTCTTTTAGAAGGTGATTTTGGTGATGATCGAATTTTAAAGCAAATTGCTAGAGCGTGTAAAAATAACGAAGTAATTAGTAATTATGAGAGAAATTATGTTCAAAAACTAGCCGAGCAATATTTGGGTAGAAAAAGTGAGATTCCTTCTTCAATAGACCCTGAGATTGAATCTTCCATCCAAAATCAAACCTTACAATCACCAGTTTCTCGTAGCCCTGGTTTAAAAAATTCAAAATTAATTTTCGGATTTGGTGGTATTGCTTTGGTAATTATTATTGTAGCTGCTATTGCATTTTCTAGTAATTCTGATTCTTTTACATCTGATCCTAAATCTGAGATTCAGTTACAATTAACAATTCAAACTGATTTGTCTTCATACTCCTATAAAGATATTATATCAATTAGTGGCACGTGTAATAATTCTGAAATTGTAAATTTATCAATTAAAAATGAAGAAAATAATCTTGTATGGGCAGAACAACTTTCTATAAAAAATAATGGAATGTATTCTACGTTAGCTATAGCTGGAGGTTCTGGTTGGGAAAATTCTGGAACATACACAGTCACAGTAGATAGTGGGTCTGAAATTAAATTAATTAAATTTTCATTCACTTCATAATTATTCAAATTCTTTCCAATGTGAATCTATCAAATCTCTTAATTTTTCTACATTCACTTCTTCCATATATTCACGATAAACAATGAATTTGTTTTGTTTATTTGATTTTTTATCATAAATGTCTGTAGTATTTTTTGGAATTATGTTGTTTCTCCATTGACTCATTTCAAAAATCCATATGGATGAATCTGGATTTGAAAAGTCAATATCATCACATCCTACAATATACAAATAACATTTTGTTGCTTGATTTAATTTTTCATATAATTTTTCATATGCTATCATTTGTCCTTGTGCAATGTTGATTTTATCATTATGAAATCCTTTGAATTCTAAAATTATGAAACTTCCTTTATGTTCAATAAGCCAATCAATATCTGTCCCCCCTGAGGCTACCATTCCATGTACAATAATATCTCCTAACACCTCTCTTCCACGCGTGAATTCTGACTCATCAAAAATTTGATATTTTGCTTTTGAGCTTTTGCGTATATTTTTTTCAGATGTATTTTGTATTTGATTTGAAATCTTTTTCTCGTATAATGTATCAATTAGATCCACTGTTTCATCAATCATATACTTACAAATTTTTTAATTAATGATAAGATCTTTTGTGAATTTTAGTAAAGTTATGTACTTTATCTAATTCATCTACAAAAAAATTCATTATTCTGATCTTTGTATAAAACAAAATATTCTTCTTGATTTTTTCTATCTTTTTTTGCATTTAATGCATCTTGATACATTTCAAAATGTTCAATTAAATATAATTGATTTTCTATATCTCCAAAATAATCAATTCCAACTAGATTAAATCCTGTTTCTGGAGTTAACTTCCTTTTTTCTTCTTCAAATTTATTAGTCAATTTTTATTCCTATTATTGATCATAAATTATTAGATTTTTTTCTTCTAATATTGCATGTAAATTATGAACTGATCTATAGACTTCTGTTTCTTTTTTAGCACCTGTACATACCAATTTTCCTGATGCAAAAAGTAAAATTACTGTTTTTGGATCTATCATTCTGTGTATGAGGCCTGGAAATTGTTCTGGTTCATACAAACTTCTTGGTAATGTTTTTGCAGCTTTTTCTAAATGAATTTTTCCACCTAAATTAATAGATGAAACAATATTTTGTATTGAAATAATTGCATCTTTTTTTATATTTATTTTGGCTTTTCTTAATTTTTGAACTACCATGTTTACTGCAGTAATTGATAATTCTTCAGATTTAGCACCTGTACATACCATTTTACCCGTTCTAAAAATTAATGTTGCTGTTTTTGGATTGGTTAATCTAAAAACTAATCCTGGAAATTGTTCTGGATTATATTCTGTCTCTGGAAATTTTTTTTCAATTTTAATTAGATCCATTTTTTGATCTATTGATGCTGATGAGACCACGTTGACTATACTTACAATTGGTTTTGTTTGTGGCATGCGAGGAAGTTTATGTATTTCCTTATATATACTAGCAATGATTTTTTGAACTTTTTATTTTTTAATGATGCCCAACCCATTGATAACTAAATTCTTCTTCAATCATATCCGACACTATTTTGTTATCTTTAATTTTTATCTTAGGTAAATTAACATCAAAAAATCCTAGTTGACCTTTCCATGGAATGGGAACTCTGAATGGTTTAGCATTTTTTAAAATAAACCCAAATCTTTTTTCTTGAGATTTAATTGATGCATGATGTTTCTTTTTATCTATTTGAATTTCTTTTAATGATTCATATTTTTTTACATCATAAAGTTCTACTTTGCCTATGATTGCACCTGTTGTTAATTTTTCTTTAATTTTCAATTTTTTATAATCTTCTTTTCTAATTTTGATTGGAGCATGTATTAAAAATTCTCCACGTATTTTTGTATTCCATGTTCTTAATTCTATTGTTTTTTTATTTTGAATAATTAATTCTGCAAATGGTTGACAAATTGAAAGACATTTCATAATTATTATAATAATAAAAATTTGATATACCTTAAAACTGTGAAGCTTGTTTGACTAGCTCTGAGAGTTGACTGTTTCTTGCTTCAGGAAGTTCTGTTATCCCTCCAATTAGACTGTCTGTTATTATTCCTTTTTCTGCTAATACATTGGCAGCCATTAGTGATGTTCTTCCAGCCATACAAACCATTAGAGCTTTTCCTTTTGATTCTTGGATTGAATTATTAATTTCATCTGGAATTCCCTGTCCTGATAATAGTTGTTGTGCTGTTCTTGCATTTGGTACAACTATTTTGCTTTTATCAATACCTAGAGATTTTGCAAGTAATTCTATTCCTCCTTCTTGAGGAGTATATTGTGTGTGAATCCAAATAACTTTATCATAATCACCTGAATTTGAGGCTACATCCTCCTGTGAAACTTGTCCTGGAGGCTGAATTTTTCCAATTTTTTCCAAATTCTTTCTATATTTTTCTATTCCATCACAAATCATTACTACAAATTTACTTCCTTTATTTGCACTAGCCAATTGTAAAGTTGCATAGAGTTCTAGGGCACTACTTTCTCCAATGTCATGGCCTTTCTCTACAAAAAATTTGAGAAGTGGTTTTGCTTTTTCAAAATCTACTTCATATTCTCCAGCGTATTTATCTGGTTGATAATATTTTAAACCATCTGCATTATTGTGAGTTCTAATTCCTGCAACATCTTGTCCACCTGGTGGAAATATTACATGAACTCCTTTTTTATTGTATTTTTCAGAGATATATCTACTTAATCCACCTGAAGTTCCACCTGTACCAAATGTACATAAAATGTTAAAGTCTTCAAGTGAGTTTCCCTCTTCGTGTAATTGTTGATCTATTTCAGCTCCAGTTATAGTTCTATGTGCATTTACATTCAAATCATTATCATATTGTTCTGGACAGAAACAATTGTATATTTTTGAAAGTAATTTTGCCAAATTGATAATATCTTGTTTAGCTAATAATGATTCAATTTCAGTAATTGAATTATCGAAAATACTTGGATCAAATTCTAACTGAGTTAATTGTGAACGAATGTTAGCAGCTGTTGCTTTTGCAACTAATTCATCTTTTTTTCCTTCCATTCCTGGTGCAGGACAAATATCCATTTCTAAATCCATTATTTTGATATTCATATTCCTTAATTCATGAAATACTCCTTCTTGTAATTTTCTTGAAACTATTGTAACTACTTGTAAACCCAGTTTTGATAACATTCCTAATGCTATTCCAAAATTACCTGATGTTGCCTCAATTACTGTTTGACCACTTTTTATTTTTCCTGTTATGATTGCATCATGAATTATGTTTGCAGCTGGTCTAACTTTGATTGAACCTGTAAGTAATGTGGAGTCTAATTTTCCATAAACTTGTAATTCTGAATTAGAAAGTTCTAAATTGTAAATTTTTTTAGCACATTCTTTAAAATCGGCTGTAATGTCTACTAGTGGTGTTGCATTTATGACCTTTGCACCTTCTTCATTATTTTCTAAATGTGGTACTTTGTTCCATATTTCTTCCTCAAAGCGTTCAAGGAGAACTTTGTCGATATTATTATCTTGATTTTGTTCCAAATTTGTTCCTATTTTCCAGTTTTTAGAAGGTCATATAAAATATCTTATATTTTGCATCAAGTTATTTTATTTTTTAAATTTCTCATATTTATGCATCTAAAAGATTGATTACTTTATTTGGAATATCTTTTAATCTGCTTACTGCCATAGTTTTATCATATCCTAAATGTTTGAGATTATTTGCTATGGTGGTAGCTCTTACTGTATTTGGTCCTAATCCTAAAGCAACCATGTTAATTCCTAATCCTTTTAGTGATTTTGTCATTTTTCTTACTGCATTGGAATCTGATGGTTCTCCATCAGTTAATGTCAAAAAAATATCTGGTTGTTTTGCTTGTAATGTTGGAAATATTTTAGCATAAACTTCTGCTAATGGTGTTGATCCGTTTGCAACTATTTGTGCTAATCTTTTTGCAGTGATGTTATTCCATTTCACATTTTCTTCTTTTATTGACCAACATACCATTGATCTATTTTCTGTACTAAAGGCATATACTGCAAATTTTACTTTAAGAAATGTTAAAACTTCACATAATGCTATTGTTGCTTTTTTGTATTCAATTGCATCTGAAGATATACTTGAAGAATGATCCAATAAAATTACAATTTTTGTTTTAATTGATTTTTTAATATCTGTAAAAAATGGTTCATTTCCTTCAATGTAATTTTCATCATCAAATTCATCTCCAGATCTTACGTGCTGTTCTTTCCAACCTGTTTTCCATTCTTTAAATTTCATTTTTAATCCATTAATCAAACTCATATCATAGATGATTGTTTCATCAATATTTTTTGTCGATGGAATTTCTATTCCTATTGTTTCAGATGAAAGACCTTTATTCTCATTTTTTTTATTTTCATCAATCAATACTTTGTATTCATCATAAACATTATCTCCTTTTACTACTGCCGATGTATCAATAGAACCAAAATCACCTTCTTTATTTTTTGCAATGATTTTCAATACTTTTCGTAGTTCTTCTTCTGATAACGCCATACCTGCTTTCATAAATGCTACTGATATTGGAATTGTTAACAGTGAATCAATTTCTAAAATTTTAATTATTTGTGTTACATTTTTTTCAATCCAACTTGTTTTTTGATTATTTTCTATTGACTCACTTACAATTTTTTTTGCAAATGTACTTGCTTTTTTAATTTTGTCAAAATGACTTTCTTGAATTTCTCCTTTGATTGCACCAAACATAAAATATTGATAAAATGCCTCTACAATTCTTGCTTTACCATAAACTGTATGAAGTTGTGGTCTTGCAACAAGCATGTATGAATAGTTAAAAATAATTTCTTCATCCATTCCTTTCCAAATTTTCCTTCCTAATTTTTCTACTCTTTGTGTTTCCATTGCATTGAGGATAAATCCAAAAGCATGATCATCACTAAGAATTTTTTCCGAATATTTTATTTTCATTGCTTCATACCATGATGACGTTCTAAACTGTCTATATTTTTGAAAGTCATTTCCTATTCTTTTTTCTAAAGGTGTTAAGATTACTTTATTTTCTTTTAATCTTGTTTTCGTTTCAATCTTATTTGAAATTTCAATTATGACGTTGTCTACTTCAGACCATCGTCTAATAAGAAAAGTGGATATTTCTAATAAAGAATCATTTTGAAGTTGGATTGATTGCATTTAACTTCCAAACATTGAGGTAATGATGTCACTTACTTTTTGATACTCTATATTTCCCCACTGTGTGTATACATTTCCAAAAACAATGTTAGCAGCTTCTTTTGGTGACACTTCTTTATCTAATAATTTCCCAAATGCAATTGTTTCTCTTAAACTTGGTGAATAAAATAATTCTTCAACTGCTGCAGCCTGTCTTAATGTATTTGCTAGTTTAATCGCTTGAATAATTTCTGATTCATAATTTCCTGAAACATATTTTTTTACAATCTCTAATTCTATTTCTTCTGGTGGATATTCCAATCTAATTCGTACTGGAAATCTACTTAGTATTTGTGGTGGAAGTTCTTTTGTTCCACTATGTGATAATGGATTTATTGTTGCTATTACAAACCAATTTTCTTTTGCTTTGATAACTTCGCCTGTTGCTTCCTTTAGTACAATTTGTCTTCTATCATCTAATGCCTCATCTAATCTAAGCAATACATCTGCTTCAGCTGCATTAACTTCATCTAAATAAAGTAAATCTCCATTTTTCATTGATTTTATCAATAGACCTTCATCAAAACTAACTGTTCCATCTGTTAGTGTTTTAGTTCCAATCAAATGACTTTCTCTGGTTCTTAAACTGAAATTCATTGATTCTAATTTAATATTATTATTTTTTGCAAAATCTCTAACTAATGATGTTTTTCCAGTTCCTTTTGGTCCAATTATGAGAACAAAAAGTCCTGCTTCATACGCTTTTTTGATAATTTGATTTGAATTATTCCAGTCTAAATATTCAATTTCTTCCAAGGCTTTTTTTCATTGATTCTAACAATATTTAATGTTGGATCTATTTTCCAAATGCTTCTATCTTAGCAAAGGATTCATCCAATCTTTGATGTAATGATTTATTCCATTGTTCAAATCCTGATGGATCTTTTGGATAATTATTATAATGTTCAACTAACCATTGATTTTCAGTAGATGTATACTTTAGTCCTTTTGCAACTGTTTGATTTAGTGCACCTCTAATTATCATTCCAACTTTTCCTAATCCTGAAAAGTCAGGATGCTCTCCTTTACTAATTGCTTCAACATCCATATTTCCTAAAAAGTGCTTCATGCCATAACTGATTTGCTCGTTATTCATTTGTTGTACTAGTCTTCTAAAAAGTTCGAGACCTGCTGTTTTGTATCCATATTCTTTAATGTAATCTAAATTGTATTGCCATAATGATGCTTCAGATGTGTCATTTGCTTCTAATGCTTTAGCAACATTATTTCCAAGAATTGTTCCTGCAATTAATGCTGGTCCAATTCCTCCTGCATCAATTGGTTTTGGCATCCATGCAGAATCTCCAACCATCATATATCCTCCAGAAACCATACAGTCATTTTGTCTTCTTACAGAAACTTGGAAAATTCCAGAATTATTACCTCCTAACAAGTCTGTAGGATCTTCAGAAAGTTTTGCATTTTTAATTGCTGGATTTCTTTGAAGATATTCTTTCATTAATGATTCGACATTATCTTTTTTACCTAATCTTTTATTTCTCTTTTCTAGAAATGCTTTCTCAACACCCAAACCAATATTGACTTTAGTTTCAGATTTAGGAAATACCCATCCATATCCTCCTGGAGCAATGTCTTGATCTAAATGAATTATACAATAATCTGGATCAAATTCTGTAAGATCTTTTTGTCCTGGTTCAAAGTCCATTATGTATCTTCCAGTGATTTCTAAATCTTCTATGTTGATTTTCTTTTCAACTTTAGTTGAGTTTTGAAGTCCATTTCTTAGAATTGATGTTACTCCTGTTGCATCAATTACTAATCTTGATGTTTTTTTGAAAGGCTGTTTTGTTTTGTTATCTGTTCCTTGAACTCCAACAACTTGTTGACCATCATAAATTAGACTTGTTAAGCTTATTTCAAATTCAAATTCAATTCCCATTTTATTACATCTTTCATTTTGGATCCTTGGTAATTCTGTACGATTTAGCATAAATCCATCCCCGTCAAATGGAATTGCTGTTTCTTTATCTGGAGAAAATGCCATTACTCCTTTAACATCATGTTCGATTTCTGGTTTAGTCCATTGAATTTTGATTCTTTCTGACATGAAATCTACTGCTTCTTTTGAACATGCATCTCCACATACCCATCCTGCTAGTCCTTTTCTACCTGGTAAAGTTTCTGGATTTCTGTCAACTACAAGAATTTTTAAATTTTGATTAGAATAATGTGATATTGATTGTGCCGTAATTGTACCTGCTAATCCTCCACCTGCAATTATGACATCATAATCTACCATGATAACTGGACTTGTTTATCCGTATTTATAATAAACCATGTTATGATATTGAAATTTCTTTGATTATCATTAAATTAATTTGGGGTCGGTTCGTCGCGGCGTCTTCAAGGCGTTAGCTCAGACTGGAGCGGCTAATATTTCCTCATTCCCAAATTGGATAATTGATCTATTCCTATTTAATCTAGTTGACCATTTGAAAAATCTCAGTAAATATTTTTGTGGTATCTTTTTTGTTATAAATTGGAGTATGAATTTTTATTTTTATGGTATCTTTTTCACTAACTATCAATTCACCTTTAACTAATTCTTGTTTATCTAATCTTAGATGAAATCTTGAATCTACAGTTCTTTCTTCAATCTCTTCAATTAATTCATTAATTTGATTACTTGGTAGTAATTTCATAATTTTTTTTATCAAATTTTGAGCCTGTTTTTTCACAAGTTTAGCCTTTAACATGATTATTGGATTTTCAAAATAGCCTGTTGTTTCTATCATCGAGAACTCTTCTTCTTTAACTTCTAATATTTCATCAAAGGATTGGAATATTTTTGAAATATCTTCTGTTGCATGAACAATTACGTCGATAGTGATTTCTATCTTGTTAATCATAACTGTAAATAGATAATTCTAATTACTTATGCTTCTAGTAATTTTGTCTCTTTATCTGCTGTTCTGATTAGTTTTACTTTCTCAAGACCAACGTGTCTTACTTTGATAACTCTCTTGAATGCAGCCATGATGTCTGAATTAATTTTACTATAACAGGTAGCTTGAACAAATTGATCAATTGTCATTTCTGGAACTGTTTTGTTAATTACATCTCTTGCAATAATTCTTAGTGCATGTTTTCTTGATGTGTTTAATGGTCTATGTGTTAATGCAATTACTTTAACTCTGAACACATATCCATCTTTTGTTTTAATATCTATGATGAAATTAATTTTAGATGAACCTCTTCTAACTAAACTACGCAAAAATTCTTTTGAATATTCAAATCTCTTGAAAATTGTGGTTGCAATTTCGCCTTCCACTTTATGTAATTGGAAATATAGTTTGTACTGATGTTGCGAAGGATCTCCTTTAAGAATATCAAATAATGTGATTTCTATTACTCTACCTGATGCATTCTCATCATCTGTAATTGGTACATATGCGATCGGTACATTGTTAAATGAATCTGGAGCATTAACTGTAATCCAGCGTTTTTCTCGCCACTTGTCCTTTATTCGACCTTTTCTACGTGCCAATTCTTAACGAGCCTTGAATCCAAAATATAAGGGTATGTGACTAGATCTCTTTCTGATTTCCCATATATCCCTGTAAAACTTGGGGAATTCTAATGTGGCCATCTTTTGTTTGAAAGTTCTCCATTATAGCTACTAAAACTCTAGTTGTAGCTATTAGTGTACTGTTCAAAGTATGGATGTACTGAGTATCTTCATTTGTTTTATCTCTGAATCTAATTTTCAATCGTCTTGCTTGATATTCTAAACAATTTGAGCAAGATACAATTTCTCTATATGCATTCTGTCCAGCCATCCATGCTTCGATATCATATGTTTTTGCTGAAATTTTTCCAATATCCCCTGTTGATAGCAGCATTACTCTGTATGGAATTTCTAATTTTTGGTAAAACTCTTCAGCAACAGCTAACATTTTTTCATGCTCTTTCCAAGAATCCTCTGGTTTTGAAAAAACAAATTGTTCAATTTTATCAAATTGATGTACTCTGAAAATTCCTTTTTGATCTCGTCCATGTGCTCCTGCCTCCTTTCTGAAACATGGGCTGATTCCTGCATATTTCATTGGAATCTCTTTCCCTTCAATAATTTCTTTTGAATGCATTGCAGCCATTGCATGTTCTGATGTTCCAATCATGTACAAATCTTCTTCTTCAACTTTGTAAATCACTTCTTCAAAATCTTCTGCAATTACTGCACCTTCCATAGATTCTCGATTAATCATATATGGTGGTTGGACAAGAGAATATCCTTTTTCTGCAAGAAAATCTAATCCAAAATGAATTAATGCTTGATTTAATCGTACTAAATCATTTTTTAGATAATAAAATCTGGCCCCAGCTACTTTTGCAGCTCTTTCTAAATCTACCAAATTCAAATCTTCTGAAATATCAATATGATCTTTTATTTTAAAATCAAATTTTGGAATATTTCCCCATCTTTTTATTTCCTTATTTGTACTTTCATCTGGTCCTATTGGAACTGATTTATCAACTAGATTTGGAATTGTAGCTGCCAATTTCAAATATTTTTTTTCAATATGTTCTTGCTCTGATTCTAACTTTGTAAGTTCATTTGAAATATTTTTCATTTCTGCTAAAATAGAGGATGCGTCTTCACCGCCTTTCTTTTTTTCTGATATCACCATTGCAACTTGGTTTTTCTTTTTTCTTAACTCGTCAGTTTTAATTATGAATTCTCGTCTTTTTTGGTCTGATTCAATCAATCCATCCAGATCAAATTCTATTGCTCTTGCTTTGAGCATATTTCTAATAATCTCTGGTTTTTCTTTGATTAGTTTAGGATCTAACATTATTCAATCACCTTTAATGCAACTTGGATATGTTCTAACACTTCGTCTACTGTGCCTACGAGTTGTTTCATATTTTCTTTACTTTCAAAATTAAAAACAAGTTTGCTATCAATATTTTCAACATAAAGACTCAATCCTTTTGGAAAATTTACATTATCTGGCTCTAATGCCTTTTTTACAGTTTCTGCCTTTTTTTTGGATATGTTATTCAGAATTACTTGTATTTGACACGTTAACGACATTTACTTCTAAATATTTTAAAAATTCGTCCAATTTGTCTTTAGTTATTTTTGCACCTGCTGCTCCATTATGACCTCCTCCAACACCCTCAAATCTTTCAGCACCGTTTCTCATTAATTCACTGAGATTAATCTCTGATTTACAGCCAAAGGATTTTCTTGATGAAAATTTTATTGTATTTTCTTCTCCTCTAGTTCTTAGAATGACAATTTTTCCTGTATTTTTTGGTGATCCTGCAATTAGTGATGATATTGTCCCTGTCATTGTTTCTGGCACTATATCTTCTCCATTTACCATTACACAATTTTTATTTTCTGAAATTCTCCACCTTTCATTTGATAAAATATTCATGTATTCTTTGATCTTTTTTCTATAATCTGTTAGAATATCTTCTCCTTCGGTTAGAATTTTATTTCTGTCTCCCATACATATTGCCATTCCAACTCCTGAACGATTAATTCTTCCACAGGAATTAAGCATAGTTGAATACTCTCTTCCATCTCTTAGAACACTTCTCTTATCCTCTCTTGGAAATGTGTATGTATATCCAATCAACTCTGACATTATTCCTATGTTGTTTTTATCTGCAGAGAATTTAGTTATAGATTCTATTACTGTTTTCTTCTCCTCTTCATTTAGTTCTGCTGGAACTCTCCATCTGCCCTCTTCTTTTAGTTTAATTCCAGATGATTTTAGAATTGATAAACATGTTTCTTTATTCCATGTTAATCCTTCGATAAATGGCTGTGATGTAAAAGCAAGGGCTTCTGCAAGTGGTCTAGTTTCTCTTCCCACTAGTAACAAGTCTAAATCTATCTCTACTAGTCCTAATTCTTTAGCAGTATTAGCAATTTCAAAATTTTTACCTGTAAATGATTTTCTCTCCCCTTGATCTTGTCTATCTCCTAATGCTGAAACTACTGCAATTTCTGATAAATCTGAATTTTTTTCATCAAGTGCCATTGCTGCAAAATATGCCATTCCCCCAGCACAAATTTCTGAACCGCCATCAATTTCATATTTCCATGAATTTATGATATTTTGATTATCTTTTTCTTCTTCTGATATTTGATGATGATCTAAAATAACCCAATTATCCCCTAATGTTTGATTTAGCTCTTTTCCAAATCCCCCTCCCAAATCTGTTACAATGTGAAAATCTCTGGAATCTGTTTTAAATGACTCTACTACATTTTTACTAAACTCTTTTGATGTTCTAAGGGTACATCTTGCACCTTCTCTGATCAACGCTTTGGCAATAATACTTCCAGATGTTAATCCATCACAATCAATATGAGTTGTAATTGAAATTGATTTTTTAGATTTTATGCAATCTGAAATTTTATCTTTGAAAAATGATAGTGATTCTTCAAACGCTTTTGTCATTACTCTAATTGAGCAACCACGGATTTATACTTCCATGTTTTAGGAATTCTCTCAATTCTTTTGTAATATACAGATAATCTGTGAACTTTAGCTTCAATTAATTCTAAAGATCTAACGTTTCTGTTATCTCCTTTATTTTCTTTAAGATGTTTTTGAAGACCTACTGCTTTATTGACAATGTTTTCCAAGTCTTCTGGCATATCTGCTTTCAAGTCATTTTCTTCTAAAATTTGATTAATTCCCTTTTTTGTAATTGGTTTGATTAATGGAATTGAATGTTGATCTCTTAATTTGATTCCAATTTGACTAGGAGTCAAACCATCCTTAGCATATTTTATGACTAATGCTTCTATTTCTGCAGGTGTTAATGTAATCCATGATGGTGCACGTAGTGTGGCTGGTCTAATTGAATGTGATTTACCATGTCTGTGTGTATGCATTCGTCCCATGATTTGGCTCAATTAAAAGTAGAATTAAACGTTGCTTTTGCTGATCTCGCAATAAAATCACAATTTTGGCATTTAGAATAAAAGTTAAATAAGTCTCTGGCTGGAAAACGTCAGGTAAAAGGTATGAATACAAAAATAATTTTAGTAGCATCCTTAATAGCTGTCTTCACTATCGGACTCTATGCAGACAGTGCAGTAGCATTTGCACAATACATGGGTAACGTTGGTAGTGCAGGAGAAACCGGATCATATACTTTAGAAGAAGCACTTGAGATTCAAACACGAAGAGTTGCTTCTGCTGATGCAAATCCAGCAGCTGGATCAGGAACACCATACATTAGTGCAGACGGTGTTGTTGGCGCAGCAATAATTGCAGGTGCAGTATTCGGTGGTATTGCAGGAGCTTTCTTCTTGAGAGGAAGATCTGGTAAATACGCAGCAATGGGCAGAGGATAAAACAAACCTCACTTTTCCTTTTCATTTTATTATACTCTCTTAGTGGATACTGATCTCGTACTTTATGATAATAAAAGAAATGTATATATCGCACAAATAGTGCAAAAATGTTATGATTCCTATCGTAGGTATTTTCCTAAATATCCTGTCAACATTAACAGGACAATTAGGACCAAACTATGATCCATTATTCTATGATGTAATGATTTACATCTTCGGAACCATGATGTTCACAGTATTCCTTCTTGGAGTAATTTCATTCTGGTTACGTGTACACGGCTGGGCTTACAAAGACAACCGTGAGAGATGGGTTGATGAATTAGACAGACACTTTGAAAGAGAAGGTATTGGTCTTATTCCAGACAACGGTAAATATTGGTAAATTACCAACTTTCATCTTTTCATTATTTTTAAAACTTTAACTTAATTCTTCCATGAATTTTATATTTTTAAAATACTTTGTTGTCAATCGTCTAAATTTAATTTTCTAAATTCACAAAGTCTAAATTTACTTTTTTTTGAATTTAGTTTTCTGGTATTGGTGGTAAGTAATCTTTGTCTTTAGATGTATCGTAATTCTTTGTGGTAAACACTGCTTTGTAGTGATACTTATCTTGTAATGGAGTTTTGAGACCATTCTCTGCTAATCTATCATTTACATAAATTTCTGTTTTTGACTCTTCCATATCTCTAATTTGAAACTTGGAAATGTATAGGAAATGCCCTAATTCAAAATTGGGGTTTTCTGTCCATTCTGCATATACTGTACCATCACTAGAAAGTGTGTATATGGCTCTTTGACACTCTTCTGTGATCCCAATATTTGGTTGAACTTCAGCTTTTTGACCGTCCATAATCATTTCAAATGTAAATGATATTTTCCAATCAGTATCCATATCATCAATACATGCATTATGTGCTTGCTTAGCTATCATCGGATTAACTCCTACAGTTGTAAGTAATACTGCAATACCACCTATGGCAGCACTTATCAGAAGAAATTTTATAGCTTTTTTCCTTTTATATGGATCTCCAGTACCTGGCCAAATCATTGTCAATATTTCACTTGGATTCCTTAAAGTCCTTTCTTTTACTCATACATTATTTCAATTGTATCTAATTGGTCCTGATGGTCTGCAAAAAAATATGTAATTTCATTTGAGTCTATTTCTAACCACTCTGATTCTCCTTTGTATGGTAAATAATCTTCTACAAACAAATCCCCAGATCCTGTTATTCTTACAATAATTTTTTTATTTTTTGAATCTATTTGAAATGGTAATCTGAGAACTTTGCCTCTTCTTTCATTTTGAATATTTACTTTGTATTTATCAGAACGAAATTCAACTTCCCCAAAAAAATAACTTTGATTAATATCTAATTTTGTTATTTTAAAATTTAACATTTCTTTTCTATTGAGTATTCTGAATAAAAGGTATTTTGATCATTTAACGCAAAGCGTAAGGAGTATCTATAAAATGAAAAAGTGGGTTATTTTAGATAACTTGCCAAGGTCTAGTTGCAAACGTAATAACATATCCGACACCAATTATGATTGATTGGTATGCGATGTTGGTATATGGAATTGGTTTGATAATTGGTTCACCTTCTACGACAACAGTTTGACCTGGACCAAGTCCTGGACCAACTTTTGCTACGTTGAGTTGGGTGTGTACGTGGTATACACCTGCTTCAAGTGCTTTTGCAGATAATGAGTAATCGACAACTGAGTTACCAGCAATGTCAAAGACGTTTCCTGGTGGATCTCTTGCTAACATTTCCCATCTGTTACCTGCGTTAGTTGACTCTGAGAAAATGGACAACCATCCTCTAAGGTCTCTTTCTACAAGACTGACTAAAGTTCCTTGAAGTGTCAAGGTTTCGCCAGTTTGTAGGGATTGTCTATTGAAGGTTTCATCTTCAATTCTGATGAAACGACTTTGGAGTTGTGCTTGGACACCGTGTGCATCTGCACTTGGCATTATAGTTTCAACCCAGTTGAATCCTAATGTTCCTAGTGCAAGTACTACAGATAGTCCTAATACGAGAATCTTTTTTTCGACCATATTATATCCCTATTAATGATGAGGCAGATTTCATCGTTATATGTTTTACCTTCTTAACGAGGATCGGTGATTTTTACTAATGTTTATCATTAACGTTAAACAATGAAAGTCATAAAAAAATGATGTAATTTTTATCAAATAATATTTAATAAAACAAATTTATTTCAATTTATTTAATATATTTTTATGAAAAATTTATTAAATAAGTTAAATTTGTAAACTCTTGCTTTATATGTCGAATTCACCCATATGTACACATGGCACAGATGCCCGCATTAATTCCAAAAGAAGTTGAGATCCAGAGACTAAAGAAAATCTGGCTCATCGTCATAGCTATGGGATCCACTGCAGCATCAGTCGAAGTTGATAACTTCGTTGATGGTTCTTTGCATCAAACCTCTATCAGAGATAGTGCATTTACACCAGCACACTGGTGGCTATACTCTCACTTCATCACATTACCACTTGGATGGGGAGCAGCAGCAATCTATGATAGAAAAATACCTGTTCTTAGAGGTCCTAATAATTCAATGAACACTGGTTTAAAGATGACCATTCTTGGTTACTTAGCAACTATGTTTACAATTGGGGTCAATGAGATGTGGCATTTCTGGTTTGTAGAAGAAATATTTGCAGTACCAAATCACTGGATGTTTAACATGGGAGTTGTAGTAGCTTTCATGGGTGCACTAGCATACGTAGTTAGAGTATATGCTCGACTTGTAGAACTAGGTGCAGAAACTCCTGGTGAGAATCCATATGTTGCAGAAATGTACAAGATGGCCTTAGAAGGTAAATTGTACAGTAGAAGCATTCCATAGACACAACGTGCAAAAGCACACTTTTTTCTATTTTTATTATTTCTTCTAAGTTTACCTGATCGGTACTGAAATCGTCCCTTGAAGAAAGATTTAAAAGGATTCTGAATCAGATTAATTGCATAATGACTCTTCCTAAAGGATTCGGTTCTGGCGGCGCTGGTGGATCATCAAGTGCCGACGTTGAACGAATGATTGGAAAACGCGTTGAAAACATGACTGGTATGATTACTATTTCATTCATTGCAGCATGGCTAGCAACTTTTGGTGGAACTGCAGCAGGATACTTCTATTATCCATGGGCATATCCAACTCCAAGTGGTCACTTTGCATTCATCGTACTCACAATCATTGAGGCAATAGGTTACATCTTCTGTGTTAAAGTAATGGAAGAAGGTTCCAACAAAAATAGCAATGGTATAGTTGCTGGTGTCGTAGGTGCTGTTACAATAGGTACTATCGCAATAGCATTATTCGTTGGAAAATAGACAAAACCACCTCAGATTACTTCTTTTTAATTTTAATTTTCTTCAAACGTGCCGATCTTCATCATACTCTAAAATTTTATATACAGACCCTTTCCTCAACTTCATATGGTCTGGTTAAGACGATGTACACACTACTTATTCATAGTAGTAGTTGCAGTTAACTCAACTCTGTTAACAATTAATGCAGGAGACTACATCTTTTACACTGACTGGGCTTGGACATCGTATACGGTATTTTCAATATCGCAAACTTTGATGCTTATTGTAGGAGCAACATACTATCTTACATTTACTGGCGTTCCAGGCACAGCAACGTACTACGCTCTAATTATGACAGTATACACATGGATAGCAAAAGGTGCATGGTTTGCACTCGGATATCCATATGACTTCATTGTAACTCCAGTTTGGTTACCATCAGCAATGCTTTTGGATTTAGTCTACTGGGCAACAAAGAAGAACAAGCACTCCTTGATACTGTTTGGCGGCGTACTGGTAGGAATGTCTTTACCATTATTCAACATGGTAAACCTGATAACAGTAGCAGACCCGCTTGAAACGGCGTTCAAATATCCAAGACCAACATTGCCACCATATATGACACCGATAGAACCCCAGGTAGGTAAGTTCTATAACAGTCCAGTCGCATTGGGCGCAGGTGCAGGTGCAGTTTTGGCATGTACATTTGCAGCACTAGGTTGTAAATTGAACACTTGGACATACAGATGGATGGCCGCATGGTCAAAGTGGGATTAAAACCCAACCTTTTTCATTTTATTATTTTTCTTTAGGGGACACCCTAAACAAATTTGATTAAAAAATACTGCACATCTTGTGATCTTTTATTGTCTATTTTGACAATATGTAATCTTGTGATTATACTATGTGAAGCAAGAATATGGTCAGATGCTTGTTACTCCAAAACCATTTGTAAAATGGGCTGGAGGAAAGCGTCAATTGATTTCAGTTTTAAATGAAAATTTACCTAAATCTTTTGGTACTTATTTTGAACCATTTCTTGGAGGTGGTGCATTATTGTTCAATATGCTAACTGAAAGAAATAAACAAAAATGCAGTATTTCAGATCTTAATTCTGATCTTGTTTTAGCATATGCCACAATTCGTGATAGGGTTGATGATTTAATATCTTCATTAAAACAACATGAAAAATATTATCAAAAAGATTCAAAATCATATTACTATTCCATAAGAGGAGATAACCCAAAAAATGAAATTGAAAAAACATCTAGATTATTATTTTTGAATAGGACCTGTTTTAATGGATTGTATCGTGTAAATAGCAAAGGTAAATTCAATGTGCCTTTAGGAAAATATACTAATCCAAATATTGTAAATGAGGATAATTTACGCTCAGTTAGTCATATTTTGGCATCAAGTAAAGTCAAGATTCAATGTCGTGATTTTGAAGCAGTTTTACGAGATGCCAAAAAAGGCGATTTAGTCTATTTTGATCCACCTTATCAACCAGTTACTGAAACTGCTAATTTCACCAGTTATACAAACAAGAATTTTACATATGATGATTTAAATCGATTAGCGGATCTTTGTATGAAATTAGATTCAAAAGGGTGTAATGTTCTTCTATCAAATTCTAATTCAAAAGAAGTTGCTGAATTGTTTTCAAATAAATCTTGGAAAATTAGTAAGATAAAGGTAAACCGTTCGATTAATTCTAATTCAAATAAAAGAACTGGACATTTTGAATTATTAATTAAAAATTATTAAAAGCTTCGAACGGGATCTGAACCCGTGACCTTTACATTACCAATGTAACGCTCTACCAGACTGAGCTATCGAAGCACAAAAATCCTCTGATTAAAATCCTTATAATTCTTCATTCTGGATGATGTTTTTCTAAACTGTTAAATTTCATAGATATTTGTAATCTTTTGGAGGAGTAATCAAGCCTGGCCAACGATGTAGGACTTAAGATCCTATCTTTCAGGAGTTCGTGGGTTCGAATCCCACCTCCTCCACTATTTTATTTTGGATTTTTGATTCCTCTGGCGTTTAGTACTTCGTATACATCTGGTAATGAAAATACGTATCCAACATGGACACAGTCTTTTTCATCACATAATTGACAAAATAATTCTCCTTTTTGAACTGCAACTTCTGCAATTCTATTTTTCATATTATCTTTTAGAATTACTCTATCATCATCTATAGATATTTTTTCAATTTTTGGAGCATATCTTGCAAAAGTTTTGTCCTTATGCATCATCTCTTCTAACATGTAAGTTACATAACCTGAAAAACTATTGACGCCTTTCATTGTTAGGTCGTCTTTACTATTTTGATAAACATTATGGAATTTATCGTAGACTGTTTCTGAAACTGTTATTGATTTGAATCCTGCTTTTGGCAATTTACTTTTCCTTACCGTACATTAAAGTACTCAAGTATATAATGTTTTATTCTTTTTAAAAATTAGTCTTTATAGAATACCTTGACTGAAGATCATTATGGTTAGAGGCTATCTTAGTGAAGATATTAGAGAACAACTAATCTCTGTTTTGAAGGATTCTGATAGTGGAATGTCCGGCATTGAAATTTCTAAAACAATTAATGTTAATAGAATCACTATGACAAAATATCTCAAAGTTTTTGCAGCAGAGGGTCTACTTCGTCAAAAAAATATTGGCAATGTTACATTGTGGTTTTTAGAACCTGGTCAAGAATCATTTACTTTTCCTGATGATTATTTCAAAATAACTTCACGATATCTTGAATTGTTAGTAAAAGGTAATGAAGAGCAAATTTTTTCTCTAATTCGAAATTGTCTTAACTCTGGTGCATCAACAAATCAATTAATTTTAGAAGTTATTTATCCGACTATTGAATATGTTCATAATCTATATGATTCTGGAAAAATTGGAACTGCTGAACAAAATTTACTAAGAACTACTATTTCAAAATCCCTTGGAATTTTTAATCAAATTCCAGTAATATCTGATCCTAAAAAAAATGTAGTTGTAATATCTGCTGATCCTGAAAGTACTTTGATTTCTGAATCTGCCTCCACATCTTACCGTTCTGATGGCTGGAACGTTTCTCATTTAGGAGACATGTCTTCTGCAATTAATGTATTATTTGATTTAGATTTTCAAAAATTAATTGGAAAAATTTGGAAACAAAAACCTGGTCTTTTATTGGTAGTGATATTCTCTCAAACTTCTGAAGGTTTAATTTTCTTTGCTGATTCAATTAACCCAAATAAAGAAAAATCTGATAAACGCATTAAATTAGCATTATGTGGTAATATTCCTAAAAAAACTAAAATTAATTCTGATTTATTATCTGATAATATTGGTGATGTTTTACAATGGTCAAATACAATATCTCAAAATATTAAATAATTGAAAATGGGCCCGATGTGATTCGAACACATGACCTTTCGATTATCAGTCGAACGCTCCAGCCAAGCTGAGCTACGAGCCCGTAACTGGCTTTATGGAATCCGACTATAATAACCATAATTTTGACAACTAAACATAAGGGACTAGGGTTGTACTGGTAAAAATTTAGTCTTCTT
>Ga0208765_1000589_pt1 | contig 23975 bp, 13 predicted proteins | sample ETNtaG_2_FD_185783 | JGI IMG/M metagenome (GOLD analysis project Ga0208765, IMG submission 185783) | Marine microbial and viral communities from oxygen minimum zone, Eastern Pacific Ocean - ETNP201406SV203 (SPAdes) (version 2) | ecosystem: Environmental > Aquatic > Marine > Oceanic ...
AATGAAATCAGCAGGATACCCTGTATGTTTGACTACGATTTCAATGACTTTCGCAGCCACATCACTTGAGATAGGTGAGGTCGCTTCCTCAACTACATCCTCAGTGGCAATGGGTTGGGATTCAGGCACAGGTTCTGGTTCATCATCTACCAGTTGAACCGTTGCCCAAGGGATACCCTGAACACCTCCGATAATCATTTCATCAGGATTGATATAAGCAACAAGTTTGCGATTTAAAATTCGTAAATCAGCATTGCCACCCGCTGCCTTTGAGGCCCAAGTTGCAACTTGTTCACGGTTCACTCGGTCGAGATTTTTCGCGACTCTCCTCACCATGGTGAATGCCATTTGTGAGCCAAAACCTGCAGCATGACGTACGACATACTCAATGTCAACAGGGCCCCCTGTGGATAATCGGAGATTGCCCAATTCTGGATCGGGTTGCTTGAAATTGGCAATCGGGGGAAATTCCCCTTGACACAATCCCCTAATCGATACGGCATCTTCGATTCCTGTGCCCATCGGGTGTCCAGTGAATCCTTTCGTATTGGTGATGGTAATCTCAGATGCGCTATCTCCGAATGTAGTGCGGAGGGCTTGGATTTCTGCTGCGGCAGAACCGCCACGAGGGGGGGTGGCTGGTTCGTGCGACATGAAAGAAGTACGTGCTGCAATCGAATGACGATTCAAATCCCAATCACGTTCCATCTTTGCAATGAAGGCCTCCAATGAATTGGATACATGTTCGACATCTAATCTTGTGGGATGGAATGCGGAATTGGCAAGATGTGTGCCAAGGAGTTCGACATAAGGTGTCACACCGCGCTCCTTACTGAGGCTATTGCGCTCAATCACAAAGGCCGCAGCCCCCATTCCAAGCAACATTCCACTCCTACGTGCATCAAATGGCAGGCTAACTTCTTCCACTACGTTGCCCATGGCATGAGCGCCGACAGCGGCAAATCCAGAACCAATCCATGTCATCAGCTCATCACTGGTTACATCATCAGCACTAACGACAATGATGCGATCACAACGATCTGTGGAAAGCCAGTCTTCTGCAATAGCGATGGCGGATGGGGTAGAGGCACAGGCATTGTTGACTGAAACATTGGGGCCTTTTGCACCAATATACTGCGCAAATTGTGAGTGGCCCATGGTCAGTATTTGCAATAAGAATCGACGGTCGAAATGCCCATTTTCATTCACTCCATTGTTTTGAGCGTGTTGCATTGCTTGGTCGATGCCAGGAAAACATGATGCAAAGATGACACCTGTGCGATTTTGTTCAGATTCAGGAAGATGCCACTGATGAATCAAGCGTTTTCCGGCTTTGTTAACCTGCTCGACAGCTAGCAACGGCAATCCTGCATCCTTGAGTGCTTCAAGGCCTGCGGCAAGTGCAAGTGATGTTGTGATATCCATGGCTTCGACAATTTTCGAATCTATGCCATATTGTTCAGCCAAATCGAAATGACCCTTTCGACCTGCAAGTTGTGGGATTAAACTGAAATCATTGCAAGGTACAAATTCTGCTGAACCATCTGAGTGCTTGATGATGCGAACCAAATTTCGATCTAGAAGGCGCTGTTTGACTTCATCTGATAGTTCAGAGATGAAGTTGTCTCCACGGATAATGCGATCAAATGTGTCTGGTGCGAATACCTCATCCATCCCCGGTAAACCTAGACTGATACCACTGAAAACATAGGGGTCTGCTCTACGCGAAGACAGGGGATCCATCGGAGGTGCAGTTCTTTGAATTGATACTTCTTGATTGAGAGGGGAAATGACGCGGGGCACCTCATCCATCCATTCGACTAAGGTGGGAAGGGTCTTTGCTTGTGTATTCCCTTTTACCTTGAATTTGGATCGAATTTTCTCATGGATTTGTGATATTTTTGATTCATTCAAGCCAATGATTTCGAGGTCAGTAGAACCGTGAATCATTCGCAATGGGAAACCACTCACTTCGGAAACAATTTCCGCAATGGCGACTTCCTTTGATTTTCTTTCAATCTCCTCCTGCTCTTCTGCGGTCGGCGTGGGATGTGCCTCTTGGATTGCGGCCACTTCACTTGTTTCTGTTGTTCTTGAAATTGGATCGGTGGATGGAGTTGAAATTCGTACACCTGCTTTGAAAGCATCAGTGAGAATGTTGCTATTTGCATCCGGCATGTTTGGGATTCGGCCCGACAAAGCATGGACGGCGAGTGCTGCATGGAACGAAGCGATGCCACCAATCTTTGGATGGTTTGTGTGTGTCACAATCTTTGGCCGCTCTTCGAAAATTTGTTCCGCGAATAAAGCAAGGGCTCGCTTGGGACCCACTTCAACAAAGAGGCGAGCGCCACTGGCATACATTGTTTCCATCTGCTTTGTCCATTCAACTGTAGAGGCCATTTGAGGTGCAAGTTTGGCCAGAACCGCTTCCTTGGGGTGGCTTCCTGCAGGTGCCACATTCGGATACCATTCGCCATCGAAATTTGAGGTGACTGGGATTTGAGGTAAGCGAATGCTCAACCCCTCGAGGAACTTGCGCAATGGTTCATTTGCTGGGGCAACAATTCGCGAATGGAATGCGTGACTGGTCTGTAATTGAACACATGGATAACCGGCTTCATCAAACACTCGCATGACACGTTTCATTGGTTCTGTTTCACCTGCAATCACTGTCATTTTTGGACTGTTTTTGTTGGCGGCAATGACATACCCTTCTTCGGCATCTAAGACACCCTCAATCTGATTGTATGGTGCCGAAACAGAGGCCATTATTCCGCAATCTGGTACATCGACACCACCCATTTCGGTACCGCGAGCTGCTACAGCACGCAACGCACTATCAAAATCAAGGATCCCTGCAACCATTAATGCCGCATATTCCCCTAAAGAGTGGCCGGCAACCATGTCGGGTTCAAGCCCGTGGGCTTTCATCAGACGATAGAGGCCTAAATCAGCAGTCAGCATAGCTGGTTGCGTATACTCTGTTTGTTTGAGTTTGAATTCGGATTCTACTTTCTCTTCTTCAGAAAGATTTTCTCGCAATACGAATGAAGAGAGTGATTCGCCTTCAAGGACCTCAGTCATTGTCCGATCCGCCTCATCCCAAGTTTCGCCAATACAACGATAACGCTTGGACAAATCAAATGTCATACCAACATACTGGCTACCTTGACCAGGGTAGAGATGTGCAATTTTTGCCTGTTCTGGCAAGGGAGTTGTATCGGTAATCATCACCATTTGTTTGGCTAAGAAATCCCAGTTGTTACGGTCATTAATCGAATCCTCAAGCAAATCGAAGCGCTTGGAAAGTTGAGCCCAACTACTAGCGATAATGGCACAACGAATCCCTTCTGCAACGTAATCACGACTGGCTTCGGGTAGAGCGATTGAAAGGCGCTTCCCATGTGGATCATCATCAAAGTGAGACCCTGTAAATAAATCACTGCGTATTGCACGAATTTTTGTAATCAATGATTCCATATCAGGGGCGTTTACGAGTAAGGCGCCACCTTCTATTGCCTTCAACTCTGCATGTGAAAATGTTGCTGCCGAAGTCATTGTTGTCTGAGGTGAGGCCCCTGGGTTGAGCCACGCCGCACGACGGGCATCAAACTCATTCGCGATAATTGAGTGGAAATCTCGATCATATGATTCAATGGCGCAATGGAAATTCGTTCCACCAAAACCAAACGAAGATACTCCTGCTCGACGGGGGTGCCCGTTTGGTGTAATCCAAGATTTGGGCTCTGTTGGAACATAGAAGGGGTTCGTGCTCCAATCGATGTTCTCGTTGGGTGTAGAAAAACCAGCACTGGGTGGTATTGTTGCTGTATCAACTGCTCGAATGGCCTTGACCAAGCCAGCGATTCCTGCTGCCGCTTTGAGATGGCCGATTTGACTCTTAATCGAACCGACCGCAACAGTTTGCCCCGGGGGAGTGTTCTCGAATGCTGAAGATAGACTGGTCAATTCTGTTGCATCACCGACAACCGTCGATGTGCCATGTGCTTCAACCAATTCTACAGTAGATGAATTGTAACCTGCCTGCATATAGGCACGGCTGACCGCTTGAATCTGGCCACGGGTACTTGGCGCAGTGATTCCTTTACCACGTCCATCACTACTGGCGCCCACTCCACGGATGACCGCTTGAATTCGGTCGCCATCTCTGATTGCATCTGAGAGACGTTTCAATGTGAGGGCCCCTGATCCTTCACCCATGACAAATCCATTCGCTTTGCTATCAAAGGGTGTTGAATGGGTTGCTGAAAGAGCGCCAATTGCACTGAACTTTGCAAAGGTGGCTGGATCCATCGTTCGATCGCTTGCACCTGCAATCATCAAATCGACTTGCCGTGTTTGCAGTAAACGGCATGCATCGAGAATGGCGGCAAATGTCGATGCGCAGGCGGCATCAGTGGAATAATTGGGCCCCTGTAAATCCAAGAGATTGGCAACACGGCCTGAAACAACATTGGCGAGTTCACCGGGCATTGTGTCTTCAGTAACCCGTGGAAGGCCGTCAAGAATTGCTTCTTTGAATGCGGCTTTTCCTTCACTGGGCATCCCACCAACTTCAACCGCATGCCGGGCAAATTGATCAGCCCAAACACGGTGATTGGATAAATTTCGATTCTCGCCCCCTAACGCATTTGCAAAAATTACACCTGTTCGTGCCCGGGGTAATTCTCGAGCGTCTTCACCCATGTATCCCGCATCTTCCAGCGCTGCTGCACTGACGGTGACCGCCCACTGCTGAGTCAGGTCGATTTGAGGAAGTGAACCAGGGGGAATTTTCCAACGTCTCCAATCAAATTCGTAACCTTCAATCCAACCACCAATTTTTGAGTATGTCTTATTTTCATCGACATTCTTTGGCCCGCCCTCAACCCAAAAATCAGTTGAAGTCCAGCGATTTTCGGGGACGTTCTTTAGAGAAACTTTTGCTGACAATATATTCTCCCAAAATGCATCTACATTCGGTGCATCTGGTAACAGGGTAGCAACACCGATAACCGCAATCGGTTCAAACGGATCCTGTGGGTCTTCATCAAGGATTGTCAATTTCTCGCCTCAGTCACTGATGCTATCTGGAACCATCGTGCTGGAGTATCCAGCATCAACGTGGATGATTTGCCCTGTGACGCCAGAGCCAAGCGGGCTGGAAAGCCAAACTGCACATCCTGCAACATCGTCTTGATTGACGTTGCGGCGCAATGGTGAATTCCGTTCGACATGTTCGAGAATGTCATCGAATCCAGGAATTCCGCTCGCCGCCAATGTCCGAATCGGACCTGATGAAATTGCGTTGACTCGATGTCCATCTTCACCAACACGCATGGCCAATTCTCGAACCCATGCTTCAAGCGCAGCTTTGGCGATGCTCATCACACCGTAATTTGGAACATATCGTGTGCTGGCTGCATACGTGAGGGTGATTGTAGAGGAATTTGGTGCGAGATGGGGGAGGGCGTGTCGCATGATTCTCTGCAATGAATGGGCGGAAATTGTCATCGCAGTGTTGAGGGGGCCATCTTCGACAAACAACATGTGTCGATCAAAACATTCTCGAGGTGCAAATCCAATCGCATGAATGACGATGTCAGCCTTGGCACCAGGTGTAGCCTGTTGCCATTCCTGGAAGAATTCAGCAGTGGTCTCCTCGGCGGCGACATCAATTGGATAGAACGCCTCAATGGCACTGAGTTGGTCCTTCAGTTGAAACACTCGACTCATGAACCGCTTCTGATACCCCAAGATTAGTTTGCATCCTGCTTCTGCCAATCGATTGCAAATTGCCCAAGCAATGGAGTCCTCAGAAGCGACGCCAAACACCAGTGCAGTCTTTCCTTCTAGTTGCAACATGAAACCACTATCAGCCCTTCGGGCTGTTGGCTTCGGCAGCAGACGGGTTTTGAGGGTGCCCCTCAGAACTGACCCTACGGGTCAATTTCGCCATATAGTGCGCTGGGCCAGATTGAATGAACGTGATGGAGCAAATCTTCGGCCTGTTCTACACCAACTGTTTCTAGAAGGGCAGACACAAGTGCTTGAGTTCTCTTGGGCACTGTTTTTGGCCCCAGTACCGCACCTGGTCTAGATGGATCATCAAGATAATCGGTTTCCATCGTCCATGTGGATGAACAATGGCGATATGTTTCAATAATCGTGGTAAGGCTATCTTTGCCCATACTAACCGATGATGACAAATCATGGGTGAAAGATTCACTGACATCTGCAGGAGCATAGTGATGCACAGCACGATTTCGTGTCAAACCAGAGCGGTCACAAATTGCAGCCAATTCTGCATTCGTTTGAGAGCCATTTTCCTCGACGTGTAATTGGATTGGGACCTGTGCTTGAGAGGCCATGTGCATGACCGTTTCCAATTGTTCATTTGCGGCATTCCATATTTCATCTGATACAGGATAGTGAGGACGCCCCACTTCACCTAGAGCAACAGCCTCACCTTCAGCGCAGTAATCCAATGCAAGAGCAACTGAATCAATATGTAACCGAGTTGCTTTTTCCAATCCTAACGTGTGAATTTGTTTCTCCCAAACGACCGGATGTGGGCCCAAAATCACTCGGACATCAAGCCCGATCTCTCTTCGCACAGATTTGGCCATCTCCAGCGTTCCAATGTATGCCTCATTGACTGCTTGGATTGATTCAGGTAAATTCGATGGGAATCCAGGTTTGTGAACCAAGCAAAGATGTGTTCCCCCTGCATTTGCGAAATCTCTAGCCGCATCTATTCCCCTCCCACTTGAATCCAAATGAAGATGAGTGTCCCAAATCGGGCCAGTCCAACGGCCCTCGCTGATTGCCATTTTCATCAACCCAAGAGATTCTCATCAGAGAGGCGTTGTTTCCACCGACGAGCAGCCATGGCGACCAATTTTCCGTGACGGGCTTCCGTTGCGATTCCCCTGCCATTACGGAAAAGAAGCAGCTTGATTTCGTGTTGTTGATCAGCGATTCTAAGACAGTCCAATTCAACATCCAAGACGGCTTCAGGATATAGATCAGGGACTCCTTCAAGAGACACTGTTGTTTCAAAATCGAAAGAGGCAACCACTGGTCCGACTTCAAAGGTCATCCCTGATTCAGCCTCGCCCAAGCGCAATAGAACCTCTTTCGCAGCGAGATGAGCCAAATCTTGTTTACGACAACCATGAACAATGATTTTCCCGTCCTGATCAATCAATAGTGTTGCACGGGGAGCCACCAAAGAGAGTGTGACGTATCTTCCGCTGCGCTTCCCCCCAATCTCATCAACAATTTTCTGAGGGTCGAGTGTTGAAGCAGGGGTGAATCTAAACAATTGATTCTCTACTCGTGCTTCGGTCATTCTTGTTCCTCCTCAACATGTTCTGGTAATGGGGATTTTTCCAATGCTGAATAGATGCTGGGCATCCAAGCCTGCATGACTGGCACGAGGAGCACGGGCGCCCCTTCACCATCAACCTGTCCCCCTGAAAGGGTACCGAGGGCACCTCGCAATCGAGAAGCAAGGCGAGTATCTCGGCGGGCACACAATTCTTCAGAAAGTACTGACTCTGAGCGATACCACCAAGCAGCACCAAGTGCACTGGCTTGCGCCAAGCCATTGGCCTTTGCATCGTCACGCTCACATTCGGGAGGGCTGGCATTTTTCATTGCCACACGCAGTGTTTTTTTCCAAACTCTACCACTGAAAATTGAACGGACAAGATGGCGCAAACGTACCATCTCGTCAGCACAATCCTCAACCCATTCAGTCCATTCTTCATCTTCCGGTTCAACGAAAAAAACAGGTCTGCTCCCAGTTCCTGAATGGCTCTCTGCAGCAATCAGTAGACGCCGTGGCTCAGGATCTGGAAATCGACATGATTGTATGGATTCGATGGATGACATTCCGAGCATCATCCGAGCCAAAGTTCCACCACTAGATGCAATGGAATCACGATTGATTCCAGGGGATGATTTCTCTTGCTTAATTTGTTCATCCCAAATTTCAGATTCATCATCGGGGAGGAGGAAAGCCAAGCCATTCCATTCCCCTACAGTTCTTCGAAGAGCATCCGTGAGAACCACATTTGGAACGAATGGCCACAATCGAATGGTTCCACCACAAGGGTCTTCCCAATCGATTGGCGACCAATTCAAGGCCGAATCTACCATCGGTTCAACCTCATTCTTGACTCGCGAGCCACTCTTCGAGTTGATCGACATTCCAACCTTGGTCGAAGTAGTTCTGGATGGTCGCTTCATCCCAGAATGGGAATTTCTCTTTGGCGATATCCATCGGACTCTTCGTCACCGCAGGTGGGCCACGAGAAGCACCAGGAGGGCCTCTTCGGTCACCGGGTCGTGTGGCTGGAGGGCCACGGCTTTGCATCGGTGTCACCGGCTGTGCAGCCGGTAGGAAATCGTCTTCCTCGATGTATTCCAATTCATCATCTTCAACCGTCCGATTGAGAACCAAAAGAACGACGACAACCGCGATAATCAGTACGATGACTACACCAGCAATGCCAATGTAAAGGCCCGCACTACTGCTCTCATCTGACTCTGCGTACTTTGCAACATTGAAGGCAGGGATACTAGCAATTTCCTCATTATTCATATCGAGAATGACATAACTGACATTTGTTGCAGCATTCGGAAATTGGTCCATTGAGATGCGCCATCGTGTATCTTCACCAGGTTGAACACTGAATGGGCAGGTGTGACTTTCTGAGGGCAAGGCTTCGCCGCCAATCCATGTCACAATCTGGATTTCTAACACCCCATCCTTGTTTCCTTCATTTGTAAAATCAATCAACAAATCGAAGTCGGATTCTGCCATCGGGCGATCAACTGACAAATCTACACGTGTGATACTGAATTGTGCTGATTCGTAAGCGATTTCATAGGTTCCAGCACCACTGTTAACCGAATTTCCGAAAGAACCGGCACCTCCAATGGTCTGGCCGGCTGAATCATGTCCAGTCAACCAGAACTTCACAATCACATTGTCCATGTCATCAGGGATAGGCTGTGTCGAATCCCAGAGATCAAAACAGGTTGATGTCGCACGGATTCGACCTTGGGATGATTCAAGATACAAAGGTGTGCTTTCCCAACCCGGTCCGTCTTCAAAGGCATTCAGATATTCAGTCCAATTGTACTCAAATCCACCGACCGCTTGGGTTTTGAAGAACATCCAATTCAATTGTACTGATTCGGTATTCATTCCCTGTAGTTCATCGATGAAAATCTCTGCATCGAGACAACCCATAATCGATGAAGAAATACTCCCTTCAATGGTTTCACCGGTCACGGAATTGGATAAATCCCACGAACCGAACACAGCGTCTGGTCGATCACCATCCACCTTGACAATGAATGAACGCGAAGGTGCAGGTGTATTGTCTACAGCACCCTCAGGCATACCGAGTAATTGGAATGTGTAACTATACTCATTGGTCGCTGATGCGGCGGGTACAATCAATTGGAAAGACCCGTTTTCAAAGGCATAATCGTTCACATCTACCAAAGCAGGTGAATAACCACTGTCAGGCAATCCTGCTGGATAGAGTGGTGTTCGAGTCACCTGTAGTGTGAGTGGAATTTCAGGACCAACGAAAATCAAATCGTTCATTCCTGCACTGAACACGTATCGGCCTTCAATGACAAGAATGTCACCTTGGTAAACGAATCCGCCGGATGGAGTGCCTACACCTACAGTTGGGAATCCAGATGTATCCTCAACATGGAAGGTGGTTGTGTCTAGCTCGATTCCACTGGAGTAAGACCAGCGTTGAGGATTTCGTGCAGCGCTAATGTGAACCTCGTTATTGTTGAGATCTTTGTCCTTCATGCCAACATCAGGTGTTTTCACGCCACCTACATATGACAATGGAATCGACCATGACATACGGATGGGAACATCGAGAGTGAATTGCTGCTCGAACGGTGAAATTAGAACCGTCCCCTCACGTGTGAGCATACGTGGCTTGATTCCAGTGTTTTCGTAATCGTCTAAGATTTCAATCCAAGTACTGGTCGTCCACGCTGTATCATTTTGAGGCGAGTAGGTGATTTCGATGCAACCTTCAGGGTCGTAGGTTTGTGTCATTGAAGGATTGCAAATTGAGGGGTTCATTGTGATGCGAATCGTCTCAATATCTTGCCAACCATTGTCGTCTTTTCCATCGACCATCAGATGATACACGTTACCAGCGTAAATTGAACGATTGTTCTCGTTTAGCATGGTGCCGTGGGAATCAGAAATGTGGAATCCTTCGACCAAGGGCGTGCGGCTTTCCATGGCGATGTAAGTTACCGTATCCTCATTGATTCCAGCGCCGCCACCATCAATTTGGTTACCACCAATATCTCCACCAGAGACGAACAGACTAACCATCTGGGGTGGGTCGATTCCACTGTTTGCATAATCACTGATACACTCACAGGGGTGGTCGATGAGATAGTACGAAGTATCCGCTAATGTTTGACGTGCGAGGGGGATTTGTGAATACTCATTCAGTTGAGCTTCTCGATCCTTCTCGCCAGCATCAGCGCTGATGTAACCTGGGTCGTTTGGACAAAGACCGTCGAGTCCACAATCATCTGAGAATTCAACCCAATGATTGAGTGTCAGTGTTTCAGGTGCAACCGGCAAATCTTGAGCAGCGATTCGGAACTTCTGATTGTTACTTGCTTTCACCCATGTATCATCGGTAAGATCTCGCCAATCTCCTTGCACGCTGAATACTGAGATGTTCATCAGGTGAGGTGCGAAGGGGTCGAGGGTGATTGAAAATCGGATGGCGCAGTCACTGTCTGGATTGTAACTCCCTGGGGGGCAAATGGTATCGCCATCGGTGTAATTGTTCATGAGCAAACGATACTGCTCGTTACCTGCTTCCGAAGCGGGTAGAGCGGGTTGCCATGAATAGTCACCATCGAGGGATGCAGGAGTTGAATCTACAAACAACCAATCCTCAAACGTGAGTTCTGATTGATTTCGCTTCTGCAATAGAACCTCGTAACTGTTGGGGTTGGGTGCAACATCCAAGTCTTCGTATCGAATATTGAAGTCTAGTGTAATCGTGTTGCTTGAGAAGGCATTGGTCAAATCTGTCTGTTCGACACCACCCTGATTGTAAAGGTGGAAATCAATCATGCCTGCATCATTTTCTACAGCGTTACCTGTTGTAGGTAGAAGCAAATTACCTGCGGGCAGTCCGCTGACACCTGTGTTTGAAAGTGCGGCAGCATAGAGGCGCACGCTTGGAGTGTCGTCCCATGTGGGGTTGACACGGAAGCGCCAATTGAGTTGCTTGCCACCACCATCAGCATCGGCTGCAAGTGATTGCATGAACATGAAATCAATCTTGTCATCGACATCACTCTCTTCCCAGAAACTACCGTTGGATGCATCCCAACGCAATTCCATATTTCCTGTTTCTGTTTCAAAGAGAAGACTGGCTCCACCCAAAGTTTGGCCTGTAGATGCTGCGACATCGTGGGTGGTTACGATTTCGATGATGTCACCATTTGGATACATGCCGGTAATTCCGCCATCGTCGTAAGTGGAATCATAACCACTCGTTGTTGAAATCGATAGTGATGACAGAGAAATTGAACCTCCAGACCCTCCTACGATTCTCATCGGAACGACGACATTGCCGGTGGCTCCATTGCTACTAGCGAGGGCGACACCCTGATTCATTTCCCGTGCGATGTTGTTTGTATCGCTAATTGCGCGGCTCCAATCATAGAGGATGTCCAAATCACGGAAGGTGATTGTTGATCCGGAGGTGGATGTTGGCGCATCGATTGCGAGGCGGAATAAGCACCACTCATTCCCATAATCATCAACCCAAGCGACTGGAACCAATGGATTGTCGAGCAAACTTTGGACACTGGATTGCAGAGAAACCAAGGGACTTTCTGGGTATGGAATATGGTTTTCGCCCAAGTAGAGATTGGATGCAATTACGACCTCTTCATTACCGCTAAGCAAGGATAAATCGAATTCAGCATCAATGTTATTGCTTTCAAAATTTAGTTCCGCATAATCGATTGTAGCACCCTTGGGAAGAAGGAAGGGGGCACCTTCGCCTTGGAGATTGATATCCAGAGAAATCGTTCGCTCTGATGACCCCTCGTTTACGCCATTGACGATTCCTGTACGGAACATGTCTTGACGGCCGAAGCGCCCAAAGGCAGGATCTGTCATGCCCCACTCAATATCCCCATCTGCAGCCACATCAAGTGTGATGCCGCGAGAATGATGAGCAAAGAGATACTCTGCATGGAATGAATATACTTCACAGAATGTGGTGTAATTCGCCATTACGCCAAGTGTGAATGCAGGGGCTGCGAGGTCTGTCCACTGGTTGTTTGTCAATTGGGTCATTTCAGCATCCGAATTGAGACTCATACCCACAAGGTAATCGGGACCGCCACAATTGTCGACAATCATCGGCTTGATTGCAACCACTGGCATCGAGAAATCTGGGCGCACAAGGGGTGGCGTGAATGAATCGTCTTGAATTGTGGTCGAAATCATCAAGGTTGAACTGCCGCTAAAAGCCGAGGACCATTTATCCCCGTCATAGGAACCACCATTCCACATTACACCATCTGTATTGTTGAAATTGGTACCAATCATCGTGCCCAAATTGAAACCGTACAATACGGGTGTCGATAATCTTGAGGAACCAGATCCAAAGGTGAATTTGAAATCGATTAGAGGGTATGTGTCGGCATTGATATTCCACAATTCAATGAGGCTTCCTTGTAGATTTGATAGTGCGTTTCCATCTCGGTCAATGACTACATTTCCTGATCCTGCATCTAAAACATCGACGCCGAAATCGGCAGATGCGGACTTGCGCAATTCAAGGTTGAGTAAACCATAGCCATCAGGGAAACCTGCTTGACCAGAACTTTGAGGAGCGAAGGAACTGAGAGTAACATCTCCTTGAGCGGGAAGAGGATCGCCAACACGAACACCATCAATATACCAACCAGCATTCATCATTTCAACAGGGAAAGCGCCCTGTCGAGGGTTGACCTCATGAATGAAAATGAGTTTGACGAATCGACCTTGGTGTTGTGATAGATCAATTTGGATGTCAGACCATCCGTTTGGACTGTTCGATGTAGTTGAACCATTTCCTGCGAGCACGTAATCTCCCGCTTGTGGGCCGTTGGTGCCAAGGAGATTCCCACATCTCGCAGTCGGTACTTGATTTGTGGATGCACCCAACTGGTGCAAACCATCACCCGAAGAGATGCCCGTGGTGGCTCCGATATCGATTGGTGTAAAAACAGGATTTTGGAAATCAACATCGTTTGTAGAATTCTGCACGGCAACATAGGCGCAATCATCGTAGTAGTATTGGTTTGTTCCTGCTTCACGGAAAAACAAGGAATGGAAACTGCGGAAGGTCAAATCAGCCTTTCCAGGGTGAACAAAGAAGGAAGCGCTGGTAAGAGTCATCTCAAATTCACCATCGGGAAGTTGGGCAGTATAATCTGGATTCTCAAAATCTGTACCCCAGCACCAATCGCCAACACCGCAACCAAGTCCAGGCAATACATTGCTGTCTTGATGTCCATGGGCCCAATTCGCAACCAACGGCTGAATACCTTGTTCAGGACCTGCAGCCCAACCCTCTGAGCTTGATTCGAAATCAGCATTGTACCCTTGACTCGTGAGTTGAAGGAATTCTTCTGCCACGGTGAAATCGCTGCTTGAGGAAAATTGTGTCATACCCCCATTGTAAATTGGATTCCAAATTTCACCATTGGCAACAAGTGAACTGTCAATGGTTTGGACATCACTGTGGGTAGCAAAATCAGTGCCGACGATGAAACCCGCCGCATTCACCGTTTCTCCGGCAGGCATACTGATTCCAGCAGTCAAATCATCGCCCCAAGTTCCTTGATTACGAAGTTCGATATCCACCTCGGAATTGCCGTTTGCAAATGTACTAATTGTAGCTGCATGAACCAAGGTGGTAGAGAACAGCATCAAGCAAATCATAGCCAGCGAAAGAGTACGCGTTCGTGTCGTCATGTTATGTCACATCCAAGATGAACCACTTAGTGGTTCTACGCTGTCCACTCACAGCCCGCATATAACACCCATCATTCGCCGATTGGCCCCGTAGGGGGCCAAAAAGATATCATATTGAATTCAAAGGCCTCATTCTAAGTGATTTCAAGCAGGCTTCAACCAAATCATCCAACCCTCCTTGTGCCATTTCATTTCGGCGTAGACGGGAGAGGTCAGCAACCGTAGTAGGGCGATCAGGTCCGAGCGCATCACACAACTCCGGTCCTGCTGCAATTTCGTAGGTGCCCAATTCTCTGGCCTCATCGATGATTTCCTGTTTATCCAAACCAAGTAATGGCCGTAAAATTCGAACATTACTCGCTTCCTCGACTGCCCCCAAATTCCCAAGTGTTTGACTGCTGACTTGTCCCAGATTTTCGCCAGTCAAAATAGCACAGGCTCCAACATCATTCGCAAGGGCGCTACCAATGGCATTGAAGAGGCGTTTCATGTGGACGAAGTAATCTCGATGGGCTTCCGGTTCAGTGAATTTGGCCAGTGTTTCACCGACCGTTACAACTCGAAGATTTGAATCGATTGAACCCGGTGCAGTCAAACTCTCAATCAGATGTGAAAGACTCGCAGCGGTTTTGTCCTCTGCTTCGCTACCCGTGATTGGTTCTTGTGAACAATGAACAGGCACAATGTTCCACCCAGAACGAACCATTCGAGCCACGGCCACCGGCGAATCGATGCCGCCGGAAACCAAAGCGATGCAAGTGGGTGCACTGGCCATGAACCGCCCTGCCGCTTTACCTCCATAATTGGATGGGTCGAGGAAATCGAGGTGACAGCCTCAAGAGGGAGAGGCGTCGCCCAAGGAATGGAGATAGAGATGTCGGACCCTTACTCGACCGAGCCTGTAACCAAAATCGACGAGGTGTTTCCGCAGGACACCAATGCTTACAATACTCTCTTTGGAGGGCGTTTGATGAGTATCATGGATACTGCTGCGGGCATGGCTTCGAGTAAATTTGCACACCGTGAATTTGTCACTGTTTCAGTGGATGCGTTGAAATTTAAGCGTCCCGCTTACCAAGGTGATCTCATCGAAACAACAGCAAGCGTTGTTCACACGAGTACACATACGGCGGGCGTACATGTCATCGCAAAACGATTGGATCGAAGTGAATGGGTAACTGAAGAAATTTGTTCAGGGTTCTTTTTCATGGTTGCAATCGATTCTCAGATGAAACCGATTCCAATTCCCCAATTCACCCCCGATGGTGAGGATGAGCAAAAGATGTGGGATTTAGCGCAGGCCGCCAGAGATGCGATGAAGGCAGCAGGCCAGTAATATTGACTGAACAAAAGGGACGGTCGAAGATATGCCCGTACTGAACGTCGCCTTCGTTGGTTCAGAAGATTTGGCTAGAACGTTGGCAAAGAAAGGTGATGTTCGGGACATCGAATCGTATGTTTACAAGGAAGTCGTGGATGGAGAAACTCGTATTCTTTCTTTATTGAGACCCCTGCGACATCCAGAACGCCTTCGACCCTTACTCAGCGTACTCAATGTAGCCAAAGCAGGTGTCGTCGAAATCGCAAAGATTGATGCGGCACTTGGGGAAGTCCTCGTCTCGTTTGGAGCGGCAGGTATCCATGAGGGGCACGCAATCATTTCTCCTGAAGAAGGAGGTTGGGTTGATCCAGAACAGATACGTGTAATCCTCAATCAAGCCGGTCTTGAAGGATGGACATTGCATGATGCAATACCCGATGAACATACGCTTCGTGAATCCCTCCTATCCAATTTGCAAACAGGAGATGAAAGTGCACCCCTTGTAATCCCAATCGACCAGCACTTCAATGTCAAAGGTGTGGGCTTGGTTGCAATCGGATATGTACAAGCAGGAACCGTTTCAAAACATGATGAAATTCTGGTGCTTCCAGCTCAAGAAACTGGAATTACAAGAAGTCTTCAAGTGATGGACGACGATGTTGAACAGAGTTTCGTTGGGGATCGAGTCGGTGTTGCCCTTCGTAATCTAAGAGAAGAGGCACTTCATCGAGGTTGTATTTTGACACATACAAATGGGGATGCTTTGGTCCGTCACAATAGTTCAACATTCTCACTTTCACGTGCTCCATTTCAGAAGCGAGAACTCTCCGAAGGAGATGTAATTCATGCCTCGGTTGATTTACAATTTCAGGTCGGGAGAATCAACAACATCCAAGGTGACGAAATTACGGTTGGATGGGAACAATCACTCTGGATTCAAAACAGAGAGGCTGCGCCCGTAATAATCGCCCAATTGGATGCGGGGAATATGCGGATAATGGGTATAGCCCAAGGCATCGCGCCCGCGTGAGAGTAAGACCCCGAAACTGTGGGTCTTGCGGTGATGATTGCCAATAAACTGTATAAGCAGCAGGTTGCGCTGACGTTCTGGGATGCATCAACAGGAAGGACCTTTTGGGGTTCAGCCTGAGCAGCGTGGGAGCGAAATTCTCGCAACGTTCAGGCTGGCCGGAGTAGGCGGGGCTATCAAGGGAATCTTGAACGAAAGATCGTTGCTACTGGAACGACGCGATGGCAAAGGATTGCGAGTTGATATTGATACAATACGACGTGTTCGTCATCATCACACTCCAATGATTCCACAAGGATTGACTTGGATGGGAATCATCACACTGATATTGGCTGCACGAGTTCTTTCAGGGTCCATCCAGATTTACGCTCTGTTTTTGGGTGCAAGCACAATTTTTGCTTGGATTATAGGTCGTAAACCGACACTCTGTATCGATACAAAGCAGGGTGACAGGCACATGCTACATGGTCCAGATAGTCTGCTATTACGAACGCAGATGATGATCAATCGACTCTGTGAAGGCAAAACGATGGAAGAAGCAAGAGAAGGTTTGGATGAAATGCAAATAAATCCAAATTACCCTTCAATTTCACCGTTAGAGGCTGTCAAGGTAGAATCGGCGGCCATCCAAGCAGAGCAAACCGAAGATGCACTTCTTCTCCCAGAAATCGGAGTTTTCGATGAGGCCGATTTAGAACAAGCGCTGAAAGCAATGTACCATGGTGGCGCAGGGGAAATTCCTGAGCCAATTCCTGCTGAAACACAGCCTGCTACACAAATACAACCTGCGACAGAATCGTTTTCCACGGAAAGTCCCGCTGACCATGCAGGACGAGGTCTGCTGGATCGAGCACGAAATTCATTGCATGAGGTGCGCTCTGAGAGCGATGAATGGCAGCAGCAAAATTTGGACGGTTGGTCACGACCTTGGGAACAACCTGCAACAGAAACTCCTGTGACACAAACAGACACCGATTCCGCTTACGAACGCGCCTGGGGCCGAGGGGAACCACAGTGGTATTCTGAAAAAGATGCTGTGCCAGGAACACGAATCCAAACTGCTCTGTCAGAGGCCAAAGAAGAAGGAGGGATGTTCTTTTCAGGTTCGATGTTTGATGACCCTGAGCCATCTCAAACAACTGATACGGGAATCTTTGGAAATATGTTTGATGCACCAACGTCTACTCCATCTCACCAACCCATTGCACAGCCCGAACAAGCCCCTACATGGTCGGGTCAAGCAATCCGGAATGCTGCGCCAACATCTAGTGCTCTCGCCACAACACTTCCTGAACCAACACTACACGCACTTCGTGAAGAATGCACCCCTGGAGTTGTTGCTGCAGCCAGAATCGCAATACCTGAAGAGACTCTGTCTCAGACTCAAACTACCGAGGCACAAAACCTTGAGGAGTTTCCAGCCTTTGGCGCTTTGCTGCGAAATTCTCCAAACCGAAGGCTGCGAAGTTCGGCAGCACCGAAGCAAGGAAGGTTTGCTAAATTGGTTAAAGGAGGGTTCAATGCATTGATTCGAAAGCAATCAAAAACTCCTACTCGAAAAATGGTACGCCCAGTGAAAATCGAAGGGGATAATTACGCAGAAATCTATGGTGATGATGATGGATTTGGAGATGGAGAATATCGTGAAGTGGCACTACGGTCCGGACAGATTTTGCGCCTGAGAGCAGACCAAGATCATCAAGCTGAAGTTGCAGAGCGCATTCGGACACTTTCCAAATCTACAGGGGGTTCTCTAGCCGATGATGAAACCGATGCACTGATTGAACGACTCTCTGCAAGTGGTGATTTAGAACCGATTGCCGACTTGCTAAAGGCAGTCGACACAAAACAACTTTCGTTTGGCCAATTGGCGAGTACTTCGCCACCAAAGGAAGCGCCCGGCCATCATGGAATATCGAGACTTGGATGATTAAATCAGTCCAACCATTCGCCTGTAAGCATCCAACCTCGCATGGTATTCACCTCGATCCAAACCCACAAGGCCTTCTATTCCAAAAGCAGAAATTGTGAAAGATGCGGTGACGGTTGCATGTACCAGAGCATTGTGCAACTCATCGTTGGTTGGAGACAAGTTCTCTGAGTCGGATAAGAGTGTCAATAATGTCCCAGCAAATGAATCACCACATCCTGTTGGGTCAACAATCTCAGAAGTTGGGAATGCTGGAAGAGTTAGCAAGCCATGATCGGTCAAAGCTACGCTACCATGTTCTCCCTTTTTGATAATGAGAATAGAGGGGCCTGTGCCCGCCTCTTGGCCGCCAGATAGGGCCTGACCTGAACGAATAGATTCACCCGCACGGATTAGATTCTCATCCTTTGCAATCATCCGAACTTCCATGTCATTGAGAATGGCCAAATCGACACGTCGAAGAACATTTGAAAGTTCTGTAAAGGCGATGTTGATCCATAGATTCATCGAATCCAATGCTGTGAATTTGGCTCCTTCACATTGATCGAGGACATGCGATTGAATCGAAGGATGATTATTGGCCAAGAATAGAATCCGAGGTGACCACCAAGCAACAGGGACTTTTGGATTATAATCCTCCAATACATTTTGTTGTGTTTCAATGGTAATCGCTTGACCCATGTCTCCTTCGTATCGGCCGTGCCAACGGAATGTTCGACCACCTTCGATGGTTTCCACTCCTCCAAGATCAAGGCCTGCTTGACGAAGTAAATCAGCATCAGATTCGCTGAAATCATCGCCTACTGCACAGACAAGGCCCACTGGGAGCGTGCCACCAGGATCCAATTTGCGACTTGCATGGAAGGCTGCAGCAATGCCTGCAAATGTGCCAGATCCACCTAGAGAATTGGTGACTGCTCCAGCTTCGGTTTCAAGGTCGTCGTATGCGAGGCTGCCAACGATTACGATGTCCATGATATCACCCGAGCAGGTTGGGATGGTCTTCAAGATATTGAATTGTGACATCTCGGGCAATGAAGTCCGGTTCATCGAGGATGGCTTTGTGCAACGGTATGACTGTGTCAACTCCGATGATTGTTGTTTCCTTTAGGGCTGCTTTCATCTTCGCAATCGCCTCTTCGCGATCTTCTCCCCAAACAATGAGTTTTGCCAAGAGGGAATCGAAACAACCGGGCATTTCGTACCCGATGTGGGCATGTGTATCCACTCTCACACCCCGGCCCCCAGGGAAATGACAATCCCACAATTTTCCTGGTGAGGGAACAAAGTTGAGTGGGTCTTCGGCATTGAGTCTACACTGAATTGCGTGGCCCGAAAATTGGATTTCATCTTGACTGATAGGAAGTGATTCCCCCGCGGCAACGCGGATCCCTAGTTTGACCAAATCAACGCCGGTTATCATCTCGGTGATGGTGTGTTCAACCTGAACACGAGGGTTGACCTCAAGAAAGTAAAATTCACCACTCTGATCTCGAAGAAATTCAAAGGTTGCCAAACCACGATAACCGACTGTGCGAGCACCTTCACATACCTGAGAACCTATTTTTTCGCGCACTTCATCGGAAAGCCACGGGCCCTCTTCAAGCAACTTTTGATGGCGTCTTTGAATCGAACAAAAACGCTCACCAAAATGAATGGCATTTTCCCCGTCTGCCAGAACCTGAAACTCAACATGCTGCGCACCCTCGATGTATTTTTCAACAAAAACTCGGTTGTCACCAAATGCGGATTGAGCCCTAGATTGACATAGATTTAGGGCAGATTCAAACTCACTTTCTTGATGGACAATTTGCATGCCAATACCGCCACCTCCTGCGGCGGCTTTGATAATCACTGGATATCCAATTTCAGTAGCCAATTGACTTGCGACTCGGGCATCATCGATGGCTTCATCGCTGCCCTTGGCAACGGGAAGACCTGCTGCTTCCATCGCCTTCCTAGCCTCAATTTTATCCCCCAAGAGGGAAATGACTTCAGCGCTTGGACCGATGAACGTAATGTCTTCTTCTTGACAGCGATTGACAAAGTCTGCATTTTCTGCAAGAAATCCGTATCCTGGATGAATCGCTTCAGCCCCAACATCCTTTGCAGCCTGAATTATGGCCTCATAATCAAGATAGGTGTCCAGTGGATTTGAGCGATAAAGAGGGATAGCATAATCTGAGAATCGAACTGGCAGGGAAAGGCGATCTTCTCGACCATGGACAACACACACCTCTACACCAAGTTCGCGGAGGGCCCGACTGATTCGGAGCGCAATCTCACCGCGATTGGCAATCAAGACACGCTTGAACATGGATGTTGCCATTCGCGTCCGGTTCAAAGGCGTGCCGCATCCGCCCTTAGGGCGGATTGTCTCAGTAGACGTCGCGCAAGTAGCGTTTCTCTTCCTTCATGAGTGTCTGCTCGACATAGGCCTTGGCATCTGCTTCTGAGTAACCACCATACTCTGAACAGATGTTGATGAGAGTTGTATGTACGTCCTTTGCCATGTAGTTCTTGTCTCCACAAACGTAGAAGTATCCACCATTGTCAATCCAATCCCAAATTTCAGCTCCATGTGATGCCATTAGATGTTGCACGTAGACCTTCTCAGGCCCTTCACGAGACCAAGCCAAATCGAGTTTGTCAATTGTGCCATCTTCAACAAAACCAGTCATCTCGTCTCTGTAGAGATATTCGCCAGCCTCCGTCCAATCGCCAAAGAACAGCCAGTTGCGACCCTTTGCATTGTCCATCTTTCTCTGCTGAATGAATGCACGGAATGGTGCAATCCCTGTTCCCGGACCAACCATGATGATGTCTCGATCACCATCCTCTGGCAGGACGAATGACCTTGTTGGTGACATGAATACACGGACGTCATCTGTTCCTTCTGGGACACGGTCTGCAAGATACCCAGTGGTCAAGCCAGTCTTTGCTCGGCCTTGTCCTTCATATCGAACGATGCCGATTGTCAAATGAACCGTTCCGGGTTCAAAATCTGGAGAGGACGCGATTGAGTAGAGGCGAGGTTTCAACCGATCAATTTGATCGACAAAATCCTGTCCAGTGAACCCTAGATGTCCAAAGTCATTGAGAACATCAATGTAATCTCGACCCCAGAGATAATCACCCATGGCTTTCTCATCGGAAGTCAACGTTTTCCACAAATCAAAGGCGGGATCAACACTGCTTCCAACGGGGCTGAATCCATCAGGGTAATCATCATCTTCACCGGACCACGACCAATGCATGGTCGCTTGACCAGAATCAACTGATGTGCGGATACGCTTGACGATTCGAATCTCGGACGAGTCACCCATGGCCTCGAATTTATTACCGATACTGGTGACGAATTTCTTGTTTGCCTGATGAATTTCATAGTAATTTGAAAGCGCTTCTTTGAGAGGCATCTCCCCAGCATGAGTCTCTACAATTTCATCGGAATCGGCGCCCAATGCGACAAGCACGTCTTCGACCAATTCACTCGATGTGACCGGGATGACGCCAAGCGCGTCACCGGCTTTGTATTCTAAACCGGAATCGCCCAAATCAAATACAACATGGCGAGTTTCTTTTCGTGAACCCTCTCCATTCAAAATGTGGTTCACAGTTACTGTCGATTCATAGGGATTCTTTGCGCTCCATTCAGACAATGTTTCACCTCGAGTATTACCCGAATCCTAAGGGGATGTCGTGAGCGCCTCGTCTTTCATATTTCAAGCAACGGGGTCGGGCCCTAGCCATCAAGAATATTCACCTTCATCTTGGATTGAATCAATCGGGAAAAGCGAGGGACAAACTTGACCTGTGGCAATCGTTGCGCAAATTTGAGGCGAGCCAAATGGTAGAGATATCCTTTCTCGGAACAGGGAATGCATTCTGTCCAGAGGGACGCCTCCATTCACTGGTTCTCATCGATGGAACGATGCTTGTCGATGCACCCCCCACCGTGATCCCTCAATTGCGTCAACAAGGGATTTCCCCCGCTGATATCAAAGATTTATTCATTACTCATTGGCATGGTGATCACACTTTCGGACTTCCATTTCTTCTTCTAGAGCGAAAATGGATTTCTGATCGAGAAGGACAGAATAAATTGAGGATTCATGCCCATACAGGGGGGGAGGAAAGACTGACGCAACTCTGCGAATTGGCCTATCCGGAATCATTGAATGATTTATCTTGGGTATCTCACCACTCTGACAATGGAGAGACACAAGGATGGACATTTGAGCGCTTTGAGGTCTGCCACAACCCTGCAACTGAACCGCACGGATATCGATTTGAGAAGGATGGGTTTGTCCTTGTTCATTGCGGTGATTCTGGACCTTGTGAAAATATCGAACGGTTGGCTGGTGAAGCTGATGTGATGATCATTGAACTTGGGATTCCAGATTATGTCGATAGTCCCTATCATTACACCCCTTCTCGTTTGACCGCTTTAGCCCAAGTCAATCCTGAAACTATTTTCTTGGCAACCCACAACTTTTCTGAAAGTGGGTGTGCTTCTGAGTTACCCACTAATGTCATTGAAGTTGAAGATGGTGAACAATATACTTACTGATTTGTAATTATATGTTAGTTTAAAATATCCCAATTTTGAGATAAAATGGGGTGCTGATTCTCACATTCTGGAGTAAATTCAATTGAAATTGAACTTTATGTGGTCAGAAACTTTGGGTCGATGGAAAATGAAATTTCACACCGCTCCAATTTCATGATCTGCGAGGATTTTGCACCACACATATTTGTGATACTCTTGATGTTTCACAACAGGATGGGTGAACTCCGAAATCGGGGGATAGGGGGGCTAAATTTTGTTAATTTCGACGTTAAGACTCTATTCATTGATACGGATAAGGTAGGGGGTTATTAATGGCCAAACTCCATCCCTCCAGCAAGTGGAGTAAGACAATCTTAAATGTCCCAAGTAACTCGGGAAAATCCCTGTAGCCTTCTGAAGACTAAGTGTTGGTGCACAATGGTCTGGCTCACAGAAAAAGTGGAAGTGTTAAAAAATGAGCGGAAATCTTTTCGATAATCTTCTGCATGTGAAAAGCCTCTTCCGTGACAGGCGTGCACTCGGTCATGCATTCAATCCTCAAAATTTACCTCATCGTCGGGATGAGATTTCAGCGTTGGTCAACAACCTTGTTGAAGCATTGAGGGGGCACGCGCCATCCAACATGAATCTGTATGGCAGACCTGGGTCTGGAAAAACTGCTGTAACTCGATTTGTGTGTCGGGATTTGGAATCAAAGGGTGCCGCAGAAGGATGCAAAATTTCTACCGTGGAAATCAACTGTAGGAATATCGATACGAAATACAGAGTTCTGGCTGAGATTGGAAATAAATTGGCTGAAGAAGGAGATGATGCGATTCCATTCACAGGGTGGCCTGCTGACAAGGTATTCGATCGCGTACGTTCACGCATGCAAGCGCGCGCGGGTGTACACGTAATCGTTCTCGACGAAATTGATCACCTAGTCCGTAAGGGATCGGAAGGGGATGATTTACTCTACAGTTTAACCAGCCTGAATATCGGTTTACTCGAAGGGGCATTTTGCTGTGTTATTGGAATAAGCAATGACCTAGCGTTCACTGAAATGTTGGACCCAAGGGT
>Ga0208765_1000595_pt1 | contig 23940 bp, 20 predicted proteins | sample ETNtaG_2_FD_185783 | JGI IMG/M metagenome (GOLD analysis project Ga0208765, IMG submission 185783) | Marine microbial and viral communities from oxygen minimum zone, Eastern Pacific Ocean - ETNP201406SV203 (SPAdes) (version 2) | ecosystem: Environmental > Aquatic > Marine > Oceanic ...
GGACCGTACTGGACTTGAACCAGTGACCTCTCGCGTGTGAGGCGAGCGCTCTAGCCAACTGAGCTAACGGTCCGCAGGGCGACGAGGGTACCGCCGGCTGGTCAGGGAACGGGCGTCCCTGGCGGTGCGACGCAGACCTGTTCGGTCCTCGACGGGAGCATCACAGCTACCGATCCTGCGGGGCATGTCGTCCCGGCCACGCTCCGAAGCACGATCACCGGGGTCTGGGCAGTACACGGCACCACCTTGACGGTGGTGGACAGTTCGACACACCGTCCGGCCTCCATCCGGGCGGGCACCTGACCTTCGGGGCCCAGTAGAGCAGTAGCGATCAGGATCCCCAGCAGCACCGTCAAGATCACGGCCACCGGGACCACCCGCAGGGCACACCCAACCGAGTTCGAAACCGCCACATCATCAAACGAATCATCCCGGCGGCCGTACTCTCGGTCGTCTACCAAGGGCGCCGAGGGAATGACCGGTGGTTGCTGGGACCGGTCATAGGCGGCCCGGAGGGCCGGATCGCCCAACACACGCCAGGCCTCGTTGACCTCGGCCATCCGGTCATCGGCATCCCGACGGGCCGCCGGGTCGACCACCCGATCCGGATGGAGCCGACGAGCGAGCGCACGATAGGCGTGCCGCAACTCGTCAGGCGAGGCCGAGGCCGGCACTCCGAGCGTTCGGTAGTGGTCGATACGACCGGTCACCCATCCACCCTACGGTCGGGCCCGTAGCGTGGTCCGCGTGAACGACCTGACCTGCCCGAACTGTGGGGAGGAAGACAACCTCTCCGGCTGCCGGGAAGGAGAACCTGGTGATGAGACGATCACCGTGACCTGCGGGTCCTGTGAACTGTCCTGGGTTCGGGACCTCGCTCCAAGATGTCCGACGTGTGGCACCGACGACGTCCGAACGGCCCTCCAGTCAATCGTCGAGAAGTCCCGCGGTACCCAGCTCTCAATCCAGTCCATGCGGGTCGTGTACCTGTGCCCGATCTGCGATCCGGAACGGTTGGCCGACTGGAACCAGACCAACTCGCCGCTCCGCCCCGCTGAACTCCCCCACGACGCCAACTAGAGCGACGCGGAACTACCCGCTCGTTTACGCCCTGGCTGGTTTGCCTGTCAGGCCTGCCACAAGAGCCTCAAGGCCAGCCACACGACTGCCCTTGACCAGCACGGCGTCACCAGGACCTGGTGATCGGTCCACGAGAGCCGCCATCGCAGCGTCAATCCCGTCCAGGCCGATCGGGCCGTAGAGGTCGGTCCCCACAGCCAATACTTCGATGCCCGCCTCCTCAGCATGAAACAGGACCTCGCGGTGCGCTGCGGGGCCTCCGTCACCCAACTCAGCCATAACGCCCAAGACAGCGATCCTCCGGCCCGATCCCGGAAGCGCTGCCAACGCGGCTAGGGCGGCCCTCATCGACGTCGGGTTCGCGTTGTAGGCGTCGTTAACCACCGTGAACCCGGACGAACCTTCCAGAACCTCCATACGCCACGGGGAGAGTCGGGCGCCGGCCAGGCCGGCCACCACGTCATCGATCCTCACCCCCTCCACAAGGCCTACCGCCGCTGCGGCCAAGGCGTTGGACACCATGTGAGACCCCCGCGCTTCGAGCGTCACCTCGGCCCGGCCCCATGGGGACTCCAGCCGGAACGTCGGACGGAGTACCTCGTCAAGTCGAACATCACAAGCCCGGACCTCACCATCGGTGCCGAAAGTCAACAAAGAGCACCGGGCTCTCTTCGCCTGAGCGAGTGCCTCGGGAACGTCGGCGTTCACCACCGCACATCCACCGGCCGGAAGGCCCTCCAACAACTCTCCCTTGGTAATCGCCGCCGCCTCCAGCGAACCAAACACCTCGGTGTGAGCCGGAACCACGGTAGTGAGCACCCCAACGTCAGGCCGAGCCACGGTGACCAGAGCGGCGATGTCCCCGATCCGGCGTGCCCCCATCTCGACCACTACGTGGTCTACGTCAGCCGGTGCCTTTAGCAGCGTCAGAGGAACACCGATCTCGTTGTTGAACGAGCGGTCGCTGGCGTGTGCGTTCCCCGACCGGGCCAGAACCGCGGCCAAGAGGTCCTTAGTTGACGTCTTGCCCACACTGCCCGTGATGCCCACCACCCGGGCGGCGGCTCCAATCGAGCGACGGGCCGCTGCGCCGAGATGGCCCAGCGCGACGAGGGTGTCGCTTACCCGGACCACCGAGCCGCACCCGGGTAGACCGTCGCGATGCCAGAGCGTGGCACCGGCCCCACCGGCCACCGCCTCGTTGACGAAGTCATGCCCGTCACGTTCGGCCACCAGCGGCACGAACAGACAACCCGAAACCACCCTGCGAGAATCCTGGACGGCACCGTCCAGCAACACGTCCTCGCCAACAAGTTCGCCCCCGGTAGCCACAGCCACCTCCGACGCCCACATCCTCACGGTGCCCGATACTCCACGGGACGCGACCCTACGATGCCGGCATGCCCAGTCGACGTCGTCTCGTAGTCCTGTTCGGGGGCCGAAGTGCTGAACACGATGTGTCGTGTGTGTCGGCCCGCCACGTACTGGCCGCCGCGGACACCACCCGGTACGAGATCATCCCGGTAGGCATCGACCGCAACGGCCGATGGTCACTAGCCGAGACGGCAGTCGATGCCTTGGCGGCCGACACCCTCCCCGACCGGCTTGACCCCATCGGCCCCACCTGGGACCCACTCCCCCGCCTCACTGAGCTCGCCGCCGGACCAGGCTCGACCAACGTGGTGGTGTTTCCGCTGGTGCACGGTCCTCTCGGCGAGGACGGCACCCTCCAGGGTCTCCTCGAGCTGGCCGACGTGCCCTACGTGGGTTCTGGGGTGCTTAGCTCGGCACTGGCCATGGATAAGTTGGCTGCCAAGGAGGTGCTAGCCCATCACGGCATCGCCCAGGCCCGTCATCGGGCCGTCCACACCGACCAGCTAGTTGACCCAACATCGGATGGATTCAAATCCATGGTGGTCGACCTCCTGAAGGACCTCGGCCCCACGGTCTTCGTCAAGCCAGCAAATATGGGATCGTCGATCGGAGTCTCCCGAGCCACCGACGAGACCAGCCTCGTCGACGCCCTGGCCACCGCCGCCCGCTACGACGAATGGCTGGTCGTCGAAGAGGCCATCGCCGGTCGCGAGATTGAACTAGCGGTGCTCGGCGAGCGCCACCCGCAGGTATCGGGCCCGGGAGAAATCCGACCGGGTGCCGAGTTCTATAGCTACGCCGACAAGTACGAGACGGACCGTGCCGAACTGGTCGTCAATCCCGACCTGCCTCCCGAAGTGACGGCGGGTTTTCAGGAGTTGGCGGCTAGGACCTTCCTTGCCCTGCGATGTGCTGGCATGGCCCGGGTGGACTTCTTCCTGGCCGACGACGGTCGGATGCTGCTCAACGAGGTGAACACGATCCCCGGGTTCACCCCAATCTCGATGTATCCCCGGCTCTGGCAGGCTGCGGGCCTTTCCTACGCCCGGCTGATCGACCGCTTGGTCGACCTGGCCGTGGATCGCCACTCCCGTCGTTGTCGCGACACCGAACGGTGGACTCGACCTCCAGCGACGAGTTCTAGTGGCCGGCGGCCGGATCAAGCGAACGACGTAGGAACCTGAGCAACTCGCCCCGCCGCTGAACCACGGGTCGCAGGGTCGGACCCACACCGGCAGCCCGCAGCACCTCGATCTCGGTGGCCACCCCCACCACAGTCGAGTACGCGCTCAGCAACAGAAGTTGGGCATCGGTGCGGCGCATCCGCCCGGCCGCCATCTCATCTTCCATCCATCGTCGCGCCCGAGCCATCAAGGGCTCGAGATGGGTCCGTACCCGCACGGCGCCCGGTGAGTTCGGCCGACTCACTTCCCGAAGTAGCCCCAGGAGTACCGGCTGGTCCAACGCCAGACGGAACACCTCCCGCACCATGGCCTCGACCCGCTCCCAGTCGGTGCCGTCACCTGTTCGAGATTCCACCAGGACCCGTTCCAGTGCGGTGACCAACTCCCCGGCACACCGGTCAACTACCGAATCCAGCAGGCGTCTCTTGGAGACGAAGTGGTAGAGGATCGTCTGCTTGCGAATACCCAGCCCAGCTGCAAGGTCGTCCAACGACGTCCCGTCGTAGCCGGTGGTCCCAAACGACGCCAGAGCGGCATCCAGTACCAGCTCCCTGGTATCTCGCCGGGTCCCGGTCGTAGCCACAGTGCCACCGTAGCCCCCTTCCTTACCATCTGGTAAGGAGGCCTGACCATCTGGTAGAAAACCCGGTGTGATTCCTGAGTCCCTAGCGGAACGGCGCATCGCCGTCACCGGAAGCACCGGTTTCCTGGGCACCGCTCTAGTTGAGCGACTCCTGCGATCCGCCCCCGGCTGCGAGTTGGTCCTCATCGTTCGACCCGGTCGCCGGGGCGCCGCCCGTCGGGTTGAACGCGACATCTTCCGCAACGACGCCTTCGACGCCCTCCGAGACCAACTCGGCCCGGACGGTTTCGCCGAGATGACCGCGCGCCGGGTGACCGCTGTAGCCGGCGACGTGACCATCGACAGACTCGGCCTGGACGACAACGGTCGAGCCGCGTTGGCCTCGTGTGACACCGTCATCCACTCGGCGGCCGCGGTGAGCTTCGACTCGCCGCTCGATCAGGCAGTCGAGGTCAACCTGCTGGGTCCCGTCCGGATCGTCGAGACACTGGCCGATCTGAGGGTGGCGCCCCATCTGGTGGCCGTCTCCACCTGCTACGTAGCCGGAAGCCGACGGGGAAGCGCCCCCGAGGAGCCCGTCGACGCCAGCCCGTTCTTCGTCGATGTCGACTGGCGCACCGAGGTAGAGGCTGCCCGACGAATCCGCCGCGATACCGAAACGGCCAGCCGTACCCCCGAGAGACTGGTCGGCTTTCGCGAACAGGCCCACCGAGAGCTGGGAGCGGCCGGCACCCCCGGCCTAGCTGCGAAGACCGAGCAACTCCGATCCCGCTGGGTGGACGACCATATGGCCGAGTCCGGCGTGGCTCGGGCCTCGTCGCTCGGCTTCCCCGACGCCTACGCCTACACCAAGGCCCTTGGCGAGATAGCCACAGCCGAGTCGGCGGGCGCCGTCCCTGTGAGCGTGGTCCGCCCCGCCATCATCGAGTCGGCCATCGCCGAACCCTCCCCCGGCTGGATTCGAGGGTTTCGGATGGCCGAGCCGGTCATCATTTCCTACGCCCGGGGTCTCCTGAAGGAGTTTCCCGGCGTCCCCGAAGGAACCATCGACGTCATCCCGGTTGACCTCGTGGTGGCCGCCATCTGCGCTGTGGTCGCCCGCGGCCCCCTGGACCCCGACGACGGGCCAGACATCGTCCAGGTGGCCTCCGGCTCGGTCAATCCACTCCGCTACGGCAAGCTCGTGAACCTGGTGCGCGAGTGGTTTACCGAGCATCCCATCTACGACGACATGGGTCAGCCGATCCCGGTACCCGAGTGGTCGTTCCCCGGCAGAGGCCGGGTCAAGAAGCAGTTGCAGCGAGCTGGCACGATGCTGGACCACGCCCAGAAGGTGTTCGACGTACTACCCGTGCGTGGTCGGCAGGCTGAAGTCGGAGCCCGACTCGAGGAACAGCGCGAGCTGGTCCACCGGGCCGAGGGGTACGTCGACCTGTACGGGGCTTATGCCGAGTGCGAGGCCGTCTACGGACTGGATCGACTGCTGGCCCTTTGGGACCTGCTCGACGACGACGATCAGGCCGCGTTCTGCTTCGATCCCCGGGTCATCGACTGGGACGTGTATGCACCGGAGATCCACCTACCGTCGGTCGTCAAGGCCGGCCGGATACCCATGAAGCCTCCGGCCCGAGGTGGCGAGAGCCGTTCTTCTCGACTTCGACGCCAAGTCTTGGCCCCCGAGCGCCATCTGGTCGCCTTTGACCTCGAGAACACACTTATCGCGTCCAATGTGGTGGCCAGTTACGCGTGGTTGGGGAGCCGCCGTCTCAACGGCCGTGACCGAGTCCGCTTCGTGGCCGGACTGGTGGCCGAGGTCCCAACGCTGCTGTCATTGGACAAGAAGGACCGCAGCGACTTCCTGCGGTACTTCTACCGCCGCTACGACGGTGCCCCGGTCGACCAGATCAGCATCGATGCCGCCGAGAAGTTCAGCGAACTCATACTGACCAAGTCCTTCCCGGCGGCCATCCGTCGAGTACGTGAACACCGGGCACTCGGCCACAGGACCCTGCTCATCACCGGGGCGCTGGACTTCGTGGTCGACCCATTCCGCCCCCTATTCGACGACATCGTGTGTGCGAAACTGGGCGTCGTTGACGGCGCCTACGACGGCCAACTCACTGCCGTGCCACCGACCGGAGAGGCTCGCTATCAGGCCCTCGTGGACCACGCTGCGGCTCACGACCTGGACCTTCGCGAGTCTGTGGCCTACGCCGACTCGGCAAGCGACCTCCCCATGCTCGAGGCCGTCGGTTTTCCGGTGGCCGTCAACCCGGAGACCCGCCTCGCCGGCATCGCCCGCAAACGGGGCTGGCTGATCGAAGACTTCCGCAAGTCTCCCGGAATGCACCGGAACCTGCTGCCCCTCGCCCCGAAACGAACCGTGGGGACCAGCAGATGAGGGCCGATCGATGAAAGCCCTGCAGTTCCGTCGGAACCTGCCTCGCTACGCGGCCGCCCGGATGGCCGGAAGCCTCACTCCCGGACGGGGAGCGGCGGCCGGTCCCCTGAAACTGGTCGACCTTGATGGACCCCAGGCACCGGGCCCCGACTGGGTGCAGGTCCGACCGCGCCTGTCGGGCATCTGCGGCTCGGACCTGGCCACCGTGGACGGCCGCTCGGCGCGCTACTTCGAGCCCCTCGTCTCGTTCCCTTTCATCCCCGGCCACGAGGTGGTCGGCGACCTCGCCGACGGCACCCGCGTGGTCCTCGAACCGGTCCTGGGATGTGTCAGCCGCAACCTCGACCCCACATGTCGGCCTTGTTCGAACGGACACCTCGGCAACTGCGAGCACACCTCGTTTGGGGACCTGGAACCCGGTATCCAGACTGGATCCTGCCACGACACGGGCGGCGGCTGGTCCACGGCGTTCAGCGCCCACCCATCCCAACTCCACCCGATCCCCGACGTCCTCGACGATGAGGCGGCGGTGATGATCGAACCGACGGCCTGTGGCGTGCATGCTGCCCTGGCCGCTGAAGTGCCCGACGGCGGCGTGGTGGCCGTGCTGGGTGCCGGCACTCTGGGCCTCGTCACCATGGCTGCCCTCCGGGCCTATACCGACTCCGGCACCGTGGTGGCAACGGCCCGCTACCCCGAACAACGACGTCAAGCCGCGACCCTGGGCGCCGACCAGGTGGTGGCCCCCGACGAGATCCGGCGGGCCGTCCGACGGATCACCGGTAGCCGGGCCATCGGTGCGCCAGGCCTCGATGAGACCCCCACCGAGGGAATCGTGGACCGTCTCACCGGCGGAGCCGACGTGGTCGTCGACTGCGTCGGATCCTCGACCAGCCTCACCGACGCCCTGGCCATCGTCCGACCGCGCGGCCGCATCGTGCTGGTCGGCATGCCAGCCGAGGTCTCTCTCGAGTTGACCCCCCTCTGGCACCGGGAAATCGCCTTGGTAGGGGCCTACACCTACGGCATTGAGACGCTGCCTGACGGCACCGAGCGTCGTACCTTCGACCTGGCCTCCGAGCTGGTGACCGAGGCAGGTCTGGGATCGCTGGTCACCGCCACCTACCCACTGGCCCGCTACCGGGATGCCCTGGAGCATGCGGCATCTGCCGGCCGACGGGGAGCTACCAAGATCGCCTTTGACATGCGCGACGAGAAGGAGCGCCTCCTGTGACCGGACACCTCGCCCCACGCCCCGGCTTCGTCCTCGACGTCGACCGGAACAGCCCACCCATCGTTTTTCACCATGGGGAAGGCTTCCGCCTCGAGAAGCTGCCACCCGGCCGCTCCCGGGTCATCTACCCGGCCGAACCGCTCGAGGGTCTGCCCGACCCAGACAGCGCCATACGTGAGGCTCTCCTCAACCCGATCGGCGAGTCCGACCCGCTGCCCGCCCTGCTTCGGCCAGGCATGAAGCTCACCATCGCGTTCGACGACATCTCGCTACCGCTGCCCCCGATGCGGCGACCCGACATCCGTCAGCGGGTTATCGAGGCGGTGCTGGACCTGGCCGCGGAGGCCGGCGTCGACGACGTCCACCTGATCGCCGCGTTGGCCATCCATCGGCGTATGACCGAGGACGAGTTGCGCCACGCGGTGGGCGACCGGGTATACGACGCCTTCGCTCCAGATGGGCGCCTCTACAACCACGACGCCGAGGATCCCGACGGGATGGTGGTTCTGGGCGAGACCCCGCACGGCGAGGACGTGCAGTTCAGCCGCCGGGCCGCCGAGAGTGACCTGGTCGTCTACGTGAATATCAACCTGGTTGCCATGGACGGTGGCCACAAGTCCACAGCGACGGGTTTGTCGGGCTACACCGGACTTCGCCATCACCACAACGTCCACACCATGCGGAACTCTCGATCCTTTATGGACCAGGAGAACTCTGCCCTCCACGCCTCGAACTGGCGGATGGGCAAGATCATCCGTGACGCCGGCGTGAAGATCTTCCAGATTGAGACAACGGTCAACAACGACACGTTCGGCCGGGAAGGCCCGCTGGCCCTGCTCCAGAAGCGGGAATGGGAGTGGTCAGCGCGAGACCGAATGCAGTTTCTGGGCATGAAGGCCGGCCTCGATGTCATGCCGACCAAGGTCAAGCGGAAGGTCTTCTCTTCGTGGCAGGCGCCCTACGCCCTGACCTCGGTGCAGGCCGGCGAGGTGGAGGCCGTCCACGAGGTCACCACTGAGAACGTGTACCGCCAACATCTCGTACCGGTGGAGGGCCAGACCGACATCCTGACCATGGGTATGCCCTACATCTGCCCATACAACGTCAACTCGATCATGAACCCGATCCTCGTGATGTGCCTCGGACTCGGGTACTTCTTCAATCTGTATCGAGGCCGGCCGCTGGTGCGCGAGGGCGGCGTTCTGATCATGAGCCACCCCACCCCGTGGGAGTTCAACCCGGTGCACCACCCGAGCTACATCGACTTCTTCGAGCAGGTGTTGGCCGACACCACCGATCCGGTCGAGATCGAGAAGAAGTACGAGAAGCAATTCGCCGAGGACGAGTGGTACATCCACCTCTACCGCAACTCCTACGCCTACCACGGCGTCCACCCGTTCTACATGTGGTACTGGGGCAGCCATGCCTTGCAGCATCTAGGTCGAGTCATCATCGTCGGCGGCGATCCAGCCGCTGTGCGACGCATGGGCTTTCAGGTGGCGTCCACCCTGCAGGACGCCCTCGAGATGGCCTCCGACGTGGTCGGCCCGCAGCCAACGATCACCCACATGAAGAACCCGCCCATCCTGATGGCAGACGTGACCTGACCAATGAAGGTGGTCGTGTGACTTCTGTGCGTCGTTCGGTAGCCAGGGCCCGATCGATCGCTGGCGGGCTCGGCTTTCCGTGGCGTGCCGCACCCGTGCCCGCCGGGATCGAACCGGCGAGCCCGCGCCACCCTCTGGGGGCGGACTACGACACGTCTTGGGCCCGGCGCTACCCGGCCCGTGTGGCCCGGGCCGCCATCCTCGAATCGGTGATGCGTCCAACCATGGCCGTGATTGCCTCACCGGCCCGACGTGGTCTGGACCGCCTTGACGACGTGGACGGCCCTGTGGTGTTTGTGGCCAACCACCACAGCCACGCCGACACTCCCCTGCTGCTGACGTCCATCCCGGAACCATGGCGACACCGGATCGTGGTGGGTGCAGCGGCCGACTACTTCTTTAGCAACCGGGTCGCTGGAGCGGTCTCGGCGTTGGCCATTGGCGCGGTCCCCATCGAACGCACCAAGGTGGGTCGAAAGTCGGCCGACATGGCCCGCGACCTCATCGACGACGGGTGGTCGATGCTTCTATATCCGGAGGGTGGTCGCAGTCCCGACGGTTGGGGGCAGGAGTTCCGGGGCGGTGCCGCCTACCTGGCCATCCGGTGCAACGTGCCGGTTGTACCGATCCATCTGCAGGGAACGGGCCGGATCCTGCGAAAGGGTCGAACGCTGCCCCGCCCGTCACGGACCACGGTCACGTTCGGTGACCCGTTGACAGCTGGGCATGATGAGAACGCCCGCTCGTTCGCCGCCCGCCTGCAGGCCGCAGTGGCCGCCCTCGGCGACGAGGCCACGTCGGACTGGTACCAGGCCCGCCTGCGGGCACACGCTGGCACCTCGCCCGGGCTTACCGGACCGGACGTCGGGGCCTGGCGACGAGCCTGGGCCTTAGGCGACCGGGACCGGCGGTCACGCCGGCGTCGGCGACGGTGGCCTGCTCTCTGACCTCCGGGCAGCCCCGGAACTTACGAGCTTATTTGGATCCAATGGCCTGACGGGTGGCTGATTGCATCGGTACGCTCGGAACATCAACGAATTTGTGACCACCATCACCACCGGCCTACCCCTCATCTCTCCAATCCCGCCACCCAGTTCAGCCAGTCGGTACCCACCGACACCTCGCATGGAGACCCTCCCATGACCGTCGCCGCATCCACCCCCATCGAGTTGATCCAAGGCGTCTACAGCACCCTCGACGAGCGGGTGGCCATCGGCCGCCACCGGCTCGCACGGGCCCTCACGCTGGCCGAAAAGGTGCTCGTCAACCACCTTGACGACCCCGAGAACGCAGGCCTCCAGCGAGGCGTTTCCTACGTCGATCTGAGGCCCGACCGGGTAGCGATGCAGGACGCCACTGCCCAGATGGCCTGGCTGCAGTTCATGACCGCAGGCCTCGAAGAAGTCCGGGTCCCCACCACCACCCACTGCGATCACCTCATCGAAGCTCGAGACGACGGCAAGCGCGATCTGGCGGCCGCCCTGGACGGCAACCGTGAGGTCTACGACTTCTTGGCCTCGGTGTGCGCCCGCTACGGCGCCGGGTTCTGGAAGCCGGGCTCGGGGATCATCCACCAAGTAGTACTGGAGCAATACGCGTTCCCCGGCGGGATGATGATCGGCACCGACAGCCACACCCCAAATGCCGGTGGCGCCGGAATGCTGGCCGTGGGCGTGGGCGGTGCCGATGCCGTCGACGTCATGACTGGGTTCCCGTGGAACGTACGCTGGCCGAAGCTCATCGGCGTCCACCTGACCGGCGAGTTGAACGGTTGGGCAGCTCCCAAGGACGTCATTCTGAAGGTGGCAGACATCCTCACCGTGAAGGGCGGCACCGGCGCCATTGTCGAGTACTTCGGTCCTGGCGCCCGCGGCCTGTCAGCTACCGGTAAGGCCACCATCTGCAACATGGGTGCTGAGATCGGTGCCACCACGTCGTTATTCGCCTACGACGACGCCATCGGTCGCTACCTCGAGTCGACGGGTCGCGAGGCGGTTGCCGACGCGGCCAACGCCGTGGCCCACCACCTGAGAGCAGACGACGAGGTCGAGGCGAACCCCGGTGACTACTTCGATCGGATCATCGAGATCGACCTGTCCACGCTGTCTCCGCACATCAACGGGCCCCACACCCCCGACCTGGCCCGTCCGGTCGCCGACCTGGGTGACGAGGCCGAGCGAGAGGGTTGGCCGCTTGCAGTCAGCGCCGGACTCATCGGCTCGTGCACCAACTCCAGTTACGAAGACATCACCCGGGCGGCCAGCATCGCCCGCGATGCGGTGGCCAAGGGCCTGACGGCCAAGGCGCCTCTGCTGGTCACCCCGGGTTCCGAGCAGGTCCGCGCCACCATCGAGCGTGACGGCCTGCTGGCCGACTTTGAGGCGCTGGGTGCCCAGGTGCTGGCCAACGCCTGTGGACCCTGCATCGGCCAGTGGGACCGCCAAGACCTCGGCGACGGCATCCCCAACTCCATCGTCACCAGCTACAACCGGAACTTCCCCAAGCGCAACGACGGCTATGCCACCACGCACGCCTTCGTGACCTCCCCGGAGACGGTGATCGCCCTGACCATCGCCGGACGCCTGGACTTCGACCCGTCCAAAGACACACTGCTCAATGACATCGGGGAGGAGGTCCGCCTGACAGTGGGCACCGGCGAGGAGCTCCCGGCTGCCGGGTTCGACCCGGGCAAGGAGACCTTCCAGGCGCCGCCAGCGGACGGCTCAAACGTCGAGGTGACCATCTCGCCATCCAGCGATCGCCTGCAAGTGCTAGCCCCGTTCCCCGCATGGGACGGCAGCGACTTGACCGACCTGACGGTGCTCGTCAAGGCCCAGGGCAAGTGCACCACCGACCACATCTCGATGGCCGGCCCGTGGTTGAAGTACCGGGGCCACTTGGAGAACATCTCCGGGAACGTCTACATGGGTGCCGTTAACGCCTTCACCGGCGAGGTTGGCGCCGGCTGGGACGCCACCGACGGCGAAACCCGGGCCTACCCGGAGATTGCCCGGCGCTACCACGAGGCCGGCGTGGCTTGGGTGGCCATCGGTGACGAGAACATGGGCGAGGGGTCGTCACGCGAGCACGCGGCAATGGAGCCACGGTTCCGCGGCGCCAAGGTCGTCATCGCCCGCTCGTTCGCCCGTATCCACGAGACGAACCTGAAAAAGCAGGGCGTCCTGCCGTTGACCTTCGCCGACCCGGCCGACTATGACCTGATCGGTCCCGAGGACCGAATCTCGGTGGTCGGGTTGGCCGACCTGGCACCCGACCTACCGGTAACCGTTGTCGTGACAGCGCCGGACGGCACCGAGACCAGGATCGTGGGAGAGCACACCTACTCAGCCGACCAGATCGAGTGGTTTAAGGCCGGCAGCGCGCTGAACCTCATCCGGGAGCGCTCCGGCAACTGACCCGGCGGCCAGGACTCAATCTCCGTCGGGTATGAGTTGGGCATCGACGGCGACTTCACCCGTCCATCCCCATAGCAACACGCACGTCTCATCGCCGAACAGTTGAGCGTGGTGTTCCCAAGGCTCGTGATGTACCGATTCCCCCACACTCTTGAACTCCCACGGGCCGTCTCCTCGTTGGAAGCTGGCTGTCCCGTGGAGCACGTGGTACGTCTCTTCGGCCGGATGCTTGTGGCGGGGATAGTGCAGCCCGGCACCCCAGATGCCGAGGCCCGCGCTGACCACTGATGACTCCACCAGCCCACTACGGCCGATGACTCGCACGTAGCCGTAATTGTCGATGTAGTGCTGCGAGAGGGTCGCCCGGTATGCCGGTGTCTGGACCCAGTGCAATACCGGTCCCGCTGCGGCGAAGGCCCGTAGCACCGGCTCGACACCCGGTACGTCACTCCGAAGGTCGATCTCGTCGAGCAAACATGCCGCTGGAAGGCGGACGGGGTCGGGCGCAGCCAGGCTTCCGTCCTTCAGGGCGTCAGTCAGGTGCCTGCCGACCTCGGCCAGCATCGAAAAGCGCTCGGTATCTGGATGGCCGTTGTAGAAGCCGGCCAGGGCGGCTACTAGGTCTCGGCGTAGCACACCGATTGGGTCTCGAGACAAGTCTCGCCAGTCAGATTCGGCGGAGTCGGTAGCCCCGGTTGCGGGCCTCAGCCAGCAAGTCCGGTCCGAAGCACAGGAATCGTTCGCTGGCCACCAACTCGTCGAGCACCACGGTCATGGCCTCCTCGTCACCCACCTCGTCCAAGTCGTAGACCTCCTGAGTACGTTTGTCGCCGATGAAGCGTTGATGGGCGAAAGCCGAGGGCCGGTCCATGAAAATGCAGGCTAACCGGGTCGCTCGGACCCGACCTCGAATCGTCGCCGAACTCTCGGTTGGCCGCGCTATTGCTCGTCTTCAACTCCACCATGTCTCGTCAGGCGAAGCTCGGTCATCGGTTCAGGCGCGTAGGGGTCTGCCCGCGGGGCGTCCTTGAATCGTTCGCGAGCCGACATAGGTACTGCACCGACTTCGTCCACCAGGCCGTAGCGGGAGCCTAAGTCTGTGGTCCAATGGACTCGACCGGTCATATCTAGTCGAGCCGAGTCAGCTGCAACAGCGGCTGCAACCCTTCCTATAAAGATCGGCGTTTCGACACCTTCAGTCATGACCGAGACACCTTTAGATGCTTGGTCCTCAATAAACTCGGTTCGAACAGGCCCGGGTCTAAGGCCGATCACAGAAACTCCTCTTGGTAGGAGTTCCAGACCGAGGTCATGGGTCATGCGATCCAGTGCCGCCTTTCCGACGCTATAGGCGGCATTAAATAGGTAGGTGAACCCTGCAGGACTAGTGATGTTGAAGATCATCGAATCCGGACGCCGGAGTAGCAACGGAGCGGCACTCCGGGAAGCCACGTAGTGCGATCGAAGCCCGACCCCCACTTGGTCGTCCCAAATTTCCAGCGGGTGTTCCCAAAACCCACCCTCCCAGGCGGGAGGATCGGGAATCTTGAAAACATTGTTCACGAGGATGTCCAAGCCGCCGTGATGCGATGCGACGAGTTCAAACAGGCCATCGATCTCCTCGTCGACAGCGTGATCGACTTCAACCGCTAGGCCTTGGCCCCCAGCCAGTGATACCAGTTCAGCCGTCGTGTCAATTGTGCGGTCGCCACTTCCTCTTGTACGGCCGGTCACGTACACAGTCGCTCCGGCCTCTCCGAGTCCGATTGCAATTCCCTTACCGATACCCCGGCTAGCACCTGTAACCACTGCAACTCGTCCGGCAAGCGGCGATGTTTGGTTCATTCGAGAAATCCTCCGAGTCCTAGGGCCTTGGATTGGGTGGTTGGACGACAGCAGCGACCTGTGGAGTGGGCGGCGAGCAACGGACTACCGGTCACGCAATTCTCACCCGGGAGAAGTGAGCCGAATACCGGTTTCCAGTCCAGAACCTCCGCGATTGCGCAGCCATGGCCTCTAGTAGTAGGCGTCTCCCCCATCGAGTGAGATAGTCCCTCCGCTGAAACCAGCACCCTCTTCAGAGACTAGGTGGACCGCGAATGCGGCGACTTCCTCCACAGTGACCGGACGCTGAAGAGCGGTATGCGCCGTATAGAAGGAAACCAACTCCTCAACGCCGCCTAGTCCCTGGGCTCGTCCGGCCCGCTCTTGGACCATGTCGGTCACCACGATGCCCGGGCAGATGGCATTGACCGTGACTCCATTCACCCCAACTTCCCGGGCTACAGATTTGACGAACCCGTTGATCGCATGCTTGTTCGCCGCATAACCGGAGATATTCGGCTTGGCCACCTTCCCTTCGACTGAGGAGATCGCAAGAACCCGTCCAGACCCCTGGGGAACCATGTGGCGCAAGGCCCTTCTCGTAGCCCAGAAGGTGTGGTTTAGATTCAGGTCGAGTTCGTACTGCCACTCCTCGTCAGACATTTCCATCACCGGGGCTGTGTCTCTGACTCCACCTGCATTACAAACCAGAATGTCGATCGTTCCGTAGGTCTCCACGGCGTGGTCAACGAGCCCCTCCGCCACTACCTGATCGGCCACGCTCCCAGGCCAGAAAGCCACGCGCTCCCCGCCGTTCATCTCGACAAGGGCTGCTGCACCCTTTTCTGGGCTCCGACCGTTGATGACGACTGAAGCTCCCTCGGCAAGAAATGCCTCAGCGATGGCACGTCCGATTCCCCGGGTCCCTCCCGAGACTGCAGCAACTCTTCCTTCAAGTCTGGATTTACCCACCTGTCCTCAACCCTCCTCTAAGAGTCGTTCTCCGACCGCGGCCGATAATGATGGGCCCGCTGGGTGCGGCCCCCCGCTACCAGTAAGAGTTGACCAGTCACCCAGGATGCTGCGTCGGATGCGAGGTAGACAACGGCCGCGGCTATGTCATCTGGGTCGCCCATCCGAGCCATTGGAATGGTGGCCTGGATCTCGTCCAACTGGTCTTCGACGTTGAGCACCTCTCGAAATGCCTCGGTGGCCACGGGACCAGGGGCAACGGCATTGACGCGAATCACCGGCGCGAGTTCAAGGGCCAGAGTCTGGGTCAAGTTGTTCATCCCGGCTTTCGCGGCCGCATACGGGCCGGTGAACGGTGAACCACGAGTCCCAGCACCTGACGAAATATTGACGATGGAACCGGCGTCGCCCATGCGGAGGGCCGCTGCCTTGCATCCCTGAAAGGCGGATGTGAGGTTGAGGTCAAGTTGGGACCGAAATACCTCATCGGTTGTCTCAACAAGTCGTCTAGTGGTCTTTTCGTCTGAACCACCGACATTGTTTACCCAGATATCCAGGTGCCCGAATCTCTCCATGGCTTGATCGGCGAGCGTTTCAGAAAAGTCTCGGATATCTCCTGGCACTATCAGAGCGGAGCGCCCCCGCTTTTCGATCTCCGCTGCAGTGGCCTCGAGATCATGGATTCTCCTGGAATTCAGCACGACATCACAACCGAAGTCGGCAAGGCCCAACGCGATCGAGCGGCCGATCCCCTGCCCGGAGCCAGTGACTACGGCGACCCGGCCGTTCATCTCGAAGAGGTCGCGTACCGTCATCTCGTCTGATCCTCACACATTCCGGGTTCGCTCATCTCTGGTGGACAAGGCCTGTGGAATCGGTCCACCTACCCACAAAGTAACCCGACGGTTAGTTTGTCAGGGTGGCTGGGACGAACGCGACACGGAGGTAGAGGGTGGCTACGCATACCTCCTTCTGCCGGTTCTGCCACGCGGCCTGCCCGATCCTTGTCGATATTGAAGATGGCGATCGGGTCACCGGCATTCGTGGCGACCGCTCAGACCCTCTCTTCCAGGGCTTCACCTGCGTAAAAGGACGACAACTCGCCGATCACCATCATCATCCCGACCGCCTCAGGACTTCGCTTCAACGAGGCCCTGACGGGTCCTTTGAGCCAATCTCTTCGACAGCAGCCCTTGACCAAATCGCTCAGAGGATCGCAAGAATCGTTGCCGACCATGGCCCCCGAGCGGTAGCCAGTTATACGGGAACGGGTTCCTACCAGAACTCGACTGCCGTTCCAGTTGCCACTGCCTGGCACGAAGGTCTCCAATCTCCCTCCCTTTACACCTCGCTGACTATCGATCAACCGGCCCATCGCTCCGCAGCACTGAGGATGGGGGCCTGGGAAGCGGGCTGGCACAACTTCTCCGATTCCGACGTACACCTGGCCATCGGTTACAACCCGCTCGCCTCGGGCTACGGCCCGGCTGGCGGCCTTCAGGGGACCAACCCGTTCGTTTCTCTGCGGGAGGCAAAAGATCGAGGCCTGAAGACGATCGTCGTGGATCCACGCCGCACCGAGTTCGCGGCCAGCGCCGATGTCTGGCTGCAAATCCGGCCAGGTGAGGACCCGACGCTTCTGGCAGGACTCATCCGAGAGGTCATCCGGCTGGGTCACGCCGACGAGGACTTCTGCAATAGGTACGTATCCAACTTCGGTGAGCTAGTTGCAGCAGTCGAGGCGTTCGATCCTGGATACGTCGCTAGGCGTGCTGCAATCGACGCTCAGGCCCTTACGGAGGCAGCAGAACTCTTTGGGGCAGCCGAGCGCGGATCCGCCGGCACCGGAACCGGGCCGAATATGGCTCCACACTCGATGTTGACCGAACATTTAGCCCTTTGCCTGAACGCCATCTGCGGCCGGGTGAACCGTGCTGGTGACGAACTGGAGAGTGGCCATTTCCTGTCCCCGGGAAACACGCGCCGCGCCGCAGTAGTGCCACCATCGGATCCAGCGCCGGGAGCTGCACACCGCGTTCGGGGCTTGCACGGCATGGCGGACGAGATGCTGACCAACACCCTCGCCGACGAGATCCTCCTCGGTGGCCCAGGGCAAGTCCGGGCGCTCATCGTCTCAGGTGGCAACCCAGTCGTGGCGTGGCCGGACCAGACAAAGACTGTTGCCGCACTCAGGGCTCTAGAACTTCTTGTGGTCATTGACCACCGCATGAGCCCGACCAGCGAGCTCGCGGACTTCGTCATTGCTCCGAGACTCCAACTCGAGCGAGCCGATGTTCCCCACATCATGGACCGGCGCTTTCCAGCGGCATACACGAACTACACCCCGGCGGTTCTGAACCCCGAGGACGACCTCCTGGCGGAGTGGGAGGTGTTTGCCGGTATTGCTGCTCGAAACGGCAGTCCCATAGATCTTCCAGGCGGTGCCATCCCCTTCTCAGACGACGGAGTCGAGCCAGGTATCGGTGACGAGGAGGTCCTTGATCTCGTCTACGGGTCGGCAAGGATGCCAATGGCAGAGATCCGCAGAAATCGGGGCGTCATCCATCCAGACCGTGTTCGGGTCCTGCCAGACGACGGCAGATCCGCTGCCCGGATCGATATCGGCCCAGCGGACGTCGTCCGCGAACTGGGAGAGGTCTTGGCTGAGCGAAGTTCAGCCGACCGATTGCTGGGCAGCGATAGCGAGGCGCAGTTTCCCTATCGCCTCATCAGCCGTCGGGCCAAGCACGTCCTCAACTCCTTCGGACGCGAACTACCGGGGCTATCACGACTGGGAACGACCAACCCAGCGTTCATGCACCCGGAAGACCTGGCCTCTTTGGGCATTAATGCAGGTGAACTCGTGCGGATTGAGTCGCCGAATGGGGCCGTCGACGGCGTCGCCGAACCGTCGCCCGCCGTCAAACGAGGTGTCGTCTCTATGTCCCACGCTTGGGGAACCGCTTCCCAGACAGACGAGGACGTTCGAACGGAAGGTTCACCAACGAACCGACTGGTCTCCAACGAGAGAGGCACCGACCCCATCACCGGGATGGCCGTGCAGAGCGCTATCCCAGTCCGGGTGAGTCGCCTGGGTTGACCCCGGAGGTTCGCTATTCCGCAAGCTTCAGCAGTCTCTGAATTCCTGACGCTCTAGTTCGAGCAGGTCTTCAAACCTGCGGCGGAGCTCTTGGCGACGGCTGCGGTCCATTGCAAGGTTCACTAGCTCATGAGGGTCTTCTTGGAGATCGTAGAGCTCGTGCTCATGATCTTCGAAGGCTGCATCTCGGTCGACTTGTTTCGCTGACGTGATCGGAGTGCCCCGCGTGGTACTTGATCCTCCAATCCCGTAGTAGCGGCAGTACTTGAATCGCCCATCGAACACTCCGCGGCTCGCATAGCGGGTTTCGAGGAGGCCGTCGTACCAGGCCCAGTCCTGCGCGAAGAGAACTTCAGGGCGACCGCCGGTCGACGGGTCGGCCAGGACGCCGCTCATCTGCCGACCTGGCCAACCCTCCAGACGACCCTCGCCGGCTCCGCTGAAGCCTGCCAAGGTTCGGGCTAGGTCGACATGGCTGAACATCGCTTCCGTCGTCGAGCCTGCCGCTGTCACCCCGGGCACGAGGACATAGAGGGGAATCCTCATGGTTTCCTCGTAGTTCCATGGACCCTTCGATCGCAGTCCGTGCGAACCACACTGATCGCCGTGGTCCGAGGTGAAGACGACAACGGTGTTGTCCCAGCCTCCCGTGTCATCCAGTGCATCGAGGATGTGGCCGATGTTCTCATCGCTCAACTGATGCAACTTGGCGTAGTAGTCGAGTTGGCGCAGCCAGTGTTCGGTATCAGAACGTTCCAGCCAGCCGCATGACTTGCTTGATTCGTGGAGAAAACGTCGGTGCACGTCCGGCTTGGTGTGAAGATCATCGTCAAAGTTGACCGGCAGCTCGGTGAACCACTCGTCGTAGGGAAGTTCGAACGCCGGAAGCGGGTCATTGCGACCCCAGTCCCGCATGGCGTGTCGATCGCGCACCGACTCGAAATGAAGGGGATTGGACTCCTGATACCAGGGTTGGTCCATCGGATACCACATGACGTCATGAGGGTTCACCAAACCTACTGCGAGGAACCAGGGCTGATCTGAGGGTGCCGAGTTGCGGATCCATTCGGAAGCCGAAGTCGCTATCGGCCCGTCGAACTCCGTTCCACTTCCTGCCTGACCCCAGAACGACTTGTCATTTCCTTCCCAGTCCGAAAAGCCGTAGGCGTCCATGTCTGGATACGCCTCGAAGGTGAGGTGCCATTTCCCCTTGTAGGCCGTGTAGTAGCCCTGCTCGCGAAAGATCTTGCCCAAGGTGTCCGCGTCGGTCCCCAGTTCACCGTTGGCCGGCTCGATGCAATTCTCGTTCACACCGTGGACGGGCATGTAATCGCCGGTGAACAAGGTCCCGCGTGATGGAGAGCATGGTGAGGTGTGCGTGTAGTAACGGGTGAACTCGAGGCCCCCGTCGATGAGGCGTTGCCTGTTTGGGAGTTCCAGGCCATTAGGAAGCCAGTCCCTCTGGCGCTCTTGATCTGCCAGCAAAAGAAGCACGTTTGGCCGGTTCATGGAAGTTCTGCCGCCAACTGCCCGTGGTCATCCAAGGCGGCCAACGCCCTCAGAGCCATTGTCTCGGCTAGGAGTCTGGTCCGCGGCTCGTCCATGTCTCCGACAACCATAAGTGCGGCCGCGATCGTCAGGCCATACCACATGGCCTCCTCATACCCGGCCAGTAGTTCGACGGGATCCAAACCCGGTTGGAGCGCCCTCACGGCGTCGGCGTAGAGAGCCAGAAGTTCTTCCTCATGATGCCGTCTGCTTTCGATGGTGAGCGACTGAGAGATGAAGTAGGCGAGGTCCCACGAGGCAGGTCCGACACCTACCCCTTGCCAGTCGATGACGGTCACCTCGGTCCCATCAGGAGAAAACAGCAGATTGTCGAGTCGAAGGTCCAGATGGATCAGGGTCGCGAGGCACCCACGGCTATTGGCCAGCGCCTCGTCGAGTCGCCTTTCCAACAGCTCCCCAGCGACCGAGATGTTCCGATCCGAATCGGGTCCGATCATCTCAGCAAGGGGGTTCCAGCCGTTGCGGACATGATCCCCGAGAGATCTGCGACGATCCGGTGAATCCAGGGTGGGAAGCCACTCGAGGCCGCCGATCTCCGGGTCACCTGCCCATCTCGCATGAAGCGAGGCCATCTCACGGATGACCAGCGCGGCACGACCGGAGTCGATCCCGTTGAGTTGGTCTACCTCGACATCCGCCTCGATTGCTTCGAGGAGAAGCAGGAACTCTGCGCTCTCAGCGTCGTACCAAGAGGCATATACATCTGGCAGCCGCATCGGAGTGCGGTTCGCCAAAGCGTCAAAGAAGCGCAACTCTCTTTCATAGATGCCGACGGCCAACGCCCGGCTGCGCACCAGTTCCCGGGAGGAGCCGAACTTCGCGACCACGCGAGGCGGGCCGTGCGGCGCATCGCCATATCGGAGGTCGAGGAGAAAGAGCTCGCACAGCATTCCACGGTCTAGACCCAGTGGCTCCGCCTCGAAGTCCAGGACTTCGACGCCGAGAGCCCTGGAGAGCACCTCTGTGGTCAGGTCGCTCATACTGACTGGAAACGGAGCAGATCCGATCATTGGACGAGGTGACTAGGGATTGAGGCGGAAGCGTGTAAACCAGGTCTAGGCATCGGACACTTCGATCGGTCAGGCGAAAGCTGCGCCCGACCACCACGCCTCCATGCGGGGCCGAATATCGAGGGACACCAGTTCGATGACGCCGGCCGCCGGGACCTCGAGATAGGTGAAATTTCCATAACCCTCGGTAGGCGGGCGTGCTGCCGCCAAGAGCGTCGCTCCGCGGTCCAGGAGATCCTGTGTCTGAACTGAAATATCGTTGACCCATACCCCAAAGTGGTGGATACCGGGTCCTTGCGAACAGTCCCAGATGCTTCCAGCAGGCCCTTCGACCAACTCAACGTGGACCGGTCCCCCGGTCGAGTAGACGAAGCGGAGAGGGACAGAAAGTTTCCCTTCTGCAGGGGTCCAGACTTGCTGGTTGGGAACCTCGGCCGGTTCAGCCCAACTGACTTCCTGAAGCGAACTCCAGTCCCTCATGGCCCTCGAGAGGTCAGCAACCAGAAAGCCGAAGTGAAAGATGTCCGCTGGGTTCACGAGGATGCCCTATGCCTCGGGACGGCGATCAATAGTTCGCGGGTACGTAGTAGCGCTACTCGAGTGTCGGCCTTCTTCGCCTGGCGGAGGTGGTTCACGACGTCGTCAATTCGAGGTCGAGCCGCTTCAGCCCGCGGAGCATGAAACTGGGTTGATACTGGACTTCGTTGTCGGAACTTAGGGAGAAGGAATGGATCCGACGGCTGAGCTCTTCCAACGCGACCACGGCTTCTAGCCTGGAGAGGCTTGCCCCAAGGCAGAAATGGTTGCCTTTCCCAAAGGACAAGTGTTGCGAGAGGTTGTCCCGATTCGGCTCGAATGAGTCTCCATCGGGGAACAACGTCTCATCACGGTTGGCGGACGCGTACATGATGACGACCCTGGAACCAGCGGGGATGCTTGTGCCTGCGACGTCAACATCACGTGTCGCGATCCGCCACATCCCCTGGGTGGGAGATGAAAGACGCAGGCTCTCTTCAACAACCCGGCCCGCCACCGTGGGGTCGGTCTGCAATTGGTTCCAGATTTCAGGACGGTCGCTGAGGAGGAGCATCGCCTCGGCTAGGAGTTTCGTCGTGGTCTCGTTCCCGGCGACAAGGATCTGCTGGAGGATGCTGAGAATCTCCTCGGTGGACAGCGGTTCGTCGGGCAGGTCAGGGTCCTCCTGCACATCAATACGTGCCTGGACCAGGTTGGTCAGGATGTCGTTACGGGGTTCCGCGCGCCTCTGATCCAACTGCTCGGCGAAGTAGTGCTGGAACTCGATGATTGATTTCTCGCACTCGACCTGTTCATCGACCGTGAGGTGCCTCCCGGTACCGGCAATCGCATCGTCGCTCCAGCGTTTGAAATCTTCTAGTCGATCACCGGGGACGTTGAGCGCCCGCGCAATGGTGGCTACGGGAAGCGGTACTGCAAACTCCTCGACGAACTCACACCGACCGGCGGGAAGGAATCGACCGATCAGATCATTGCTCAGGTTCCGGATGAACGGTTCGAGTTCGGCTATCGCGCGCGAGGTGAAGGCACGACTCACGAGTTTCCGATAACGCGTGTGTTCCGGCGGGTCGACCGTCAGAAGAGTGTCCCTGCGGCGATAGGCCCCAAGTTCCTTCTGGACCTCGGCAAGTCGTCTGATTGCCTCTTCACTCGGCGGGAGGCCTGAACGCCCGAACTTGGAGGAAAACGTCTCAGGGTCCATGAGGACCTGCATGACATCTTCGTGCCTACTGATCAGATAGAACTCGGTACCCGCTGCTTCTGTGGGAAACACGGGACACGAATCACGCATGGCCGAGTAGTACAGGTGGGGACACTGCTGGACCTCCGGGTCCAGGATGTCGAAACCATCTAGGTCTGTGTGGGTACCGGTCATCGCATGGCCTCCTTCACCTTCCGCACCGTTGGCGATTGCCCTGCGCCATCTCTGTTCACTTGCCGACCAGCCGCTCGACGACCGCCGCAAAGTCCTCCAAGACCCCTACACCGACGGTCACATAGGAGATGCCATAAACCTCTCTCTGCCTCTGGAGCTTCTCCACGATCTCTTCGACAGAGCCAACAAGTACATGGGGGTGGTCCTGCAGGCTCTCACTCTCCACACCGACTCTCTGCGCTACTAGCTCCAGGTCTGGCTGCGGGTTGTGAGTGACCGAGGTGAAGTAGGCGCCTATCTCTAGTTCCAGATCACCGAATCGGTCTCCGGCTCCTTCGCGAATCCAGTCGACCTTCTTGGAGGTCTGGCCTGAACTTCCCGAATGCACGCCGTCGAAGCCAATCCGTCCGCTCGAATTATCGAAGTTCAGTGACACGATGTCTGCAATACGGCCGGCCGCCTTGAGCACCCGTGGTGATCCCCCACCAACCATGATGCTGGGGCCTTCCGGTTGGACCGAAGCGGGCACGGCCCTCATGTCCTTTGCCGTCACGTGCGCACCATGGAATGAAAGATCCTCTCCAGCGAAGAACTGGCGAATGAACTCCACGGTCTCGATTAGGCGTTCAATCCGGACTCCGGGGGGTTCCATTGAGATCCCGAGGGCCTCGTAC
>Ga0208765_1000598_pt1 | contig 23906 bp, 27 predicted proteins | sample ETNtaG_2_FD_185783 | JGI IMG/M metagenome (GOLD analysis project Ga0208765, IMG submission 185783) | Marine microbial and viral communities from oxygen minimum zone, Eastern Pacific Ocean - ETNP201406SV203 (SPAdes) (version 2) | ecosystem: Environmental > Aquatic > Marine > Oceanic ...
GTTTATAACGTTAAACCCTTTTGGGAATCTAAAGGTCTTATGTAGAAAATATCTTGGTTCTCTAAACGTCTTAATGAATTCTATTTACCAAGTCTAAACTCATATGTTTATATAACGAGAAGTAAATAGTGATTTTGCATTTTGATATTAGAAACTGCCAAATAACTGCCAAATATTTTATAGCTTTATAGTGTAACTGCTAGAGTAATTTTAATTGTTACAGAGGGAATTACTAGTGGAGAAGATGGGACTCGAACCCACGACCTCTTGACTGCCAGTCAAGCGCTCTAGCCAGCTGAGCTACATCCCCATTTATTTTCTTAATGTAGTAGGATTTGCAAAGTCTGTAGTAACATATGCCTCTGGATTAACAGATTTTATTATTGATAAAACCTTTCTTACTTTTCTTCTTGGGACAATGCACCAACAAATAGTAACAGCTCCGTCTCTTCCTTCTCCATTAATTACTGTCACCATAAAATTTTTATCTCTTAAGGCTTTTGCTACACTAGGAGAGTTTGCAGAAGAAAAAACTCTTACAACCGTGCTTCCTATTCCAATAATCCTCTCAATATATGATCCTAATAGAGTTCCTGCTGCAAAACCTAGCGCATACCCAAAAATTAAAACGGGTTCATCAATATCATTAATTACTTTAGAAACAACAATTATCCATATTGCTGACTCTACTAAACCTATAAATGCTCCCAGAAAAGGTTTTTTGCTTACTACAAGTCCTCTAATTGTTGTTAAAGCCTGGTCAATTAGCCTTAATACAAAAATTATTAATGTCGAAAGGAATAAACTCATAATTCAAAAATAATCTATTTGGAAATCTAATTAATCTTAAATTTGTTTTTTTATTAACCATTTACTATGGAAATACGAAAAGCAAATACAGGAGATATTGATGCAGTATTGTCTATCACTAGTGCTTGTGCAAAAGATATGATTTCTAAAGGTATATTTCAATGGAGTGAGGAATACCCAAGCAAAGAATCTTTTGAAAATGATATAGAAAATAGCTGCCTATATGTAATTGGGGATAAAAATAAAATAATTGGCTGCATAAGCATTAGTTCTCATATGGATCAAGAATATCGATCAGTAAAATGGATTTCAAAAAGTAATAAAAATATTTATATTCACAGGCTTTCTGTTGATCCCATAATGCAGTCTAAAGGATATGCTCAACAATTAATGGGTTTTGCTGAAAATTATGGAAGAAAAAATAATTATGAGTCAATCCGGTTAGATACTTTTTCTAAAAATACAAGAAACCAAAAATTCTATGAACAAAGAGGCTACGTTAGACTAGAAAATGTGTATTTCCTTAACCAAAGTCAAGATCCATTCTATTGTTATGAATTAATCCTTTGAAAAAATGTAAATTTGATACCTTAAGATGAGTAAGATAAGAATAACTAAGAAGTTCACTTTTGAAGCTGGGCATGCTTTATATGGTTACGATGGTAAATGCAAAAACGTACATGGTCATAGCTATAAATTGTATGTAACTGTTATTGGCGTCCCTATTAAAGAAAAAGACAATGTTAAATATGGGATGGTAATTGATTTTTCTGATTTGAAAGCAATTGTTAAAAAAGAAGTGATTGAGAGTTTTGATCATTCAATAATATTTAACCAGAATACTCCCCACGTTGAACTTGCTAAAACACTAAAGAGTCAGGGACATAATGTTCTTCTAGTAAACTACCAACCAACAAGCGAAGGCATGATTATTGATATAGCTAATAAAATTAATAATGCTTTGCCAGAAAACATACAGCTTCACTCGCTAAAACTTCAAGAGACTGACACCTCTTATTCCGAGTGGTTTGCCGCGGATAATTAATCTTTAAGTATATTTGAAGGCAATATAATATGAAACTTACAAAGGGCAAGAAAATCTATTTTGCATCAGACATCCATCTTGGTGCTCCAAATTTTGAAGAAAGTTTAGTTCGTGAAAAAAAATTTATTTCATGGCTAGACACAGTCAAGAAAGATGCTGAAGCTATTTTTTTAGTTGGTGATGTTTTTGATTTCTGGTTCGAATATAAAGAAGTCGTGCCTAAAGGATTTACAAGAACCTTAGGAAAACTTGCGGAAATTTCTGACTTAGGTGTTCCAATACATTTCTTTGCTGGGAATCACGATATGTGGCTGACAAATTACTTTGAAAAAGAACTAAATCTAAAAGTATATAATCGCTCTAAAGTTTTTACTATAAACAATAAAAAGCTTTTTGTAAGCCATGGTGATGGGCTCGGTCCTGGAGATAATTCTTATAAAAGAATGAAAAAGATTTTCAAAAACCCCTTTTTTAATTGGTGTTTTAGATGTCTTCATCCCGATTGGGGAGTGAAGCTTGGAAAATACTTTTCTAATAAAAACAGAATAAAATCATCCTTAGAAGATCTCAAGTTTAATGGAAAAGAAAATGAGTGGTTAACACAATATTGTAGGAAAAAACTAAAAAATGAGCATTATGATTTCTTTATTTTTGGGCACAGACATATTCCTTTAGAGGTAGAATTAAATAGCAGTTCAAAATACATAAATCTTGGTGATTGGATAACCCAATTTACCTATGCTGTTTTTGATGGCAGTCAAATATCTCTTGAAAAGTATTAACTCCTCCTTTAATTCATGTCTTCTGTTAAATCCAGTTTTCTAAAATCTGGAAATTTAATTGATGTGAACGTAACTGTTAGGATTGTCATCACCCCACCAAAGACTACTGCTGGAATAGTTCCTATTATCTTTGCAGCTAGCCCACTCTCAAAAGCTCCTAGTTCATTAGAAGATCCTACAAAAATTGAGTTCACTGAAGCTACTCTTCCTCTAACCTCATCCGGAGTTTTTAACTGCAATATGGTTTGTCTAATGATCATAGAAACTCCGTCCGTAACGCCATATAAAAACAAGGCAATTACTGAGACCCAAAAAATAGAAGATACTCCAAATGCAATTATTGAAAGACCAAAACCAAAAATTGCCAACAGTAATTTCTTGCCTGCATTTTTAGTCAGCGGAATATATGCTGAGGCAAACATCATTAGAACAGAGCCAACAGCAGGAGCAGCTCTTAATATTCCAAAACCTTCAGAGCCAACCTCTAATATGTCTTGAGCATAAATTGGCAAAAGAGCTATTGCTCCACCAAATAATACAGCTACCATATCTAAAGTAATAGCTACCAAAATTGCTTTTGTCCTGTAAACAAAAGAAAGTCCGGCCTTTAAACTTTGTAAAATGGGTTCTCCAATTTTTGGGTTGAGTATTGGTTTTTTCTTAATAAATATTGTCAATAATAGGCCTGCAAAAATAGCAGCAAGCACAAAACCCATTGAAGCATGAACACCAATCCAGGCAATAGAAAATCCTGCAAACGCTGGACCTACAACAATAGCTAGCTGCCATGTTGAGCTGCTCCATGTTGCTGCATTAGGATATATTTTCTTAGGGACAATCAGTGCTACTAAAGAAAAAATTATTGGTCCAAAAAACGCCCTAATAAACCCTCCTATAAAGACTAAAAGATATATACCAATTAGAATTTCTTTGGAAGAGTATGTAGAGTATACATAAGGGCTTGTCACAAGATAATATCCTATGGCAACAAAAAGAAAGGCGATTATCGCATAGACAAACAATCTTTTTTTCTCGTTTTGATCTACAATATGTCCAGCAAATAACGCCATTGAAACCGCTGGAATTACTTCAACTAATCCAATTAATCCTAAAGAGAGAGGGTCTTTGGTTAAACTATAGACCTCCCATTCTACAATAATAAATTGCATGGACCAACCTATGACTAAAATAAATCGGATAAGCAGGAATATATTAAATTCCCTGTACCTAAGTGCTGCATATGGGTCTAGCTTGTTATCCAAAATTTAATTTTTTATATCCATTACTTTTAATTGAAGTTTTTGTTGTCCGTTCCATTCATTCTCATCTACAGTAAATGCAGCATTGAATAATTTTTTGTTTAAAATGTTTGGGTATTTATTAGCAAGGCCAAACCCTATTGCATTATATATTGATGCGCTATTTTGTTGTGTTAAATTAAATTTTAAATGTGTGTTGTCCTGACCCACAACTTTTGCATATCCCGTGTCTCTTAAATTGTTGGCACTAAATATAGGTGTTTTATTTCCAGGTCCAAAAGGAGCAAACTGTTTTAATATTCTGTAAAATTTTGGCGTTATTTCTTCCAATTTAATTTCTCCTTCAATGGCAACTTTTTTGCTTGCCGCCTCCTTAGAAATTGTGCTCCTTACCACTTCTTCAAATTTGTTTTTAAAATCTTTGTATTGAGATTTTTTTATTTTTATTCCTGCAGCATACTTATGCCCTCCGTATTGTAAAACAAACTCTTTACATTTTCCAATGGCGTCATGAATATTAAATCCATTAACTGACCTTGCTGATCCAACGAAAAAATCATCGCTAGAGGTAAATACTATAGTGGGTCTATAATAAGTTTCCATTAATTTTGATGCTGCTATTCCTATAACTCCTTTATGCCAGTCAGGATTACAAACTACAGTAACACTGGATTCTTCATTTTTGTGTTTCTTGATTTGACTTAGCGATTCTAGGGTAGTTTCTTTATCTAATACTCTTCTTTCTATATTTAATTGATCTAATTTTTCAGCTAAAATTCTGGCTTTATCTATATCTTCCTCTATTAATAATTCTACAGCTAAATTACCCGAATCCATTCTCCCTGCAGCATTAATCCTAGGGCCAATATAAAACCCCAATTCATTAATTGTTATAGTTTCTTTTTCAAGAGTATCAATTATTGCCTTCAATCCTATCCTTGGTGATTGATTAATTTGCTGTAGTCCATAGTAACATAGAATACGGTTTTCTCCAGTCAGTGCAACAATATCTGCGACAATTGCAAGGCTAATCAAATCTAAATATTCTTTTATTTGCTCTATAGGTTTCCCCATAATAACATTTAGTCCTTGTATGAGTTTAAAGCCAATTCCACAGCCACATAGTGACTTATAAGGGTAGTTGCAGTCTTCTCTAAGAGGATTTAGAACAGCTATGGCTTTTGGGATTTCATTAGACGGAGTATGATGATCACAAATAATAAAATCAATGTTTTTCTCCCTAGCATATTCAACTTGATCTAGCGCCTGAATTCCACAATCTAAAGCAATAATTAATTTAACATTATTCGATTCAGCAAACTCAATTGATTTCATGGAAATTCCATACCCCTCGCTATATCTATCAGGTATATATGTTAAAACTGTACCGCTTATATGTTTGTTTAAAAAGGAGCTGACTAAGGCAACGGAAGTGGTTCCATCAACATCATAGTCTCCAAAAACTAGAATTTTTTCGTTTTCCTTAATAGCTTGCTGAATTCTATCAACTGCCTTTTGCATGTCTTGCATTAAAAAAGGATCGTGCAAGTCGGTCAAAGAAGGTCTAAAAAAAGTTTTTGCTTTATCAAAAGTATCTATGCCTCTATTTAATAATAGGACAGATACTAGCTTGCTTACATTAAGCTGGCCTTGTAGCGTTTTAATTTTAGTCTTATCTTGCTCTTTTTCTAATTCCCAAATCATTTGTTCTACGAATTGTAATGAATTTCTGTTGTAATTTCTGCAAATGATCGAAACATCTCCATTACTCCACAATATTTCGTGATAGATAAGGTAACTGCTTTGTTAATCTTTTCTTTGTCCAGCTGTTCTCCATAAAAATGGTATTCCATCGAAACTTTGTTATAATATTTTGGATGTTCCTGGGTCAAGCTGCCAATAGTGTTTATTTTAAAGTCAATAAGTTCAACCTTCATTTTTTCTAATATAGAAACAACATCAATTCCTGAACACACCGCCAAAGAAGACAGCATTAATGCTTTAGGGCTGGCAACTTTTTGATTGTCCCCTTCTAATGAAGAGCCTAAAGTTAGTGACGATCCGTTTGGGCCAATAGTTTGAAATTTCATTCCTTCACTCCATTTTGTAATTACTTTGTTTGTCATATATTAATTGTTTGATGCGATCACTATAACAATTTCACCTTTTGGTTTTTTGTTGCTATAGTGGTCCTTAATTGATGATAATGTTCCACGAATTGTCTCTTCATAGATTTTGGTTAATTCTCTTGAAAGACTTGCTATTGTTTCTCCTCCAAAATATTCACATAGATCCTCTAAAGTTTTTATCAGCCTGTGTGGAGACTCATACAGAATGATGGTTTTATTTTCTTTTGAAAGTTGAGATAATTTCTTTTTTCTTCCTTTTTTATGCGGAAGAAATCCTTCGAAAAGAAATCTATCACTTGGGATTCCGGACTGCAAAAGCGCTGGAACAAATGCTGTGGCTCCTGGCAAACATTCAATAGGAATTTTATTTTCTATACAAGCTCTTATTAATAAAAATCCTGGGTCAGAAATTCCTGGAGTTCCCGCATCACTAATAATTGCTATAATAGTTCCGCTTTTTAATTTTTCAAGGACACCTTTTGTGTTTCTGTGTTCATTATGCATATGATACGAAATCATCTGTGTAGTGATGTCATAGTGTTTTAGGAGAGTTTTTGAAACCCTTGTGTCTTCTGCCAATATTAAGTCTACCTCAGATAATTTCTTAACCGCTCTATAGGTTATGTCTTGTAAATTTCCTATGGGTGTTGGTACAATATATAGCTTGCTCATTGCTCCTTAAAAAGAATTTATTTTAATTTGGGTAAATAGGTGTTTGATTTTTATTAAATTTATTTCTTTTAAAATCTAATTTATTTAAATCAACCTGTAATTTTAAAAATACAAAATGTTTCTTGAAAATACTTTGAAATATGGCAAACAATTTGGATGGATTGAGGTAGTCTGTGGATCTATGTTCTCAGGAAAAACTGAAGAATTAATTCGACGTCTAAAAAGAGCAGAATTTGCTAAACTAAAAGTGGCTATTTTCAAGCCAATTATTGATACAAGGCACAAGGAAGAGGACATTGTTTCTCACAATAAAAATAAAATTAAATGCAAACCTGTTTCAAGTGCTAGCGAAATATATAATATCGCAAAAAAATGTGATGTCGTTGGAATTGATGAGGCTCAGTTTTTCGATGATGAAATAATTGAGGTCTGTAATGCATTAGCAAATAGTGGGGTTCGAGTTATAATTGCGGGCTTAGACATGGACTATGCAGGGAACCCTTTTGGGCCAATGGCAAACCTAATGGCAACAGCAGAATATGTGACTAAAGTTCACGCAATTTGTTCAAAAACTGGGGGTCTTGCGCAATACAGCTACAGAAAAGCTAAAAATGCCGAACTAATTATGTTAGGGCAAGAAGAAGAGTATGAACCTGTTTGCAGAGCCACATTTTTTAAGCGAATGAATAAAAGGACAAAAAACATTAAAGTCTCTGAAGCGAAAAGCTTCGAGCAAAAAAAGAACAAAAAATGACTAAGGTTCAACAGTCTGTTCTTGAAATTAATTTACAATCCCTAGAGAAGAACTTTTTTCATATCAAGTCTCTACTTTCAAAAAAAAATACAAAACTAATGGCTGTTGTAAAAGCCAATGGCTATGGTAGTGACGCTTTAATTATATCAAAAAAACTTCAAGAATTAGATATAGATTATTTTGCTGTTGCATATGCTTCTGAGGGAGTAATTTTAAGAAAAGCAGGGGTAAAAACTCCTATTCTTGTGTTACTTCCCCAGGCTAGTTCAGTAGAAGAAATTGTCAAATACAATCTGGAACCAAGCTTATATTCCTTTAGTATTTTGAAAAATTTTCTGAAATTTTTAAAAGAAAATAGCTTCAAAAAATACCCTGTACATGTAAAGCTAAACACAGGATTAAATAGAGTTGGGTTCGGTTTAGATGATTTGTCTGAAGTTGTTTCTAAAATACTAAACTCTAGCAATGTAGTGGTTAGAAGTGTTTATTCTCACTTGGCAGCAAGTGAAGATGCTTCTGAAATTTCATTTTCAAAAAAACAAATTGAATTGTTTAACGCTATGAGCTCGAATATTATTTCCAAATTAGATTATACTCCTATGCTGCATATCTGTAATACCTCTGGGCTAATAAATTTTCCTGAAGCTCATTATGATATGGTTAGATCAGGAATAGGTCTGTTTGGTTTTAGTGGAAATTCCAAAATTAAGCTCTCTCCTGTTCATCAACTAAAATCTGTTATTTCACAAATCCATATTATAAATAAGAACGAAAGTGTTGGCTACAATCGCTCATACTTTGCAAATGCAAAAGAAAAAATTGCAACAATCCCGATAGGACATGCTGATGGCATTACTAGAGTTTTTGGAAATAAAAAAGGGTTTGTTTTTATAAATGGAGAAAAAGCATTTATAGTAGGGAATGTCTGCATGGATGTTATAATGGTTGATGTATCAAATATTAAATGTAAAGAAGGTGATCAAGTAATTATCTTTGATAATGTTCATACTGCAGAAGATTTGTGTTCCATGGCTGGTACAATCTCGTATGAGCTAATCAGTGGTATTTCCGTAAACAGAATCTCTCGCTCCATAGTCGAATAAGTCAATTCCCTTTCTTTATTTTCTTCTTGAGTGTTTAGTTTGTTGGGCACAAAATTAGTTTTTGTATTTTTAGGCCACAATAATAGTGGTGAAAGCAAGAATTTATCCAAGAATACTGTCTTTTTTCTTTTTGTCTTTGACAATTATTTTTTTTAATTGTTCAATGGACGAAGAATATGTGCATATTGCTTATTCTCCCGTATATTTTAATCTTCAGACAGTTCCCTATGATAATTTGTCGGAATATAATTTTTTTCAAGGAGAGATGAAAAATCTTTCTCCTGTATATGGGGTCCTTCCTTACGAATTAATTAATCCTCTTTTTACAGACTATGCTTTGAAGGATCGTTTTGTTTGGATGCCGCAAGAGGAAAATGCTTATTTCCTAGGCGATACTGAAATATTCAATTTCCCGACGGGCACTATTTTAATCAAAAACTTTTCATATAACGGGGTTGTTCCTTCAAATGAAAGAAAAAATATTGAAACAAGGCTAATGATCAAAAAAAATGAAGGATGGGTTTTTGCAAATTATATTTGGAATGATGAGCAAACTGAAGCTGTTTATAATTTGGATGGGAGTACCGTTGAAATAGAATGGATTGAAAATAATATAACCAGCACGGTTAATTATAGAATCCCTAGTAGTTCTGAATGTGCTACATGTCACAAAATTTCTGACATTCACACACCTATTGGTGTCAAACCAATGAATTTAAATAAAATAATAAGCTATCAGGATTACTCCATGAATCAGATTGAAAAATGGATAGATTATGGATACCTTGACAATGCTCCTGACAATATAGAGACAATGATTGATTGGACAGATCCTTCAAATTCATTAGAATTAAGGGTTAGATCCTATTTGGATATAAATTGTGCTCATTGCCACTCTGATAACACCCATTGTGAATATCGCCCTATAAGACTTGATTTTGATTCAACTGAAGATTTAACTAATTTAGGCGTCTGTCTTGCTCCTGACACAGACTTAGGAAATGGGACCGATTTAATCGTTGCTCCCGGCAATTTCATCAGATCAGTTCTACATTTTAGAATGTCGTCTGTTGAGGAAGAATACAGAATGCCTTTACTAGGCAGAACTCTTGTTAATCAAGAGGCTGTAGCCTTGATTGAAGAATGGATAACGTCATTAAGTATAAATTGTGATTAAAACCTTATTTATGAAGAAATTATTATTGATTGTAGCTGCTTTTTTAACTTTTTTTTCTGTTTTTTCCCAAGGAAGCGCTGGAGATTCTTGCTCTAATCCTATTGCAATAGGCTCTGGAAGTCATTACGTAGAAAATATAAATGGTGCGTCTTTTTCATTAAACTGCAGTGAATATGATGCATCCAATGGAGATCTCGAATGGTATATATATACTCCGAATGACGATTATTTGACAACCATAACATCAGACCTTGAAGTTAATGACAATCTTGACACAAGATTTCATGTATATCAAGGGTCTTGTGATGATCTTAGCTGTGTCGCTGGAGATGATGACAGTGGCGCAGGATATTTATCTGTTACGTCCTTTTATGTATATGCTGGAGAGAGTTATTATATTGCGTGGGATGATAGGTGGGAAAATGAAAGTTTTGAGTTTCAGCTTATAGAGGAAGACCCTCCACCTCCGCCTCCATTTGGTTTTACTGTGTCTTCTGTTTCCACTGTTGGATCTGAAAGAGGACTTTTAGATATGAACAATGACAAATTAGATGACTTAGTTTCAATTCAACAAACAAGCATAAATATTCACTATCAGCTAGGTGAAGGCGGTGGCTTCAATCCTGTAAGTATTCCAACTTCATATGCGGATAATACTCCTAGTTGGAGTTTAGCAGCGGGTGATTTTGATGGAAATGGGTATAACGACCTCCTTTATGGCGGAGGAAGTGGTGTTACTTTTATGCAAGCTAATTCAGACGGAACTTCATATACAGAAATCTCTGGTTCAGAATACGTTTTTTCTCAACGATCAAATTTTGTTGACATTAATAATGATGGACATCTAGATGCCTTTGTATGTCATGATATAGAGGCTACGGTTTATTATATTAATGATGGTAATGGTGTGTTAGAGTTTTTTCAAGGACCAGATGAAAATGGAATCACTTCTGGGGTAGGTGGAGTAGCATATGAGCTAGCTTCATGGGACACCTCTGCTCAAGAAGGAGGTAATTATGGTTCTGTATGGATTGACTATGACAATGACAGAGATATAGACATGTTTATTGCTAAATGTAGAGGGGGTAATGTGCAGTGGAAAAATAATGAATTATGGAGAAACAATGGAGACGGCACCTTTTCAAATGTAGCAGATGTAACCGGATGGTATAATTCATATTATCCTGATGGCGGACACGATAATAGTTCCAATTTAGGCGATCCTGTTCAAACCTGGTCTTCAGCCTGGGGGGATTTTGATAATGATGGCTATCTAGATGTTTATGTTGGCGCTAGCGCAAGTGGTGATGGAGCTCATAAATTAATGAAAAACAATGGAGATGGCACATTTACAGATGTCACAGCTAATTCTGGAGTGGAAGACGCTCCATATGGAATAGAAAACAATTCTGCAGACGTTGACAACGATGGGTATATTGATGTTTTTACTAACGGAGAAATTTTGTTAAACAATGGAGATTTTACTTTTTCTCTATATAGTGCTGGAACTCCAGGCCCTGGTGCTATTGGAGATGCAAATAATGATGGTTTTGTTGATCTGTTTAACGGAACAAATTTATATCTAAATGATGGTAACAATAACAATTGGCTAAAAATTACAACTACTGGGACAACTAGCAATACAAATGGAATTGGAGCTAGGGTTGAAATTAATTCTCCTGGTGTTGGAACACAAATTAGAGACGTAGTTAGTGGCTCTGGCTTTAGATATATGAGCTCGCTTAATACTCATTTTGGCCTTGGTTCAGACTCATCAGTTAACTCTATAACAGTATATTGGCCTTCAGGCATTGTTGATGTTATAAATAATCCTAGTATTAATACAACAATTAATATTACCGAAGGAGAAACATTGTCTCTAGAGGATTCATTTATAGGAGAATTTGTTCTATATCCAAATCCTGTAAAAAACAGTCTAACAATAAGCTCTTCATTGGACTTAGATCAGTCCATTATTAGCATATTTGATATAGCCGGAAGAAGAGTGCTTAATTATAAATTGGCTAACAACATTAATTCTATAGATGTTTCTAGATTAAGCTCTGGGGAATATATATTGAGAATTATTACAAAAGGAAACCATATAAGTTCTGAAAAATTTATCAAGCAATAATTTTAAAAAATGAAATTCAAACTTGTATGTTTTCTAGCTTTGTTATTTGCTTTTTCATGCAGCAATGATGATTCAAACGATAATAACGATTCATCAGGTAATTCAGACAACAATAATGAAGAAGCCTCATCATTAATACCGATGTCTATTTATGAAAGAGTTTATGGAACTACTTCTGATATATATATTGAAGGAGATTGGATTTTTATAAACACCAATGGTGTTCCAGACCATCAAAGTCCATATTTTATTAATACTCCATGGGAAGACGCTATGTACATTGCTTATGATGGGTCTAATCCGTTTGTTACAAATTTTAATTTAAACCCTAATAGAATCTCTGAATTGTCAATTGCTTTTAAGATTCCTGCTTTTCCAGAACAGTCCACCGCAAACAACCCTACATCAATGGGGCCAATAGGGGTTTCATTAAATGGCGTGCCTTTTTATAATCAATATGCTGGTGGAGGATCTCCTTTAGCACAAGAAATTAATTCTTTTGATCAGTATAATGGACATCCTGCTCCATTAGGGCCAGGACAAGAAAATAATGCTAGTGGCAGATATCACTATCATATGGAGCCATTTTGGCTTACCTCAAATGAGGGAAAAGCAGCATTAATTGGGTTTTTGCTTGATGGATTTCCCGTTTATGGCCCGGAAGAAAATGGTCAAACTATTGACAGCTCAGATCTAGATGCATATCATGGTCATTTCACAACAACTGCTGATTTTCCAGATGGAATGTATCACTATCATGTAACAGCAGACGATCCTTATATTAATGGAAGCGGTTATTATGGAAATCCTGGAACGGTTAGTGATTAAATTGCTTTTGATATTTTTTCTGGTTATCTCTTGTAGCAGCCCAGAATACCAATGGATTCCTGACAATGAAAGCGGGCTAGATCTTACCAAGCGCTATGTTCAGCTTAATAAAGAGGTCTATACAGGATACGTCCTTAAACTGCAGCCTAATCAAAAAGACACTATGTCAATATCATTCTATAATAAAGGCCTTAAAGATGGGGTTTGGAAAAAATTCTATACTAATGGAAGTCTAATGGAGATTAGGATGTTCAAAAGTGGTAAAAAAATAGGACAATATTTGAGCTATTATATGAGCGGAGAAAAAGCTTTCGAATATAATTTTAAAAATGGCGAATATCATGGGAAAAGATATGAATGGAAAAAAGATGGTAGCCTTTTGAGAGAATCAAATTATGAAAACGGATACGAAAAAGGTTCTCAAAAAATATGGTGGGCTGATGGAAGAATAAAATCAAATTATATAATTAAAAATAATCGTCGGTATGGTTTGCTGGGGATAAAAAACTGTGTAAATGTCTCGGATAGTGTTTTTGCTAATTAATATTTTCCCTTTTATTTTTATAACTGGATGTAGCACCAATAATACGTCTATTCCCTTCTATAATTCTCCTGATTTTACTCCATATTTTCTATCAAACGGGGAAGTTGAAGAAATAATTTCTCACAAAATATCGGATTTCTCATTTATCAATCAAAATGAAAAAACAATTACCAACAAGGAAATAGAAGGTAAAATTCACATTGCTAATTTTATGTTTACTTCCTGCACAAGCATCTGTCCAGATATGACTGGAAATATGAAGCTTATAGAAAAGGCTTTTTCTAATGATCCTAGGGTTGTGATTTTATCATATAGTGTAACCCCCTGGATTGATACTCCTGATAAGCTTGCAGATTATGTTGAGTTTAACGACATCAAAACAAATAATTGGCATTTTTTAACAGGCAGTAAAAATGAAATTTATTCGCTTGCTAGAGAGTCTTATTTTGCAGAAGAAACTATGGGGTTTTCTAAGGACAGTACTGACTTTCTACATACAGAATATTTTATCTTAGTAGATAGAGATAAAAGAATTCGTGGGATCTATAATGGGACGTTAATGCTTGAAGCTCTACAAGTTGTTGAAGACATCAGTGCTCTTTTAGACGAATAGTTTTTATAAAAACTGTTTTTGTGTATTATAAATTACTTTTCTGTCTTTTAAATATTTGTTAATCTCATTAAAATGCTCGCCTAAAAACTCTGGTGGAGACACGCCTTTTCTATCATATTTTCCTTCTAAAACTAAGTCTGAAACAGCAGTGCAGGTATATCCTGTTGTTCTTGCCATTGAAATTGTTTTATCCTGATATTTATCCAACAAGTTATAGGTATAACAAACTTTTTTTTCTGCTTCATCTCCCATAATTTTAATTCTCATTACCGTATAGTCCTTGTCTCCTTCTTTCATTTCCCACATTGGGAATAAAAGCTTTGAGGTTAAATCAATCGGTCTAATTTTATTTCCGTTTATCTCTATGGGTTCATAAGAAAAATATCCGCATGCTCTTAGTACTCTTAAATACTCTACACATCCAGGATATCTTAATGTTTTTTCAATCATGTTTGGAACATGATTCATTGTTTTAATCAATGTCCGCAATCCATCAGAATTCCAGCTTTCTAGTGTTCCTATATTTTCAAAATCAACAAGTTCAGCGTCTGATAATGCTTCTCTTGTTATAATCTGGGTGTTTTGTACATATCTTGCTGGACGAATGTATTCCTCTATTACATCTATAGGAGAAAACACTGCTTGATATTCAAAAGGCCATTCTCTTTTTTTGGGCAATCCACCAACCAAACACTCATATTCAGTAATCTTCATTGTTTTATTGTGATGTCCAAAAATAATGTTTCCCATTCCTGGTGCTACCCCGCAGTCCATTACAGCAACCACATGATTTTCTTTAGCTATTTTGTCTAAGCCAAAAGGATCTTCAGGATAAAAAGAAATATCCACAATGTTTTTTTTTGCTTCAATAACTCTCTTCATTGTGTTGTAACCCATAAACCCTGGAAGAGCCCCCACAACTAAATCAAAATCCTTAATTAAATTCTCTAAAACATCTTTTTCTAAAACATCTGCACAGATTTTGTTTATTTTTTCTGAATGAATTCTATCCAAGTTCTTCTTTGAAATATCTACAGATGTAACCTCGTACTTTTTTGCAAGATCAACAGCCATAACACTGCCTACAAGGCCTGAACCTAATACTATAATTTTTTTCATTTATTTAGCTCTCTTGTTCCATTACAAAATCTTCCATAAACTTTGTTGTATAGTTTCCGTCATTGTAGGAGGGGTCGTCCATTAACTTTCTGTGAAAAGGAATTGTTGTCTTCACTCCCTCTATTATAAACTCATCTAATGCTCTTTTCATTTTATTTATTGCTTCTTCTCTGGTCTGAGCAGTTGAAATAATTTTAGCAATCATTGAGTCATAATTTGGAGGAATCGTATACCCTGCATAAACATGTGTGTCTAGTCTAATTCCATGGCCTCCTGGCAAATGCAAAGTTGTTATTTTCCCAGGAGAAGGTCTGAAGTGATTATAAGGGTCCTCCGCGTTTATTCTACACTCAATAGAATGTAGCTGAGGTATATAGTTTTTTCCAGAAATTGGTTCTCCTGCAGCAACTAAAATCTGTTCACGTATCAAATCATAATTAATTACCTGCTCAGTAATTGGATGCTCTACTTGAATTCTTGTATTCATTTCCATAAAATAAAACTCTCTGTCTTTATCAACTAAAAATTCAACTGTGCCAACTCCTTCATAGCTAATAAACTCTGCGGCTTTAACCGCTGCTCTTCCCATTTTCTTTCTTAGCTCCGGAGTCATAAATGGAGATGGGACTTCCTCGGTTAATTTTTGATGTCTTCTTTGAATTGAACAATCCCTTTCAGAAAGATGACACGCCTTCCCTCTAGAATCTCCTATAATTTGTATTTCAATGTGTCGTGGTTCTTCAATGAGTTTTTCCATATACATGTCATCATTTCCAAAAGCAGCTTTTGATTCTTGCCTTGCTGAATTCCAAGCTTCTTCAAGCTGTTTCTTATTCCAAACAGCTCTCATTCCTTTTCCTCCCCCTCCTGCAGAGGCTTTTAGCATTACTGGATAGCCTATTGATTTTGCAATTGTTTCACATTCTTTTAAGTCTTTTATGATTCCTTCACTTCCTGGTACACAAGGGACTCTGGCTTTTAACATTGTAGCTTTAGCGTTAGATTTGTCTCCCATTTTTAATATCATCTCAGCGGAGGCTCCAATAAATTTTATATTATGCTCATCACATATTTTTGAGAACTTTGCACTCTCTGAAAGAAAACCATATCCAGGATGGATAGCGTCAGAATTTGTAATTTCAGCAGCAGAAATAATGTTTGAAACTCTTAAATATGATTCGCTGCTTGGTGCGGGGCCTATACAAACGGCTTCATCTGCAAATTTTACATGAATGCTCTCTGCATCTGCAACAGAATAAACAGCAACTGTTTTGATTCCCATTTCCTTGCATGTTCGAATTACTCTAAGGGCAATTTCGCCTCTATTAGCAACTAATATCTTTTTAAACATATTCCTTTGTTTGTGATAGCTTAAGATGGATCAATTAAAAACAGTGGTTGGTCAAATTCAACAGGTGTGGAGTCCTCAACTAAAACTTTTATAATTTTTCCAGAAATCTCCGATTCAATTTCATTAAATAGCTTCATTGCTTCAATTACACAAAGAATACTTCCTTCAGAAACAGAGTCTCCTATCTCAACAAAAGAAGGCTTGTCTGGAGAAGGTTTTCTGTAAAATGTTCCAATAATTGGCGACTTTATTGTAAGATATTTAGATTCCTCTTCAGAAGTAGCTTCCTGCTGTTTTGCTGGTGGAGATGACACTGATTGTTTAGGTTCGGCTATAACAGGAGGCTGCACAACAGGTGCTGGTTGTTGAATAACCGTTTTGTCTCCGGTTTTTATTGTAAGCTTCAGTTTTTCCATTTCTAGCCTGACTTCTCTTGCTCCAGACTTAGCAACAAACTTAATTAGATTTTGAATTTCTTTAATTCTCATAGTTAGATTTTTTATGGTCTAAAAATAATGTTTGTTCAAAAATCGCCAAAAATGAGCAAAAAACAACAAAAAATGGGTAAAAATGAGTAAAAAATGGTAAAAAACAACAAAAAATGGGTAAAAATGAGTAAAAAATGGTAAAAAAAGAAAAACTAATAGTTTACAGAAATGCGCTCTACCATCATTTTTCCATTTGATTCCCTTATAATAAATAAACTTGAGTTGTCGTTATCCCGCATTTGTTCAAACTTTTGGTCTCCCAGTATAGCGTTTACAAGTTTTGGTGTCGTATTGCTGTGTCCAACAACAAGAACTAGTTTCCCTTGGTTTTGCTTCATAAATGTTTTAGTGTTTAGCTCGCTTGGGCTATAAATTATAATAGGAAGGTTTTTATCGTCTGCTACCGGCTGAGCTGTAGAAATTGTTCTTATATAATTTGTAGAATATATCGCCTCTAAAGGGATTTCTCTAAAAAAATATGCCCAATTTAATGCTCTTAATTTCCCTTCCCTGTTTAATTCAGGATTGTTGTCTTTAGGATTAGATCTTTCCTTTTCAGCATGTCTAATAAAATAGTAGCCTGTTTCGTCTGCTTTGATTTCTTTGTTCTGTGGTTGTGAAAAAGATAGTTGGCAACAAACAAGAAACAATAGTATATGCCTTGCTTTCATACAGTGTGTTTTTAAATCTTAAACTATAAAACAAGCCAAGTGGCTTGCAAATTCTTTAAAGTTTTATTCTTCTGTAGCTGTTTCGTCTAAGAGAATTTTTCCGCGATAATACAGCTTTCCTTCATGCCAATAGGCCCTGTGATATAAATGGGATTCTCCAGTGACAGAACAAATTGCTAATTGTCTCTCCTTAGCTTTATAGTGCGTTCTTCTCTTGTCTCTTCTTGTTGTTGATGTTTTTCTTTTAGGATGAGCCATTATAAACTTTATTTATTTGTTATTATCTCTTTTAACTTCTCCCACCTAGGGTCAACAGTTTTTTTGTTTTCTTTTGGTTTAAGATCCTCTAATATATTTAAAATTTCTGATTTTAGCGATCCATCTATAACTCCTGGATGAATCCTCTTTGCCGGCACTGATAAAATAATCAACTCGTAAATATATTGGGCTAAGTTTATCTTGTGCTCTCCATGAGGTATTATTAGAATCTCATCATCTTCATTATTAAACTCGTTCCCAAATTTTACAACCAGATCAATATTATTGCCAATTGGCTGATCATAAGGCTCATTTGTTAAGTCGCATTTTATCCTAACATTTCCTCTCACTACAATATTGAATTCCATAATTGTAGTTTTTTTTATTAGCGCTACATCAATATTAATATCGACATGGCTAAAATCACAATAATTATAATCATTAAAGAACGTTTCGCTTATATCAAAATCGAAATTATGATGTCCTAATTTTAATCCTGAAAATTCAATATTAAAATCATTTTTAGGCCTCATGCTTTCTGATTTTAAAGCGAGCAAATATAAAACAATTATTTTGTTTTAATTAGGTTTTCCTCTTTTATTGCTTCTTTGATTAATTCTTGATGTTCTGTTCTGTTTCTATAAGTTAAAATTGCTAAAAATATAGCCTCTTTAAATGAAGTTTCGTCTGCTATTCCTTTCCCTGCAATTGAATATGCTGTTCCGTGGTCAGGAGAAGTTCTAATTTTCTCTAGGCCTGCAGTAAAATTAACTCCCTGCCCAAATGACATAGTTTTAAAAGGAATAAGTCCTTGATCATGGTATGCAGCAATGACTGCATCAAAAGGCTCATGCTTTCCTGAGCCAAAAAAACTGTCTGCCGAATAAGGGCCAAATGCCAATATGTTGTTTTCTCGTATTCGTTCCACTGTAGGGGTTAACACTGTTTTTTCTTCTGATCCTATTAAACCATCATCTCCTGAATGCGGATTAATTCCAAGTATTGCAATTTTTGGTTTAGAGATATTAAAATCTTCAACTAGCGTTTTGTGTATTGTGTTTATTTTGTTCTCTATCACTTCCTCTGTTATGCTTTCTGATATTTTGCTTACTGGGACATGGTCTGTTAAAAGCCCTATTCTTAAATTTCCTGAAACCATAAGCATTAGTGCATTTCCTTCTATTTCATTGTCTAAATAATCTGTATGACCTGGAAAATTAAATTCGTCTGACTGAATACAGTCCTTATTAATCGGAGCTGTGACAATAGCATCTACATGGCCTTGTTTAAGGTCTGAGGTTGCAGCCTTTAAAGAAATTATAGCATGCTTGCCTATGTTTTTGTCCTTGGTCCCGAAATTAATCTGTGGCGTTTCGCTCCAACAATTTACTACGTTAACCCTATTGTCTTCCGCTTGAGTAGAAGATTTAATGCCGTTAAAATCAATGTTGTATTTAAAATGTTTTTTAAAAAATTCAAGGGTTCTAATTGATGAATAAATGATAGGCGTGCAAAACTCTAGCATTCTTTTATCAGCAAAGGTTTTTAGAATAATTTCTGGGCCAACACCGTTCATGTCGCCAATAGTAATTCCTATTTTAAGTGTTTTATTTTCTTGCATCTCCTTGTTTAGTATTGTAATAATATTCTGTAAATTTAGTCAAATATTAAAAACCCTGTTATGTTTAGCGGAATTGTTGAAGCCATAGGTGTTGTTGAGCAAATAGCTGAAGAAAAAGACAACATAGAATTAAAGATTTGTAGTCAGATTAGCAGTGAATTGCAGGAGGACCAAAGCGTTTCCCATAACGGCGTGTGTTTAACTGTAACCAAGGTTTTAGATAATGCTCATTTTGTTACAGCAATAAGAGAAACACTAAGCAGCTCAACTCTTTCTAAGATAGTTGAAGGTGATTATATAAATCTGGAAAGAAGTCTTAAGCTAGGTGAGAGAATTGACGGACATTTAGTTCAGGGTCATGTAGATCAAACAGGTGAATGTGTAGACATTTTGGATGAAAATGGTAGTTGGGTTTTTACTTTTCAATATCAAAAGCCTGAGAATGGAGTAGTTATTCACAAAGGGTCAATTGCAATAAACGGGGTTAGCCTTACTGTCTCTAGTTCAAAAACCAATGAGCTCAGTGTTGCTGTAATTCCTTACACCTATGAAAATACTACATTTAGAAAAATAGCAGTTGGCAGCATGGTAAACATTGAGTTTGATGTTTTAGGAAAATACATGTTTGAGCTCAAAAATGAGCAAAAATGGACAAAAAATGAGCAAAAATGAGCAAAAATGGACAAAAATGGACAAAAAATGAGCAAAAATGAACAAAAATGAACAAAATGCTGAAAAAACAATCCCCGTTTACAACCACTTTTGGCGGCTTAATAACAATTTTAATAATTGGAGTAATAATTCTTGTACTGTTTAAGTTTCAGTCCGCTCCTGCAACAAAAATTGTGCTTATGGGGGACTCTATCACTGAGTCGTGGAGCAGTTATAGTCCAGATTTTTTTTCAAACAACTCGTATTTAATTAATAAAGGAATCAGCGGGGAAACCACTTCTCAAATGCTTGACAGGTTTGATTCTGATGTTCTCAGCCTAAAACCTGAAGGCGTAATAATTCTCGCAGGAATAAATGATATTGCGCAAAACACCGGCTATATTAGTGTTTCAGAAATCTTTTACAATGTGGTTTTTATGGCTAATTTGGCTCAAAAAAACCATATAAACCCTGTTCTGTGCTCTGTCCTTCCTGCTAATAAACTAACTTGGAGACCTGAGATAAAGCCTGCGGAACTTGTTGTTGAGCTTAATCAAAAAATTAAAAATTATTGTAAAGAAAGCAATATTGTTTACTTAGATTATTTTTCTTCAATGGTTGGAGAGAAAAAAGAGCTTAGGCCAGAACTAACATATGATGGAGTTCATCCAAACAAAGAGGGCTACATAATTATGGAAGAGTTATTAGAAACAGTGTTAAAAAAGTTTTAAATTTGCCTTCTATCTAAATTAAAAAAATGAAATATCTTAAAATTGTTATTCTGATTGTCAGTATTTTATTTGCTGCAGTAATATTGTTTTTTACGTATGCAACAATGTTTCCTGTTAGCCCATTACAGACAGCAACATATAGTTCTGAGAATGCAACTTACGAAGTGGAGTATAGCAGTCCTTTCAAAAAAGATCGACTAATTTTCGGTAGCGAAAGCGAAGGCGCTTTAGTGCCGTTTGGGAAATACTGGAGAACTGGAGCAAATGCTGCAACAACTTTTTCTACTAGTGAAGACATAACTTTTGGCGGAGAATCTTTGCAGGCTGGAAAATACAGCCTTTATACAATTCCTGGAAAAGAAAAATGGACTATTGCTCTTAACTCTGTGAATGACACCTTTTTTGCTATTGCAGAAGCTGATCAAGATGAAGATGTATTAAGAATATCTTCTAAAAGCATGAAAATATCTGAGTCAGTTGAGCAATTTAGTATTGACTTTAGTGCTGACTCATTAAACACATATTTAAATTTAAAATGGGATAAAACGTTAGTTTCAATTCCTCTAAAATAACACACGTATGTTTAACCGGTCAACTTTTAAGAATTTTCTGAAATTCAGCTTGTTTGTGTTTTTTGCTACTCTAGTTGTTTATTTCGCAATTGATTTCATTCAGAAAAAAAACAACATAATGAGTTTTGAAGACTACAATCCTTCTTCATCTCTTGTTGTGCCAGAAAACAAAATTTATAAGGCAAAATATCCTTTTATTGATGTGCACAATCATCAATGGAATGTTCCTGGCAAAGACTTGTCCGGTTTGGTTCAGGAGATGGATAGCTTAAACATGGCGTATATGATTAATTTAAGTGGTTCAGGCTGGGGGCCCCAAGCGATAAGAGATGTTTATTTTAAAAATACCATGAAAACTGTTAATGAAAGTTTTCCTGATAGATTTGGTGTTTTTTTGAATGTTGATTTTGAATCAATTGATAGTTCAGATTATGCTACAACCCAGGTGAATATAATTAAAGATGCTGTTGAGCAGGGAGCTATAGGGCTAAAAGTTTACAAGTCTTTAGGATTAAATAATAAAGATAAGTTTGGAAATAGGATTGCTGTTAATGACTCTAGGTTAGATCCAATATGGGCTATTTGCGGAGAGCTTAATATCCCTGTGCTAATTCATACGGCTGAACCTGCTCTTTTTTGGGAGCCAAAAGATAAATACAATGAACGGTGGCTTGAATTAAAACAAAAACCAGGGAGATATAGAGGAGATTCTGATTTTGTCCCATCATTTGAAGAATTGTTAAAAGAGCAGCACGATGTGTTTAAAAAACACCCCCAGACTACATTTATTAATGCTCATATGGGCTGGATGGCTAATGATTTGGACAGGATGAGTAATCACCTAGACAAACACCCTAATGTTATGACTGAAATAGGAGCTGTGCTAGCAGAATTGGGAAGACAGCCCAAAAGAGCTCGTAAATTTATGATTGAATATCAAGACAGGGTAATGTTTGGGAAAGACACCTATAGAAAAGCAGAATATTATGTTTATTTCAGGGTGTTAGAGACTAGTGATGAGTATTTTGACTATTACAGAAAAAGACATGCCTTCTGGAAAATGTATGGAATGAATCTTCCTGACTCTGTGCTAAAGAAGCTCTACTACGAAAATGCTCTGAAACTTTTTCCAACAATATCAAAAGACTTGTTTAAATAATTCTTTTTTTGATTTTTTTCTAGTTCTTTTTAATATTTCAGAAATTAGCAGAGCTGTGGGGTTGTTAGACATCACCGCTCTTGTGTCTCTTTTAATGGCTTTCATAATTAGGCTTTAAGTAATTGCTTTTCTATAAAGTATCTCTAAGCATTCTTTTTCTTCTTTTTTGGAGCTGTTTTTCTTCTTTCTCTCCATCTTTTTCCGTCAGCTACAATTTTATCCCATTTCTTCTTAGAATATGTTTTTACAACCTTAACGTTTTTACATTTATCGTGTGTAACAACTTTAACTCTAAGTTGATCAATGCGAGTCACCTTTGTAGTAATGCATTCTTTTTCCAGTACTGCTTGTTGAGCATTTGCTGAAAAAATTGACGTCACTAATAAAATTAATAATAGATGTTTCATAAAGTTTAATGTTTATGTAAAGGTTGTTGTTTTATTAGATTTAAAATATGACATATGTCATGCTTTAATTCTTTTTTAGGTTCAAACAATAGCAAATCTTGTGCCAATCTTATAGAAAAACTACATATTTTAAATTATAGTTTGCTATGTTCAAATATTTTTTAACTTTATGTCATAGAGGACTAACAAATTAACTTAATAACATTATGAAAAATCTGAAACTTTATATGGTTTCTTTTGCGCTACTATTCTCATATTTTTTGAGTGTAGCTCAAGGACCAAGAGGACCAAGAGGCCAAGGTGGCCCAGGAGGTTCCTTTGATAATAATCAAGAAAAAACAGGCGTTGCTTCTGCCTTAAGCGGGTTCCAATTTAGAAGCATAGGGCCAGCATTTATGTCTGGTAGAATCTCTGATATTGCTATTGATCCAAAGAATGAAAACGTTTGGTATGTAGCGGTTGCTTCTGGAGGGGCGTGGAAAACTGAAAATGCTGGGACAACATGGAAGCCACTAACAGATAGTCAGCCTTTCTTTGCTACAGGCTGTGTTACAATTGATCCGAACAATTCTGCATCCATTTGGCTTGGAACAGGAGAAAATGTCGCAGGAAGGCACATCGGTATTGGTCATGGAATTTATCACAGTATGGATGGCGGTAAATCTTGGAAAGATATGGGTCTGAAAAAATCAGAACATATTTCAAAAATAATAGTACATCCTGAGAACTCAAGCGTTATCTGGGTTGCTTCACAGGGGCCTCAATGGAGCTCTGGAGGCGAGCGAGGGTTGTATAAAAGTGTTAACGGAGGTAAAACTTGGAAAAACACGTTAGAGATTAATGAATGGACAGGTGTTACTGATCTGGTTATTGATCCAACAAACCCTGATATTTTATACGCTGCTAGCTGGCAAAAACACAGAAATGTAGCCGCCCTAATAGATGGAGGTCCGGGAACAGGGATGTATAAAAGTGTTGACGGAGGAGAAACTTGGTCAAAAATAAACAAAGGCCTTCCAAGATCAAAT
>Ga0208765_1000599_pt1 | contig 23906 bp, 23 predicted proteins | sample ETNtaG_2_FD_185783 | JGI IMG/M metagenome (GOLD analysis project Ga0208765, IMG submission 185783) | Marine microbial and viral communities from oxygen minimum zone, Eastern Pacific Ocean - ETNP201406SV203 (SPAdes) (version 2) | ecosystem: Environmental > Aquatic > Marine > Oceanic ...
GCGGGACCGACGAGACTCGAACTCGCGACCTCCGGCTTGACAGGCCGGCGTTCTAACCAACTGAACTACGATCCCTAATCTTTATCTGATTCTCTATCCTTATATATTAAAGAAGCAGGAATTAGAATTATATAGCCTATCGTCAGCAAAATAGGTGCCACGGTCAGGCTCTGAAAACTATAAGTATCTCCAACAGCCATAATAACATACCCAAGAATTATCATTATAACCCCGCTAATAAAAAGGATATAATTTTTTTTCGTATATGACCAGCTATCAAAAAGACTTCTAGATTCAGTCTTTCCATTATGAAACAGTTTACTCATAGAGGGAGCAAAATTACTATTCATGAAATACCATCCAAAGTCATTTATCATGCAAAATAATTAATTATATAAACAAAATTGACAGTCATGGAGAAGAATGCATAAATTGCCCCCCCCCTTTAAATGAGAGTAGAAAGAAGTCAAAAATCAATAATTGTATTTTTAATATTTTCTGTCACTATAACAATAGCAACCTATTTAGTAACAATTTTTTATTGGCCTCAGAATAATATGAATCAAGAGATAAAAATAACAATTAATCACGGCGAGTCTCTGTCAGCTATATCAAAAAAACTTCTATTAGAAGGAGTCATAACTAATGAAAAAACGTTTGAGATGGCGACAAAAATAAGAGGCCTAGATACCTCTATTCCAGTGGGTACATTTCTCATGAAAAATGTTAAGGTAAACCATGATATTATTAATCATTTAGTCTTTGGGAACCCTGAAAGAAAGAAAGTCACGTTATTGGAAGGATGGAACATAAGACAAACCTCGAATCATTTATCAAAAGAGATGGGGCTTGATTATTATGATATTGTTGAAATTGTAAATAATAAAAGCTTTATTAACAGTTTAGGAGTTAAATCAGAGACTCTAGAAGGATATTTATATCCTGATACATATTATTTTTTTGAGGGTGAGAATGTAAAGTCTGTTATAAAAAGACTAGTCCTAGAATATAAAAATTTCTGGACTGATTCAAATATTACGAAAGCAAGTAGCATCAGTTTAACTCAACATCAGATACTAACCTTAGCCTCTATTATTGAGGGAGAGGCAATTTATGACTCTGAGCGCCCGATTATTTCAGCAGTATATCATAACCGTCTAAAAAGAGGTATGAAACTCCAGGCTGATCCTACGGTTCAATATATTATCAAAGATGGTCCAAGAAGACTTCTCAATAAAGACTTGAGAATTAAATCTCCTTATAATACTTATCTGTATGGAGGGCTTCCTCCTGGACCAATTAATTCTCCTGGGTTCAAATCATTAAACGCGGCATTATACCCAGATGAAAATGACTATCTTTATTTTGTGGCAAAAGGGGACGGATATCATACTTTTTCTAAAAATGAAAAAGAGCATGAACGTGCAAAAAGAGCCTTTCAGAGGGTAAGAAAAAAAGTTAAAAGAGATAGGGTTGGATCATGAGTTTGAAGTCCCTTAATTCAACTCAAAAATCTGCTGTCGAAGCAGTAGACGGACCAGTTTTAATTTTTGCAGGAGCGGGAAGTGGAAAAACTAGGGTTCTCACTCATAAGTTGTTTTATCTAGTAAATGAAGGACTGTTTAAGCCTGAAGAAATTTTAGCGGTTACCTTTACAAACAAGGCTGCTAAAGAAATGAAAGCCAGGGTTATGAAGTTGCTAAAGGCTAATGAACTCTCTTTATCAATTGGCACTTTCCATTCGATATGCGCGCGAATACTCCGAGAAGATATTCAAGTACTTGGTTTTAGTAAGCACTTTGCAATTTACGATGTAAAAGACCAACTAGATGTGATTAAAGTATTATATGAAAAAAACGATATATCTAAAACTTTAATTACTCCCAATCAATTAAGAAATCAAATCAGTTTATTTAAAAATAAAATGATCGACCCCAAAACGGTTGAAAGAAGATCTAGAACTATTCTTGAAAAAACAGTTTCAAAAATTTATGCCGAATATCAAAAATCTCTTAAACTTAATGATGCATTAGATTTTGATGATTTATTAACATTCCCCCTTGAGATCTTTAATAAAAAACCATCCATATTGAAAAAATATCAAACAAGATGGAAATATATATTGGTTGATGAATACCAAGACACTAACCGTGCTCAATTTGAATTCTTAACATTATTAGCTCAAAAACATCAAAATATCTGCGTAGTTGGAGATGATGATCAGTCGATCTACGGATGGAGAGGGGCAGAGATATCTAATATTCTTGATTTCGAAAAAAATTTTTCAAGTTGCAGAGTTTTTACTCTTGAAAAAAACTATCGTTCAACACAGGAAATTTTAAATGCAGCGACAGCGGTTGTGATGAACAATGATAAAAGAGCAAATAAAAATCTTATTGCAGCGAATGGTCCGGGGGAGGCCTTAGGGTTAATCGAGACTAATGATGAACAAGAAGAGGCTAGTGCTATTGTATCATTGATAGAAAAAGAGATAAAACTTAATAAAAGAACATTCAATAATTTTTCAGTATTATACAGAACAAATGCGCAATCTAGGGCACTTGAAGAAAGTTTTATTAGACAAGGAATACCGTATAATATTATCGGCAGCCTTCGTTTTTATGAACGAAAAGAAGTAAAAAATGTATTAGCTTATCTTAGACTAGTTGTTAACCTTAAAGATACTATTTCACTAAGGAGAATAATAAATTTCCCTGCAAGAGGGATTGGGGCAAAGACCATAGATAAATGTGTCCAGCAGTCAGAAAAAGATAAAATCGAATTTATCGATGTTCTCAAAAACCCTGATAAAATGGATATAAGAGGAAAACAAGCTAATGCATTATCTAAATTTTATAACATAATCAAAAAGTATCATGATTTAAGAGAAAAACTAAGTGCAAGCGAATTAGCTAGAAGCTTAATAGAAGAGATAGGTGTCCTTTCATATTTTAAAAATTCTACTGAACCGGATGCAAAAGATCGATATGATAATGTTGCAGAGTTGTTAACAAGTATTGAAGAGTTTTCTGGCCGTGATCAAGAAGCAAGTCTTGGTAGATTTCTTGAAGATGTGTCTTTACAAACGGATATAGATCATTGGAATGATTCTGATAATAGAGTTACAATGATGACAATACACTCATCTAAAGGCCTAGAGTTTCCAGTAGTATTTATTGCTGGGATGGATGAGGGGCTGTTTCCTCTATTTAACTCTATTGATGACAAAAAGGAGTTGGAGGAAGAACGGAGACTTTTTTATGTAGCACTAACCCGAGCAGAAGAGAGAGTATATATATTATATGCTACGAACAGAAGGAGAATGGGTGTCGAAATGGTTAACGGTTTACCAAGCAGATTTATTAATGAAATTCCTGAGAATTCTTTAGAGAAAATAAGTTTTAGTTCTTCAGTTACGAGAAAATTTGTATCTGGGACACGAAAAAAAGATGGACTAACTCAAATGGTTAGAACAGTGACTGATTTTGATGATTTTCAAGTGGGTGACAAAGTTGAACATTCAATTTTTGGTATTGGTAAGATAATGGCTTTGAGCGGTACTGGTGAAAATCAAAGGGTTGGTGTGGTTTTCAGTGATGGAACCAGGAAAAAATTAATCGTAAAATTTGCCAATTTGAAAAAAATATAAATTTCTTTTATCGGCTGATGATTGTCAGTTACTTTAGTATGTAAAATTTCCGAATCAATCTTTAATAATAACTAATAATATGAATCATATAAATCAGTTAAAAAACATACTAAAAACTGAAGGTTTAAGATATACTAAACAAAGACAGCAGGTCTGGGACGAGATAAGAATTTCTTCAGACCATAGAGACGCTGAAGAGATATATATAGCTATAAATAAGAATAAGGCTCTGAAAGTCTCAAGAGCTACTGTATATAGAACTATTGATGTGCTAGTAAAAAATAACTTGGTCAGAAAAATGGAGCTTGGTGATGGCCGCGCTCTATATGAGCATAAAATTGATGACGGACACCATGACCATATTATATGTGTTGAGACTGGAAAAATTATAGAGTTTTATAATGAAGATCTTGAAATACTTCAAGAAAACATTGTAAAAAAACATGGCTATGAGCTTGTAAGGCACGTCCATCAGTTATTCGTAAAGCCAATAAAAAAATAAATTATTTTATTTATTATACTAAATTTTTTAGCAATTTAATTTTACCTGATTTATTAATGCTTAAATCTAAATATCCTAGACTATTATATAGTTTCTTTGCGATTTGATTCTTTTTCATAACATTAATAGTAATCTTATTAATATTTTTTTTTGTAATTACCTTTTCGGCATGAATTATTAATTTTTTTGCGTATCCATTTCGCTGGTAATCTGAATCTATAATTAAATGGAATAAGTGCGCAGATTCCGATTCTTTATTTATCCTAATACTAAGATGACCTATTATCCAATTATTATATTTAAGAATAAATGTAGTGCTTTTATTTAAGTATGATAGATTTATCCAGTGTTTTATCTTAAAAGGGTATGTCATTTCAGGGTGAACAAAGTGAAGTGTTTTTGGGTCTGAAAACCAACCAGATAAACAGGCATTGAGTATTCTAAGATCTTCTTTTTTATTATAGGATACAGTTGAAATAGATATTTCTGAATTGCTCATTCGAGGTGCTACTATCAATTAATTTATTTTCTTCATTATATAAATATATTATAGTATATATATTTGGACTTTATGTTACGAATTTTAATATTTCTTTTAATTGGAATAATTATGGCACAAGACAAGTTAAACATGCCATATGATTATTCAAGGCATCAGGGTTATGTTATTAATAATGGCAGTATGATGTGGAACGAGGATTGGAGATCAGGCCTTTTTTTCATTGATGGGACTTTTGCAAACTACCCATCCACTTTTGGTCCACAGATTGAGGCTAAATATTTTTTTCCTGATATAGACTCAACACTATCTGATTCAAATTATACCTCATCCTATTTTGATTGGGTGCAAGGTGACTATTATTTAGATAATCTAGATATTGGTCTAGAATATTCAACTGATCATAAAATTACTAGATTAAATGGTTTTAAAAAAAGATATGCTGGAGCATATAATCAGTATACTATATCATCTAGGGTACCAAGTCCGATACAGTATACTTATCTAGGGAATTATAGCTCAGAAGGAGATAAAAATTCAATAGACATAGCTATTGGAAATTTTAATTCAGATTTTGGATTATTAGATAGTTTAGGAACTGCATATCTTGACTCTAGAATCACGTCTTCTAATATTTCATATAGACATGATTACGACAGTCTATATTTTACTATTGATGGTCATAATTTTTTACAACGCTATAACAGTTTGCATTCACAAGTGATGAAGGAGGGCGTTCGCTACCTAACAAGGACTAAACTTTCAGGGTCGGTCTATTTAATTAGAAATCATAATCATATACTTTCAGTTGTTGCAGATTTTAATAAAAGATCATTGAGGTCAGACACATTTAAATCTATTGGCTGGAGTTCAGTAAAAATTGGAGTAGGACATAATAACTACTCCTTTAACCTAGGCAGTATGCAATTAGGCAATAATAACAATATTATTATGGATGGTGAGGCGTCCTATAAACTAGGAAGATATCTATTTAAGTCGAGCTTTGCCCACATATTTAGACCATCGCATATTAGCCTCTCTGACACAATTTATGTCGAGGAAAAAAATCATTTTATATTAGATGGAGAGTGGTCCCATAAAAGAATAAATATAGGTACCCATATTTATTTGAATAATTATCAAGGAAATACAAATTCGTTTAATAATGAAATAATACTGCCAAATAATGGATCTAATATTTGGTTTTCAGGAACGATAAGGTATCGGTTTGTTGGTAATCATTTTTTTCTACTTAGATATGATAAAATGAAGTCCAATAATTATATTACTGATGGTATTGAAGATAGGGTAAAAATAAATTTTAATAATCACTTTAATTTATTTTCTCGAGCAATGGGAGTGCAAACATCGCTTTCATTTAGTGGGTTTATTAACAGATATAGTGATTATGTTTTAAGCCCGACAGAGCGATACCCTATAAAAATTGATTCACAAGAAACATTAGAAAATATTTGGCTAATAGATTTTTCTATATTATGCACTGTAAAAAGTTTACAAATAAAATATGAAATGAATAACCTAGCAAATATTATCTATGATTATTTAGGTGGTAATAAGCAGGACCATAGTGTGCAGTTTAATCCATATTTTCCTAAGATGCGTAGACTTACTTCATTATCAATTAAATGGAATTTTCTAGACTAATTTATTTCCCAAATGGCGTAATCACTTGGAGAAGCTCCGACCTCATATAAAATTTCGAATTCGCCAATATCATTATGGATATAGACTGTATCAGGGGATTGATAGTCACTAGTTATTCCAAAATAGACATGATTGTCTAAAGATCCAGCAGAGTACAAGTTTGATGCTCCGTAATCTCCAATCCTTGATGAAGATCTAATATTGAGGTTACTCTCATCAATTGGTGCGATTCCACCATCGTAAGTTCGATAGACTTGGTTGTTAAAGAACATCACATTGCCTCCGCATACTATTCCAAGACCATATTCCTTTTTTACTATTTCATTGGTTAAAAGATCAATATGCGTTGTTCCAAAATAGGTTTGATACCAGTCTTCACTATAATATGTTCTTGAGACCCATAAGTTATTATCTTCTATAGCCATTTGTTGGGGTCCTTTGCCGACCTCATATGTCTCAACAACCTGATTGGTCTCGGGGTTTATTTTAACTACACTTGAGCCATTTCCTTGATCATAGATTTCGAGATTAGATATGCAAACATATAAAAAAGACCCGTCTGAAATTATATCTTCTGGTAAACCATCTAGCGCTATCTGATTTTCAATAGCATAAGTATATAAGTTTAAAACCTTTATGTCTTTTGTAATCCAATTTGTGAAATATAGCTTATCGTTAAAAACGATCATTTCTCTTGGGGCAGAGTTTTGTGTTGAGATTGTAATTCCAGGCAAAACAAGGCCAGACTCAGATATGGTATATCTTTTTATATTACTGCTGCCGTTTATAATAACAAATAGCATATTGTCGTGCACTAAAATGGATTGTACGACATCTCCAATATTATCTATTGATTGAATTTTTTTTTCATCCTTAAATACGGACACGGATCCATTCCCCTGTCCAAAGTTTCCTTCACTAGCGATAAATAATAGGCGAGAAGTAATCTCTGGCGACTTGTTTATTATATTGTCACAGCTGATAAAAATAAATAACACACTAATCAAAACTGGATAAAATAACCTAGGTGAGATTTTGTTAATTATATGAGATGAAATTAAGGTGTTTATGTTTTTCATAACTTTTCTCCCGAAAGCGTATTTGTTCGTTTCTTCTTGCTCAGGTCTCCTGACTTATGTAGTACCAACATAGTTTGCCTTCTCTTAATACGAAACAAAGATGGCTAATATTAAACCAGTATTCTACAAATACAGTAGCGGGGACTGTGTCCGATTCTAACGAACTTCCCTTTTACAAAAAGAAGATTTTTGGTCCCCAAAATTAAAAATAAAATATCATAAATAAACACTGAAATATATAGAATTATTTATCTATAACGTTTTTTGTAAGCGGAGAAACAACTAATTTTATCTTATGCCTGTACTTGATAATCTATTTGTGATCAGAGCCGTAGTCGCTCCCTGCTATGTGGAGCCTAGTTTTACCTCGTCAAAAGTCACTGAGGCCGTTTCAGGTGAAACTGTAGAGATAATTGATCTAAATGGCGATTGGTTATTCATAAAACAGGATGATGGATATGAAAGTTGGATAAAAGACTTTTATGGTACTATTCAAAAAGCGCCATTCTTATCAGATCACATGGCTGTTGAAATATCCTCTATACCTTTTGGTTCTAGACTGAAGCTCAATAATAATCGATATTTTACGGTAAATGGTGCTGAATATAAATTTAATGATACGTCACCGGTGGAATTTGATAAACCTCCTAAGCCTAGTAATATAATAATAAATGCAAGAAAACTCACTGGTTGTCCATATAGATGGGGCGGTAAAACATCTTTAGGGTTTGATTGCTCGGGATTTGTTCAAACTGTTTATCTATCTGCCGGGATTCTATTACCAAGAGATTCTTGGCAGCAGTCAAATTTTTTTATAGATAAAAAAATCGAGGGTAATTTAAGTAAACCTGGTGATTTACATTTTTTTGGAGAAAAGGGTAAAATATCACACGTGGGGATTTCAACAGGGGGACTTAGTCTTATTCATTGTCAAGGCTGGGTTAAAGAAGAAACATTTTCAGATCATGAGAAAATTTATAACAATAGACTAGCAGATATGTACATGCATACTTGTTCAGTTGAATTAAATTTAAATACATGAAAACGAAATTTTCTAATGAGAATCTACTGAATAGTGCTGTATTAGTATTAAATGCAAATTATTCTCCTATGACTGTTTGCACAGCAAAGCGTGCGATTACATTATATTTCTTAAATAAGATAGATGTTTTATCAAATTATGGTGAAAAGGTTCATAGCCCATCCACCGTATTAGAACTTCCAAGTGTTATAAAAATAAAGACATATATAAAGAACAATAGTATGGCGGTTGAAATAAGCAGAAAGAATATTTTAGTCAGGGACAACTATACTTGTCAATACTGCGGTAAGCAGAATAAATCTCTTACGGTGGATCATGTGATACCTAAGTTTAGAGGAGGACAAGATACTTGGGAAAATTTAGTTGCGGCTTGTAAAGAGTGCAACCAAACTAAAGGAGAACGAAACTCTGAAGAAGCTGGCATGCCTTTAGCAAAAAAACCAAAGCGGCCCAATAGAATTCATTATTTTCAACGTTATGTTAAAGAAAGACAGATTGATTGGAGACCTTATCTATTTATGGAACCACTTGGCTAGAACAATGAGCGATAAGAAAAAATCCAGAGTTCTTAGCGGCATACAACCTACAGGGGTGTTACATCTTGGTAATTATTTTGGTATGATGTCGAGGATGATCGAATATCAAAATAATAGCGATTTATTTTGTTGTATAGTTAATTATCATGCTTTAACTACTATACAGGACAAGAATGTATTAAAAAATAATACTATCAATGCTGCAATAGATTTTCTTGCACTAGGTATGGACCCAGATAAATCTACTTTTTGGGTTCAAGCAGATATTCCTCAAGTTTCTGAACTAACATGGTTACTATCAAATTTGACTAGTATAGGCCTAATGGAGAGGTCAACATCTTATAAAGATAAAATTGATAAAGGACTTACAGCGCATATGGGATTATTTTCATATCCGATACTTATGGCAGCTGATATTTTACTTTATGGTAGTGATATAGTTCCTGTTGGGAAGGACCAAAAACAACATTTAGAAATAACAAGAGATATTGCAATTAGGTTTAACAATATATATGGACAGACTTTGGTGGTTCCAGAGCCAGATATTAAGGAAGAAACAATGTTAATACCTGGAGTAGATGGACAAAAAATGAGTAAATCTTATGGTAATACAATACCTATTTTTGCGGATGACGGTGAATTAAAAAAAATAGTGATGTCTATAGTGACTGATTCTGCAGGGATTGATGAACCAAAAGATAAAAATACTCCTTTATATAGATTATATTCATTGTTTTTAAATCATGAGGAAAGGAAAATACTAAATGATCGATACGATACACCTGGCCTAAGGTATGGTGACATTAAGAAGGAACTACTTGAAAGGATTTTTAATCATTTCAGCCCTTATAGAAAGAAAAGAGAAGATTTATTAAATAATCTTGATGATGTATATCAAGCTCTTGAAAAAGGAAGAGAAAAAGCTACTGTAGTTGCAAATGAGTATATTGATAAGATTCGGGAAGCTATGGGAATAGCATATTAAATGTATAACATACAGCTACATAATTTTGAAGGGCCAATAGATCTTTTACTTTATTTTATTCGACGTGATGAGCTTGATATATATGATATACCAATCGCAAAAATCACTAAAGAATTTGTTGATACTGTAGAGCAATGGGAGAGGATACATCTAAATGTTGCAGGTGATTTCATTGTCATGGCCTCTACTTTAATGCGTATAAAAGCGAAATTATTACTTCCTCGTCCCGAGATTGATGATGATGGAGAAATTATAGACCCTAGGACAGAATTAGTCCAACAATTAGTTGAGTATAAACGATTCAAAAATGCAGCTGAGCTATTAAGAAATTTATCAGGTGAAAGAGACCAAAAATTCTCTAGACAGATTGAGCCAATAATTCAAATAGATGAATCGGACATTGAAGAGAATATTATGTTAGATGTAACATTATTTGATTTAGCAAGATTTTTTAAATCTGCTATGGATAATATGCCGGTCGTATCTCAGTTTGAGCTAAGTAGAGAGCCAGTAAAACTAGAACAACAGAAAGAGTTTATTTTTAAATATTTTGATGGTGATGGTAGGTTAAATTTTTCTACAATATTAGATAAACTAGAAAGTAGAATGGAAATTGTTGTTACGTTTTTAGCAATATTGGATTTGGTCAGAGAAGGAATATGTCGACTTACTCAAAATGAAGTTTTTGGTGATCTTGAGTTACAAAATATTGTTTCCGAACAAAGCTAATGAAAAAAAAAGAATCAGATCAAATAATTGAGGCTCTATTATTTGCAAATGCAACACCGATAAATCAAGCTCAGTTGAATCAAGTTTTTGATAGTTCTGTCCCAAGTTTAAAAGAGACGGTGAAAAGACTGAATGATTTTTATTTAGCAAATGAAAGACCTTATTCAATCAATAGTATTGCTGGTGGATACCAACTAGTTACAAATCCAAATTACGATATTTGGATTCGTCGCCTTCTAGGAAAGTCTAATAAACTTACATTATCGAGCGCTGCTTTAGACACTTTAGCTATAATCGCATATAAACAACCAATTGGCAGATATGATATTGAGGCTATAAGGGGGGTAGACTCATCAGGTGTTATAAAAACATTGTTGACAAGAAATTTAATTATGATTAAAGGTAGGGCAGATGGTCCTGGTAGACCTTTATTATATTCTACTACGAAAAAGTTTTTAGATCATTTTGGCTTAAACCGTCTTTCAGATATGCCCAAACTAAAAGAGGTGTCAGAGTTAATAGATTCTGATCCAAGTCTTGGTGAGCAGATTGCGGTATTTGAGAGTGAAGAATTGAAAGAAAATGAAAACGAAGATAATTAGCTATTAGTTTATGAGATTAAATAAATACCTCGCTAAATCAGGAATTGCTTCTAGAAGAAAATCAGATGAGTTAATTAAGATGGCCACAACAACTGTTAATAATGAAATCATTTTAGATCCTGCCTATGACGTGAATGATATTGATGAAATAAGGTATGATGGGAAATTATTGCAAATTGATAAAGAAAAAATAGTTATTGTATTTAATAAACCTAAAAATGTAATAACCTCAATCCGTGATCCTTACAATCGAAAAACTGTGATGGACTATATTCACTATAAAAAAAGATTAGTTCCGGTGGGAAGATTGGATAAAGATACTACTGGTTTGTTATTGCTCACAAATGATGGTGATCTACATTATTTTTTAACTCATCCAAAAAATCGTATTATTAGAGAATATGATGTTGTTATTGATAGGGTTATTGACTCTGAAAAAATAAAACGTATAACTAGAGGGATAAATATAGGCGAAGGAGAAATAGGAAGAGCTAAAGTGGTCAAACAAAAATTGATTAAAGGGAGATGCCACGTTAGGCTAGTTCTTAGACAGGGTAAAAAAAGAGAAATAAGGAGAATATTTAGAAGGTTAAAAATCAAGTTGTATAAATTACATAGAGTTAGTTTTGGAGGTGTTGGTCTTAACGGATTAAAAGAAAGTGAATTTAGATTACTTGATGAAAACGAAATTAAGCAATTAAAAATTGAAATTTCATCCAATTGAATATTTTTATTCATTTTTGCCTATCATTTTTATTTCTTGTAACTTCGCCGGCTTATTGAGAGTTAGATGATATGATAATTGCTATTGATGGTCCGGCTGCTTCTGGTAAGAGCACAACCGCAATTGGTGTTGCAAAATGTTTAGGTATAACCTATTTAGATACTGGAGCAATGTATAGAGCGGTTACTTTTGGTTTAATAGAAAATGATATCAAGTTCGAAGATTCTTCAGAATTAGATAATTATTTAAAACAAATAAAATTAAAACTTTCTGAAACTAAATCTGGTGTCATATTAAACTTAGATGGTCGCAATATCAGTAAAGAGATACGTTCAAGCAAGGTTACTGAAAATGTTAGTGAAGTTAGTGCTTTGAAAAGTGTAAGAGATTCTATGGTTTTAATTCAAAGAAAAATGGCAAAAAAAAATGACTGTATACTTGAAGGTAGAGATATTGGTACTGTAGTATTTCCAGATGCAGATTTTAAATTTTTTTTGATAGCAAATGAAAAAGTTAGAGCAAAACGTCGTCAAAATGATTTAAAGAAAATGGGTGAACAAAAATCAATAGAAAATGTTACAAGAGATATAATTATACGTGATTATAAAGATTCAACTAGAAAACACTCACCACTAATAAAATCTGAAAATGCAATTATTATCGACACAAGTAAATTAGGCATCAATAAGGTAATTGATAAAATCGTAAACATAGTAAACAAAAAAGGACATTAGATTAATGTTATATAAAGAAATAGAAAATAATTCAGTTGAAGAGGTAGATAATTCAGATATAATTGAAGAAGATACCAGCGTAATTGAAGCGCCTGCTGATATAGAAAAAGAAATAAAAGATTACTTAAACCCAGAGCTTTTTACTGATATAAAAACTGTTCCAATAGAAGAGATTGAATCACAAATAGATGAAAAAATATATACGGATGAGATAGATAAAGCATATACAAATACTTTAGTTGATATTTCAGAGCATCAATTAATTAATGGTCGTGTTGTTGGCATGAATGAGAGAGATGTACTTATTGATATTGGTTTTAAATCTGAAGGTATAATTGACAGGAGTGAATTTACAGACGAAAGTTTGCCAGCAATTGGCGATCAGGTGGAGGTATATTTAGAATATCTAGAGGATTCAAGTGGTAATACAATTTTATCAAAGGAGAAAGCTGATTTTATGCTTCGTTGGCAAAATCTTCGCGAAGCGTATGATAATGAAGAAATAATTACTGGAAAAATTATTAGAAGGATTAAAGGAGGTATGATTGTTGATTTAGGCGTGGTACAAGCTTTTTTGCCTGGATCCCAATTAGATGTTAGGCCAATAACAGACTTTGATCTTTATTTAGATAAAGAGATTGATTTAAGAATAGTTAAATTAAATGAATCTAGAAAAAATATCGTTGTATCTCATAAATTAATTATTGAAGAAAGCTTATTAGAACAAAGAGAAGCCTTATTCAAAGAAATAGAGATTGGTTCAATCATGGACGGTAGAGTAAAAAATATAACTGATTTTGGAGTATTTGTTGACTTAGGTGGTATTGATGGTTTACTGCATATAACGGATTTATCATGGGGTCGAGTGAATCATCCTTCTGAGATGATTGAGCTTAACGATGAAATAACTGTAAAAGTCATTGAATACGATGCTGAAAGGAAAAGAGTTTCACTAGGATTAAAGCAGCTGACCCCTCATCCTTGGGATGAGGTTGAAATAAAATATCCTATCGGGGAAACCGTGGAAGGAACAGTGGTTAGTTTAACTAACTATGGTGCTTTTATTGAAATAGAACCCGGTGTTGAAGGATTAGTACATGTTTCGGAAATATCATGGACACGACATATCAAAAACCCATCAGAAGAGTATTCGATGGGTGATAAAGTTAAGGCAAAAGTGATTTCGATTGATGCAGAAGAAAGAAAAATAAGTTTAGGCGTTAAACAATTAACACCTGATCCATGGGATGAAATTGAAAAAGAATTTGAAATAGGGAAAATATATTCTGGAAAGGTTCAAAATCTAACTCAATTTGGTGCTTTTGTTGAGCTTAAAGAAGGTATCGATGGTTTAATACATATTTCAGATTTGTCATGGACAAAAGTTGTTAGGCATGCAAAAAATATCATAGAAAAAGATCAAGAAATGGATGTTATTGTTTTAGAGATTTCTAGAGAGAATAGAAAAATCTCTTTAGGTTTAAAACAACTAGAAGATGATCCTTGGCCAGAGATAATTAATCATTTCGAATCGGGAAAAGAAGTAAGTGGTGAGATAATAAGAGTTTTAGATAAGGGTATAATCATACAACTTGAAATGGATGTAGAAGGGATAATACCCTTTGGCAAAATGTCAAAGAAGGATCGCAGAGTATTAGCGAGCCAGTATGAAGTGGGTGCAAATCTTTCTGGAATTGTTATGAAAGTTTCTCCTGAGGATAAAAAAATAATATTATTTAAAGAAGAATTAGCTGGTGGCGGTAATACACAATCAGCTTCAGATGAGGTTAAAGATTATTTAAAAAACCAAAAAACGGATACAGGCGGTAAAATTGATATCCCCCAAGAATTATTAGATAATGCAAAAGATGCTGAAAAAGAACAACAGCCGCCTGAAAAAGATTAACTTTTAAAATTAATTATCGCTTTAATGGCTAGTATTATGGGATAATATTGAAGATTCCCCAATTTAATTCACTTTTCCATAATATTTTCTTTCCACTAGGTGCATTTAGTTTAGCAACTATATTATGGTTATTTGTGATTAGCGGTGACCAGTATACAATGATAATAGATTTCCCAATAGAGGCCAGAAATCTAAACGCCCAGAAAGCCTATTTGAAAGAGGTCCCAAACTATGCTGCTGTAATGCTAAAAGGTAAAGGAAGAGATTTGTTTAAAGCATTTATTCTTCAAAAATATGCTGGTTTTAAACTAGTCTTAGATCTTGAGGGTATATCTCAAGAATATGAATTTTTTCTTAATGATTATTTCGAAAAAAATCCTAGAAGAGTAGTATTGCCATCTTCATATAAATTAAGTTTTGTAGAAGTAGTATATCCAAATCGAATAAAAATAAGTCTAGATGAAATAATGAAAAAAACTGTTCCAGTTTCTTCTAATCTTTCGATATCTTTAAAAGATGGGTATACACAAGTTGGGTTAATAAAATTTTATCCAGATAGTGTCAACATAGTTGGCCCAAAAGCTGAATTAGACATGATAAATAATATAAATACGATTAAAGATACACTGACAAACTTATCATATGCTTTTAATAGCGATCTTAATCTTTTTTTACCTAATAGGTTAATTAATTGTTCTCATACTGAGGTTCAGTGTTATTTAGATATACAACAAATTAGTGAAAGAATAATTGTTGATATACCAGTAAAAGTTTTAAATAAAGTAAAAGGTATAAGGGTATTCCCATCGCCTCAGACTGTGTCGCTAACTGTAATTGGTGGAGCTATTCAAATATCTAAAATAAAATCACATGACATATTAGTTAATGTAGATTTTAATTTATGGTCTATAAACAAAAATTTTTATGAACCTCAAGTTTTATTCCCATTTGATATATTAGATTGGAGAGATCTATCTCCTAGAACAATTGAATTAGGTGTTGCAAGAGAATCAAAATGATAGTTCTTGGAATAGAAACCTCATGTGATGAAACTGCTGTTTCAATTTGTAAAGATGGTGAAGTACTATCCAATATAATTAGTTCACAGACAGTTCATTCTGAATTTGGAGGAGTAGTGCCAGAAATTGCCTCTAGAGAACATGAAAGATTACTTAATAATATTACTATTAAGGCTATTAAAGATGCATCTATTAAAATAGATAATATTGAAGGTATTGCTGTGACTAATGGCCCTGGATTAGCCGGCTCATTATTAACAGGGGTGAGTTTTGCAAAAGGGTTAGCACTAGGCTTGAGAGTCAAAATTATTTCAATAAATCATTTAGAAGCTCATATTATGGCTAATCTATTAGATAAATCTAATATTAATTTCCCATTTTTGTGTTTACTAGTGTCAGGAGGGCACACTCAGGTATGGTCAATTAATAAACTAGATGATTATGTTCTGTTAGGTGAAACAAGAGATGATGCTGCCGGTGAAGCTTTTGATAAAGGATCGAGAATTATGGGCTTAGGTTATCCCGGAGGGCCTGAGATCGAAAAATGTGCAATAGATGGTAATCCCAAACTTATTAATTTCCCAAGGGCATTAATTAAAAGTAATAAAATAGAATTCAGTTTTAGTGGAGTTAAAACATCATTATTATACTTTATGGATTCATTTAATGAATCACAAAAATATAGTATTGCAGATGTGGCAGCTAGCTATCAACAAGCCATAATTGATTGTTTAATAAACAAGATAGAGCTAGCTATCGTTCAGACTGGAATAAATATAGTAACTATAGCTGGTGGGGTTGCAAAGAATTCAGTGTTAAGGAATCAAATAAAAAAAACTTTTCCAAAAAATAAAATAATATTTCCTGATATGAATTATTGTACTGATAATGCTGCAATGATTAGTTTTTTAGGTGAAATAAAATTTAATCTAGGTAGTCAATCATGTCTAGATTTTGGTATTATTCCTAATTTTCAGCTAGAATCAAATTGAACTTATCTGTAGAACCCTCATATACTATTATTTATATAGTAATATTTTTCTCGATACCGGTTTTATTTTTTTCATATAAATATTTTATTAAAAAACCTGGTTACAATTATTTAATTATAATTAGAATTATTCTAATTGGTTTTCTTTTAATATTATTATTTAATCCAACAGTAATTATAAATAAAGAAAAAAATAAATCTCTTCCATGGCGCATTTATATTGATAAATCTTTGAGTTTAAATTATTACAAACAACCATCATATACTTCGTACGTCAAAGGTATATCTAATTTTATTCAAAGAATAAAAAGAAAAAATATAGATTTTGAAATCTATTCCTTTGGATCTCAGCTAGACACATTATTAGATATCACAAAAATAAAAACTGATGCAAATTCCACAAATATTGGTTTAGTTTTCGAAAATTTAGATGTTAGCTATGAAAAAAATATTGCAGGTGCAATCATTTTCACTGATGGTCAAATTAATCAAGGTCCATTATTATCTAAATTTTCTACTTATAATAAATTACCAATACATATCGTAGGCATCGGTGATACTATACCTATGCTAGATGTATCAATACAATCAGTAGATATTCCGCCAATAAGTGTGAAAGGGAAAGAGGTTAATATAGATGCAACAATATCAAGTGTAGGAAATTTGAAAGAGCGAGTAAATGTTACTTTGTTTGATGAGAATAATAAATTAATTGGATCGAAAATAATAAAAATTTCTGGTAAAGAATCATTAGAAAATGTACGATTTCAGATTAAACCAAATAAAATAGGAAAAAATTCTTATTTAATAAAATGTAGTGCCCTTTCTGATGAAATAAATATACAAAATAATCAACAGAAGATTGTTATGCATGTAATGAAGGATCGATATAATGTTGCTCTTATTACTGGAGCACCAAATTATAATACTAGATTATTAAAAGATCATTTAACTAGATCAAATAATAATATTGATCATTATATATATATAAATAATAAGTTTAGTCCACCGATAAAAGTATTTTGGGAAAAAAAATACGAGGTGATCATTTTTGATAATAATCCAGTAAAATCTAATTCTGAAAAATGGGGATCCCTGTTGAGGATCTTTACTAAAAAGTTAATTTCACATAATTCTAGTTTTTTAATTATACCTGGTCCTGAAATTGATATTAATTCAATTAATAATTACTTAAAAATAATTGATATAGAAGCCAAAGAATTAATTTCTAATGATCAAAATCAATATAAATGGGAATTCGCTAGTCAGTGGTTAAATAATTTTTCTTTCAATGACTCAAAATGGTTAGATAATGATGTTATTTCAATGCCTCAACAAAATCCTGCTTTTTATCTAGGTAAACAAGTAAATAATAAGAATACTAATTTTGCTGAATATATTGAGGTTGATAGGCCTAATCCATTACTTATTTTAGGTGAGAAGAAATCAATTAGATACGGGATTTGGAATTCAATTGATATAGCTTCTATTAAATATAAATTATTAAATACTAATAATTCTTTTGTTTTAGAAAATTCATTAAACAAAATATTTAATTGGTTAATGAAAAAAAGTGGAAGCCAGGAATATGTTTTTCGAACAAATAAAAATTCTTATCAACAAGGTGAAGAGGTTTTGTTATCAGGACAATCTTTAAATTATAATGATGATATTATTCATGAGGGGACTGTTGAACTATACTATAATGATAAATTTATTGGATCTAAGCCATTATTTTTGGATATAAATAAGAATGAATATAAATCACGCTTTTGGGCCCCAAAGCCCGGAAAAATAAAATATATTGTGAATATAAATAAAGGCATAGATAGTTATGAGGTGAGCAACGGTACTTTTGAAGTTCAAGAAAGTCATATAGAGCTAAATAGAATATTCTTAAATAAAGAAAAATTAATAAATATTTCTAGATCTTCAGGTGGCAAATTTAATTATTGGGTCGATTACGAATCTTTGCTTGATGAAATCAGTATTGTAAACAAAAAAGAGAATTATATTGCAACCTATATAATAAGACATAACTATTTATTCATTTTAATAATCTTATTAATAATTACCATTGAATGGTCTGTTAGAAGAAGAATGGGGTTGATGTAATTTTTCGGAACAAATTATGATAGTATTAATTAAATAACTAATTATGAAGAATATAACAATTATTGGAACTGGTTATGTTGGCTTAGTTACAGGTGCAGGAATGTCTGAGTTTGGGAATAGGGTTATTTGTACGGATATTGATAAAAATAAGATAGAAAAGCTTAATTCTGGAACTATCCCTATATATGAACCAGGATTAGAAGAAATAATTAAACGAAATGTTTCAGATAATCGCTTGTTTTTTAGCACAAATATAGAAGATTCAATAATGGAATCAGAGATAGTCATCATCGCAGTTGGTACACCTATGGGAGTAAATGGCACGGCAGATATGAGCTTTGTTTATTCAGCTGTAGAGACCATTTCAAATAATCTGAATAGTTATAAAGTGGTGTGCACAAAAAGTACTGTTCCCATCGGAACAGGGAAAGAAATAATAAGTCAAATAAGTAAAAAGGTTAAAAATAATAATCTATTTAACTATGTTTCTAACCCAGAATTCTTAAGAGAAGGTTCTGCAGTAAAAGATTTTCTTTGGCCTGATAGAGTTGTAATTGGAACGGATAATCAAAATGCTTATCAAATGATGTGTGATATATATAGACCTTTATATATAAATAAAAACCCTATAACCCAGACTACAATAGAAACTGCAGAAATGATTAAATATGCATCAAATTCGTTTTTAGCTTTAAAAATTAGTTATATAAATGAAATATCAAATTTATGCGAGGTATTAGGTGCTGATGTTCACGATGTTGCTAAAGCTATGGGGAAAGATGGTCGAATAAGTGAAAAGTTTTTGCATCCTGGGCCAGGATTTGGCGGTTCGTGCTTCCCTAAAGATTTAGAGGCTTTATTATCTATATCAAAAAATAACAATCTATCGATGGAGACAGTTAATGCTGCAATTATTGCTAATAAAAATCAAAAAAAGAGGATGGCAAATAAGCTAATTAATCTTTTTGATGGAAATATAAATAATAGAAAAATCGCTGTGTTGGGATTAGCATTTAAAGCAAATACAGATGATGTTAGAGAGTCCGCTGCAATAGATATAATAAAAGGTATTTTAGGTAATGGAGGAATAGTAAATGCGTATGATCCAATTGCAAATAATGAAATGTCTAAAATTTTTCATGATATAGAATACTTTGATAATCTATATGATGCTGTAAAAAATGTAGATGGCATTGTTATTATGACGGAATGGAACGAATTTCGTTCTTTAGATTTACAAAAAATAAAAAAAATAATGAAAGGAGACATTATTTTAGATACTAGAAATATTCTAGATATGGATGAGCTATCATCACTTGGCTTTGTTTATGATAATATTGGAAGAATAAAGAAATAAATTGATTGTTGAACACCAAATATTAGAAAATGTATTATTACTTAGGCCTAATATTTATAAAGATGAGCGAGGTTATTTTTTTGAATCATTTAGAGAGTCGATTTTTAAAAAAAATGGCTATAATATAAAATTCGTGCAAGACAATGAGGTATTATCTAGACATTCTGGAATTATTAGAGGTCTGCATTATCAATTAAAAAACCCTCAAGGTAAATTGGTAAATGTAGTAGCTGGTGCAATTACAGATGTTATAGTAGATATTAGAACGGGGTCACCAGATTTTGGAAAAAGTATAATGATTAATCTTGATAGTGCAGCACATAATATGGTTTATATCCCTGAAGGCTATGCTCATGGGTATTTAGTTTTAAAGGAGGATACTATAGTTCAATATAAGTGTACAAATTATTATGATCCTACTTCAGAATATGGTATCAAATGGAATGATGAGGATTTAAATATTTCATGGGGTATTCCTGACCCAATAGTATCCGATAAAGATGACCAGCTTCCAAAATTAAAAGATCAAAATAATCTACCTATATATTGATGAAGAATGTTTTAATTACGGGTGGCTGTGGATTTATTGGTTCAAACTTTGTAAAAATTCTGCTTGAAACTGACACAGGTTATTACCCTATTATTCTTGATAGTTTGACTTATGCGGGGAATAAAAATAATTTAGATAATCTCCATAATGATAATTATGTATTTATAAAGGGTGATATATGCGATGAAGCTTTAGTTAAAAGCCTTTTTGAAAAATATCATTTTGAAGGAGTTTTTCATTTTGCGGCAGAGAGTCATGTAGATAGATCTATTGATGGCCCTCAGACATTTATTAATACAAATATTATTGGAACTTATAATCTGTTAGAAATATCTAGATTATACCATAATAAAAAGTATTCTAGTTTTAAATTTATCCATGTTTCAACTGATGAGGTCTATGGCGATCTTGACGATGGCGAATATTTCACTGAAAATACTCCGTATAATCCCAGCTCACCATATTCAGCTTCTAAAGCATCTTCTGATCATTTAGCAAGGGCCTGGAATCGTACTTACGGTCTACCAGTAGTTATTACAAACTGTTCAAACAATTATGGTTCTTTTCAATTTCCTGAAAAATTAATACCGCTGATGATAATTAATTGCTTAGACTGGAAACTACTTCCAGTATATGGAGAGGGTCAAAATGTTAGGGACTGGTTGTATGTTGATGATCATTGTAGTGCAATTAAAATGGTATATGAAAATGGTGCTATTGGCGAGACTTATAATATTGGTGGGAATAATGAAATTAAAAACATTGATATAGTAAATACTATTTGTACTATTCTCGATGATTTGCGACCAACAGATAATGGGAAATCATATAGTGAACTTATTACCTTTGTGAAAGATCGACCAGGACATGATTTTAGATATGCTATTAAAGCAAAGAAAATTCAAAATGAATTGGGCTGGTATCCTAGTGAATCATTTAAAACAGGAATTAAAAAGACTATAGAATGGTATCTTGAAAATGAAAGTTGGTGGAAAAAAATTCAAAATGAGAAATATAATCAAGAAAGACTTGGAGGCGGTATTTAGATGAAAGGAATAATTTTAGCAGGCGGTAGCGGATCAAGACTCTATCCATTGACAAAAGTTATATCAAAGCAATTATTACCTGTTTATGATAAGCCGATGATATATTACCCCTTATCAACCTTGATGCTTTCTGGTATAAATGAAATATTAATAATCTCCACACCGACAGATATTTCGTTATATGAAAGATTATTTGATGATGGAAGCCATCTAGGGTTGAAAATTTCCTATAAAGTACAACCAAACCCTGATGGATTAGCTCAAGCGTTTATATTGGGGGAGGAGTTTATTGGAGAAGATAATGTAGCGTTAGTATTAGGCGATAATATTTTTTATGGGACAGGGTTTATTGAATTATTAAAAAAAAGCGTGAAAACTGTGACAGATCAAAATAAAGCAGTCGTTTTTGGATACGAAGTAAAAGATCCAAATAGATATGGTGTTGTGTCGTTCAATAAAAATAAAGAAGTAGTGAGTATAGAAGAGAAACCAGTGATTCCTAAATCAAACTATGCGGTAGTAGGATTGTACTACTATACTAATGATGTGATAGAAATAGCCAAAAATGTTAAACCATCAAAAAGAGGAGAGCTTGAAATAACCTCAGTAAATAATGCTTATCTAAATGAAAAAAAACTTAATGTTGAGCTGATGGGACGAGGTTTTGCCTGGCTTGATACGGGCACCATTGATGCAATTAATAATGCTTCTAATTTTATTAGAACTATTGAAGACCGACAAGGGTTGAAAGTCGCTTGTCTAGAAGAAATTGCCTACCAGAATAATTTTATTAATAAAAACCAGCTCGACGATATAATAAAAAAATTACCTAATGATTATGCAAATTATTTACGTAGATTAACAGATAATTAATCCGAGGTTTGCATGAGAGTAATTCTCTTCAATATAATATATATTATTATAATAATGGGCGTTGCCCGGGCTCAAATTGAGCTTAAATTTGGTCAATTTGATACTCGAGTTCCCGATAAATCCTTTTTAGATAATGAGGATTTAAAATTAAATAAACCTACAATAATATTAGAAAAATCATTAGACCCTATTAATTACATTATTGGCCCTGGAGATGTGTTTGGGATAAATATTAACACGATGGAAAAAATGTTTTTTCCTACTACTGTTGGACCTGTGGGGGATTTACTTATTCCTGGCGTTGGATCAGTCTTAATATCTGGAATTAATCTGAAAAACTCTATTCTGTTGATTAAAGAACGTATATCAAAAACATATAAAAATGCTGACATAGATGTTTCACTTATAGATCTAAAAACATTTAAAATACAAATCTATGGTGCCGTTATTAATCCTGGATTTGCTGAAATTCAAGCCACAACGAGGCTTGATGCAGCTATTGAAAAACTAGGTGGACTACATAGATACGCCGATGAAGAAAATATTTCTATAATTAGCTCTGAAGGAGTTATTACAAAAGTTTCTCTTACAGCTTATTTAATTGATGGTAATCTGAATAATAACCCTCAACTTTATGAAGGAGATAAAATTAATCTCCCATATTTACCATCTCACATTAGTGAATTCAAAACTAATGTTACCTATAAAAAAGTACCAGTTCTAGTAACAGGTTTCGTTAATCTTCCTGGTGCAATTAACTATTTCCCTGGTTATAGCGTAAAAGATTATATTGGTTTAGCTGGAGGTGTTTCTGAACTAGGAAACGTTAAAAAAGCTTATCTTATTAGAGATGATATCAAATCAATAATAGATAACAATGAAATCGCTATTCCTGGTGACCATATAATAGTGCCTGAAGGAACCTTTAGTGTTTTATTTGGGAAAAATAGTTTTCTACAAAATCTTACTGCTTTGTTTTCTATAATATCTACTTATACAATTATCTCAGATAGATTGGGTAATTAAAATTGAAACTGACATCTCATGAAAAAACAATACTTGAGCTTATATCAAAACATCCTGATATAGTTGAAAGCCCTAGTGCTAGAAAATTAATAGCAAAACAATACGGCTTTACAGAGAAAACTCTGAGAAATAGAATAGGCGACCTAAAAAAGTACGGAATAATTAAAAGCAGCGATCATTCTAGCAAAGGTCCCCAAAAAATTCATGCAAATGAAACTAACCTTATGGATATAATACCATTGCTTTGGAGTTTGCGTAAATCAATAATTAAAAACCA
>Ga0208765_1000602_pt1 | contig 23855 bp, 19 predicted proteins | sample ETNtaG_2_FD_185783 | JGI IMG/M metagenome (GOLD analysis project Ga0208765, IMG submission 185783) | Marine microbial and viral communities from oxygen minimum zone, Eastern Pacific Ocean - ETNP201406SV203 (SPAdes) (version 2) | ecosystem: Environmental > Aquatic > Marine > Oceanic ...
CAGGAATCTGGGTTTTCAATAATGGTGTCCATATGAACAGTAACGAAGTATTCTCCACGTTCATTATTGACAATCTTCCCGTTGGTCTGAAGGGACTCATCGTTGCCGCAATCTTTTCAGCGGCCATGTCAACCCTGAGCTCATCCATCAATGCATTGGCCTCTTCCACCATGACAGATTGGATCAAGTGGCTTGCGCCTGATCGCTATAACCTGACCACTTCCCGTTTTCTTTCCCTCATTTGGACCGTTGTGCTGGCAGGTGGCGCGACACTGTTTACTTCAACGGAGGGGCCTCTGGTGGAGATCGGTCTTGCAATCGCCTCTTTTACCTACGGCGGCCTGTTGGGATTTTTTCTACTAGGAAGAATGAAAGCGGAGTTTCCAGCTTCATCAGTAATAGCAGGTTTTGTAGCATCCATTGCGGCCATGGTTGTCGTTGTTAGATTTACTGCCGTGGCGTGGCCCTGGTATACAATTATCGGTTTATCTGTCATGGTAGCCACATCTGTCGTAATGCGAATTATACAAAAATGAACCGCTTCCAAAAAATCACCATTTGTCTATTGTTACTTCAGTCGGTTACTATTACCGGCCAAGAGTTTGAGCATTCCAAAGTAGTTACTGTCCCGGATATGGGTTTTTTGCCGGGCGTTTTTTCCGGCCTTGATATCCTCCAGGAAATGAAGTTTGAGCAACTCCGCGATAAGCGGTTGGCGATCCTTACAAACCAAAGCGCGCTGAACAGGGACGGCAAGCATTTCTTGGACCTTCTAGCTGAACAGAAAGACAAGTTTGATGTGCAAATAATCTTCACACCCCAATACGGTATCCTCACTGATCCCGTTCACTCTTTAAAGCCGCCGCCAGACGGAATGGATGAAAGGTTTGATGCCCAAATTAAACGGCTCTGGGGACGGGAGTACAGGCCCAACGTACTCGATCTTCGGGAGGTTGATCTTGTAATCATAGATTTACAGGATACAGGGGTGCGATTCCATACGTTTATGACTACGGTCACCAAAGTGATGGAAGCGGCGGCGGAGTATGAGAAACCGGTGATATTACTGGACCGGCCGAATCCTCTCAACGGAAATATTTTGGACGGGCCGGTGGTGAGACCCCAGTTCCAGTCTTTTGTGGGATATCATCTTGTCCCCATCCGCCACGGTATGACGGTGGGTGAGTATGCCCTTATGGTGAATGAGACGGGATGGATCCGCCAGTCCGTCATTTGTGATCTGACGGTTATTCCCATGTCCAACTGGCGACGAGATATGTGGATAGACGAAACGGGACTCACCGTTACGCCGTTGTGGAAAGGGATTGTTGATCCTGTGACACTGACTGCTGCAGCAGGAATGGGTCTACTGGAAGGGACCAACCTCTCATTTGGTGAAGGGACGTCCAAGCCTTACACTGTTGTGGGTGCGCCGTGGCTGGTACCTAATCAGCTATTAATGGGTCTGAACAAAGCCGGTCTGCCCGGTGTCCGTTTTGCGGAAACAACTTTCACGCCTGATTCGCTGTCTGACAATGTATCTCATCCTTTATATGCAGGCCAAGAATGTTACGGCGTGAAGCTGATCATCGAAAACAAGGACCGGTTTGATCCTTTGAGAACCACAGTCACCATTCTCTCTCTTACCGCCAATTTGGAGCCCCGCCGATTTAAATGGGTGGGAAATAATTATGTGGATAAACTGTACGGACACAACTACCTCCGCCTTTTCATTGCTCAGGAGAGAGACATTAGGAAGCTTCCTGCCACATGGTCCGAAGAAGTGATCAGGTTTAACCAGTTTCGCCAGAAATTTCTTCTTTACTGATCTAGAAAAATGAAGACCGTTAAGTCGGCGGCAATAGTATGTATTTTTTTGGCCGGGCAGTTGAGCGGGCAGGCATACTTTACTTTGCCCAAGAATGTCTGGCGAATTTCGGTGGTGAGGGAAGCGGCATCAGCCAATTGGGTCAGTGCTGGCGGGAAGAAGGGGTTACCCGACGAATATTTTACTCTGGACGGTTACGGTCTGAAGTATTACGATGAACTGAATCTAGATTCCCTGATAGGATTAAATGAGCATCTAGTTAATACAAATGATAGGGTGGATGAAATTATACAGGCTTTTAATAATATATCGGAAGATGAAGGGTGGGAAATACAATTAAATGATTTCAATAGAAATTTTTTCAACCGTGATTCATTTAACGTTAGTGGTTTCATTACAAATTCAGAGAGGACCCTTCAAAGTCAGCTCACTAAAATTCGTTTTGAATACGGAATAACTGAGCGTGTAACATTGACTTTAGGCATTCCCAACTATGCCAGTGCAACACAAGAAAATCAATGGGGTTGGGAAGGTACTATTGACGATAGTCTAAATGCTTTTATTAAGTATCATACTGAGAATATGCAAAAGTTCAATGATTTAGGGATTCCAGAGGATCTTTCAGATCCCTATGATATCACAGCAAGTCTCAAATCAAAACTCAATAATATCTATGATTCTTTTTATACGGCTGACGGTACAGAATCGGTTCTGTGGTTGCTTGATAATGACATCGATCCATTCAAATCATCAATTACCGGTGCTCAGTTCAACCCTTTCTCAAACTCTGATAATGACACGACCAACATTGATTCTCTGATGATTTTCTACCATCCCAATCGTTCCTCATCGGGACTTGGAGACATTCGTTGGGGTCTCAACTTTCATTTGCTCGGTTCACCAGTTTGGGCAGGTGAATCTCTTTTCTCTGTCTATGGCGGATTCGGTATGACAATCCCAACAGCGAAGCTTATCAGCAAGTTCAATCTGGACAAAGTTGATGACACCGGCCGTCCCAAACAGTTTTCTCAGCTTCAGTTGGGTGACGGGGTGACCGCTTTACATTTTTCGCTGTTTGGTGAATTATACAAAACCATCCAGTCAAGAGAATTGAAAATCAACTGGGCAACGGAGTTCAAGTTTAATCCTGAAGGCAAGTTCTGGCAAAGGGTTACACCGAGGGGTACTTACTCAGTCCAGCACGATTCCATACTGTCACAAATTGGAGAAGTGTATAGATTTCGCCGCGGCGATGAACTGTTTGGTTCACTGGCAGCCTCGCTGGAGCTGATTCCCCATAAGTTGAGAATTTCTGCGGGACAGACCTGGTATCTAAAAATGCGGAACAGTTACTACTCAAAGAATAAGCAGTGGAATGAATGGATGGCCGGGGGAACCGATTTGAGAAAGGACTACGATACGCGGAGTGTGATGATTTTTCAGGATCTTGCACTGATTTTCCAAAACACCGATCCCATGAATCAGTTTGGTTCTACGCCGTTTGAGGTTGAACTTTCGGCAACAGTGCCTGTGCTGACGAGACATACCTGGAGCGCTATTAAGGTGAGGCTGTCTTTTGTAACATATTTTCAGTTGTGGTAGAGGGATAAAACTTGGGGAAGAAAAGCAGAACCAGGATCATCAGCTGGTGTTTTTACGATTTCGGTAATTCGGCGTTCACTACCCTTGTCGTCACTTTTATCTACGCCACCTATTTTACCAAGGCCATTGCACCAGATGAAATCACCGGCACCGTGCTTTGGTCAAGAGGTATATCCATCAGTGCAATTCTGATTGCATTACTATCACCCATTTTAGGGGCAATGGCTGACCAGACCGGTCTCAGGCGGCGGATGCTGATCTCCACCACAATAATTTCGGTTGCGGCAACAATTCTTCTCTTTTATCCAACGGAAGGAATGATCCGCGAAGCGCTGATTCTTTTCGTCGTGGGAAATGTCTGCTATGAACTGGGCGGTGTATTCTACAATTCCTATCTGCCAGAAATTGCGCCACTTGAAAAGGTGGGCAGGATTTCAGGCTATGGCTGGGGCTTTGGATATGTGGGTGGTTTAATTATCATGTTTATCGCCATGGTCGGTTTTGTCAATGCCGAAATACCGTGGTTCGGATTGGCTCGGGATGGTGAACACATAAGGGCCACGAACATTTTAGTGGCGGCGTGGTTTGCCATTTTCAGTCTACCCCTTATCCTTTCCGTTCGGGAAGCACCTAGAAAGGGGATAGGAAGCTTGGGGAAAGTCATCAATGATTCTTTCAACCAGTTGAAAGATACCTATCAGCATATTTCAAACTACCGCCAGATCGTCAGGCTCCTTATTGCACGGCTTGTCTATAATGATGGACTGGTAACAATATTTGCTTTCGGTGCCATTTATGCAGCTGGGACCTTTGATTTTACATTTGAAGAAATCATGATATTTGGCGTGGTCCTGAATGTAACCGCCGGCCTTGGTGCCTTTATCATGGGTTTTTTCGATGACAGACTCGGCGGAAAAAATACCATCATTGTGAGTCTTTTCGGTCTCATTGTTGCTACACTAGGTGCTCTGTTGGCCACAAATAAAACTCTCTTTTGGGCATCGGGAATTCTTGTGGGTATTTTTTCCGGACCTAACCAGTCTGCCAGCCGCTCCCTCATGGCCCGTTTCATACCGAAGTCACAAACCAGTGAATTTTTCGGTTTCTTTGCCTTCTCTGGTAAACTGACTTCATTCCTGGGACCGTTGTTGCTCGGTATCTTTACGAGCATGTTTGATTCACAGCGGATGGGTGTGTCGGTGATACTTGTTTTCTTTGTTCTTGGTCTTTGGCTTCTTTTTCGTGTTGATGAAGAAGAAGGAAAGAGGCTGGCAGCAGCATCCAGCTCAGCCACTTGAAAAATATTATAATCTTGAAACTGTAATAATTGAGGATTACATTGGAACACTTCGTTTAACTTGGAGGAGATGAGACAATGAAGAAAACATCATTTTTTGCTATTATAGCTATCGCTATGGTTATACTTGTCGGTGGCACCTATGAAGCCGAAACGGTGGAAACAGCATCAATCTCTATAGAAGGGATGCGTTGCGGAGCTTGTGGCACAAAGGTAGAGACGGCGCTAGCTGGGCAGGCTGGGGTAAAAACTGTGTCAGTGAATCTTGAGACTAAGTTTGCCACCGTTGAATATTATCCCGCCAAAGTTGCAAAGGCCGAACTGGTAAAAGCTGTTTCTGATGCTGGTTTCGCGGTGAATGAGGCAGCCTGTGAATACAGTGCTGAAAAAGCGAAAGCGGCCGCGGAAGGTGCCGCATGTAACCTTAAATCGAAGAAAAAAGCGATTTAGCTGAAATATTACCATCCAGATGTAGAAAGGCCGGTATAACCGGCCTTTTTTTTTGAATTTGCTATTGACACTAAATTTTTAAGAGATTAAACTTCATCAGAGTCTCGTTGGCACGGCGTGCTCTTCAGAGGAACCTAACATTTCTCGAGGGTAGGACCAGCGAGACTCTTTTCATTTGGTAAGAATATTGATTTGAGGGAGAAATCATGGAACAAGTAACAGCAAGGTTCAGTCAGCTGGTTATGCCGAATGATCTGAATAACATAGGAACTCTTTTTGGCGGTAAGATGGTGTCGTGGATGGACATCGCTGCGGCGAAGGCAATTCAACGTTTTCTCCGAGGAACGGAAGCTGCCGGCGGTGTTACTAAAGCCATTGATGAAGTGGTTTTTTCCGAACCGGTTTTCGGCGGGGAGTGGGTGAACTTCGATGCAACCGTTATTTCGGCGGGTAACACTTCAATAACGATAAAGGTGAGCGTCCGAGCCGAAAACGCCAGCGGTAATGCGAGAGATGTTTGCGAAGCAATTTTTACAATGGTGGCTGTAAAAAAAGGTGATGGCAACCAGTGGGTAAAAGTAGCCCACGGTAAATCTTTTAATTAGTTTTCTTTGGCGGTGGGGTCTGTAGGGTATCCCGGCTCACTGCTGTAAACGCGGTCGAGCAACTGGGCAAGATGTAGCACTTCCATTTCTATCCCACGTCGCCTGACGCCCCAGGCCAGTTGGATCTGACAGCCGGGATTTGCGGTTACAAGAATATTCGCACCGGATTCCACAACGGCATCCATTTTCCTTTCCAACAGTTCCAGTGACATTTCCGTTTCTGTAATAGTATACCTTCCGGCACTGCCGCAGCAGTAGTCGGCTCCCCTAAGTGGCATCAGTTCAACTCCGGGAATTTGGGATAGGAGTGACTTAGGTTCCGCTGAGACCCCCTGGCCATGGAGGAGATGACACGGTTCGTCATAAGTAACCTTCAACACTCTACCGTTTGACATCTGTTTCATTTCCAGCCTGGCCAAAAATTCCGAAAGATCAACAATTTTACTGGATAATTCAGCTTTTCTATATTTAGAGTATGACTTTAAGTGAGCTCCACATCCGGCTGAATTAATGACAATATATTCACTAGCTGTATTATCGAACAGATCAATATTGGACTGTGCCAGATCACTGGTCGTTTGCGTGTCACCGCTGTGGGCGTGGAGGGCGCCACAGCAGGTCTGTCTTGCAGGAATATATACATCAAAACCATACCATGTGAGGAGTCGTACCGTTGCTGCATGAACATGCGGATAAAGATGATCCATGACGCATCCCGTGAAAAGGGACACAGTTCCTCTCTTTTCACCTATTGCGGAGTAGAGTGTGTTGTCGCCGGTGCTGAATCGTTGTGGCGGAACCGGTGGCAAAGATGCCTGTAAAGTTCTCAGCTTTGATGGAATCACAAAATCGAAAGGTCGGGTTGAAAACAGTTTCTGTAGGCCCGTCTTTTGATAAAGACGTGTCAGAGTAAACAATGTCGACAGCCAGCTGTGAGAAGTGAGAACTTTCCTTAGCAGATGTTTTTCAAAGAATGAAGGCGGTTTTGTTTCTGCCAAAGCACTTCGGGTGATCTCCATAAGGTGCCCAAACTGAACACCAGAAGGGCAGGCTGTTTCGCACGCTCTGCAGACAAGACACAGATTCACATGTTCGCTAAAGGTTTCATCTATGGAGGCATTGCCATTAAGGACGGACGTCATGAGGTAGAGTCGGCCACGGGGAGAATCCATTTCTTTCCCGTTTTCCATATAGGTGGGACAGGTGGGTAAACAAAATCCGCAATGGATACACTCCTGAAGCAGACGCTTTTCGTCTTGATCAAATACGGAGGCTAAGGGAGAAACGACGGCTTCACCCATCAGATGCCCCCCACAAATGTTCCCGGGGCAAAGAGGCCGTGAGGGTCCAGATGTTCTTTCAGTCGCTTCATGAGAGAAAGGAATGGTGGCGCCACGGGCCACCGGTCTTCTACAGATGACACACCACTCCCGATGATTTCAATAGTACCACCCATCTCAGAAACCTGATCAATAAATGTTGATCGATCTGACCTTTCCGTGAGATCGAGAATTACTGAACCAGAGCCAGGGAGAATCTTCAATGAGCAGTCGGGCTTCCCCACAGAAAAATTGTAAACCAGTTGTTCAACTTTTGACTTTGGGATTGAGATAGCAGCTTCGGCGAAGGGCGGGGAAGCCTTGTTATTACCAAACTGGGCGGTTTTCCAGAAAAATTGGGTATCCTCTTTACTTGCCTCACCCCAGCGATTTGCCGATGACTTTTCAAGGATGGAAGAAAGAACAGTTGACTGTTCAGCTAAACTTTGTTCAGTTCCCATCAATTCAATTAAAACCCACCAATGTTTTGCTTTTGCAGCGGCCCACCGACCCTTGACTACCGCTAACGCCTCAACTTCAACTGGCGAATTATTAATCTGATTTGACATTCCCAGCACTTCTTCGGGTGTTGAGAAACAAGCTCGGAATGTTATCCGTTTTTCGGGAATGGGTGCCAATTTAAATGAGATATCCAGCAGAATTCCCAATGTTCCCCGGGCGCCGATATACAGTTTGTTCAAGTCATAACCACTGACATTCTTTACCACATTGGCGCCGGCTTTGACAATCTTCCCTTCGCCGTTTACCACCGTTGTGGCGATGACCCAGTCCCTGGCTGTGCCGTGCCGGTGACGCCTCGGTCCGAATCGGTTGGCGCTGACTATGCCGCCAACGGTGGAAGTTCCATTCTCTGGAGGATTAAGGGGAATCCATTGACCTGATCCCTCCAGTTTTTCCTGAGCTTCAGAAAAGAGCATTCCGGCGGGAAAGGTGGCTGTCATATCTTCTGGTGTATGGCGGAAACAGGAAGCCAGATTCTTAAGGTCGATCCCAATATCGAATTGATTGTTTGCAGTGAAAAGATCATTACCACCACCGATAGGGAGGACTGTTTTTCGGTCACGGTATGCACCTGCAATAATTTCGGAGATTTCTTCTTTATTTTCCGGGGCAACAATTTCATTAGCCGGAATCTGCTCCCACACTGTGTTTCTCATTTCAGTTTCAGGAATTACAGCCATCCGCCGCCAGCTACTGTTTTCCGAATTTTCGATTCACCGCACCTTGCACCCGTGGGAAAGATTTTACTGGGGTTTAGCAGTCCAGACGGGTTGAACGCTGATCGTACAGAGAGCATTTGAGCTTCATCATCATCAGAGAACATAAATTTGAAGGCGTTCAACTTTTCCGTGCCAATACCGTGCTCTCCGGATAGGGCGCCGCCTAAGTCAATACATTTCTGTAAAATTTCCCGTGATGTATCTGCTGCCGCCTTAACCTGATTTTCATCATCGGGGTCATAAAAAATGGTGGGGTGAATATTGCCGTCACCGGCGTGGCACAGATGTCCGATGCGGAGGCCGTGTCGTTCCCCTGCTTCAACGTTGAACTGTAGGATTTCCGGCAGTTTGGACCGGGGCACTACGCCATCGTTGGTGTAGAAGCCAGGCGTCATTTTTCCGATGGCACCAATAGCTTCTTTCCGTCCGCGCCAGAGTCGTTGTCGTTCCTCCTCACTTTTGGCTTCCTGAAAATTCGTGGCGCCGCTGTTATAACAAATCTTATGGATCTTCTGTGTTTGGTCCGTCAAAGTCGATGACAGACCGTCAATTTCAATAAGAAGGATTGCAGCCACGTCTCGGGGAAATCCGACCTTGAGATGACTTTCTACCGCCTGAATAACCAGATTATCAACAAGCTCCAGGGCGGCGGGGATGATGCCGGCGGAAATGAGGTTTGAAACTGAATTGCTGGCATCTTGAACTGATTGGTAAGAGGCAAGAAATGTTTTCACTGCTTCCGGGTTACGGACCAGTTTCACCGTTATTTCTGTGGCAATGCCGAGGGTTCCCTCAGAGCCTACAAAAAGTCCAACGAGATCGTAACCGGTAGAGTCTTCAGACCGACCTCCGAGTTTAGTGATCTCCCCGTCAGGCATAACCATAGTGAGACCGAGGACATGATTGGCGGTGACGCCATATTTCAGGGTGTGGGGGCCCCCGGCATTTTCCGCAACGTTTCCCCCTATGGTGCAAGCTTTCTGGCTGGAAGGGTCGGGAGCGTAGTGATAGCCGTTTGAACTGGTTGCATCAGATAGATGAAGGTTGATGACACCGGGCTGAATTACAGCAATCTCATTGTCATAATTGACTTCCAGGATACTGTCCATCTTGGACATTTGGATGATAACCCCGCCTTCGGCTGCCACGGCACCACCGCTCAAGCCTGTTCCCGAACCCCGGGCGAGGAACGGCGTTTCATGCTGAACACAACACTTTACAATCTCGGCTATCTCTTCGGTGGATTTGGGTAGCACCACCGCATCGGCACCGTATTTGCTGAGTGTCAGTCCATCACATTCGTAGACGAGCAGTTCGGTGGGGTGAGAGATGACACGGTCTCTGCCCAGGATTGATTCAAGATCTTTTACGAGAGATGATTTTTCCGGCATGCGTCTGCTTAGTTACACTTTGGTTAAGGCGGAAAAGTACAACCGCCGCCAAGTGGACGCAATCGGTAAGGAGGGTCAGTTATCCTTCAGATCATTCACTTCGCACATAACGGCACCACAGCTGCAGATGATAAGATCATTTTCCCGCATCCAGGAATAGTCCGTATAGTTTGCTGACCACGGTGTTGTGCAGTTGGGGCACCTGAGAATAGTGAGATTGAAGAACGGCGTGCTCTCCTCTATAGACTCTAATGTAATGTATTCCATATTTCCTCTTTTAATTAGCATTGTTGCACAGTAAGCATACAAAAGGCGTATATAGTTTACACATTGTCGACAAACCTGTCAAGAAGAATTGAATAATCGTTGCTTTACCCGTTCACTGATTCACACTTAGTGGGTAATTTTGCGCAAGGAATTTTGAGAATGGAGAAAAGCAAATGGCACAGTTAAAAAAAGTTCAGATTTCAAATCAACATTGGAAGAAAGTAAAAAGTGATGCACTGGTGGTTGGTGTGTTCAAAGGTGGTGGTCTTTCTCCTGTTGGGAAAGAGGTTAACTCCGATTTTAATGGACTCATTAAAAGCGCCATCAAGAACGGTGATTTCAAGGGCAAGTCCAATGAGACACTTATGCTCTACACCGGCGGAAGTTCGTCACGGATATTGTTGGTTGGCTTGGGTAAGAAGAAAGAATTCGATCTGGAAAAATTGCGGCAGGTGGGTGGTACCGCAGCAAAGGTACTCCAAGGAAAAGATAAAACTTCAGCATCAGCGGAAATTCCTGGTATGGATTCACTGAACTGTTCGGCAGCCGACACCACAAAGGCGTTTGTGGAAGGGGCCATACTCGGTTCTTACAAGTTCCTCGATTATAAGACCGATGATGAGAATCAAACTGTACTGAAGTCACTTACTATTGTTGGCGGAGGTAGCAGAAGCGGACTACAACAGGGTAAGATAGTTGGTGAATCGGTTTGCCTCGCCAGAGATCTGGCGGCCCATCCCAGCAATGTAGCCACACCCAGTCGGCTAGCCAGTGAAGCCAGAAAGATCGCCCGCGCCGGGGGCATGACCTGCAAGGTGATGAACAGGGATCAATTCACAAAACTGGGGATGGGTGCATTTGCCTCCGTGGCCCAGGGGGCTGACGAACCGCCAAAGTTCATCCTATTGGAATACCAGGGCGGCAAAAAAGGTGACCAACCTTTTGCCTTTGTGGGAAAAGGGATCACCTTTGACACGGGTGGTATATCGATAAAACCGTCCTCAAAAATGGATGAGATGAAATATGATATGTGTGGTGCCGCTGCTGTTCTCGGTATTATGAAAGCTGTTGCTGGGCTCAAGCCCAGCCGGAACATTGTTGCAGCCATTGCTGCCACAGAAAACATGCCCGGCGGCCGTGCTTCCAAACCGGGCGATATTGTTAAGGCTTACAACGGCAAGACTATAGAGATCCTCAATACGGATGCTGAAGGTCGCCTAGTTCTTGCTGATGCACTTGCATATGTATCCAAGCATCATGATCCGAAGTATATGATCAACTTTGCCACGCTCACCGGTGCGGTTATTGTAGCACTGGGGCACGTTGCTTCCGGTGTAATGGGGACCGATAAAAAGTTGGTTCAATCCATTCTGAAGGCAGGTGAAACATCCGGAGAGCGTGTCTGGGAACTTCCATTGTGGGATGACTATTGTGATGATGTAAAAAGCAAGATTGCCGATGTGAAAAATCTCGGTGCTTCCGGCCAGGCCGGCACCATTGCCGGTGGCGCCTTCTTGAAAGCATTTGCAGGTGAGACGCCCTGGGCTCATCTGGATATTGCCGGTACGGCATGGTGGGACAAAGATCGGCCGTACATACCGCCGGGACCCTCCGGGGTGGCGGTGAGACTCTCCCTGGAACTTTTGAATATTTTGGGGTAGAGGGTAATTTTACCCGCGATTTGGCGGAGTAGCTCAGCTGGTTAGAGCAGCGGAATCATAATCCGCGTGTCGGGGGTTCAAGTCCCTCCTCCGCTACAAGCAAATCCCCCTTGACAAAAGGGGGATTTGCCATTAACTGTAAAAGAGCATGATTACTGGTTAAAGTACCCCAAATACAGCATTAAGGAGAAAATTATAGTGACAAAAAAGTTAAATAACCCAAATAGTGCAAATGCTATTTTATGGGCAGCAGCTATTTTATCCGCCGCAATACTTGATGCTCCCCAGTTTCTTACAATCATCATCTTGCCTGTATGTGGATTATTATCAATTATTAATGTGAAACGGTGCAGTTAAAAGGATTATAAACCACGAATAGCCTCCTCATTGGGGCTTTTTGTTTTTTGACCTCCTGATTGGCTCCCACTATTTCATTTATTCTTGAAGAAATCACCTTCCTGCCTCTGATTGACGCAATTTGTGTGGTAATGCCGTAGTTATAATAGACTACTGCCATAATAAATTGATATGTCATTAGACAACCGTAATAAACTTCAAGGAGATACTATGAGTCTTAAACTCGTATTTAGGATCTTTGCCGGTTTCGGTGCTTTCTTTGCCATGTCGATGCTGCTGGCACCGGACACTATGATGGCCAGTTATGGGATGACACTTTCCGGTGATGATTCCAGACTGCTCGTACAGTTTTTGTTCTTGATTCAGCTTACGTTTTCCATTGTGGTTTGGCAGCTACCCGCCTGGCTTGGCATTGATCTGGCCAAGGCCGGTCCCACCTTTATGGTGTTGCCTTTGATATTTGTCGCTATGAACATCTTTCACGTTATCACCGGTGTTTTACCGGCGTCGGGGGCCCAAATTATGGAATCCGGTGTCTGGGTGATATTCTCAGGGCTGTTCTATTCCTACAGCAAGAAACCTGCGTAAAGTACAATTCCACGACGGACGAACTAAGTAGTCCTACCTTCGACTGATAGGGCATTCCACTTCGGTTCTATAACTGGTGGAATCCTAAGTTGTAAGATAGATTACAGGAAAACCAAAAAAATAGGAGTAACAAAATGCTATTTCATGCAACTCATACACACAGTTACCAGACCTGTCACGCTCATGATGAGGATAGAAAGGCTAAAGTTGTGGAAGCCGTCCAGGCTTCTGAAGAAATCGGGATTAAAATCCACGGCATCTATGTTGATCCCCCGGGACATAATGCATACTTTGTCTTGGAAGCGGACACCATGGAACAGGTGGTCCAATTCTTTGACCCCATGCTTGAATTAGGCGATACTGATATTCATCCTGTTATGAGCATGCAGGCTGCTCTTGACGCCTTAAAAAGTACTGATTAAATAAATTATACCGCCAACTCATACATCAAGCCCCGCCCAGTAGCGGGGTTTTTTGTTTCTGTACCTCCTTGATTGACTTTACCACTATTTCCCTTATTCCTGAATAAATCACCCTCCCGCCTCTGATTGACGCAATTTGCGTGGTAATGCCGTAGTAATAATAGACTTCTGCCATTATAAACTGATATGGCACATGAAGGGGAAAAATTAAGTACGCCAAGTCGGTTTGAGATAAATAATGCTTCTGCTATAGGGAATAAATAGTGTTATCAGCTTTTTCAACCCCTTTCCCAATCTCAACCTGGTAAGTGACGGGGGGTACGGTGCTATGTATAAGACCGACACCCATTCTGATATAATTTTTGGTATTTAGGTCGGGCTCATAACCCGTAAATTACTCAATGGTACAAACTATTGGGGCAGGGCACACCTAGCAATAATTTGGGAGTATACCCTCAAACAATTTATTTAATCCGATCAATAATAGGAATGTCAGTATGGCGACTTTGATTTTGCGGGATACACACCGCGCATTGATAGAGGAAATGGAATCTCTTGATAAATTAAAGAGAGAGACTTCATTAAAGATTAGAGATGCAGCTAGTCATGGAGATCTTAAGGAAAATGCGGAATACCACGCTGCCAGGGAGAAGCAGAGTTTAATAGTATATAAGAAACAATTGATGCAGTCCCATACGCCATTCCAGATCATCGAGAATAGCGAAATTGAAACCGACAAGGTAGGATTTGGCAATAAAGTTACAATCCGTGAAGAGGGCAAAGATGAGGCCGAAGAGTATTACCTATTAGGTCCCATCGAATTTGAGTTGGATCTTTATCCCATGATTGCAACCTACCATTCAGGTTTTGGCCGAGCCATCGTTGGGAAAAAGATTGATGAAGATTTTACGCTTGAAATCCAGGGTAAAGAGACAAAGTTCACAATTACTGCAATTGAAAAGATTTCTGCAGAATGATGATTTTAGAAACAATATTTAGTTTAGTATTTAGTTCAGCACTTTTCATCACTGGTGGGCATTTAATGGATACAAAATTTGGATTACATCATTATAGTGATGAGGACTATAAGGAAGTTTTTTGGCTAAAAAACAAGTCATCAATTTCTAAAAACTGTATTAGACATTCTGAATTGGAAGATATTGAAGAAATTAAAGTTTGGCGTAATAATGAAAATGGGGGAGAAATGGTTACGGCTTATAAAGTAACTAAAAGTAAGAGAATAGAAGCACCCACATCGCGGCATAATTTTTTGTAAATTCATATAGCTAAACCTATAAGGGAGAAAAAAATGATTAATCGCACTGCCTGCTTTTCAGCCTTTCTATTAATAATGATTGGCTGCACGCAAAGACAGGATGTACCCTTGCCTGTAACCACAACCAGCACGGAGGCTTTGGAGTTGTTCAATGCGGGTATAAAGCATCAACTTAACCATGACTTTTTGCTTCAACCGCAGTATTTCCAAAAAGCTCTGGCCCTTGATCCTGATTTTGTACTTGCCAATTTATGGATTAATGAATCAGATCCGGCCAAGTGGTTTGAATATTTTGAGAAAGCCAAAGCCAGTAAAGATAAGGTTTCTGAAGCTGAAAGAATATTGGTTGATATAGCGGTTGCCAATGGAGAAGACAGAACAAAGGATGCCATTAAACTTGGAGAGGAACTGGTTCAAAAATACCCTAACAGTTCAGATTCCTATGTTCATTTAGGCAATGCTTTAAAAGGAAATAATGATTTTGACGGTGCTGAGAAAAATTATAAGAAGGCCCTTGAGATCAATCCAGAAAATTTGAGAGCTCTCTGGCAAATAACGAGTCATCACATGAATGTTTACATTGGTCAAGTGATGCGACCAAAAGAGGAACAGGACAGGGCTCTGGCAGGAAGATATATTGAAAGAATGATTGAGATTAGTCCTGATGCTGGTTCTTTTCATCAAATGCGGGGAAACCTTTTTAGAGCGGAAAGCAATTTTGAATCCGCAAAAAAATGGTATAGGAATGCTTTAGATATAAAAGAATCTCAAGGTGTGCCAAAGGCCGGAATATTAGGTGTTGTTGCCCACAATTTACTTTTTAACGGGGAAGTTGAAGAAGCCCATAATTATTACGATGCGAGCATTGAAGCGAGTGTGCGTCCTTCCCAAAAAATTGGACAATGGAATTTTAAAATTCAGGCCTATTTATTTGTTGATGACTATCATGGAGCTATAAAAGCGGCAGATGAACTTTTGAGCCAAATAAATGATTTAGGATTTTCTGATTCTGAGCTATATCAGAATAAAAGGCAGGTTGAATTCCGGAAATTCCTGGCCTTTGCTCATAACAAGGAACAGGAAAAGGCCTACGATTCAATGATGCTTCTGAAGAACTACAGAAATATGCAAATATCTTCTTTAGAATATGATGAGATCAGAGAAAGAAATTTCAAGATTTTGGATGCTCAACAGGAAGCATGGTATTATTTGCTTTTTGGTGAATATGAAAAAGCAAATTCCAAGTTGGAAGATCTATATGCTCTCGTCAGCAAAATTGATAATCCTACTGCTATGGTTGATTATAGGGCAATGAAAGGGATGGTCCATCTATTCAGTGGTGATGCACAAAGGGCACTGGAATATTTGGATGACACCATTGAAACGGAAAACTATCAATATTATAGTTATTACAAGGCTGAAGCTTTGAAAGCCACTGAACAGGAGGACGAAGCATCTTCAATTTTTTATAATTTGGCCAATTATAACTTTAACAGTTGGGGAGCAAGCTTGGTTAGGTCTCTTTCCAAGGAGCAATTGGAATAAGTAAATCCTAGTTTGAGCTGAACTCCAGAACTTCAGATTCGACCCATTAAGAGAAGTCTTGAATCTGAACAAGACATTCCTTACGAACTACTCCTGTTTTTGTCTTCTCATAAGCACGGAAAATAATTCTAATTTCTTGTTATTACTGACGAGAAATGCTAATCTCACCGCGTAATAGTGGGGAAAAGACATTTGTAATCATTATCCACGTGTCGTGGGTTCAAATCAACAATATTTTTCGGGTTAACCAGATTATAATCAAAAACACTTTTTATTTTCTGCTGACAGCTCTTACGGTAGTTCACGCCGGAAACAGCGATAACGATCTTGTATCAAATCAATTAGAAGCGGTTTCAGTCAGTGAGGCTCCGGTGGTTGACGGAAATGTTATTGATGACCCGGTCTGGGAGACTGCACCTGTTGCCACATCATTTACACAACAGACACCTGATGAGGGTGAGGGCATATCTGAAAAAACTGAAGTGCGGGTAATGTACTCTTCAGATGTTCTTTACGTGGCGGTGGTTTGTTATGACACGGAGCCAGAGCACATTGTTGTTTCTGATACGCGCCGGGACGCTTCGCTGAAAGATTCTGACAGCTTTCGGTTTATTCTGGACACTTTTTATGACAAACAGAACGGTTTCATATTTGGTACCAATCCTGCCGGCATCGAATATGATGCCCAGGTGAATAAAGAAGGACAGGGTGGATTTAACACGGGGCGCCAGTCTGTTGGTGCCGGCGGTGCCTTTAACCTTAACTGGGACGCGGTATGGGAAGTTCAGACAGTTGTGGGTGATTTCGGCTGGAGTGCTGAATTTGCTATCCCGTTCAAAACACTCCGATTCAAAGAAATTAAGGAGCAGCAGTGGGGCATTAACTTCGAGAGGGTCATTGCAAGGAAGCAGGAAGATGCTTACTGGATGCCCATCCCCAGGCAATTCAACATAAATCGCGTATCCCTCGCTGGTACATTGACGGGTCTTGTCATAACCAACCCCAGAAATTTAAAAATAATGCCTTACGGATTAGGGCAGTCGACGACGGGAACAAAAGGTCAGAGCCAACTTGGATTAGATGCCAAATACAGCCTTACATCCAGTCTTACTTTGGACGTTACATACAATACAGACTTTGCTCAGGTGGAAGCTGATGAAAAGCAGATTAACCTTGATCGCTTCAGTCTATTTTTTCCGGAAAAACGACCCTTCTTTTTGGAGAATGCCGGTCTTTTTTCAGTAGGTGAGCCAACCTACTATGGACCGGATATTGAAATGTTCTTCAGCAGGCGGATCGGTATCGGTCCGGACGGTTCATCGGTGCCTATCTTGGGAGGTGCCCGGGTCACGGGAACTGCCGGCGGATTGAATGTTGGCGTACTCAATATGCAGACAGAATCTGTTGAAGGCGTCACGGACGGAAACAATTTTTCTGTGGCGCGGCTGAGAAAAGAGCTGCCTAACAGAAGCGCTGTGGGATTTATTGGTACAAACCGGCAGGGGCTGGGAGATAACGGTGATTACAACAGAGCCTGGGCGGTAGACGGGCAGATTGGGATTGGCGAAGTCAGTTTGTTCAAATCATTCATTGCCCAGTCACAAACACCCGGAATTGACAGTGAAGCTTACGCTTATCTTTTTGAGGGTGTTCGCGAAAGCAAAAGACTATTGCTTCAGTTGCGATACACTGAGGTGGGGGAGAACTTTAATCCTGAAATGGGGTTCCTGGAGCGGCGGGGGTACCGGAAATGGTTGTTCCGTATCCTGAACAGAACTCGCCCGGCCGATCTTTTCGGACTCATGGAAATCCGTCCTCACATTACCTACTGGGGATACTGGAAACTTGACGGCTTTCAACAGACGGGATTTCTTCATGTAGATAGTCATTGGGAATTTCGAAATGGTTATAGAATTGATACGGGAATCAATTTTCCTACTGAAGGAGTTGAAGAGGCTTTTGAAATTTCAAAAGGTGTTATGGTGCCGGTGGGATCTTATCAACACAGGGAAATTCACATTAGAACCAGTACAAACCTTTCAAAACCCCTGAGTGTGACTGTTGTTACGAGGATTGGCGGTTTTTTCGGCGGAGATCGGCGGAGTTTTGATTCCACCATCAGGTACCGATTCGGTGACCGGTTTACCTCAGACTTAATTTCGAAGTATAATGATGTCTATCTACCCGGTGGTAATTTTTTGGCTCACCTTTTAAGGGGGAGACTGACCTATTCCTTTTCCCCGAAAGTCTATATTCAGTCACTTTTGCAGTATAACAACCAGACAGATCAGTGGTCCATGAACTGGCGATTTATCTGGCAGCGGTCAGCATCAACGGGTCTTTACCTTGTCTATAACCAGACTCAGGACCTGGACGGCATTCCTCTGCCTGGTTCATCCCGCTCGGTGGTCATCAAATACAGCCACCTGTTTGATGCGCTGAGGTAATTGTCTGCTTATAATGGTGAGAATAATTAGAAATAGAAAGTCTGTTCCAGCGCGATGGTAATTCCTTTGGCTGAGCCGAGCATTCCACCTGACTCGGAAATACCAAAATCAAGATGAAACTTGCTGAAGTTGAGGCCAAAGCCGGCACCCCAGCGGAAATCTTCTAGTCCACCTACTGAAATACCAAATCTGATAGGCAGCCATTTAGTGGCATTAACTTCACTGCCCAAAGAGAGACGAGGGGTAGTACTCATGTTCATTTCATCGCTAAACCCCTGAAGAAGAGTAGAATGAAGTGAAACATTGGGACGGTACTGATAATGAAAACCAGCCAGAAGGTAGCCTGGGTAGGCACTATTAACATTACCGGTGGTTTCATCGGTTGTGTTGGATTCTTCAAAGAGGGAATCCAGTTCTGTAATATTCAATTCATCAACAGTGAAATTTACTGACCCACTCATAATGTCCGAATCCGTCCAATTGATCTTGCCAAAAAGGTTGTTTACGGAGATGCTCAGGTACAGTTTTTCACCGGACCGGGCCGCGAAGCCTAAATCAAGGGCAAAACCTGTGCCTGACACAGCGGAGGTTAAGGTCGTTGTTGTTTGAATATTGATGGATTCTTTTCTTGTTGACAGGGTAGAATTAGAGAATTCCGTTGAAATCCTGTTGAGTCCATTCAGATATTTAACCGCTCCACCAAGATAAACCCGATCAAAATATTTGTTCAGAAAAATACTGTAGAATTCTTTTCCATACCCTATTGTTACAGGTATAACAGCTTCAAATTCTCCAGTTCCATCAAGGGACAAGGAATTATCAAATCTCAATCCATTAAATATTAATTCAAACATACTGGGATGTGACGCAATACGGCCGTTGATTTCCAAGCCTGTGCTAATGGCAAAATTGTTTACTGCAAGGCCAAAGGGGACTCGCAATGCTTGTAACAAAATCCAATTATTGTCCGGGAGTGAATTAATCATTTGGTTTTTGAGATTATCATCCATAAAACCGACGCCAAAGTAGTCAGAGATCCAATTAGGGGTGATAGTATTGTTACCAAGGTCAAAAGCGACGGAAGGGAGTTTGACACTCCTGGTCCCTTTTTCTCCCAATGCCTCATCCTGGGACCAGAAGCCCAGGTTTGCTGGGTTCCACCCCAAGGCATCTACTCCTCTGGCATAACTGGAAAATGCACCGGCTAAAGAAACGGAACGGGCGGTAAAGTTGGATTGGCCATACAGTGGATATACGCCAGCGGCAGAAAAGGCCACTGTAAATAGGATAGCTCTAATTTTCATCACTGGTGGGGTCCACAAGATATTTAACGGAACCGTAGGAAGTTATTTTTAGGGAATCGGTGGAGAGGAATTTCACCTCTCCGTTGCTTGACAAGAAAACATTAGTTTTCACAAAAATGATATCATCAAAAAGTTCGATCTGAGATTCATCCAGGTGCAGGGAATCTATCGAGGAACTGTTTCCTTTAATGCTGAGGCTACCGAGAACGTTCGGAGATGTTGGTGACCCTGTTTCAAAATGAGATTCATTGGCGGCAGACAAGAGTGAAATGTTTGTGTCAAAATCAAACATGTTGTCGTATTCCAAAAAAACGGTAACCGATTCAATATTTTCAGGAAACTCCTGATCAATTTTTTCCGCGTCGAGATCGATCATGGCATCATCGGCCAGTTGAAAAACAAATGGTATGGAGATGGAAAAAATTCCTGAAAAAGATTCATTCCCCTGATACGTCACAACATCGTTGCTCCCGCCGATAACGGCTGTTCCGGAAGCAAGAATGGAATCTGGTTTAATGTTGATGAGGCCGGCTGCGTCAGGAATAATTATGGTCTGGCTATCGGGATGAGTCACATTCCATCCTCTAATCTGCCGGGTAGCGGAAGTATCATTATTGAAAGCGACAATATCCATATCGAGCTTGACAGGAAATTCAATATTGCTATCGAAAACAAGGTTCATTTCAGCTTCCATAAATTCCATTCCATCAAATTCATCAGGCAGCGCACTGATCTCCTGCCGAATAGTTTCTATAGGTTCTTCAATGGCTGCGATAATTCCCTTTATTTCAGAGAAGGTGATTTGCTCTCCCTCACCAGAACCGTAAAGATCAATCTCAACATCAACCACATCAATGCTACTTACGTTCCTAAAGGGGTCGGTATCACTTTTTGAATCCTCAGTTACAACTTCGTAGGAATAGTTCACTTTCTGAGGGTCCATGGTAACATCCAGTACCATCCATTTGCTATTAAGGTCGTAACTGGATACCACCTCATCATTTCTTGGCATTTGAATAAGTTGTGAAAAAGCAGTACCGTTATCATCCTGGATGGAGGAAATGGTTAATTTCAAATCAGCTTCAAGATCCAGACCATTGGTTATTTTTATAGCGAGAATACCCCTATCAATTTTTGCCCGCTCAACTTTATTTTCCGAATCAATCTGTATCACACCTATTTCATCTATGGTCTGTTCCGGCACTTGCGCAACCGCTGAAGTCACTTTTGGTTCAGAAGCGGATATTTCAACTGTAAAACTGGAAGAGCGGGCCGCATCATCCACATTGATAGCAGTCCCTCCGGAACCAGGGGAGCTTCCAGTAACAACTATTTTTATTTCACCGACAAGAGATATACCCGCCATGTTGAGTATCTTGGATGATGCGGTATTACTGGCTATTTCTTCTTCCCATTTTGCTGCCGAGGCTACCAGCGTATTTCCGTTCATGTCCTGAATATCCACATTCACGGGTGGACCAAGGGGGATCACCATATCGTTTTGAATAGTCATGGACATTGAACCACCAGCGAAATCAGCCGATTTGAAATCCTCGAAAGTGAAATTCTTGGCTACAGGGGAGAGTGTGAAAGCGGGAATTACATTGCTTCCAGACATGGATGAAACAGTGGGATAGATTTCACTTAGCAGGTAAGCATCAGTCTTTTTTGGATCGATATTTTCGAGCTCGATGGTGTCCAACTCAGAAGAGACCAATTTCTCCGTTGGATCAACACCGACAGTATCATCGAAAGTCTGTTCTTCGATTTCAATAGTATCCTGAAAGGCGTAAAGAACAGGTTCACCATTTCCATCCAAGGGAATGGTTGTAAGCAGGGAATCATCCAAGATTTCCTTCATGCTTACATTATCTTTAGTTAGAGGAAAATCAAAATTGACGGTCCAGGATGGCTCTTCTGATGGAATTTTTAAACTACACCCAGCCATCAGAACCAAAAACACCACTATAAGCACGGACCGAAAGGTTTTAATTGCCGTTTGATTTAAGTTTATATAATTGTTCATAATTGAAGGGGCAATTTTATTCAGTTTCCTCCAGTAATAATAAACATATTTATCTATTGTGATATGTGTCACGTCGAGGAAATACGCCTTGCTCCAGATTGCATCGGAATCTTAGATTGATTCTTACAATGGAAACGTTGTGTTTTCCCACAATAGAATAACGGAGATAACTTGGGAATAGAAAAAAATCAGATAATGATCTATCTTCTTCCAATACCGGTAACAGCGCCCCATAAAACCCTCGATAAGGCCTCAATTACGTTATATGCGTGGTAATGCCGTAGTATTGCCCATGTTTGTCCATCATAATTTTTATCAGAGAAGAATGCGCTATTGCATGACTAAAAAGATAATCTCCAAACATATGATTTTGAAATTGGCCAGCCTTATGTGGGTCTTGTTCCTGCCTCTGATCCTTTATGGTCAGGATACGCGTGAAACAGTCGCTATTTTAGACTTTGAGGGTCGGGGTATTTCCCAGCTTGAAGCACAAACACTCACAGACCGTTTCCGAACGGCTTTGGCAAGTGCTGGGGCTCTGAGGTTGGTTGAGCGGCAGATGATGGAAGAGGTACTTCAGGAACAGGGTTTTCAGCAGACAGGATGTACCAGTGATGAATGTGCTGTTGAGGTGGGTCAGCTCCTTGGTGTTCAGAACATGATCGGTGGCGCTATCGGAAAGGTGGGGGAGACATTTACCATTGATATGCGGATGTTCTCGGTACAGACCGGTGAAAATATCCGGACGAAAAATGTTTCCTATGGCGGTGCAGTGGACGGACTCATCACCGAAATTGAGATCCTGGCATATCAAATTTCTGGACTAGAGGCTACGGATGAACTTCTTGAAATTCGGAAAACGGGTATCATTGGACCTGGCCTAGCAGTTAAACCAAAGACACGTTTCGGCGCTATGATGCGCTCCATGTTTATTCCCGGTGCCGGTCAGTTCTATTCTGAAAGGAAGCTTTGGGGATACACATGGCTTCTATCTGAGATTGCTATCGGTGGCGGTATTGCCTTTTTTGGTACTGAATATCAGACCGCTTACGATGAATACAACAGTACTGTCGATTTATATACAAATGAAACTGATGTGGATATGATACGGGAATACAAAGACCAGGCTCACGTGCACCATGAGAATATGGACAATGCGGCCACCATGGCGGAGACCCTTGCCTACGCCGCTGCCGGTGTCTGGGCTACCAACGTGCTTCATGCTCTGATCACGGGCCCCAAGACTGGGGATAAAACATCCGCCAGGGAACTCCCCATCCGCCTGGCGTACGATCCCGGTTCCGGCGCCACAATGATGAAGCTCTCCATACCGCTAAGGCGTTAGACTTTATATGACAGACATTAGACGTTACACATTGCACGTTTTACGGGGCGGATTTGTTGTCCTCCTGTTTGGACTTTTACTTAGCTGCGAGGTGCCCACGGAGGCGTACGATAACCCTCTGGATGAAGAGGTGGCTGCGGAGAAGGGTATAGACACGCCGGCGCTGGTATTCTTTCCTGACAAATTTGATGGTGTCACGGCCGGCAGCAGTGTCAGTGTGCAGCTGTATGCCCTTGAGGTGCCCGGTGTGACGGGAGCATACATTCAGGTGGCATACGACAAGAGCAAAGTTTCCATCAGTTCTGTGAATGCTGGTGATTTCTTCAGCGCCTCGGACGATCCTGTCTTTATTTATGAGGACAACTCCGATGACGGTTTTCTGAATATTTATACATCCTATTTGGGAAGTGACAGTTCAGCCACCGTTTCCGGGACGGGCAACATGGCCACACTTGTTTTGAGTACTATCACTGCCGGCGAGACTACCATAAACTACACTTCAGAGAGCGAGCTTGTGGATGCCCAGGACAACCCTGTTGTGCTCAATGGCCTCGGCGAAGGGATTATTGATGTTCAATAATTCCTGGACAAAGACTTTACTCTTTTTTCTGTTGGTCTCGACAGTAAGTGCTGATCATGACACATACGAAAAAAAAATGGCGGTATTGGACGGCACACTGTATATCACAACGTCTTATTACGGTAGCAGCGGTTACCTGTCCAAACTGTGGAGCTATGACGGCTCAACTATGACTGAAGTGTCTGATCTTGCCAGCAATTGGGTCTCGAATATTGTAGCGCTTGATTCGAAATTGGTTATTTTTGTATCAGGCTCTGGGATATATACCTATGATCCTTCAGCTGCCTCCGGTTCTAGGCTCAGT
>Ga0208765_1000604_pt1 | contig 23794 bp, 22 predicted proteins | sample ETNtaG_2_FD_185783 | JGI IMG/M metagenome (GOLD analysis project Ga0208765, IMG submission 185783) | Marine microbial and viral communities from oxygen minimum zone, Eastern Pacific Ocean - ETNP201406SV203 (SPAdes) (version 2) | ecosystem: Environmental > Aquatic > Marine > Oceanic ...
CCCACTTAGTGATGGCTGGGATGGTACCTATAATGGAAAACTAATGCCTTCAACCGATTACTGGTTTACTATTACCCTAGATATGCTATATGGAGAAGATGATACCCTGATTAAAACCTTTAAAGGGCACTTTAGCCTGAAACGATAATAACTAATCACACGGACCTTCAGCGTATGCAATAACTCCGTGCCAGTTGAATGCTTCACAGCTATTACCATATGTAATTCCATCACACCCGCATACAGGGTCAAAAATATCGATACAAGGTAATTCTAAATTGATTAATGTTTCATCAACACACATATTAGGGACATCATCATCATCATTATCACAAGCAAAGACAAGTGGAATAAATAGTAATAGTATTAGCTTTTTCATATTATATTACATAATACTGGTAATCGATAATTTGATAATAGTGTTATTATTATCAATTGATGCTTGATTAGTCAAGCCTGCATCATAGAGTTGATGCTTGTATTGTTTGTTATATTTTTCAAATGATAAATCAATAGTACTGCTCTTAAATTTATATCCTATTCCAAGAGAAAAACCTTTTCTATCACTATAGTAATCAGTATTACGGTATGGACTTCCATCAATTCTATAGCCAGCTCTGTAGCTCATGCTATTAGATCTTATTTCAGCACCAATTTTATAAGAATTAGCAACAGTTAGATTATTATAAATTGCCCAATTTAAATCAGAAAAATGAGAATCTTCAAATCCATCTGATGTTCTAAATTCCATTTTGCTATAATCCTTTCTAGAATAATCAAAACTTATAAGTCCTAATTTATTTATTATAAATGCTAAACTACCTGTTATTTTAGAAGGTGTTTGAATAGTATATTCGTCAAAGACATTAATAGCATTAGGATCTAAAACTATTGTATTTTCTTCATCAGCTTGATCAACAAATCTTGTGGCTAAATATTGTCTTGTTTCCTCTTTAATTGAATACCAAACAGGCGAGTCATAAGTAAGGCCAAATCTTAACCAATCAGTTAATTTAGCAATTGTTCCTAATTGAAATGAAACTCCTCCACCAAATCCTGAAAGTCTATTTTCAAAGTTTATATCAGTAATATGCAAACTGCCAGACTGACCATTGGTGTTTGATTCTTCTAAAATATTATAGTTGTCGTAATCTACAAAATGTGCATTTAGGTTAAGGCCTAAGGACAGTTTTTCAGAATATTGAGCACCAACATTTGCAGTAAATTTTCCGTTATATCCTCTTGAAATTGAATAATATGTTTGATTGAATGTTCCAGGGGCAACATTTGATGTATATGAGGTATTATCATCTTCAAAAGAATCAGGTTCTGTTATAAATGATTCATATCCTAAAAATGCTTGCTGATGTGGGTATCCGAATGTATTCCCTATATCTACATAAGCATCAGTTATTGATTCATTTTCAAAAGCAGAAATTTGATCTAATCTTAATCCTTGAGCGTTAGCTAGGAAGAAACTATCAATAGAATTAGAATTAGTAAAATCTCTAACAAAAAATTCATTAAAGTTATTATTGGTTTGGTCATAAGATAATCCTACAACAATTTTCTTCCATTTTTTAGCCGCACCAATATTATTAAACACAAATACACCACCTATTTGGTTCATTGTTAGATTGGATTTATCTTGAGTATTATATACATTTAAAATACTAACATCATTTGTCTTTTTATCACTGGCAAATGATAATGAGAAATAACTGTTATTAAAAATAGCAGAGCCTGCTGGATTTAAACTAATTGATGAGATTTCACCACCTAAGGCTCCAAAAGCACCTCCCATAGCAGAATATCTTGCTGATCCATCAATGTTATTGTTTGTATAGTTTAATGCATCTGATATGTTCTGTGACATTAAATTAAGTGTTGATATGCAGAAAAATATAACTAGAATTATTCTATTCATAACTTAAAAATTTAAATGAAATTTATATATAGCATTAATATCCTCCAGATCTACCTCCAGATTTACCACCTGATCTACTTCCGCTAGAACTACTTCCACTAGAAGGTCTTGAGCTACCAGAGGGTTTAAAACTAGGACTAGAATTAAAACTAGGACTAGAATTATATGAGGGTTTACTATTATTTGATGGTTTACTATTACTTCCATCATAACCACTTGGTTTATAATTGTAATTGGAAGAGGGTTTTGTATTGTATGTGTTATTGCTAGGCTTACTGCCTGCACCATAATTAGAAACAGGTTTTGAGTAGTAGCTAGGTTTGACTCTAGCGGCACTATTTATCCTATCTATCCTTGAAATTCTATCTCTTAGAGAGGAAGAACTAAGATTACTAACTCTATTGCCTATCCTGGTTGTATTATTTGTATAGCCAGATCTTAAAGAAGAAGCATTTCTAGATCGCCTTCCTCCACTAATATATGCTATAGATGTATTATTCCATTGATTTTGGAAGTATGGATAGTTGTAATAATTATAATGGCTATAATAAAATGGATGACCATAGCCTCCCCAACCCCAAGGACTAAAAAAGTCATTATAATATCCGCCAAAACCTCCATAAAGGTATGGACGTAACCAATAATTATTATATCCATAACCCCATGTATTCCATGCACTTCCATATCCGTATCCATAATTATTTAACCATATAGGGTAATTCCATAATCTTGACCAACGGATGCTGTTATAAGCATGACCCATATATAGGTTTATTGTAAGATGATCAATATCTTCCCCCCACGGAGCGTAATTTTTCTTAATAGTATCATTTTCAACTAAACCTTCATAGTTTTCAACATCAGTAAAAACAGAATCATTTAAGGATTCAACCTCTTCATATTGCATTGATTTTTCACTAAATACCGTTTGATAGTATGAGTTTTTTATTTCTTTTTCATAAACAGGCTCTTGAGTAAGTTCTTGCTGTGAATGCATATTTTTATTTTCATCATAAATACCGTCATTAATATTTCCAGAGTATTGATAAGAACCACATGAAAGTAAAATAACTGAAAAAGTGATCAATAAAATTGATCTTTTTACTAGAAGAAAATTGTATAATTGCATATCTCTACAATTTAATTGTTGAACAAAACAAAAATAGTTAGATTTGTAAATCAACAAAAGTTATCTATTAACACAACTGCAATAGTTGTGCCAATTTACAAAAAATGGCAAAAAATCTTATAACTAGAGAGGAAGATTATTCAAAATGGTATAATGATTTAGTTGTTAAATCAGGTTTGGCTGAGAATTCTTCAGTAAGAGGATGTATGGTAATTAAACCATATGGTTATGCGATTTGGGAAAAAATGCAGGCTCAATTAGACAAGATGTTTAAGGAAACAGGACATCAAAATGCATATTTCCCTCTATTTGTTCCTAAGAGTTTGTTTGAAGCTGAAGAAAAAAATGCTGAAGGTTTTGCTAAAGAATGTGCAATAGTTACACATTATAGGCTTGAGACAGACCCTGATAATCCAAAAAAATTAAGAGTTGATCCAAAGGCAAAACTAGAGGAGGAGCTAATTATAAGACCAACTAGTGAAGCTATAATATGGAATACTTATAAAAACTGGATTCAATCCTATAGAGATTTACCTATTTTAATTAATCAATGGGCAAATGTAGTAAGATGGGAGATGAGACCTAGACTTTTTTTAAGAACGGCTGAATTCTTATGGCAAGAAGGACATACTGCTCATCAAACTGAAGATGAAGCGATGCAAGAAGCATTAATGATTAACTCAATCTATGCAGAATTTGCCGAGAAACACATGTCTATGCCAGTAATTCAAGGTATAAAATCTGAAAATGAAAGATTTGCAGGGGCAGAGGAAACTTTTTGTATTGAAGCTCTGATGCAGGATGGTAAGGCTTTACAAGCAGGTACGTCACACTTTTTAGGACAGAATTTTGCAAAAGCGTTTGATGTAAAATTTACTAATAAAGAAGGAAAGCTAAATCATGTATGGGCTACTTCATGGGGCGTTTCCTCTAGATTAATGGGTGCCTTAATCATGACTCATAGTGATGACAAAGGACTTGTATTACCTCCAAAATTAGCTCCAATACAGGTTGTAATAGTTCCAATCTATAATGGTGAAAAGGAACTTGATTCTATTTCTAAGATTGTAGAGGATATTCAAAGCAAATTAAACAAATTAGGTGTTAGTGTTAAATATGATAATAGAGATACTCTAAGGCCAGGAGCAAAATTTGCTCAGCACGAATTACAAGGAGTACCTATAAGAATTGCTATTGGTCCGAAAGATTTAGAAAATAATTCTGCAGAGGTTTCTAGGAGGGATCTTCTAACAAAGGAGATTATTGATATGGGTGATCTTATAGAACATATAGATAAATTGTTATTAGATATTCAAGAAAATCTCTTCAAAAAGGCTTTGAAATTTAGAGAAGATCATATAACTCAAGTAGAATCCTTTGATGAATTTCAAAAAGTTTTAAATGAAAAAGGAGGATTTATTTCTGCTCACTGGGATGGTACAAATGAAACAGAAAATAAGATAAAAGAACAAACTAAAGCTACTATTAGATGCATACCTAATAATTCATCTTCATCCAAAGGTAAATGCGTGTATAGTGGAAAAGAATCAAATCAACGTGTTTTATTTGCTAAAGCATACTAAATAAATTGCTGAAAAACTTCTCGAAGAAGTTGTATCATATAAAAATAGTTGTATTTTTGCACGCGCAACAATTAGTTGACTGTATGGGCCCGTTCGTCTATCGGCTAGGACGCCAGGTTTTCATCCTGGTAAGAGGGGTTCGATTCCCCTACGGGCTACTAAAATTAAATTAAAAAAAATGGCAAATCATAAATCTTCTTTAAAAAGAATTAGAAGTAACGAATTGAAGCGTTTAAGAAATAGGTACCAACATAAAAGTGCCAGAACTGCTATGAAAACATTTTTTGAGTTAACTAAAAAGAAAGAAGCTCAAAAGGAACTTTCATCTATTGAATCTATGATTGATAAGTTGGCCAAAAACAATATTATTCACGATAATAAAGCCTCAAATTTAAAAGCTAATTTGACAAAACATTTAGCAGGATTGAAATAACTTATCCATTCATTGAAACAAGAAATTCTTCATTGCTTAAAGTTTTCTTAAATCTATCATTTATAAATTCCATAGCCTCGACAGGATTCATATCTGCCAAGTATTTTCTCATTACCCACATTCTTTTGATAGTACTTTCATCCAATAAAAGATCATCTCTTCTAGTACTAGATGAAGTTAGGTCTATAGCAGGGAATATTCTTCTATTAGAAATATTTCTATCTAATTGAAGTTCCATATTACCTGTACCTTTGAATTCTTCAAAAATTACTTCATCCATTTTAGAACCCGTCTCAGTTAATGCAGTAGCTATAATTGAAAGAGAACCTCCATTTTCAATATTTCTTGCAGCTCCAAAGAATCTCTTAGGTTTATGTAATGCATTAGCATCTACACCACCACTTAATATTTTACCTGATGCAGGTTGTACTGTATTGTAAGCTCTTGCTAGTCTAGTAATGGAATCAAGAAGAATTACAACATCGTATCCACACTCAACTAATCTTTTAGCTTTTTCAAGAACTATATTTGCAATTCTAACATGTTCATTAGCTTCTTTATCAAAAGTTGATGCAATTACTTCACCTTTTACGTTCCTTTGCATATCTGTTACTTCTTCTGGTCTTTCATCAATAAGTAAAATTATTTGATATACTTCTGGATGATTAGCTGCGATTCCATTAGCAATATCTTTTAGTAACATAGTTTTTCCAGTTTTAGGCTGAGAAACTAGCATTCCTCTTTGACCTTTTCCAATTGGAGAAAACAGATCTATTATTCTGGTAGAAATGGTATTTTTTTTGTCAGCCAAATTAAATTTTTCCTCAGGAAATAATGGTGTTAAGTGCTCAAAGGAAACTCTATCTCTTACTATTTTTGGATCAAGTCCATTTATCTTATTTACTTGAATTAATGGAAAATATTTTTCCCCCTCCTTTGGAGGTCTAACATTACCAAGAACTGTATCACCTTTTTTGAGTCCAAATAATCTTATTTGAGACTGAGAAACATATATGTCATCAGGTGATGATAAGTAATGATAATCTGAAGATCTTAGGAATCCATACCCATCCATCATAACGTCTAGCACACCTTCACTCTCAATGATTGCATCAAATTCGTAGTCAGGTTCTCTATAACGATTTCTATTATCCCTATTCCCGTTAGGTTCTTTAGATCCTTTTGGTGAATCCTTTTTATCATTTCTAGAATAATTTTTATTTTTATTCTGTCTAGAATAGCTTTCTGAGTCTTTTTTAGCATCCTTAGATTCCTTTTTAACAGAGTTAGATTCTTTTTTAACAGGATTAGACTCTTTTTTAACAGGATTAGACTCTTGCTTAGGAGCAATTTTTCTAGTTTGATTAGACTCTTGTTTAGGAGTAGTTTTTTTGATTTCAGGATTATCAGCCTGATGATCCAATATTTTATAGACTAAATCAAGTTTTTTTAAGGTTTTGAATTTAGAAATATTTAATTCTTCAGCAATTTGCTGTAGATCAGAAAGTTTTTTTTCTTTTAGTTTAGAAATTTCAAACATTTTAATTTTTTTGATTAATTATTATTTAATGTGGTGTGGGATTTTTATATGTAATAAATCAGCTAGTGATTTTTGAATTTTATAGAAGTAAAAAATTGAGATTAAATATGAATTATATCTGTGATGTTGAATAATTCTGGTACAATAATACAACTTTTTTTTTAAAACTCTTAATTTAGCAGAAAATTATATATTATGATTCAAAGAATTCAATCTCTGTATTTATTTATTTGTTCAATAATTAACTTGGCGTATTGCTATCATCTATATTTTGGAAATGAAATCGCTAAGTTTTTTTTGGATCTTGACTCAAATATTCCATTTGAGGTTATTTTATTGTTTCCATTAATTATTTCTATTATATGTTTTTACACAATCTTCAAATATAAAAAAAGGCAAACCCAATTTGTATTAAATAGACTCTCAATAATTCTATGTTTTCTGTTTGTTGGAATTCTGATATTTGTATTTGATGTTGCATCTAATTTTGAGTGGATAAATCTAATTCCACTATTTTCAATTATATTATTGGTACTTGCAAATAGAGCCATAAAAAAAGATGAAGATTTAATAAGATCTATAGATAGGATCAGATAATTATCTTTTAAACTCTATTACGGATAGATTTTCAATGCTTTTGCCATTTATTTCAAACTGAATCATGGTCCTGACTCTGTGAAGCCCATATTTTCCAATAGCCCCTGGATTTATATGTAAAAGATCTAATTCTTTGTCATTTATCACTTTTAGTATATGAGAATGACCACATATGAAAAGATCAGGAGGATTTGATTTTAGTTCTTCTAATATTTTCGGATTGTATCTTTTTGGGTAACCACCAATGTGAGTAATCCAAACATTAACTTTTTCACAAATAAATCTATTGTGAAGCGGGAATTCAGTTCTAATTTTTTGATCGTCAATATTCCCATACACACCCCTTAAAGGTTTTATTTTTTTTAGCTTATCTGTAACTGAAATATCTCCAATATCACCAGCATGCCATATTTCATCTACTTTATTAGCATACTTGATGATTTTTTCATCAATATATCCGTGGGTATCAGAAATTAAAAGAATTTTTTTCATTTTTTAATCTAGGAAGATTAAGTATATATTTGTCCTTTAAACAAATGTAACAAATACCTTGAAATATTTTCTTGAAATTTCATATAACGGATCTACCTTCCATGGTTGGCAATTTCAACCTAATGCTATAACTGTACAGGAGACAATAGAAAATGCTTTAAAAACGCTATTAAAAGAAGAAATTAAAATAGTTGGAGCTGGAAGAACTGACACAGGAGTTCATGCAAAGCATATGTGTGCTCATTTTGATTATAGCAAGGAGTTTGAATTAGGAGAATTAAAAAATAATTTAAACTCATTTTTAAATCAGGAAATTTATATTAAAGATATTTATAGGGTAGATAAAGAAGCTCATGCTAGATTTAGCGCAACAAGTAGGGAGTATGAATATTATATTTCCTTAGTTAAGGATGTCTTTAATTATGAAACTTCACACTTTATTCAACAAGACTTGAATATTGAAAAAATGAATCAAGCAATATCAATAATTAAGGATTATGAAGATTTTGAAGCATTTTCTAAGTCAAAAACAGATGTAAAGACATATTTATGTAATATTATAAGCTGTTCAATAATTGAAAAAGAAAACATATTAATATTTAGGATTAAGGCTAATAGATTTTTAAGAAATATGGTAAGAGCTATTGTTGGTACAATTTTAGAAGTGGGGTTAGGAAAAATTTCTCCAGAGGAAGTTCAAAATATTATTAAATCAAAAGATAGATCAAAAGCAGGGCCTTCAATGCCTGCACACGCTTTGTTTTTGACTAAAATTGAGTATCCTAGCAATATTAAATTATAATGAAAGAAAAAACCAAAGTTTATAACATAGTACTTTTTAAAAGATTGCTGAAATATATCTCTCCTTATAAGTTATTTTTTTCAGTATGCATTTTTTCAGTTCTGGGACTTTCAATTTTTGGAGCATTAAGACCTGTTATACTAGAGAAAGTAGTTGATCAGAACCTAACAGCTCAAATCAGTGAGGGGTTTTTATTTTACATTATTATAATGGGATTATTACTTATATGTGAAGTTATTTCAAATTACCTTTTTATTTATTATGCAAGCTGGTTAGGACAATCTGTAGTTAAAGATATTAGAGTTAAGTTATTTAATCATATTCTAAATTTTAAGATGAAGTATTATGACAAATCTTCAGTTGGTATATTAATTACAAGAGCTGTGACTGACATGGAAAGAATTGCAGATATTTTTGGTCAGGGGCTATTTATGATTCTAAGTGATATTTTAAAGATGCTTTTAGTTGGAATTGTAATGATTATAATGAATTGGAAATTAAGTATAATAGTTTTTTTCACACTACCTATAATATTAATTGCAACTATGATATTTCAAAAATACATGAAAACGGCTTTTGATGAAGTTAGAACAGAAGTTGCAAATTTAAATTCTTTTGTTCAAGAAAGGGTCACAGGAATGAAAGTATTGCAACTCTTTGCAAGAGAAGAAATTGAATATTTAAAATTTAAAGAAATAAATGAGCGTCATAAAAAGGCTTGGTTAAAAACAGTTTGGTATAATTCCATATTTTTTCCAGTGGCTGAAATATTATCATCTCTTACTCTAGGTGTTGTTGTTTGGTATGGAGGAATGAATAATATATTGTATAATTTGACGTCTTTGGGCGAATTAACGGCTTTTATTATGATGATCCCAATGATGTTTAGACCATTAAATCAAATTGCAAATAAATTCAATACATTATTAATGGGAATGGTAGCTGCTGAGAGAGTATTTAAAGTTCTTGATACAGACTCCAACATTACTGAATCAGGAAATAAAATAGCCAATAATTTAAGGGGAGATATACAATTTAAGAACATCAATTTCTCATATAATGAATCTGAGATTGTATTAAAGAACATCTCTTTTGAAATAAAAGCTGGAACTACTACTGCTATTGTAGGTTCAACAGGTGCTGGAAAATCAACTATTATTAATTTAATTAATAGATTTTATGAGATTAATTCTGGTGATATATTAATTGACGGTACTAATATTAAAGAATTTTCTCTTTCATCATTAAGAAATCAAATTGGTTTTGTATCACAAGATGTTCATTTATTTTCAGATACAATTCTACATAATATTACTTTAAATAATAGTAATATTTCATTTGATCAAGTAAAAAGAGCATCAACTGAAATAGGAGTTCATGATTTTATAAAAACACTTCCAAATGGTTATAACTATAATGTTCGTGAAAGAGGTATAATGCTATCCACAGGTCAGAGACAATTAATTTCATTTTTAAGAGCATATGTTACTAATCCAAGAATTTTAATTCTTGATGAAGCTACTTCATCTATAGATACAGACTCTGAAATTTTAATTCAAAAAGCAATAGAAAAAATGACTGACAATAGAACTTCCTTAGTTATTGCCCATAGACTAAGTACCATTAGAAATGCAGATAATATAATTGTGATGAATTTAGGAGAAATTGTTGAGCAGGGAACCCATCAGGAACTTCTTAAAATTAATGGATATTATAAAAATCTCTATGATACTCAATTAAAAAGTCAGAAAAATAAGGAACTAGTTTAATATAAAGCTTTTTTGATTAAACCAACTAAATCTTCTGAATCTTTGAAGTTTTTGAATTCACCATTTTTAATATATGAAATCTTGCCTGTTTCTTCTGAGACTACAATTGCTAATGCGTCCGTTTTCTCTGTTATACTAACTGCCGCTCTATGACGAAGACCATATTTATTAGGAATCATTTTTTCATTAGTTATTGGCAATACTACCCTTGTAGCTTTAATAAAATTATTGGACACAATAATTGCCCCATCATGTAAAGGACTATTTTTAAAGAATATACTTTCTATGATTGGCTGAGTAACTTTTATATTCATTTCATCACCTGTATCTTCTAAAAAGTTTAGATTATTGTTTCTTTCTATAACTATAATAGCACCAGTTTTTGAAATACTCATATTTGTACAGGCAGAAATAATAGATTTAATGTCAGTAGTGTTTTTATTAATATCCTGTCCTCCTCTAAGAAAATTCATCCTGTCCAATACAGATCCTTTTTTTGCAAAATCTGTGGAACCTATCATTAATAAAAATTTTCTAATCTCTGGTTGGAATACAACAATTAATGCAATAATACCTACACTCATAAATCCACCAATTATACTTGAAAGCAAATCCATTTCTAAAAATGCAGTAATACGCCATACTAAGTAGATAAGAATAATTCCTAGGAAGATATTTATTGCAACAGTTCCTTTAAGAAGTTTATATGCATAATACAATAAAAATGCAACAAGAATAATATCTACAAATAACAATAAATTATCAAAACCAAGTATTTCCTTAAAAAACTCCATAATACGCTGTTAAAGATACGTATAATTATAAAATAATTGAATAAAACAGGATTCTTAGAATTAGCCTTGGTTATTTAGAGCACTTATTAATTTAATGCACTCATTTGCTTCTTTTACATCATGAACTCTTAAAATAGAAGCACCCTTTATTAAAGATACTGTATTGAGAACAGTCGTTCCATTTAAAGATTCTTTAGCATTAGTTTTTAATGACTGATAAATCATTGATTTCCTGGAAATACCAACCATAATTGGTTTATCAAGTATTTTTAGTAAATCTATGTTACTTAATAAATCATAATTTTGCTTAAGATCTTTTGCAAAACCAAATCCAGGGTCAATAATCATGTCATTTATCTTATATGATACTGCTTGATTTATTTTTTTTGAGAAATACTTTATGATCTCTTTAAGCATATCATCATAATTAGTTTTCCTTATCATATTTTGTGGATTTCCTTTCATATGCATCATTACGTACGGAACGTTATATTTGCCTACAATTTTCATCATTTTTTTATCCATTTCACCTGCGGAAATATCATTTATTATTGAAGCACCAGAATTTAAACAAGTTTCAGCAACTTTACTTCTAAATGTATCTATTGAAATTATAGTCTCTGGAAATTTTTTATTTACTAATTCTAATGCTGGAACAACTCTATTTAATTCTTCATCTTCATCAATATTTATTCCATTAGGTCTTGAACTATAAGCACCGATGTCTATAAATATTGCTCCATCATTTAACATTTTTTCAACGTGGTTCAATATTTTTTTTTCTGAGTTGTGCACTCCTCCATCATAAAATGAGTCTGGAGTGACATTCAGTATACCCATAATTTTTGGTGTCGATAAATCTACTAGTTTTCCTGTGCAGTTAATAGTCATTAATTATAGCTATATAAATTTTAATCTTTATTCTTTGAACATTAAAAATATTTAATCGAAATTTACGTAAATTTTGAAATTATAGTGCAAAATACAATAAAACAATATGATACTGTAATTAAAGCTTGTAGGGAGCTTTTTCATAAAAAGATGAAAGATTACGGGAGTGCATGGAGGATTTTAAGATTATCGTCTTTAACTGACCAAATTTTTATAAAAGCACAGAGAATTAGAGGATTACAAAAAAACAATGTAAGAAAAATTGATGAGGGACAATCTGATGAATTTATCGGCATCGTAAATTATTCTATAATGGCTTTAATTCAACTTGATAAAGGAGTTTCAGAAGAGCCGGATATTGATCTAGCTGAATCTTTAGTTTTATATGATGAAATCTCTGAAAATACAAAAAATTTAATGCTTGACAAGAATCATGATTATGGAGAAGCTTGGAGAGAAATGAGAGTAAGTTCTTTAACTGATTTAATAATGCAAAAATTGTTAAGAATAAAACAAATAGAGGATAACGCTGGAAAAACACTTGTGAGTGAAGGAATTGATGCTAATTATAGAGATATGATAAATTATGCTGTTTTTGCACTAATTCATTTAGATAAGTAGTATGAAAATTTTAGTTAATATTTTAAGAATTTTTGTTGGATCATTATTCATTTTTTCTGGTTTAGTTAAAATAAATGATCCAGTTGGGTTTTCATTTAAACTTGAAGAATATTTTGGCCCAACTGTATTTGACATTGATTTTTTACTGCCATATACTTTAGCTCTAGCTATCATTATAGTTATTCTAGAGGTCTTGCTAGGTCTCTTTCTATTAATAGGATTTAAACCCAAGCTAACTATATGGGTTATGCTTTTAATGATTATTTGGTTCACATTTCTAACTTGGTATTCTGCATATTATAATAAGGTAACAGATTGTGGATGTTTTGGAGATGCAATTCCATTAACCCCATGGGAATCTTTCACTAAGGACGTTTTCCTTCTATCCTTTATATTAATTATATTTTACAAAATAGAATTAATTAAGCCTATAATTAATTTTAAAAATCAAATAATTGTTTCTGCTATTTCTTTAATTATATGCTGTTCAATAGTATATAGAGTTATTGGGCATTTACCTATGATTGATTTTAGGCCCTATAAAATACAAGCAAACATAATTGATAATATGGTTGTTCCTGATGATGCTCCAAAAGATATATGGAAATACGATTGGAAATTTGTTGTAGATGGTAAAGAAAAAATAGTATCAACTTCTGGAGAATATCCCTCTACCAATGGTGAATTTGTATCTGTTGAAACAGAATTACTAGAAAAGGGCTATGAAGCTCCAATACATGATTTTTCTATGGAGATTAATGGTCAAGATTTTTCAAAAGAACTATTAAGTGAACAAAAGCTTTTGATGTTTGTTTTATATAATCTATCTAAATCAAATTTTGATGAAAGTAGTGAGTTAATAACAAAATCAAAACAAGCAATTGAAAACGGATACAAAGTAATAGGTATAACTGCCTCTGGAATTGATATGCAGGAAGAAGTTAAGAACCAATTTGGTTTTGAATTTGATTTTTATACTTGCGATGAAACTGCTTTAAAGACAATAATTAGATCCAACCCTGGTGCATTGGAAATTAAGTCAGGCACTATAGTCAATAAGTGGCATTATAATGATTTTAATAAAATTAAATTTGACTAATTTTCTATTTAATAAACTCATAAATTCTCTGTTCACTTTATTTGGAGTAGTTACATTAATTTTCTTTTTATTTAATGTTCTTCCAGGGGATCCAGCTCAAATGATGTTAGGTCAGAATGAGAATTCACAGCAATTAACCAATGTAAAAAAGAAATATGGTTTTGATCAGTCAATAAGCACCCAATATTTATATTACTTAAATGACTTATCTCCCATTTCGTTTCATTCTAATGAAGAAGAGAATTATACATTTTTGCAAGAAAATAAATATACTGCAATTGAATTAATTAAATTCAAATCATACACTATTGTTTTTAAATTTCCTTACTTGAGGACTTCATTTACAATGCAAGGGAAAAAAGTAAGTGAGATAATAAGAAATACTTTGCCTAATACTATTGTTCTTGCAATTTCGGCAATAATAATTGCAATTATTATTGGAATTTTTCTTGGTATAATTTCAGCTGTTTTGAAAGATAGTTATATTGATAAAATTATTCAATTAATCAGTGTTGTTGGAATGAGTTTGCCATCTTTTTTTAGTGCAATATTATTTGCATGGTTTTTCGGATATGTGCTAAATGAATATACTAATTTGGAAATGACAGGAAGTTTATATGAGTTAGATGATTATGGAGAAAAGTATAATATTAAATTAAAAAACTTAATTCTACCAGCAATTGTACTAGGCATCAGGCCTTTAGCAGTTATAAGCCAACTTATGAGAAATGAATTATTAGATGTATTAAATCAGGATTATATTAGAACAGCTAGATCTAAAGGACTTACAGAATTCAATGTGATTAAAGATCATGGAATTAAGAATTCATTAAACCCAGTTGTAACAGCTATTTCTGGATGGTTTGCATCATTATTGGCTGGCGCAGTATTTGTGGAATATATTTTTGGATGGAATGGATTAGGAAAAGAAATTGTTAATGCCCTTAACAATTTGGATCTACCAGTAATTATGGGATCTGTTCTTATTATAGCTTTTATGTTTATAATTATAAATATATTAGTAGATATGATATATGCTTGGTTGGATCCAAGAGTTAAATTAAACTAACAAAATTAATTATGAGTAGAGAAAAAATAGTTGCTGGTAATTGGAAAATGAATAATGATTCTAAGCAGACAATGACTCTTATAGGTGAGTTAAAAAAACTTAATCAAGTAGAAGTATCCGTTATGATTGCTCCTTCATTTACTAATTTATCTATTGCTAAAGATTTGCTATTAGATTCAAAAATTGAAGTTATTGCACAAAATATGCACTTTTCTGACAGTGGCGCCTTTACTGGTGAAGTTTCAGCAAATATGTTAAAAAGCATAGGAATTGAAGCAGTCATTCTGGGACATAGTGAAAGAAGAAAATATTTTAAAGAAACTGATGATCAACTAAAATTAAAAGTTGATGCTGCGATAGCCTCATCCATGAAAATTATTTTTTGCATTGGAGAAGAGTTTGAGGAGAGAAAAAATAATAATCATTTTGAAATAGTATATGATCAAATTAATAATAGTCTATTTCACCTGAATGAGGATCCCTGGAGTAGGATAATATTAGCATATGAACCTGTTTGGGCTATTGGAACAGGAGAGACTGCAACATTAGATCAAATTCAAGAAATGCATTTAAAGATTAGAAATAACATTTCAGAAAGATATACTCAAGAATTGGCAAATTCTATAAGTATTTTATATGGTGGAAGTGTAAAACCATCAAATTCTCATGATATTTTTTCTTTAGAAGACGTAGACGGAGGATTGATTGGGGGAGCATCTCTAAATGCTAATGATTTTAATCAAATAATTAATTCAATTTAATTACTAATAGTCAATTCAGATCTATAGCAATTTTCATTTAGGTTGGTCTTTTTTATTTCATTAAATCCACCTGCAATATTAATTAAATTATTAATTCCATTTGCTTTAAGAATGGATATAGCTATTACAGATCTATAACCTGCAGCACAATGAACATATGATTTCTCATTAGTATTAATAAGATCTAAATTTTCATGAATCTCAGCTAATGGAGAATTTATTGAACTTTCTATGTGTTGAGTTTCAAATTCAGATTTTTTTCTTACATCTAAAATATTAATCTTATTGAGCTTTAGCATTTCAACAAAATTATTTGCTGAAATAGATTCTAAATCAGAAGTCGGGTTACCACTCTTTTCCCAAGTAGAAATTCCTCCATCTAAATATCCTAAGCAATTGTCACATCCAACTCTTGCAAGTCTGGTAATAGCTTCTTCCTCTTTACCCTTATCTACAATTAGAATAATAGGTTGATGAATATCTTTTATTATAGTACCAACCCAGGTTGCAAAACTTCCATTTAAACCAACAAATAATGAGTTTGGAATGTGTTTTTTTATGAATTCATTTTGATGTCTAACATCTATAACTAGACTATTTTTTGAAACCATATGATTCTTAAATTCATCGATGGTTAGTGCTTTATTTGATTTGACAAGAACATCGTCGAAATTGTTATACCCATTCTTGTTTAAAAGTGCATTTTGTATAAAGTAACTTGGAGGCGGAGGCATACCTTCTAATAGTTCCCCAATAAACTCCGCTTTGGTCATATCATCTCTAAGTGCATAGTTTGATTTTCTTTGTTCACCCAAAGTACTAAATGTTTCATCAGACATATTTTTTCCACATGCAGAACCAGCTCCATGTGCAGGATAGATTAATACATTATCCTCAAGCGTCATTATTTTATTTCTGAGTGAATCATATAGGTTTCCTGCTAATTCTTCTTTAGTTATATTATTTGTAATTGCAAGATCAGGTCTTCCTACATCTCCAATAAACAATGTATCTCCAGTAAAAATGGCATGATTATTACCATCTTCATTAATTAATAAGTATGTTGTAGACTCAGGAGTATGGCCTGGAGTATGAATGGCTCTAATTTTTATTTTACCTACTATAAATTCCTCTTGATCTTTTGCTATATGACATGGATAATCTGTTTTAGCTCCCGGGCCAAATACTATTGTAGAACTTGTTTTTCTAGCTAAATCAACATGACCAGAAACAAAATCAGCATGAAAGTGTGTTTCAAAAACATATTTTATTTTGACTTTGTCATTTTCAGCTTTATCAACATATTGCTGGCTTTCTCTTAAAGGATCAATAATTGCTGCCTCTCCTTCAGAGGAAATATAATATGCTCCTTGAGCTAGACAACTGGTATATAGCTGTTCAATTTTCATTTGCAATAGTTTAAGCAAAGATAAATACTATTTTCCAAAAATTATAAAATCTCTAATTCTAGAATAGTATCTATAGGTCTTTTTTTATCGTTTGGCACCTTAAGAAGTAGTCCAGATTCATTTTTAATGAAATCAACTTTTTCTGTTGATTTATAGTATGAAATGTTTTTAATTCTCAGATTAAAATTTTCAATAAAGAACGTTTCTTTATCTGAATCAAGAATATGAATAAACACTTTATTCCCTTTTTGTGTTGAGGCTATTTCATCTGAAGGATCAATTGGTCCTCTTTTCGTTTTATAGATGGTTTCACCGTTATTTTTTATCCAGATGCCAATTTCCTTTAATGAATTTATATGCTCTTTCTGTATTCTTCCATTTGGCATAGGCCCTACATTAAGAAGAAGATTACTTCCATATCCTGCTGATTTAATTAGATACTGAATAAGTTCTTTTTTTGACTTATGCTTTCTGTCTTTAAGGTTAAATCCCCATGATCCATTTATAGTTTCACAGACCTCTAAAGGTAAATTTCCTATATCATTTTCGGAAGTTGCAAATGATTTTGTACTCCTTCCTGGAAGATCCTTTTCAAACATTTGAAAATCTTCACCAGCATTTGGAGCTATATGATGATTGCTTCCTATTAAGGCTTGTGGTTGTAGTTCATGAATTAATCTGTAAACTTCATCTAATTTAAAATCCATCATTTTTTTTCCGAATCTTTTTCCATCCCATTCCATTTGATCCCATTCTCCATCAAACCAAATACCCCCAATTTCCCCGTAATTTGTTAATAATTCTGTCAGTTGAGATTTCATAAACTCTATGTAATCGTCCCAATTCCCAGTTCCTCTTCCTGATATACCATTTCCAGTCCTTCCACGAGGATAGTAATCATCTCTAAACCAATCTAGCTGTGAATAATAGAAAAACAATTTTAATCCATGCTTTTTGCAAGCATTAGAAAGCATTTTTAAAACATCTTTACCATAAGGAGTTTTTTCTACAATATTGTAGTTAGATGCTTTAGAATCAAACATAGAAAATCCATCATGATGACGACTTGTAATGGTTATATACTTCATGCCTGCATTTTTTGCCATTAACACCCATTCTTCAGCATCAAAATAAACAGGATTAAAGAATGATGGGAGTTTTTTGTATTCATTTATAGAAATGTTTTGGTTGTTCATAACCCATTCTCCATCCCCAAGAACACTATAAACACCCCAATGAATAAATAATCCAAATCTAGCTTCTTGGAACCATTTTCTTGCCTCCAAGTTTTCTTTTGTTGGAATGTAAGTTTGCGAAAAAATATTTTGAGTGAATACAATAAGTATTAGTATGATAATTTTTTTCATATAATATAAATTTATAAAATTAACCATATAGAAAGGCCTCCAATAATTAATCCCTCTAAGTACGAAAGCCAAAGTGCATTAAATGTGCTTATTTTAAGTTCAGACAAAATATTATCCACTTTGTCTCTGTATTGAAGACTGAAAATAAAGAAGATAAATACGATTAAGAAATATATAGTTAGAATTAAGGATATCATTTTTTTATTTTAAAATTATTCTAATACAAAATTAAAATTATTATTGAGATTTAAACTTTTGTTATCTTTGGAAAAAATTTTTAACATGTATTCAGTTGAATTTGATACTAATATAATTAAAGGAGTTGAGTCAATAGACATTGATTTATTGAATCCTCACGAAAAAATTATTAAAAAAAAGAAAACTAGATTAACCAAGTTCATAAAATCATTTGATGAATACTACATAATTTCTTCCATATTGTGTTGTCATAAAACTCATGTAATAATTGATGGACACCACAGATATTTTGCCTTGAAGGAATTGGGTTTTAAGAAAGTTCCAGTTACCAAAATTGACTATTCTTCTGATTTAATTAGTACTGGGGTAGGTGGTAATGGAATTCCAAAAGATGAAATAATTAGTAAAGGAGTTTCTAATGAATTATTTGAACCTAAAAGTACTCAGCATTTAATTTATTGCAGTAGATCAAAAGCTTGGAATCCTATCATATTGTTATCTACAATGTTTAAGATTGACACTAAGAATTAATTTCATAAATTTACAGGTAAATTATAACTTGTTATTATGATATTATCAACTACAGAGACATTACCCAACAGAGAAATTAATGAAGTAAAGGGAATAGCTAGAGGATCTACTGTTCGAACTAGAAATATTGGAAGGGACATCCTTGCTGGATTTAAAAATTTAGTTGGAGGAGAAATTGAAGAATACACTAAACTTCAGGCTGATGCCAGAGAACAGGCTCTTCAAAGAATGAAGGATGATGCAGCTAAATATGGCGCAGATGCCATTGTAAATGTTAGGTTTACGACCTCAGTTATAACACAGGCAGCCTCAGAGGTACTAGCCTATGGTACTGCAGTAACTCTTAAATAATTAAGATATGTGGAATTTAATTATTTGGGGTATAGCTTTAGTATTATTAATTATAGTAATAATTAATAGATTCAAACAAAAAGAAGATGAAGATTTTGACGATAGAAATAACTAAAATATAGATTTATGGAAACATATAAATGTAATAATTGCGGGATGTCTGTAAATGCAAGTTGTGCAAAATGTAATCAACCTCTTGTAAATGGTCGTCTAACATTAGAAGATGGTACTACAGTTCAAATATCAAGTTGCCCGAGTTGTGAGGGTAAAATAAAATCTCCTCAGTGTTGTGGAATGGATATGAGTTGTGAAGTATAAATCTTATACAATATATTTAGCTGTATTTTATGGTTTCTATGAAGGATTAAATAAAAAACTTTAATTTTTCTAATTAGGTAATCAAAACATGAAAATCAAGATATTTTCATTATTGTATTTTTTATGTTTGAGTATTTATTCTCAACAATTTAGAGATGCTTCAACTTTAGCAGATCTCGATCAATATTATAATAATAATGGAGTGTCGGTTGCCGATTATGATCAGGATGGAGATTTAGATATTTTTTTAGTCAGTTATTATTCTGACGGTAATAATGATAGTAGATTATTAGAAAACACTAATAATGGTAATTTTATTGATGTAACTGCTGCAACGGGTATTAACCAAAATTTAAATCATGAAATTGATCTTCCTTCTGGATTTTACTTTGGCGATCGCCTTTCTGCATCTTGGGGTGATTTTAATAATGACGGCTATCCAGATTTATTTTTAGGAAATTCAGTTCAAAGTGAATTATATAAGAATAATGGAGATGGAAGCTTTACTAATATAACTGAATCAGCAGGTTTTCAAGTTTCTTGTGAGAGTTGTTATATAGCGGGAGCTCTATGGCTAGATTATGACCTAGATGGATTTTTAGATATATTTCTTTCAGACTATCATTCATATTCAATTAACAAGCTTTATAGAAATTTAGGAAATGAGACTTTTGAATTAATTGATTTAACCTCAGTTATATTAAATAAAAATAGTTTCTCTGCAATATTTATGTATATAAATGATGATTCATATCCAGATATATATATAGCTAATGATTTTGATCAGAATAATGCGTTATTAATTAATCAAGGGGGTAGTGGATTTGTTAATCAAGCTGAATCATATAATGTACTAGATCCGCGTGATGGCATGGGTCTTGCAACCTGTGATTATGACAATGATTTAGATACAGATTTTTTAGTAACAAATATCAAGGAAAACAGTTTTTTTGTAAATGAGTTTAGTGCTGAGGATCAGTTTGCAAATTTATCAGAGGATGTAAATATATATGATACTAATTGGGCATGGGGTGCAATTTTCTCTGATTTTACTCATGATGGATATGAAGATTTATATATAGCAAATGGATTTTTTAATGATGAGAAAAATGAATATTTTCAGAGTATTTTCAGCCCTCTACCACCAGGAAGGAAATTCCAACCTGGTATCTTTACAGATCAACCAATTATAGATACTAATAGTAGATCGGTTAATTCTTTTGATTACGATAATGATGGTGATTTAGATCTATTGGTTACAAACATAAATTCAAGCTTAGATTTTTATGAAAACAAGGCTATAGACACTTATTATGATGATGATGTGTCGGGCGCATGGATAAAGATTCATTTGGAGGGAACTACTTCGAACAGAGATGGGTTAGGTGCAGTTGTAAATATATTAGACAGTAATGATGATCAGCAAACTAGACTATATAACGGATCAGGATTTCAGCATCAATCACTGCAACCTATTCATTTTGGGCTTAGTGATGCAACCCTAGTAAATACTATTTCTGTAACATGGCCTAACACTGGAGTTGAAACTTACACTAATATTGATGTAAACTCAACAGTAAAAATAGTAGAGGGGTCTGGTATTCAAGTACTTAACAATAATACAGCGAATAAAATTCCAGGATGCACTGACTTAAATTCATGTAATTATAATCCTGATGCTACAGTTGATGATAATTCATGTGTATATTTAACTAGTGGACAAATAGATGGAACACAAATAGTTGCTCCACTTGAAACATATTCATATAGCTATAGTGACACGAGCTCTACAAATTTTTTATGGGATGTTACAAATGGCACAATAATTCAGGGTCAAGGAACTAGTACAATAGAAGTAAGATGGGATATTGAATCAGAAGGTTCTTTAAGCATAATAGGTTCAGATGATAATTGTAATACTAACGTTGTAGAATTTAATGTCAGCATTGAACTTTCAAGTGTTAATGATGAATCAAATTATTCGATAGCTAGGCTATGGAATGAAGTATTGCTTGAAGCCATAAGAAATGATCTAGCAAGACCAACTGTTCATGCTAGAAATTTATTTCACACTAGCGCAGCTATCTATGATGCTTGGTCTATAGTTAATTCTGAAGGAAATCCGTATTTGATGGGAAATTTAGTTCACGGATATGAGGCGCCATTTGATAGCTTTAGTAACTCATTGTCTGATGTTGAGAATAATAATGCAGCAATAAGTTATGCAGCATATAGAATAATAACTCACAGGTTTTCACAATCTCCAGGGTATCAATCAATATTGTCTAAATGCAATACCCTGATGAGTCTCTTAAATTATAATATAGAAAATCACGATATAGATAATAATGGTGAAGACCCTATTGCTTTAGGTAATTATATTGCAGAAAACTATATTTCATATGGTTTACAGGATGGTGCAATGGAACAAGTTGATTACGTAAACCAATATTATCAACCAGTTAATGAACCACTTGTTCCAATTTTAAGCGGGAATCCATCTATTACGAATCCTAATAGATGGCAGCCATTATCTTTAAATGTATTCATTGATCAAAGTGGAAACATATTAGATGAACACACTCCAGAATTCTTAGGTGCTGAGTGGGGGAATGTGAATCCATTTGGTTTAGATGAGAATGATATGACAACCTACGCTAGGGATGGAAATAATTATTATGTATACCATGATCCTGGTCAACCCCCTGAACTCGATGATGATCTAGAGAGTGATCTTGACTATATTGACGCTTTTTCAATGGTTTCGGTTTGGGGATCACATTTATCGCAAGATGATGGAGTAATGTGGGATATTTCTCCAAATAATATTGGAAACGTTCCTAATGAATCGTATCCTGAGAACTTATCAGAGTATAATTCCTTTTTTGACTATTTTAATGGGGGAGATAATGGAATGGGCTATAGCTCAAATCCAGTTACAAATCAAGCTTATGAAACTCAATTAGTTCCCAGGGGAGATTATACTAGAGTTTTAGCAGAATTTTGGGCTGATGGACCTGATTCTGAAACCCCACCTGGTCATTGGTTTGTTCTCTTAAATAGCATAAGCGATAATCCATTATTGGAGAAAAAATTTCAAGGCACTGGTGATGAATTATCAAATTTAGAGTGGGATGTGAAATCGTATTTTATTTTGGGCGGTGTGATGCATGATGTTGCTATTACAGCTTGGGGTATAAAGGGATGGTACGATTATGTTAGACCTATTTCTTCAATTAGATATATGGCTGATCTAGGTCAGAGCACTGATCAAAATCTTTCAAATTATAATTCAAATGGTCTTCCTTTAATTAGCGGCTATATTGAGGTTATTAATGAAGGAGATTTGCTTTCTGGAGATTCAGATGAGAATGTAGGAAAGATAAAAGTTTATTCTTGGAAGGGTCATGATTATATTGATAATCCCTCTACAGATCAAGCTGGTGTGGGTTGGATTTTGGCGGAAGAATGGTGGCCTTATCAGAGACCTACTTTTGTAACTCCAAATTTTGCTGGATATGTTTCTGGCCATTCTACTTATTCAAGAGCAGCAGCAGAAGCTCTTACGCTATTTACTGGAAGTCCATATTTTCCTGGGGGAATGGGAGAATACATAGCAAGAGAAAATGAATTTTTAGTATTTGAAGAGGGGCCAAGTCAGGATGTTAAATTACAGTGGGCTTCTTATCGTGATGCATCAGATCAGTGTAGTCTTTCAAGAATATGGGGAGGCATTCATCCATATATTGATGATATACCAGGGCGTTTTATTGGAAATATTATAGGAGTTGAAAGTTTTGATTTTGGAGCAGCTTATTTTGAATCTTCATTATCCACAATAGATTTAGAACTACCTAAATTAAAACTTGTGTCAAATCCAATATATCCAGATCAGTCAATTGAGATCATTAATACCACTGGAGATGAAATATTTAAGTTATATAATATTAATGGTCAACAAATAAAAATTAACACTTTCTACAATCAGCATAGGGCATCTATTTTTCACCAAGGATTAAATCCTGGCATATATTTATTAAAATCTAATAGTTTTCATTGGAAAATTTTAGTTAGGTAAAATTATTTTATTATAATTGTTATGTGAAAAATATA